>Ga0070741_10000732_pt1 | contig 111302 bp, 117 predicted proteins | sample Coa_R1_4_FD_66440 | JGI IMG/M metagenome (GOLD analysis project Ga0070741, IMG submission 66440) | Surface soil microbial communities from Centralia Pennsylvania, which are recovering from an underground coalmine fire - Coalmine... | ecosystem: Environmental > Terrestrial > Soil >...
TGGGCAGCAGGACGGTGCGGCCCGTGAGACCCGTTTTGAGAGCGTTCCTGGAGGCGCTGGCTTTGCCGGTCTCCGAAGTCGGGCCGGTGGAGTGTTGCGCGTTGGCGCGATTCGCGTTGAATTGAGCGTCGGTGGCCATAAGAAAAAGCTCCTGAAATAAAAATGGCCCGGAACGAGGGGAGTCTCGTCCGAGCCTGCCAAAGCGTAGCACAGGAAGGCGCGAAAACGAACCGTGGATTTGAAAAAATCCTGGTAAGTGGCTGGAGTAGAAGCAGAAAAAAATGTGTGGAAATTTGAAATGCCACATGAGGAAGTCACTCAATCTCGTGTGGTAATTTGCTGCAAAACGAAGTCGGCGCGGCCGCGCGGGCTGAGCTTCGGGATTTCACACAACTCGTAGCGAAGTTCGCGGTAGACCTCGCCAATCACTTTATACGTTCGCACGGCTTCCGCGAAGTCCTGTTTCCGTTCCCGGTCGGTTGTGTAGATTTCCTGCCAAGGCGGCGCGAGAAAAACGAGATGCGCGTAACGATAGCGGCGGCAAGCGCGCTCGATGGACGCCACATCCGCCAGCCCAATCAGGCGCGCGTAGGCGAGGGTGTCGGGCATCCCGCGATCTGAGAACATCGCGCTTCGGGCAGGCGTGTGTTCCCGGAAGGAATCGATTGAACGCTGCAGCATCAAGGCTGTATACATTTTGCGGTCTGCCCAAGGCAGGGCCGTTCCGCCGGCCTGCACCTGTTCCTGAATAATTTGCCGTGCTACTTCCGGCGCGTGTTGGAAGCCGAGATTCCTGAGCTCCTGCAGAATGGTTGTCTTGCCCGAGCCCGGGCCGCCGGAGATCACGAATAAGTTTGGGTTGTGGAGATACATTCAGCGCTACGAGCCCCTCGCTCACGCTCAGGGTTCTGTAGCCGCGCGCTGCAAGTGCACCACTGTTTCGAAATGATAGGTCTGCGGGAATAAGTCGATCAGAGTCATGCGCGCGATGCGATACGCCGAAAGCAGTTTGCGCAGATCGCGCGCAAGCGTTGCAGGATCGCAACTGACCAGCGTGAGTGTGTACGGCTGAATGCGCAGGAGCTCGCGTGTGGCGTTTTTGCCGAGCCCGGCGCGGGGAGGGTCGGCAATGATCAGGTCCGGCGGCTCCGTCAGGGAACTCAGGAATTGTTCGGCGCTCTGGCGCGTGATCGCGATATGGCTCGCCACGCGCGAGGCGTTATGTTCCAGATCGTGAAAAGCCGGGCCGCCGCGCTCGACGGCGTGAACGCTCTTAAACCGCGTAGCGAGAGGCAACGTGAAGAGACCGACCCCGGCATACAGATCGACCGCTTGTGAACCGGAGCGATCGCCGATTACCTCGTCGATCAGGGCGTCGATCAGAAACCGGTTCACCTGAAAGAAAGCCCCGCGGCTGATTTGAAATTTGTGGCGGGCTGTGTCGTATTCGATCGAGCCAGGCGCGAGATTGGGCAGAATGGCGCGGAGCCATTCGAAGAAGCGCGCCGCGACCGGCCGGGCGGAATCAAGCACGTTGACCTGGATCTGCGATTCGTTCGTAAAAAATTCCAGCGAACGGAGAAATCCGGGCCACTGGGGCTGCTTGACGGCGGTCTGCAGCTTCGCAATCACATCGACCAAAACGGGAGATGAAATATAGCAGCGTTCGACAGCGCAGAGCGCGCGCGATCCGGCTCTGTGAAATCCGGATTGGCGCTCCTCGAAGTGGAGTTGAATGCGATTGCGATAGAACCAAGGCTCGCCGGCGATGACATGGATCTCGCGATCATAATCGATCCCACCCAGGCGGCGAAGGGTCTCGCGCAGAATGGCCTGCTTCTGCTCGAGTTGGAACCCGTATTCGGCATGCTGATACTGGCACCCGCCGCAATCGCCGAAATATTCGCAGCGCGGAACAATTCGTTGCGCGGCGGGTTGCAGAATCTGAAGAGGCGTCCCGCGAAGCAGGCCGGGATTAGCGGATGTCAAGCTCGCTGAAACGCGCTCGGATGGAAGTACGAACGGCACCAGGACTGCTTGCCCCTCAAGCCGCGCGAGCCCGTCGCCACCATAGACGAGTTTCTCGACGTTTAGCTCCGCTGAACGCATACCGTACGATAGAGGTTCATTGAGTGGCATGAAGGCACGCGTTTTTTCCGGCGTTCAACCGACCGGCCAACTGCATATTGGTAATTATCTCGGAGCGCTGAAAAGCTGGGCGGAAATCCAGAGCCAGTATGAGAGCATTTTCTGCATTGTCGATCTGCATGCGATCACGCTTTTTCAAAAACCGGAGGAGTTGCGGCAGAAAATCCGGCAAACCGCGGCGCTGTTCATCGCATCGGGTATCGATCCCGAGCAGTCCTCGATTGTCGTGCAGTCGACTATTCCGGGACACGCCGAGCTGGCCTGGCTGCTGACGTGCGTTACGCCGCTCGGATGGCTGTACCGGATGACGCAGTTCAAGGCGAAGGCTGAGAAACAGGAGACGGTCGGCGACGGGATCCTGCAATATCCGGTGCTGATGGCCGCCGATATTCTCCTCTATCAGGCGAGCATAGTGCCGGTGGGCGAGGATCAATCGCAGCATCTCGAATTAACCCGCGATATTGCTCAGAGATTTAATTCTCTCTATCGAGAGACATTCGTGATGCCCGCCACTCATCTTCCAGCCGTCGGAGCAAAAATTATGGGGCTGGACGATCCCACCCAGAAAATGAGCAAGTCTGTTGCAGGATCTGGGCACGCGATCGCACTGCTGGACGAGCCCAAAGCGATTCAGAAGAAGATTGCGCGAGCCACCACGGATTCGCAACCGGCGGTGGATCCGGAGAACATGGGAGCTGGCATCGCAAATCTTTTGACCATCGCGCAGGCGTGCGATGCATCTATTACCAAAGAGACCGTGTCGGGAATGCGCTACGGAGATTTCAAAAAACGGGTTGCGGAAGCGGTCATCGCACGCTTGGAACCGATTCAACACCGCTATAAAGAGATCACGGCGGATGCGGCTTACCTCGATTGCGTTCTGAAGCAGGGCAGGGAACGGATATTGGGGATCGCGGAAGATACTGTCCGCAAAACGAAGCAAGCGATGGGAGTGTACGTCTAAAGGGCGCCCACGCGGCTCAGGGTTCTGTTCGGGGATATGATGGGGGTGGGTTGAGCACGCAAACGGCGCCGGTAGCGGCTGCTGAGCGCAGTAAGAAGGTTCGGTCGTGGGCCCTGTTCATTGCCACGAATCTGCTCGCGCTGGCTTGTATGATCTGGGTCCTGAAGGGGGCGGGGCTACAGCAGATCTGGGGCGAGGTCCGGCACATGCACTGGGGCTGGGTGGGGCTATCGCTCGCGTGCGATGTTACGGTTTATTGCCTGCAGGGCTGGCGATGGAAACTGCTGCTCACGCCCGTAGACCGTGTGCCGTTCTCGCAGACAGTGGAAGCGATTTACGTTGGCCTGTTTGCGAACGAAGTGCTTCCGCTGCGAGCCGGCGAGGTGATCCGCTGCTTTCTGCTCTCGAAATCCAGCCACATCCCGCTGTCAGTCACTTTCGCCTCGGCCGTGATCGAGCGTATTTTCGATGGCGTTTGGCTGATGGCCTGCTTTTTCTTCACCCTGCACATGGGTAAGCTGCCGGGCGTTCTGCTGAAGGGCGGCTACATTCTGGGGGTCATGATTCTGGTGTGCGGCATCATTCTCGGGTACGGGATGTATGCCAAGCAGCAGAGAATCAGTCCGGTATTCGGGATCAAATGGCCGCGCTGGTTTAATACGCTGATCGAAGACCTTCACCTGATTGGCCACTCCCGGTATTTGTATTTCGCGTTTATCGTGAGCGGAGCTTACATGCTTGCGCAAACGGCTCCGATTTATGCGCTGGTGCGGGCGAACTTACTGGCCGTGCCGTGGACGGCTTCGTTCACGATGATGGTTCTGCTTCGATTGAGCAGCATTGTGCCGCAGGCGCCGGGAAATTTGGGATCGTTCCAATGGGTAGCGGCGAAAACGTTGATTATGTTCGGACTGCTGCCGGGACACGCGAAACGGTTCTCGCTGATACTGTGGGCAGTTGTGACGATTCCGCTGATTATCATCGGCGTGGTGGCGATCACGCTGGAAGGCATCAACATGACGCATCTGCATAAAGAGGCGACAGCAGCGGCTCAGAATTCGAGGAAACGCGGACGGGACTGAGCGGGTTTCAGAACTCGAATGGATCAACAACGCGCACACCGGCGTTTGCGAAATCGATGCGGTTTCGCGTAGCCACTGCCAGACCGTGCACAATCGCAGTGGCTGCGATAAGGCTATCCTTTATCGGCATGGCCTTCCCGGTTTTACGAAGATGCGCCAGCAGTCCCGCCCACTTCAGGCTGGTATCCGCGTCCCACGGAAGGCAGTCGAGGCGCCCTACGCCGGCATCGAACCAGCCTTCCAACGCTGTCCGTCGCTTTCCCTTGGGAAGGATAAGGATACCGAAACGCAATTCGCCGAGAATGACCGGATCAATGGCAAGATCGGCCTCGTGGATGCGAAGCCAGTCCACAACGCGCAAATTTGGCGATAGTTTCGTCGGCTCGCTCAAAACGTTCGCGTCAACGAGATACTTCACAGCGTGTCGGTCGACTCAGAGTCGACAGGCGCAAAAAACCCTTTATACGGACAGGCGAGCAACCAGTCGATTGCGCCCGCGTTGCGGGGCGCGGGGCGCCGGGTGAGGCGATACTGTCCGCGATCGAGGCGTTCTACCTCAAACTGCTGGCCGGGCTCGATACGGTCCATTTCCCGGAACTCCGCCGGGAGGACAATCTGGCCCTTGGAAGAAATAGTGGTCGTCACCCAAGTAAGATATCGTCTTACCGATGCCATGTCAACTTGAGATGAAGCAATCGAGCTTTATCACCGCTGGACCCGAAGTGCCATTGTTTTCCGTTGAGACCACAATGGAAAGTCAGGTACACCGCGGGTGCGTTGGGCGTTAACGTTGGTCATTCGTGGAGCGTAAAGACCGATTCAGTCATTCTGAGAGCGCTTGAGTTTTCTGTCGAGATAGAAAGCGGCTGCTTTTGCTTCACCTGCTACCGAAATCGCCTCGTGCGCAGTTAGGCGGACAATGCTCTCCAACTCAGGCTTGCCGCCCACCACCGCGGCGACCTGAATCGCTCGCCGAAGGACATTTGGGTCCGTGGATGATAACGCCGCCACTAAAACTGCTCGCAATCGATCACGGAAAGTCGCATCCTGTTGCTCTATTGCCGCAATTTCATTCTCTAAGTGCTCGATGCCGACGTAGCCTGGAGGATTGCTCTTGGTCTGCTTCCATGTGAAATAGGGGCCGTGAGGTCCCCTGAAAAGAAGCCAGCGCCATACCTCATCTGAAACATCGCCTCCTAGCTTTTGGATCTCCGTTGCCCAAACTCGGTTCATTGCTCGAAAGAGAAAGTCAAAGTTATGCTCTCGCCAGTTCTTGCAAATGCTCGAAAAGTTGTCGCCAAGCGCCGCCGCTTCCCGAGTGTGAAAAGAGCTGGATTTGCAATATCGGGTGATCGCTTATAGGCGCCCCACACGGAGTTTCAGTTCCAATGGAATTATTTTGATCCGCGTCCCTCTTCTGTATGGAGCCGCGTAGCGGCCCGTCGCTCCGTCGTCCACCTCTCCGAAAAGTTGCTGAGCCTACGTCGCGTCGATGCTCTCGCGAAGAAGAGTTAGGGACATGCATGGATGTTATGGGCACATCCCCAAGCGATCATAAAGAAGACAAAGGGCCAGAAAAGAGCAAGCGGCGCTTCCACGACCAGCAAAATGCCTCGCTTTTTATGACGGACGATGGATGCCGCGAGTAAAGCAACCCAACAGACCGCTAACCACAAGCTATAGAATGTGGCGCTGTCGAAGTCTGATTCCTACAGCTCTGGAGATCCATGGGAGCACGCATCCAGCGGCAGCGACTGCTAAAGACGCGAGTAATGATGTCCTTGGGATTTTCTTGTCAGCCGAAGATCTGTCTATGTCCCGCGTATTCCAAGCCCCGCAGACATCCTCTCATACCTGGCATCTGGATTGCCAGGCGACTGGGACCACCTTGGGACACTACTTCGCGCGGATGGAGTTTTCAGATGTAGAATAAACACCAAAAGGTGTGAAGGTGCTCACCTTGCTTTTCTTTGCCGCGTGGGTTTCGGTGGCGGGTGCCCCGGCTGATCCGCAAACGGCCGGATTGCAGGCGCTCGAGCATCAGGATTACCGTCAGGCTCAGGAGATCTTCTCCAAGCTAACCGCGGCGGACCCCAAAGATTATTCCGCTCTCTTCAATCTCGCTCTGGCCGAAACCGCTCTAAGAGAAGACGACCAGGCGGCCGAGCATTATCGCCAGGTGCTGGCGCTCAAACCGGGCCTCTATCCTGCGGAGATCAATCTCGGGATGGTGTACCTGCGGGATCACAAGCCGGCCGAAGCTGTGCCTCTGTTGAAGGATGCAGCCGCTAAAAAGCCCGACCAGCCGAGACCGGCGCGATATCTGGGCGACAGCCTGCTCGCCACGGGAGATTTAGCGGGCGCCGAGGCAGCCTACCAGCAAGCTTTGAAAATGGATCCCAAGCTGGGTCCCGCGGAATTGGGGCTGGGACAGGCGCTTTTGCGCCAGGGCAAATTGGATGAAGCCGCTCCGCACTATCGCCAGGCGGCGACATTAGATCCAAGTTTGAAATCGTTCCTGCTGGAGCTGGGGGCTGCCTATTCGAAGGCCAATCGCCCGCGGGACGCGATTCCGCTGCTTGAGCAGTTTCCCGAAGACGCCGGAGCGCGCGAGGAGCTGGGCCGTCTATATCTTGCAGAGAACCGGCCGGCCGAGGCTGTCCCTCAGTTTCAAGCGGCTGTTCAGCTCTCGCCGACGCCGGCCAATAAGCTCGCGCTGGCTTCGGCGTATCTGAAAAACAATCAGCCCGATCTGGCGGACCCGATTTTGGAGCAGGCGCTGGCGGCCGATCCGAAGGACTACGACCTGCGAATGGCGGTTGGGCGTATTCGCCGGGATAAGCACGATTATGTCCATGCGGCGGAGCAGTTCAGTACTGCTGCAAAGTTGAAGCCGGATTCGGTGGAGGCGTGGAACGAGGCAGCGGCCTCATTTGTACTAGCAGGACTGTATCCCCAAGGGCTCGCGGCTCTCGATAAGATACGGACACTGCATGCCGAAACTGCGGGCGATCTTTACTTCCGGGCCGTCGCGCTGGATCACCTGCATGAGGTCAAGCCGGCGCTCGCGAGTTACCAGCAGTTTTTGCAGGCAAGCGGGGGGAAATACCCGGACCAGGAGTTTATAGCGCGGCAGCGCAGCAGGATTCTCGAAAAGGAGGCGAATCGATGAAACCGGTTGGGGTGTCAAAGTTGCTCGGAGTCACTTTGGTGATCCTGATGGGTGCAGCGGCGGGAAATGCACAGTCGTTTCTCTCCGAATTGCAGGCGGAGCATAATCCGGTCAAGCGTTCCAACAAGGCGCTGGTGTTGGCCGATATGGCTTTCGACAACGCCCGGGACTACTACAACAAGGGCGAAGTCAACAAAGGGGATGCAGCGCTCGAGAATATGACCAACGCTCTCAAGGAGTGTGTACAATCTTTGGCCACAGCGCACAAGGCCCGGTTCTACAAAAAAGCGGAACTCAAGGTGTCTTATCTCCAGCGCAGAATGGAGGGATTGCTCTACGATCTGGACGTGCAACAGCGCGGATGGGCGGAGCAAACGCAACGGCAGCTCGACCAAATCCACGATAAGCTTTTGAATGGAGTAATGAGGAAATGAAAGTACGCCTGCTCCTCTGTGGAGCGGCCTTCGCCAGCCTGCTGGCGGCACAAGACCGTGACTTCCTGACCCCGAACGAAGTGGATCAGGTGCGCGAGGCGCAGGACCCGAATGACCGGCTCGCTCTGTACGTGCATTTTGCCAAGCAGAGAATGGACCTGGTGGAGCAGTATGTGGCCAAAGAGAAGCCGGGACGCAGCATTTTCATCCACAACACGCTGGAAGATTACAGCAAGATTATTGAAGCGATCGACTCGGTGGCAGATGACGCCTTGCGGCGCAAACTGGAAATCGATAAAGGCATGATCGCGGTGGTAAACGCGGAAAAGGATTTTCTGGATCGCCTGAATAAGATTCGGGATAAGCAGCCTTCGGATCTGGACCGTTATCAATTCGTACTGGACGACGCGATCGACACGACTAGCGACAGCCGTGAGCTTTCGATGGAAGACTCGCACAAGCGCGGCTCGGAGTTAGCAACGGAAGACGCCAAGGAGAAGAGGGAGCGCGAGGCGATGATGCCTTCCAAAGAAGTCCAGGACCGGAAGAAGCAGGAAGGCGCGCAATCGGGCGATCAGCAGCAGCAGAAGAAGATTCCATCGCTGTACCGGCCTGGCGAGAAGCACCAGGAACCGAAGTGAAAGCAGGGATCAGCAGTCAGCGATTAGCGATCAGCTTTCTTCTCCGCCGGCCAGGTTGTTTTTAGCTGAAGGCTGACTGCTGATAGCTATCGCGGGGGAGGCAACGGAGGAGCAGTCGTACCGCCGATATTCGCGTACGTTTCCTCTACTTTCACCACCTTGCCTTCATTGAACCGCACGAAGACCATCTTGCCGGGCGGCTCGCCGTAAATCCAGTCTTCGATTTCATCGCCGTCGGCATTCGTCTCGCGGCTCTTATTGCGCGGCTTTCCCAGCGCCAGCAGGACCTGATCGCGGTCCATCCCCGTCACGGCCTTCTGTTCCTTGATGGCCTTCTTGATCGGCTCCGGAAGGTTGTTTACGTACTGCTCGGCTGCGCTGTGCTTTTCGAAGTCGAAAACCGGGGATAGCATCTGCCGGATATCGGCCGCTTTGAGGCTGGGAACGCTGCCCGGAAACAGCAGCGCGATGTGCGAGCCCATTGCCGGTTGGCCGCTCTGATTGGTCCCGACGGGAGATACGGGCCCGCCGCCAATCGGTCCTCCCATCCCAACCTGCACATGATCGTACCAATGGCCGGTTTTGGTTCCGCCGTTGATCTCGAGCAAAATTTTGTTGTTTTCGATGATGACGCGCGTGATCTGCACCTCGTCTCCGAGGCGCGCCGCAGGGCCGCCTTCCTGGAGCGCCCGCTCCCAGGCGCTCCGATCGTACTGGCCGTCGCTGTGGATGACGAGCGGCTTCTTCGAGCGCGGCAGAATGGTCTTCATCGTCGCGTATTCCGCGGTGAGACCTCGCTCAATCTCCAGTTTTTCGTCCACGCTGAGCTTGTCGGCGCGCAAGGTGGAGGCCATGCCCAGCAGCAGCAACCCTGCTAGGGCAACTGCCACTCCTCGTTGAGCACTTCCGCGATCATGGCGCGTTGGGGTGCGATGGGGGCTTTGGCCAGCGCGAATAATAAACCAATGGCGAAAATCGTGGTGAGCAGTCCGCCCTCCGGCCCATAATCTCCCCCGCTCCAGAGAGACGTCAGATCCCATCGGTAGAAGTACCTCGTAACCTCGATTGTAAGCCCGCTGAGATTGACCCCGAACAAGGGTAGCACCGCATTCCAGCCGTAATGCAAGCCGATCGGAAGCCATAGATCGTGGCTGCGCAAAAATGCGTAGCCCAGCAGCACGCCCCACAAGATTGTGTTGAGTATTCCCAGAATGGTCGCGTGCGGGTTCCAACTGTGCGCGATTCCGAAAATGACACCCACCGGCAAAACTGTGGCAAACGGCCCGATTTTTTCGACCAGTAACTGGAACGCATAGCCGCGGAAGATCATCTCTTCCCCCGCCGCTCCGAACAGCAGCACGGCGAGATAAAAGATCAGGCTGGGCCAGGCGAAATTTGCCGCGTCGGGCCTTTCGACCAGGTGGCCCGTGCCCTCCATTAACGGCGCAGCCAGCATCAGGGCAGCAGCGCCTCCGCCGAACAGAATTCCAAGCAGAAGATTACGCAGCGTTCCCCGGCCCGTACCGACGCCGATATCCGCCAGGGGACGGCGATCGAAGATGCGCATTGTGATCAGGTTGGCGAAAATTCCGGTGGCGAAGAGACCGAAGCCGGCCGCTACCACTCGCCCGAAGAGCAGCAGAATCCAACTAAAAAAGAAGAGCCCAATGACGACGCTCCCCACGAAGAAAGCGACCCGGATCACGATCCCGAGGCGTGTATCGGGGCGCGTCGGCGGCTCGGGACGGTTTAAGTCGGGATCCATGGTTCGAGATATACCTGGGGCACTAAGGGTCGAGCTCTTTCTGGTACTTGAATTGCATCAGCTCGTACCGAGAGTACCGGACACAAGACATTCCCATCCTAACTTTCGCCGCGGAGCCGATGAGAGAGACATGAAAGAACGCAGAACAGAGAACAGACTACTCTGTGCAGAACTGGTCGAGTTGGTTTGGAAGGATGCAGCGGGGCAGACTTGCCGCAGGCTCGCAAACCTGGAGGATATCTCCTCCTCCGGCATTAACCTCCAGAGCGATGTTGCGATTCGCGCCGGCGAGTCGATTATGGTGAGATATCGGGACCGCGACTTGGCCGGAGTGGTTCGCTACTGTCATCGCCAAGAGCTAGGCTACTTCCTGGGGGTCCGCCTGGAGACTAGTTGTAATTGGTCCAACTTCCGGCCGGAGCACCTGCTTGACCCGGCGGAACTGGTCGCCAAAGCCGGCTAGGCGAGCCCACCGAAACAGAGCCGCGACCGCGCGGGAGCGGGTTTTTCCACAACGCCTCGCTGTAGAATTCAAGGACACGCGAACGGGCGTCCCTTGACCAATTCACCCATTCCAGCCACCGGGATCTACGCGGCGCTGGCCACCCCCCGGCAGCCGAACGCCAGCAAGGGCGATGCGGCGGCGCTTTTGGATTATCTCGACGCGATTGTCGCGGCGGGAGTCGACGGTTTGGTGCTGTTTGGCTCCACCGGCGAGTTTGTCCACTTCGATGTCGAGGAGCGCATGCGTATCTTGATGCTGGCCATCAAGCGCAGCCGCGTCCCCATGCTGGTGAACGTCTCGCATTCGACGCTGGCCGGAGCTCTGGATTTGGCCGAAGGCGCGATCGCCAATCATGCTGCCGGCGTTCTCCTGATGCCGCCTTATTTCTATCGGTACACCGAAGATCAGATCGGCGAATTCTATTCCCAGTTCGCTAAAGAACTGGCGGGGAGGGTTCCGATCTATCTCTACAACACGCCACAGTTCACGAACGCGATTTCCGCTGGCTTGGCGGAGCGCCTTTTTTCGACTGGCGCGTTCGCGGGAATTGAAGATTCGAGCGGCGATTGGCAATTGTTCACGCAACTGAGCCGGCTGCGCCCGGGGTTGCGGTTTCAGTTGCTCCTGGGGAGCGAGTCCGTGTATTTCCGCGCGAAAGAGGATGGAGCGGATGGCTTGGTCTCCGGCATCGCAGCGGCTCTGCCAGAGTTGATCGTTGCCTTGCATCGCGCGCTTGCCTCGAACGATTCCGAGTACGTCAGCCAATTGAACGCGCGCGTGACCGAGTTTCTGGCGTATGTGGGAAAATTCCCGGCCACCATTGTCATCAAACAGGCTGCGTTCCTGCGTGGTTGGAACTTGAACAACTTCGCCTTTCCCTTGGATGAAGACAGCGCGGCCGAGTTGATCGGCTTCCGCGGCTGGTTTCGCGAATGGCTTCCGGAAACGCTGGCCATGTGCGCCCAGATGCCACCATCGGTACAGTGAAAAGGCAAACGATGTCTTGAATGGCCGTTTTCGTTCAGAGCCAGGCCAGTTTCTTTTGCCCAGTGTCGGTGGACTTCCCTGTATTCTTGTACTGGCTCAACTCCGATTCGTCCGAATGCGTGCGGCCCCGCAGGGCTTTCTCCGCCTTTCTGGCAGCCGGGATTCCGAGCAATTTGTTGATTTCCTCGACGTGTCACACTCCGCCGCCACCATCTCGTCTTGTTTGCAGGAAAGCCTGAACAAGGAACGCGGGCAGGATGGTTTGCCGGGCTTTGTCACTGTCGAGGAGGACGAGACTCTGCAGGCCACCGCGCTCGAGATTAAGGATGGCAAGATTATCGCCATTTACGTCATGCGCAATCCGGACAAATTGCGGCACCTCGACAGTAACGTCCTTCAGTAGCGCACCTCCTTCGCCTCTGTAAGGCCCGCCTCATAACCCCGTCTCGTTATAATCGAGTGCTGCTCAGGTCAGAACTTCAGTTTTTCCCTCCCGTAGCTCTTTTCAAAATCTGAACCAACACTGAATATAACTGTTACGATCTGGAAATCGTGTGCACTGTGCAGGCTTGTCTCTTTGAAGACCTAGACACGAGTACGATCGACTTCCAACTGATTGAGCGAACCGAGGAGCGAATTATGCGGTCCGACCGAGCTTTGTGTACCCGCCGCGCGTATGCGAGCGGGTGGAAAGCCTTCTGCGCCTGGTGCGCGGAGGCGAGGCGTTCATCCCTACCGGCCGATCCGAAGACGGTGCGGAATTTCGCGGTCTGGTGCATTAACGAGAAGTACCGGCTGGCGACGGTGCTGGTGCGCCTGAACGCCATTGCGCACTATCACCGGGAAGCGGATTTCGCGAGCCCGATCGACAAATCGGTGCGCAACTTACTCACGCGCGCGCGGCGCGACCTCAAGGAAGTGCCGCGCAAGAAAGCAGCTCTCACCTACGACAACCTTTGCAGAGTGCTGCGGACGATTCCCAACACCCGGATCGGCATTCGCAACCGGGCCATGCTCACACTGACGTTTGCCGGCGGATTCCGGCGCTCGGAAGTCGTCGCCCTCCAGTTGGCGGATCTGCAGTTTGTGCCGCAGGGCATGACGATCTATGTGGCCTCGTCGAAGACCGATCAGACGGCCCAAGGCGCGATCGTGGGAATCGAACCGGGGAAGCGTCTGCTCACCTGTCCGGTGCGCGCGCTGGAGAAGTGGCTGGAGATTCGGGGCAAGTGGCAGGGACCGCTATTTGTGCGGATGACACCGCACCAGACGATCACCGGTCACGCGCTACATGAGCGCGGCGAAGTGATCCACACGATGCTCAAACGCGCGCTGGAGAAGATTGGCGAGAACGCGGCCGACTACGGGGCACATTCCTTGCGCGCGGGCATGATTACCGAGGCGGCCCGGCACGGAGCAAGCGAGGTCGCCATCAAATCGCGCACCCGCCACAAATGCAGCGCTGTGCTGCAGGGATACATCCGGCCCGCCACGGTGTTCGAGTTCAATCCGCTGAAAGCGGTCCTCTAAGCTTGAGTCGTCGGCTCGCCGGGAGGACCGCGGCCTCATCTAACTCGCGGCCGTCAACGAGCGCGCCCCTTCGCCCGCGCCGGTAACCGTTTCGATGCCGGCATTCTCTCCTTGCTCGGTCAGCTTGAAGCGGACCCGCGCATAATCCATGACGCGCTGGCGTGCCTCGGGCTGCAACGGCCGGAGCGCTTCGAGGCAAACCGAGATGGCATTTGCTTCCGCATCTCCGGTGCGGGCCGTTCCTCCAGGATTGCGATTTCCCGCTGGCGGGCGGTTCGCGGGTTTCTTCTGCTGCGCGGCGGCAGTCTTCTTCTGAGCGGTCTTGTTGCTCGACATGAGACCAGCATCCCAAAAGCGTTGCCAACGGCAACGCATCAGCCGGCGGCGGTTTCCCGGCCACGGGTCACGGCGCCTCCGGCGCTATCCCGGAAACCAAAACGCAAACGCCCCGCCACAACGGGCGGGGCAGTTCCAAGGAGATTCCGCGGCGTAGCAGCGCGGGCAAGTTGATACCAGTTACCCTGCGAATCAAGCTAACACGTTCACCGGCAGATCACCTTCGCTTCCGGTTCCGGAACGGGGCGAACGCTCGAAGCGTTCACCCAGGTAGTTCCTTCGCCGGATACGGGCTCGATCTGATAGCGCTCGCGGCCGTAAGCGCGCTTCGCATCTGTGATTACACACGCGAAGTCGACACCGTTCACCGTGAGATAGACGAGCTTGCCGAGATGGGGATGGAGCTGGCGGGCGGTCATGGTTTCGGTCTCCTGGCCTCAGGTGAATGCGCTGCTGAACGCAGCGCCAACCGTTCCTCCTCCCCGAGTTCGAGTTCGTGCGTCCAGGCGTCGATGTTGCGGGCGTGACTGATAAGCCCTGCTGTGTCCTCGGCCGTCGCCTCCGTCTGGTGGATCTCGCGCGCGATTTTGCGAATCTTGGCCGCCGCGTTGCGAATGTCGGCGTAGATTTCCTTGCGGCGTTCGGCGGTCACGGCAGCACCTCACCGATGAGCCGTTCCACTTCGGCCTTCGGAATGCGCTTCCAGACGGGCTCAACTGCACGCCCAGGATTGCGCTTCGCGCGTTCCAGCACAGCCTCGAATCCGCGCCCGAAAGTCACCAAGTCGAAGCACTCGCCATGGTCCCTCGCCCTTTGGAGCGGTTCAGCCTGATAGCGGCCATACTTTGCGGCCATGCGCCGGAGCTTCTCCCGATCGTCGTAATGTTCGACGATCACCAGGCGGGCCGGATCGATGTCGGGCCATCGCTCCAGCACCGCGGCAACCGCGTATTCGATGCCGTTGGTGATGGAGCATCCGGGGTTCTCGTCGCCCAAGTCGGTCAGTAGGGCGATGGTGAGCGGCGGATTCTCGAAAACGCGTGCGCGAAACTTCATCTCGTCGCGGTGCAGAGCCGGCGTGGACAGAATGACATCGTGCTTCATTTGCGAATCAGACTCACTTTCTGGGTCAGACTGCACCCCGGCACGTCTTCGCCCGCTTCGATCGCCGCCTTCACCGCGATCTTATCCACCGAAGTCACGATCTTCTCGCGGAAAAAATGCGGCGGGATCGCCGACTCGTTCTCAACCTGCAAAGCGAGCGGCGCGTTGCGGAGCTGAAACTCCGCGCGAATACCGTGGAAGCGATCATAGCCCGCGCCTTGCAATTCGGCAATTACCCGGTCCTCGATCCGGGTATAGCGGGCGTCGATCGCCGCCTTTCGCTTCTGCAGCGCTTTGATTTCGGCCGCGAGGCTCGCGCTGCGGGCCTCCAATTTATCGAGCACCCGCGCGGCCTGGTCGCACTTGCGCGCCTGGCGAAGCTCCTCGGCTTTCACGAGCGGTACGGGCCTCGGAGCCGGTTGGAAAGCGGGCACATTCGCGTACTTACTAACTGGAATGGGTTTCCTTGTTGCGAGAGCGGCCATGACTTAGTTGCCCTCCCGTTTTTCGAGCGAGATGCCCCAATGAATCGCCGTGGCTCGAATATCTTCCCAGGTGGGCGGCTCCAGCTCCGCGTAGAAGGGATCGGCGATGAGCTGCTGGTGCGTGGCCTTCAGCGCTTGCGCGGCCGCCGCGAACATCCGGGTATAGCGTTCCACAAGCGGATGCGAGCTAGGAGCGCCGGCCGGCTGCGGCCGAGCCGCCAAAGCATTCGCTCCGTTCGTACGCGGCGCGACGATGCGCGGCCCCGCCGGTCGAGCTGGCACGCTGTTCGTGTTCGGAGGACCGGCGGGGTCGCTTGCATCGGGAAGCACTTCGACATTCCACGTCGTGCTTCTGCCGGCGACCGATTTACAGATGCGAACCAGATCTCCTTTTGCGGCGTGGGTGCGCAGCAATTGATTGCGGGCTACGTCCGGGAGGAACATCACGCACGAGTTGCCGTTCACCGTGTACTGGTAGTCGCCGGTCTTCTCGTGCAGCTTGCCTTCGGGTCCGTAATCCAGCCGCACGTCGACGGGCAGGTTCGGGTTGAATTTGAGGACGGTGCGGCTGGTCACGAGCGCACCTCATTCGCGCCGCAGGCGCATAAACCGGTGGACCGGAAACCGGTATAGTTATGGGCGGGATGCCCTTTCCTGAGTCTCATTACTCTGGGTGTCCTTTCTTGCGGGCGCTCGGGGTTCGAGTCTGGGCGCCCGCGGGTTCGTTGTTTTAGTGTTTCGCGCTGAAGCGAGGCAGCTACGCATTCTCGCTAACAGCACGTTTCTGCTATTGCTGCCGAGCGGAGGCTCGAATAGCTTCGCTGCCTTTCCGCCCCTGGTAGTGGGGGCGAATATGTTTCGAGAAATGCGCTCCGATCGAATCGGCTTCGATCAGCGCGCGGTGTTGCTCGGCATCGACGTCCTCATACGAGTAAGTCGCGCCCGAGTTGAACTTCACGTGTAAGGTGCGATTGTCCGCGTCATAGCCCACAGCTTCAATGCTGGAGCTGCTTACGGGTTTGAGTAAGTGGTCCATATCAGTACCGTGCCGGCTCCCGGCATTCGTCGCATTGCGTGGTTTCGCCGAAAGGATGCTCCGGTCCCCAGTGGCCGGAATGCTCCGTGCAGCACCAGCGGTCGCACGAATCGCACACGCGCACCGCCTCCTCTTCGCATTCGGGGTGATAGCAGGGACGTTCCATGTTACGCAGCCTCCTTTTGCCGTTTCGCATCGCAGGAGTAGCAGCGATACATCGCAAACCTATCGGCCTGTTCATGCACCAAGATGTGCTCGCGGCAGAAGATTTGATTGCAATCCGTGCAGTCAAACGCGCAGCCGTCGCACAGTGTGTCGCGGTGGCAGGCATTGATGGCGCAGGCCAGCTCCTCGCCCGGTTCGATCAGGTTCGTGCAGCGATGTCCTTCGCATTCGTTGCGGTCGTCGATCGGCTCAAAGCCGTGCGGCGATGGATAAGTAACGCCCCAGCCCATAAAAACCTCCCCTTCAAAGTCGTGTTTTGAGAGCGCTGGCTCTCACGTTTCATTATCCACTTGAGGGGGTTAAGTTGACAATTGCCCCTTGTAAGTACAGGGGTACTTGACCCGGTTATGTGGTAGGATTGGCTCGGGAAATGGCGGACGAGATACCCGAAGACGTGCGCGAAGTCTTTCGCGAGTACGGGCGTCAGGGTGGAAAGATCGGCGGCCGTGTGCGGGCTAAGAAACTCAGCGCAGCCAAGCGCAAGCGAATCGCGCAGGAAGGTGGCCGCGCCTCGGCCGCGGCGCGGGCGAAGAAGAAGCTCGAAGAGGAGGGTGGAACGGCCGATAAGTAAAGCAGGATGCTGATTCGGTCGTTGAGAGTTGCCGGCGCTGTGCTTGCGTGTTCGGTCGCGGCTGTATGCGCGGAACATGGGCCGTTGCCCACTGCCCTTGTTTCTGCCAAGCGGGTGTACCTACAGAACGCGGGTGGAGATATGGGAGTTTTTGATCACCTGTACGAGAAGGTGAAGCACTGGGGCCGCTGGCAGGTTGTCGCAAATCGCGAAGACGCGGACCTCATGCTCCTCACCACGGATACCAATCAAGTGGTGGGCGCGATCGCCTCGGCATCAGGCGGTCCCTATTCGGCAACAGCGACGGCTGTGCCAATCATGAGCATGCCTCGGTTTCTGATCGTTGTCGACGCCCACACGAGTGAAGAGCTGCTTCGGGTTTCGTGCGAGAGAAGGCTCTCGGCGGGATACACGGCAGGCGTGCTTGTGAATCGAGTCAGGAAGCGGATCGAAGCCAAGTAGCAGGCTTACAAGCAGCGCACGAAAACCTAGTGCGTTCCCGCCCGGTTTGTAACATCCCGCACGCTCCAGCAGTCCTTGTTAGTCGGAATGCTTACTCCCGAACAACTGCGTTCGATCAAAAAGGCGTTGGCCCTGATCGAAGGTGCTCGTTCCGAGCTGCGCTCGCTCAACCTCGCGAATACGGGGCTCGATCTCGAAGCGGCCAACAGCCTCGTGACGGCGCACGTCAAGCTGCAAATGATCCTGCGGACTCACACTGAGGCGCAGCAGAAAACGGCCGGCCGGCCGCTTAAAGCCCCGCTCCGAGCCGCGCAGCAGGGCGCCTAATCGTCTTCGGGGTCTTCCTCGTCCTCTGCTTCGTCATCGTCCTCGGGCTCGTCGACTTCATCGAGATCCTCGGGGCGGGGAGCGCGGGCCAAGCGGCGCGCATGGCGAGGGTGTGCCATGCGGCTATTCTACGATTGGGTGGATCGCAATTATAAGTGCCGGAACCTTCGGCTCGTGGTGGCGTACTGGGTTTCGGTTTTGGGCTCCTGTGGGATGTGCCTCGGGGTGCATTCGTTCTGGGTGAAGTTACTGCTCTGTTTTTTGTGGGGAGCGGCCGTGGCGTGGTGGATGCCTCGGACCCTCTACTTCATCACTAAGCAGCGAGCAAGGCCGCTCGCACGCTCGACGGATGCCACTGCGCTCCGGTAGGCGTCTTGATCCCCAATTCGTTCATGGCCGCGGCGATCTCGCGGAGGGATTTGCCCTCGTCTTTGTGCTTCTGCAGCAGCAAAGCGAGATGCGGCGGCGTCTTGTTCGGTTGCTTGGCGCGGGCGCGGGCGGCGTAGGCCAGCTTCAGGGCCTCGGACCAGTTGGGATTGCCGATCTTCACTCCGCGGGCTTTGGCGGCCGCCAGTGCGTCCTTGGTCCGGGTCGAAATCATCACCCGCTCGTGCTCGGCCAGGGCTGCCATGATGTGCAGGGTGAGGCGGTTCGCCTGGGGCATGTCGCAGGCGACGAAATCGGAAGCCGACTCCATGAGGTTCGCGATAAACGCGACGTTTCGCGCCAGGCGGTCGAGTTTCGCGATGATGAGGGTGGCTTGCCGCTTCCGGCAGGCGGCGATCGCGGCCGCGAGCTGTGGCCGGTTCGTATGCTTCTTGCCGGATTCGACCTCGGTAAACTCTTCGAGCAGCTCGCCCTTGGTGGAAACGAGGTAGCGGCGGACGGCGGCGCGCTGGGCTTCGAGCCCCAAGCCGGATTCACCTTGCTTCTGAGTGCTCACCCGGTAGTAGGCGATGAACCCCGAGCTGTGTTGCGGAGCCGTTTTTCGTGTTCTGGCCACGGCCATTAGCATCAACCGCCCGGTTGATCTTAGAACAGTGCTTGGAGTCCTAAGTACTTGAAACCGCGAACCGCAGTTTCAGGCCGCTTTTTTGTGACCGGCGGTTTCGCAGGCTACAAACTCCACCAGCTTTACTCGAGGAACGCGCCAGAGTTTCGCCCCCAGTCGGAAGCCAGGAATGAGGCCAGCCTTCAAATACCGCTGTGCGGTGCGGGGGGAGACGCCGAGCACGCGGGCCACATCTTTGGCGCAAAGTAGCGGCTCGTCCGTGTCGGATATGCTTATGCCTGTGACGGCGGTGGTGCGGCCCCGTTGAAGTGCGCAAAGCAGATCCATCTCTACTTAGTCGCCAATTCCGCGCCGCCCGATCACTCAGATTAGTCCGAAGACTCCACACGCCGCGAACGGCCGCGGCGCCCACACGCATGCCTTTGCGCGTCCTTACGCGTATTTACGCGACAGAAACGCGCCAGGCGCTGGCTGCCAGGCCACTATGGTGTGTGGACGTGCGCCCCGGCGAGGCGCCCTAAACTATCGCCCTACAAGCGTTTGAGACGCTTGCATTGCCCGCCACACCAGGGCTTTTGAGCCCCTTACTCGTTTTTCTCTTGAAGCTGATGCCTGCGATCGCGCGTAACCAGCGCACTGACTCGATCCCTACCTACCGGGCCAACGGCAAGCGCCTCTCCGACTCGTCGCTCGAACGCGCCGAGCGGCTTTTGGCGTTGAAGCTGGTGGTGGCGCGCCGGGACCGGCACGGGCGGATCCGCAACATCCAGTTCAAGTGGGAGAACGGGCATCTCGACATGCTCCGCAAGGCGGCGCCGGTCGGCACCCGCTACAGCTACGAGCAGCCGCTGGAGAACGGAGACGGGTATGTGTGGGCGCATCGCGAGTTGCAGGGCATGGCTCCGAGCGATTTCGCACAAGTGCCGCTGAGCTGCATGGGAAGGGCGAAGCTCGAAGGTGTGCGCCTGGCGCCGGTCATCAACATCGCCGATTACCGCCGGAGACAGACCACTCAGGTGAGTGGCGAGAGACTGGCTGCATGATCCTGCTTTGCGTGCATTACCTCACGTGCCAGGTGCGGGGCCAGGTCGGCCGGTATTGGTGCGCCGAGTATTACGGCTTCCGGATCGATATGGGGCTGAACTGATGGCCGAGCATAAACGTTTCCGCCGCGACCGGTTCACAGAGCCGCAGATGCCGGCCTTTGAATGGAAGCGCGGGGAATGCCTGGCGCTGGCGAGGCAGGGCTGTACGATGTGTTTCGGACTAGGGCAAGCGGTCCAATCGCGCGCGGGGCAAAACGAAGTTTGCAAATGCGTGCTCCGCGCGATTTTTCGCGCCTGCTTCGCCCGCTTCCGGCAGTGCGCTTCGAAAGGGAAGTACCTGAGCCGCGTTTCGATGGAGTCGAATCCAGGCCGGCAGCGTAAATCCGGCTGGGGCTACCGCAACGAAGAGTACATGGCCGATTTCATCCTGGTCGCCAGGCGCACCTTGTCCGAGGCGAGCTGGCGCATTTTCAAGTACCACTTCCTGCTCGGCGCCGATTGGAAGCTGTGCTGCCGGAAGCTGCAGATCGAGCGCGGCAACTTCTTCCATGAGGTCTACCGGATCGAGGAAGCGTTGGGCCGCGCATTTCGCGAGACGCAGCCGTATGGGTTATTTCCGGTGGACGAGTATTTCGGTGGAGTAAGCCGGCCGTGCCAGGCCATGAGGCAGCGAAGCTACAGGCCTTCCGCTCCGGCGCAACAACCAGAATCGGCTTCAGAAGCCTGTAGCGTAGCGCCTCCGCTTCAGCGCCTGAGCGCAGCTTGATCGAAATCTGGCAGCGGCGCAAGCGCTTCAAGAAGGGCTATTACGCCGATGCCTATCCGCAGGAAAACACGCTCTGGCATCTCTATCGCAATGGCGTTTCGCGTTGCGGGCGAAAGTCGATTGGCGAGGTGATCGGGGAAAGCGCGGAGACGCCCGAAGACGCGGTTTGCTACCTCTGCCGGCGGCAGCAGCAAATCTGGCTGCCGCGCAAGCAGGGCCTAGCCGCCTAGCTCCGTGTCGGTTTGAGCCATGGCGAGCGGCTTCAACGGCCGCGAGTCGATTGGGCAGTTGTTCGACTCCTTGCGTTTCTGGAGCACAGCGCTTAGAAACGTCTCGACTCTTCCACAACGGGAGCAGTACCAGAGTTCCACGGCCGGCGCCTGGGGCGTTTGTTGGTTAGCAGTCGGATCGTCCATCTTTTGTTTGAGTCTTCGGCTCGCTGAAAAAGCGCGGCCTCATCTATGTTTGAGCATATCCGGCATCCGCAGCAACGCGCGTTCTTAGCCGCTTACTCGGAATGCGGCATTGTGAAGCGGGCGGCGAAGATTGCCGGCATCTCCCGCGAGCTGCATTACGACTGGAAGGTAAAAGACCCCGACTACGCGGAAGCCTTCGCCTGGGCGGTCGAACTCGCGGGCGATGCGCTGGAGGATGAAGCCGTGCGGCGGGCCCAATTGGGCGTGAAGGAGTATCTGCTTTACCAGGGCCAGATCGTCACGGTGCCCACCGGCAAATACGACGCCGAGGGCAACCCGATCCGCAAGCCGCTCATGAAGCGGCGCTACTCGGACGGCCTGCTTGCGCAGTTGCTCGGCGGCGCGAAACCCGAGAAGTACCGCACCAAGACGGTCGAGCACACGGGCGTTGTGAAGCATAAACACGAGGTCGATCTCTCCGGCCTCGACGATTCGGAACTGGACGCTCTTGACCGACTCCTTAGTAAAACTCGCATCGAAAATCACGCCAGACGCGATCGAAGCGGAACGCCAGAGACGGAAGCGGAACAAACTCGCGAGCCTATTTCCGAATAGCGGGCCGCTGCGCCGGGAGCTGTATGTCAAGCATCTCGAGTTCTTCCGCGCGGGCAACCAGTATCGCGAGCGGGCGTTCATCGCCGGCAACCGCGTGGGCAAAACGTTCACCGGCTGCTACGAGGACGTGCTGCATCTGACTGGGCGGTACCCGGATTGGTGGGAAGGGCGGCGCTTCAACTGCCCGGTGGATGGATGGGTTGCAGGAGACACAAACCTCACCTGCCGAGACATTTTGCAGCTTACTCTGCTCGGCAAGTGGGACGACTTTGGAACGGGGCTTATCCCGCACGACGCACTCCTCGACTGGACGCGCAAGGCCGGAATTGCGGATGCGGTGGACTCGGTTTATGTGCGACATGCCTCTGGCGGCATTTCCGTGTTGGGCTTCAAATCCTATCGGGAGGGCCGCGCCAACTTTCAAGGGACGAGTAAGCATTTCGTCCACTTCGACGAGGAGCCAAGCGTGGAAGTGTGGCGCGAGGCGCTGATGCGGACCATGATCGTGCCGGGCGACGAGCGCGGCGGGCTCGCGTATCTGACGTTCACGCCGCTCCAGGGATGGAGCGAAGTGGTTGACTCGTTCCTGGGCGACGCGCAAACTGTTCAATGAAGCAACTAGCTTCATTGGGAGAATCACACGATGGCAACTACCAAGAAGTCGCCTGCCAAGAAATCTACGGGCGGCGCCCGCGCGGGCGCTGGCCACAGCACCAAGCGGCCGAGTGCAAGCACGGGCCGCGGCTCGACTGCTAAAAAGAAAAAGTAAGTCCCTCCTGCTGACTTACAGACCGATTCCGTTCAACCCACAGGGCGCCCGCCGCGGCGCCCTTTCGCTCAAAACTCACATCGAAACAACGCGGCGCTCTGCCGTTGAGTGACTTCGCATTACCGGGCCGGCACTTTCCGATCGAAGATCGGACCCACGCCGAAGAAGCTCTTTCAGGCGCCACACGCGCCTATCACGCCGGAAACATTTCATTGAGCGAGCTGGGCGCCATCCGGCGCAAGGCGATAGCGAAGCTCGCAAAGAAGGGCAAGTAAGTGGGCAAACGAAACCTGGACGGCTTTCGCTGGTATCAGTGCACCAAGCAAGTCCATGCGGTAAAGATTCACGCGATCGAAGTCGTTGGCGATGATTGCGAAATCACGATCATTCCCCGAGGGTGACGCGCCTGAGTTTCAGGTGTGGTCCGAGTGGTACAAGAAGCACCAACCGCACGCCGGCGGCTATTTCGTCGTTTACGAAGACGGTTACGAATCGTTCTCGCCTGCGAAGGCGTTCGAGGAAGGGTACTTCGAAATCTGATGCGGAAACAGACACCAGGGCGCAAGCGATTTGCGGAGCAGCAGGAAGCGGCCGAGCGGCCGCGGCTGTGCCGTGATCTCGAAGGGTACGTGTGGACCGGCCGCGGATTTATCAGCGGCCCGAACTACGACAAGCTGCGCAACGACAATCCGCAGCAACACTTTCCGAAGCGGGAAGACTTACCCCTGCTCAACGAGTAGCTTTGAAGTACACCGTCACCGCTGGCTGGTCGCACGCTCCACACCTCACGCCGGAAGCGATCGCGGAAATGTCCGCGAGCTATCCGCCGCATGAGCTGGAAGCGCGGAAGAACGGCACGCCCACGCTCGGCGCCGGGAAGATTTACGAGATCCCGGAGGAAACGTTTGTCATGGATCCGTTTCCGATTCCGGACCACTGGTATCAGTCTTACGGGCTCGACGTCGGCTGGAACCGTACCGCGGCGATCTGGGTAGCAGAGGATCGAGATGCGGATGTAGCGTACTTCCACTCCGAGCACTATGCGGCGGAAGAACTGCCGGCGATTCATGCGGCGGCGATCAAAGGCCGCGGCGCCTGGATTCCGGGAGTCATCGACCCCGCGGCGCGCGGGCGATCGCAGATAGACGGCGAAAAGCTCATCGAATTATACCAGGCCGCGGGCCTGGATCTCGAAGCGGCCGATAACTCGGTCGAGGCGGGCATTTACGAGATCCGCCAGCGCTTGCTGGGCGGCCGGCTAAAGGTGTTTCGCAACTGCGCCAACTGGCTCGCCGAGTACAAGCTCTATCGACGGGATGAAAAGGGCAAGGTCGTCAAAAAGAAAGATCACGCGCAGGACGCCGGCCGCTACGCGATTATGAGCGGGCTCGAACGCGGCAAGCAGGCGGCACCGCGGCGCCACTCACTGCTGGGCAGGGGTGGAAGGGTTTTCACCGGGTAATTGGTACGGCCGGTAGAGCGGATTCCCTTCGTTCATCCGGTTCAAGAGCGCGAACACGAGGCGACCCTGCTGCTTCTCTCCGTCTCGCGCAAGCGATCCGGCAGCAACGCCCAAGAAGAACATCAACTGCTGGAAGTCATCACGCGAAAGCGTGAGCTGCACGTTGCCATCGTCCAAGTCCCGATACATACCCACATGCACAACGTAGCAGTCCAGCCGGACCCGCGGCCAATCGCCGAGTGCCCGAAGTGTAAAAACCGCGAAGGCATCCGCGACGGCGGGCCGTCGCTTTCCGGCCACCGCGCTTACGACATTTACAGCGACACCTATGGCCTGCTGCGCTGCCCGCGCTGCCGCTTCAAAGGGCTCTACGCCGATTTCCACCAGCCGAAACAAGGCACGAAATGACAAGTTCTAAACCAGAGGAGCGAAGCTCCTCCGCTTCAGCGCGTCGCGATACCGAGGCATTCCTCAAAACCATGCGCGGCCGCTTCCGGCTCGCGCAGGAAGCGCTCACCGACATCCACAAGGAAGCCAAGAAGGATTGGGAATTCCGGCTCGGGCAGCAGTGGGAACAAAAGATCGAAGCAGAGCGCACGCGGGACGGGCGCCCCTGCTACACCATCAACCGCATTCCGCAGTTTCTGCGCCAGGTCACCGGCGAGCAAAAGAAGCAGCGGCCAGCGATCCAGGTTTCCCCGATCGGCGATGGCGCGGACGTCGAGACGGCCGAAATCATCCAGGGGGTTGCCCGGCACATCGAGCGCACGAGCAACGCGGAAGAGGCCTATGACACCGCCTTCGAGGCGATGGCCACCGGCGGCTTCGGGTTCCTGCGCATTGTCACCGACTATGTAGACGGCGACTCGTTCGACCAGGAAATCAAGATCGTGCGCGACCCCAACCCGTTCGCGCATTACCCCGATCCGCGTTGTAAGGAACTCGACTACTCGGACGCAAAATTCTGGTTCGTCGAAGACTGGTTAAGCCGCGAGGACTTTCAGGACGAGTATCCCGAGAGCGCTCTGCAGGGCCTCGGCGATTTTCAGGGCATCGCGGCCGCGGCGCCCGAGTGGATCGAGCGCGATGCGATCCGCGTGGCGGAGTACTTCTGGGTCGAAGAGAAGAAAGTCGCGGTCAAGAAGGGCAAAGCCAGCCGCACCAAAACCGTGCGGACGGTGCATTGGTGCAAAACCAACGGCCTCGAGATTCTGGAGGAGGCGGACGTTCCGGGCGAATACATTCCGATCGTGCCGTGCCTGGGCGAGGAAGTGCGGCTCGATGGCAAGCGGCATCTGATCGGCCTGGTGCGGTACGCGCGTTCTCCGCAGCAGCTCTATAACATCTGGCAATCGGCGATGGCCGAGACGATCGCCCTTGCTCCGAAAGCGCCGTTTCAGGCCACCCCCACACAGATCGAAGGGTTCGAGGATCTGTACGAGCAGGCGAACACGAGCAACCTGCCGTATCTGCCGTACAACCCCGATCCGAAAGCGGACGGCAAGCCCTCGCGCAATTTCGGCGAGCCGCCGATCCAGGCGATCACGCAGGCCATCGCGCACGCGGACAACGATCTCAAAACCACCACCGGGCTGTACGATGCTTCGCTCGGCGCGCCTGGCCCCGAGCAGTCCGGCAAAGCGATTCTGCTTCGCCAGCAGCAGGGCAGCGCGGCCACCTTCGGCTTCGTGGATTCGATGAAGCGCACCATCAAGCACGCGGGGCGCATCGTGCTCGGCTGGATTCCGGTCTACTACGACGCGCCGCGCGTGGTGCGGATTGTGAATCCGGATGGCAGCTCCGACACGGTAAAGATCAACCAGCCGTTCACCGATGACGCGGGCCTCAAGAAAGTTTTCGATCTGACGGTGGGCCGCTACGACGTCTCCATCTCGACCGGGCCTAGTTTCGATGCGGCGCGCGAGGAAGCCGCCAGCAGCATGCTCCAGCTTGTCCAGGCGCAGCCGGCGCTCATGCAGGTCATCGGCGACTTACTCGTGAAGAATTTCGACTGGCCGATGGCGGAAGAGATTTCCGAGCGGCTCAAGAAGTTACTCCCGCCGCAGTTGCAGGATCAGGACGCGAACGCTCTGCCGCAGGCGCAAGCGAAACTCGCCCAAGCGCAGCAGATGATCCAGCAGCTTTCGCAGACGGTTCACAAGCTCGTCGATCAGAAGCAAGCCAAATTGCCCGAACTCGCGAGCCGGGAGCGCATAGCGTTGATTCAGGCCAAAGCCGGGATCATCGAAGCGGCACTGAAGGCGCAATCGCAAGAGGCGATTGTGGCCTTCCAAGCGGACCTCGAACAGATCGACCGGCAATTAGCGCTGCTGCCCGATCCCGGCATGGAGACGCAGAACGGTGACGGCGCCGGTGCGCCACAACCGGCGACGCCGCAGGTACAGCCGCAGCAACCATTAGCGGCTTAAAAGCGGCGAGGGCTGCGGTTCTTTGCCCGCGAGTGCTTGGGTCCACTGGAACGCTTTGATGATGGTTTCATCGGCCGGTTGGATCTTCTCCCAGCCTTCGGCTTCAGATTGCATCTGGCAGAGCCAGAGCGAGCCGTCTTCATCGCGGCAGAGCGCGACTTCGCCCCAGACGAGCGAGGGAGACACCCATTCGCGATTGATCGGAAGCAGTTGGCTCTCCACGCTTCCAGGAAACCACAAGAGATGATCTGGACCGAACCGGCGGTGGCGATGGCCACGCGCGGGGAGCTGGCCGACCCGGCTTCGGCCGAACGGATTGCGCACGCGATCGCCGAGCACCTGGCGCGCGAGATGGCGCGGATCGCCGGCCGCGGCCGAGTGGACGAGATTCTGACGTTCCGATTCGCGGTCCTGCTAGACGACGACTTTTAACGACTTTCCCCGCTGGCGCATTCACGCTGTGGGCGGGGATTTTCCCTAATGAACGAACCACAAACCACTACACCGGTGGAGTCTGTTCAGACTTCCGCCGCTTCCCTTGCCGATATGAGTTTGGCGGAATATCGCGCCTCCCGCGCGAAGGCCGCTGCGACTCCGGAAGAGAAGCAACCGGCAACACGTGAACCAAACGAGCCCTCGGCTGGCAGCAATGCTGGCGAAAGCGCTGCGGAAGAGGGCGCCGCAGAGGAAACCACGGAGCAAAGCGGCGAGGCCGCTGGCGACGAGAAGCCCAAGAAGAAGGGCGGCTTCCAACGCAAGATCGAAGCCAAGGACCGGGAGATCGAAGAACTGAAGCGGCAACTGGCGGAAAAATCCGCTGCGCCGGCCGCCGAAGGCAAGAAGCAAGACGCGCAACCCGCGGTTGAGCTTCCCAAGTTCGATAAACCCAAGCCGAAGCTGGAGGACTTCGATTCGATCGAGGCATTCACGGATGCTTTGACGGATTGGAAAGCCGACGAGCGCGATTGGAAGCGCACCCAGGCGGACGAACAGGCGAAGGCTCGCACGGAAGCCGAGAAGGTACTCGATAGCTGGAATCAGCGAAAAGCCGAGGCGCAGGAACGCCATGCGGATTACGACGAAGTACTCGACTCGGTTTCGGATGTGAAGCTCACGCCCGCGCATCAGCGCATCTTCCTCGAATCGGAACACGGACCCGAGCTGGCGTACGCGCTGGCGCAGGACCGCGATGCCCTGGAGAAGTTCGCCGGGATGCCTCCGCTCAAAGCGGCTGCCTATCTGGGCAAGCTCGAAGCCTCGTTCAAAGTCGAAAACGCTCCTGAACCCGAAACCAAAGTCAGCAACGCCCCGCGGCCGATCAAGCCGGTAGGCAGCACGCGCACATCCGGTGTGCCGGACGTGTCGAAGATGAGCCTCGCCGATTGGCGCAAAGCCCGCGAATCGGGCAAGATCCGCTGACCAAAACCAGCTATTAGCTTTCAGCCATCAGCTTTCAGCTCGCGCTGCGCGCGGGCTTTGGCTGGCCGCTGAGAGCTGAACGCTTTTCTCAAGGACTTACTAACTTGTCTTCCGTTTTACTAACTGACCAGCACATCACTATGGAAGCGCTGGCCATTCTCGAAAACAGCCTGTCGTTCACGAAGACCGTGAACCGGCAGTACGAGAAAGAGTTCAAGAACGCCTATCGCGGCGCCACGGTGTACGCTCGCAAACCGCCACGCTACACCGTCCGCGACGGGCAAGCCGTTGCGATCCAGGACACCGTGCAGACGCAGGTTCCTGTGACCCTCCAACACCAGTTTGGTGTGGACGTGCAATTCTATTCGGCCGATCTGGAGTTGTCGATCGAGGCCTTCAGCCAGAAAGTGCTCGAGCCGCAAATCGTCCAGATTGCGAACGCCGTCGATTTCGCCGGCCTGAGCCTCGCTCTGCAAGTTCCGAACGTGGTCGGCACTGCGGGCACCACGCCTGGCACCGGCGCAACCGCGCAGGCGGCTCTCGCGGTGTACGGCAGCGCGAAAGCGATGCTCGACAAGACCGCGACTCCGCGCGACGGGCGCCGCAACTGCCTCATCAACGAGGATGCGGAATCCGTGACCGTGCCGAACCTGGCCGGATTGCTGAACCCCACGACTTCCATCTCGAAGCAATACACGGATGGAACCATGGGCAAGGCGCTGGGGCTGAATTTCTCGATGTCCCAGAACGTGAACGTGTTCACGGCCGGCGCCCAGGCGGGCACTCCGCAGGTGGCTACCGCGCCGACGCCGGCCACGCAGCCGTTCGGAACTACGCTGACCCCGGCCAGCGGCCAGTTCACCCCGAATCCTGCCAGCTCCGCGCAAACCTTCTCGGTTTCGACCAAGGGCTGGACCGCTTCGACCCAAATCTTCAACGGCGGCGAAGTTGTGTACTTCGCCAATTGCTACATGGTGAACCCGCTTTCCAAGCAGAACGCGGGCAAGCTGAAGGGCTTCGTGGTTTCCGGACCGATCACTTCGGATGGTTCGGGCAACGCGACCCTGACGCTCACCGAGCCGATGATCACCGCGGGCGCATACCAGAACGTCACGGCGGTTCCCACGGTGAACGCTGCGATCACCTTCGGGATCACGGCGGGTACGGCTTCTCCCCAGAACCTCGCGTACCACCGCGATGCGTTCACCCTCGCCTGTGTCGATCTGCCGGTACCCGGCGGCGTGCACATGGCGGCTCGCAAATCGGACGATCAGCTCGGCCTCTCGCTGCGCTTCGTCGCTCAGTACGACATTCGGACGGACCTGTTCATTGGCCGTTTCGACTTACTGTGCGGCTGGGCCGCGCTGCGGCCGGAATGGGCCGTCCGCATCCTGGGCTAGTTCACCTAGCCGCGTTGAGGGCGCACCGCACAAAAGTGCGCCCTCTCTCACTCTCCCCCGACAGGCATGGCCCTGTCTCCATTCCGAGACTAACGAAATGAAAAGCTTATTCCTTCTCTTCCTGCTGAGTGCCAGCGCGCTAGTTGCGCAGACGGCCGCAAACCAGACGATCATTCCCGCCACGGGTTCGCCCGTCACAGCGACTCTCATGGCGTCAGACCCGAGCGGAGCCTGCACGGCCTCGGCTGAGGTCTATAACTACCTGACCGGTCATACCTGGGTCTGCGCCGGCGCGCCAGGCGCACAGGCCTGGAAGGATGGAGGCGGCGGCAGCGATTGCACTGCGACCCTCACAGCGGGCTCTAACCAGATACAGGGGAAGCTCGCAGCCAATGCGACGGTGTGTGTTGCGGGGAACCAGACCCAAAGCTCCACGGTTTCGATCACGCAGAGCAATGTGACCTTGCGCTGTACCAATGGCGCCAAGATCACGTTCGCCACTTCATCGGCCGATGGCATCGACATTTCCGGCAACGATGACCGCATCGAAGGATGCGTACTCGACGGCAACAGCGCCTTAGCCAAGCCGATGCTGAACATCAGCGGCAATCGCGCCACAATCCGGAAAAACACTTTCCAGAATGTGGGCCTCACGAATCCGTCGACGGCCGATCTACTCGTTACCCAGGGCTCGGGCCATCGCATCGAGGACAATTACTGGCCTTCGATCGGCGATGCCGTGATCTACTTGCAGGCGGCGAGCGGCCAAACGATTTCCGATGTAGTCATTCAGAACAATCTCGCGACCTTCTCGCCGGCGAGCGGACTGTACGGCTTCAACATGAACGACAATAACGGCGCCGGCACAGTCGCGCGCGTCTCGTGGCTGAACAATACAATGATCTGCTCGGGCTCCTCCGGCTACTGCATGGCACAACGCTTTAACGCTTCGCCCACCGGCCAGGGCATCACGAGTATCGGCCATATCTGGCGTGGCAATCGCGTGTATCTCGCCGGCAGCGTGAACCATGTCTTTCACTGGTTCGGCGCCGATCAGGACGATTTCGACGGCAACCAGGCCATCATCGCGAACACCTGCTCGTTCTGCGCCGCTTCGCAGATTTTCAGCTTCGGAGACGTGTATTACTCGCACATCGTCAACAACCTCATCAACGACCAAAACGGCGGCAGCTACGGGTACTTCAGCATCGTCGATGCGGCCGAGGATGTGGTTTCGGGAAACGTCGCATACGGATGCAGCAACAACGGAAACAACGGCTGCATCTATCTGACCACCGCGGCGGGCGGCCCGATGAGCCACATGCTCATCGCGAACAACTATCTCAAACCCTTCGCGGGGCTCGCCGTGTACGGCATCCACATCCAGGGCAACTCGACCTCCTACACGCGGCAGGATAACCAAGTCATCGGAAACCATATCGAAGGGAACGGTACGGCCGGCTCCATCGGTGTTTACATCGATTCCGTAAGCGGCGCGGTTGCCGATACCTATGTGTCCGGCAATTTCCTGCAGAACCTGCCCACCGGAGTTTCCGTTTCCTCCGGCTCGACGAACACGCAAGTCGACCCGAACCATTACGACACGGTGACGACGCCGGTTTCGGACTCGGGCACGGGCACCAAAGCGGCGGTGACGAGCTCCACGTGCACGGCCTGGACCAACGGCGTCTGCACGCATAGCTAAGGTTTCGGGTTTCTCTCCATGACAGTGCAAGATTTGATCACCCGCGCCATGCGCTTACTCGGCGCGGTGAACATTGGCGACGGGCCAACGGCCGCTGAAGAACAGGATGGCCTCACGGCGCTGAACGCGATGGTAGACGCCTGGGCCAACGAACGGCTCATGATCTACACCACGGCGCGCAACCAGTATCCTCTGGTCGCGGGCCAGGCCGTGTATCAGATCGGTCCCAGTGGACCCGACTGGACGGCGCCGCGCCCGCAATCTATTGACGCGGCCGGATTGCTCATGGGCAGCTCGGACCCCACGCAGATTTACGAACGACCGCTCGAAGTCATCAAAACGGACAAGGAATGGGCGCGCGTGCGGCTCAAGAATTTAGGAAGCCCGCTCCCGCTCGCGATCTATTACGACCGCTGGTTTTCGAATCCGAACTCCGCCACGAACCCGGTGGGAAGCGGCAATGTGGCGGTGTGGCCGGTTCCGCAGGTTGTGAACCAGATCGTGCTGTACACCCCAGTCGCGGTTTCGCGGTTCACGGCCCAAACGCAAACACTCTCGCTGCCTCCGGGGTACGAGCGCGCGTTGACTTATAACCTGGCTCTGGAGATGGCGCCGGAATTCGACCGCGAGCCTTCGGATGTGGTGGTCGCGATCGCGGAGCAGAGCAAAGCCGGCATCAAGCGGGTGAATGCGATTTCGGCGATCGGGAAGCTCCGGGTCGATCCGGCACTCGCCGGCAGACGCGGGATTTTCGATTGGACGATTGGCGAGGAACGCTAAATGGCGAACTTCGCGGGATTCATCGGGCCGAGCTACACCGGCCGCGCGATGGCGGCGGATGCCGAGCGCTCGATCAATCTGTATCTCGAAAAGATCGAGTCTCCCACCGGCGCAACCAAGTCGGAGTACGTGCTTCTCTCCAAGCCGGGACTCTCGCTGTTCTGTACATTGCCCAACTCGGCCAGCATTCTGGCATCGTTTCAGTCGAACGGGCGCGCGTTCGCGATCGCCGGCGGCACACTCTACGAACTCTTTTCCAACGGCAGTTTTCAGGCGCGCGGGAACGTGGGAACCGGCAGCGCGCAGATGGATTCGAACCAGACCCAACTGTTCGTTGTCGTGGGCGGCGCTGGCTTTATCTTTGATCTGAACGCCAACACGCTCAACGCGATCACCGCAGCGGGGTGGATTCCCGGCTCGCAGATTGCCGGCAATATCGACGGCTATTTCATTTGTTACGAGCCGAACTCGCAGAAGTTCATCATTTCGGCTCTCAACGATGGCACGCAGTGGAATGCGCTCGATTTCGGAGATGCGGAGGGTCAAACCGGGAACCTGGTGGGCGCGATTGCCGATCACCGGCAGCTCTGGCTGCTGTGCACCGATCACGCGGAAGTCTACTACGACAGTGGAAACGCCAACTTCCCCTTCAGCCGTCTCGAGGGCGCGTTCCTGCAGACCGGCCTGGTGGCGCCAGGCAGTTTGCAGCGCTGCGACAACACGATTTTCTGGCTGGGCGGCGATGACAAAGGCGCGGGCATTGTGTGGCGGGCGAACGGCTACACGCCGCTCCGGATTTCGAATCATGCGGTGGAAGCCGCGATTCAGAGCTACTCCACGATCTCGGATGCGACGGCTTATGTGTATCAGGATGGCGGCCATACGTTTTACTGCCTGCATTTTCCGAGCGCAAACAACGGACTTGGCGCGACCTGGGTGTACGACCAGGCGACGCAGACCTGGCACGAGCGCGCCTTCTGGCAGAACGGGCAGTACATCGGCGACTTAGCCCGTACCCACTGTTATTGCTTCGGCCGGCACTTAGCCGGCGATTGGCAGAGCGGCAACATCTACGTGATGAGCCAAAGCACCTACACCGATAACGGCGCCCCGATCCGGCGTGTGCGCACGGCTCCGGATCTCGCAAACGGCGGCAAGTGGACGTTTTACTCCGAGCTGCGGTTGCTGATGCAGACGGGCGTCGGACTCGATGGCGGCGCGACACCGGGCAGCGATCCGCAGATCGTTCTGAAGGTGAGTAATGACGGCGGTTTCACGTGGGGCAACGAGCGATCCGTTTCGATGGGGCAGCTCGGGCAGTATTCGCTGTTGGTGCGCTGGCGGCGGCTCGGCCGCAGCCGGAACCGCGCCTTCCAGGTGATTATTTCGGACCCGGTGTTTGTGGCGTTGATCGCCGCGGACCTCGATACAGTCAATGGCCAATAATCCTGTTCTTCTGACGCCGGCGGCGGCGCGTCAGGTCCTGATCGGGCCCGATGGACGCTTCACCGCCGATGGGATTCGGTTGCTCAATGCGTTGATTGCGGTGGCGCAGCAGGCGGCCGAAGCGCAGGGGCAAAGTTCCGGAGCGCTGCAAGCGGCTAATAACCTGGACGATGTGGCGAGCGTGGTAACAGCCCGCCAGAATCTCGGCCTGGGCAGCGCGGCTACGCATTCGACAAGCGATTTCGATCCCTCTGGGGCAGCAGCGGCGGCGCAGGCTGCGAGCCTGCCAGCCTCGACCGTGATCCCGCACAATACAAACGCGGTCCCGCACCAGTTTTTCACCGCGTACAGTTCCACCACCGGCCAATTCACGCAGGCGCAGCCGGCCGCGAACGATATTAGCGGGCTTGCGACGGTCGCCGCCAGCGGCAGTTACACCGATCTCGCGAATAAGCCGACACTTCCGGCTAACACGCCGGCAGTTTCCCACCAGTTCCTCACGGGCTACAACGCCACGACGGGCGCGTTTACTGAAGCGCAGCCGGCCTTCAGCGACATCTCGGGGCAGATCGCCACGAGCCAGGTCCCGACTCTCAATCAGAACACCACCGGGACCGCGGCCAACATCACCGGAACCTGCGCGATCGCGAACGGAGGAACGGGCGCGACGAGCGCCAGTAGCGCGCTCTCGAATCTGGGGGGTGCCAGCCTGACAGCCAACAACTCGTTCACCGGAACACTGACCGTAACGAATAATTCGACGCGGAACGTAACATTCAGCGCGCCGGGCGCGCCGAACGACAGCGCCTATTACGGGCTCACGCTGAATGTCGGTTCTGACGGCACACTTGGCGCTCTGCAGTGCGGATTTATCGGCAACCCCTCGGCCACAGGGACCAATCGATGGGTAGCTCTTTCGGTGGGCGATTCGGTCGCGATGCGGCCCTTGATCTTGAACTTCAACGGGGCCGCCGCTTACGGCAACGTGCTGATTGGCACGAAAACCGATTCCGGCGACAAGCTGCAAGTGGCTGGAACCGTGAATGCGACGAGCCTCAGGATCGCCCAGAATTTCACCGGCTCGGGCTCTGCGGCGCTGGGCGCAAACTGTCCGGCGGCAACGCCGTCGGCGCCCTACACCTGGATCAAGATGACCGCAAACGACGGCTCGACCGTATACGTGCCGGCCTGGAAGTAAGCTAAATGCAGTTCGAACTCTCGCGCGATTTCGCGCTGGTGCAGGAAATCGTTACCCATGCTGCGATTTATCCGCACATCTCGGACGACGCTTCTCCTTCTGCCGAAGACTGGCAGCCGATCGACCATCCTTCCATTGAGTACGTGGTCGTGCGCGATGGCGGGGAAGTTCTGGGCCTGTGGCTGTGTGTGCGGAAAAACTCAGCCACGCTCGAAGTACACACGTGCCTGTTGCCCCGCGCCTGGGGCGAGCGGGCGAAACAAGCCGCGCGCGAAATGGCCGCCTGGATCTTTGCGCACACCGATGTGGAACGCATCTCGACGGAAGTGCCGGACTACAACCGCCTGGCGCTGCATTTTGCGAAGCGCGCCGGCATGACGGAATACGGGCGCAACCCGCGCAGCTACCGGAAGAACGGGAAGCTGTACGACACGATTTTGCTCGGCCTGTCACGGCCGGATTAAAGGACAACAACAATGCCAGCAGCAATCGCGATTCCCGCGATCATGGGAGCGGTCACGGCCGGCTCGTCCATCGCCAGCGGGGTGATGGGCTCGAATGCCGCCAAGAAAGCCGCCAACACGCAAGCGGGTGCCGCAGAGTACGCAGCCGATAAGCAGTATCAGGCCGCGGAAGACTCCCTCAATTTTCAGAAGGACGTTTTTAACACCGACCAGACGAACCTGGCGCCGTATCTGGCGACCGGCAAAGTCGCACTCGGGGAACTGGGGACCGGCACGGCGCCAGGCGGCGAATTTAATTCAACTCCGACCGGCGATCAGATCCTCGCCGAAGATCCGGGGTATCAGTTCCGCTTGAATCAGGGCCAGCTTGCGCTCGAACGTGCGGAAGCAGCCGGCGGCGGTGTGGGCTCGGGCGGGGCTCTCAAAGCGGCCACGCAATACGGCCAGGATTATGCGAGCGGCGAATACAGCAACGCCTTCAACCGTTTCATGGCCAACCGCCAGGCCAATTTCGCGAACCTCGCGAGTCTCGCAGGATTGGGATCTACGGCGACGGGCCAGGCGGCCAGCGCCGGGTCCGCAGCCGCGTCGAACGTGGGCAACATCAACACCACAAATTCCAACATCGAAGGCCAGGATTTGATGGCGGCCGGGAATGCAACCGCCTCAGGCTATATGGGCTCGGCGAATGCGAGTGCAGGAATGCTCAGTTCTCTCGCCAATATCGGCACGTCGCTGATCGGCAGGCTCCCGCTCAACAGCAACACCAACCCTGTCAGCACAAACAGCGGCGCCAATCTTCCCATCGCGCTCGGGCCGATGCCGGCGCTGAATTTAAGCAATCTCGGCACACTCGATTTATCAGGGGACTTCGGAACCGCACTGGGGTAAGCCAAAGGACTCAAAAATGATCGATCCAAACATTGCACTCTCTTTCCGGCCGACCAATCTCGGCATCGACACGCCGACGCAGGCGCAGACCGCCAACCAGCAATTGACGAATTTGCAGAACACGGGCCAGTTGCAGCAAGCCGAGCTGAAAACTGTCGCGCAGGAACAGCAACAGCGGCAAATGCAGCTCGATGCAGCAAATGCCCTCAATTCGGCCATCGCGCAGAACACCAAGACGGCGCCGGACGGGACCATCTACACCGATCACGAAGGCGTGCTGCGTTCGTTGAGTGCGGCGGGGCAGGGCACGGCGGCGATCGAGTATCAATCGCAGCTCGCCGGGATGCGCAAAGCGCAGCTCGATATGCAGAAGCTGCAGGACGGCATCGTGGCCGATCACGCTTCGCACATCGGGGCGCTCGCGAATTCGATTCTGGGGATCCAAGATCCGGCCGCGCAAGCGGTTGCCTATCAGCAAGGCCGGCTCATGGCGCTCCGGAACAACTGGGCGCAACCGAACGAGCTGCCGGACCAATGGAACGAGCAGACCAAAGCCGGGCTCCAAATGATCGCGCAGGGCGCCATGACCGTGCAAGACCAGTACAAGGCGAAATACGGAGAGGAGCGTGTGCAGGCGTACCAGGGCCTCGCGGATGCGCGGAGAGCGCAGGCGCAGGCGGCGGACGATCGCGCCAAGGCTGCGGAACTCAAAGCGAACCAGGGCAACTGGAGCTATGTAGGCACGCGCAACGGCCAAGCCGTGTATCTCAACAAAACGGATGGCAGCGAGCGCGTAGGCGGCAAGATTGATGACGATCCGAATGCCGCGAAAGGGACCAAGGTTACGGCGGATGCCTCGTTAGCAGATCGTCGCGCCAACGAAAAGGATTACGAGACGAACGCGGCGGCAGAAACCAAAGCGGCGCAGGAGAAGAGCGCTTTAGAAACCGCTCTCACCAACGGCAAAGTCTACGTGGATGCCAAGGGGACCATCACTCCGTTCTCGAAGATGAAGGACGCCAACGGCGACCCGATTGGAGACGACGACATTGCAGCGCTGAAGCAAGAGATGCAGAATCGCCTTGCCATTGCGCAGAAGTCCATTGAAACCGCAGTCGCCAATAAGAACAACGCCATGCAGCGCAATGGCGTGAAACCGCAGGTTTCCACCGAGCAAGCGATCCAGGCTTACCGTGGCGGCGCCACACCGACATCGAACCCGGCGCCGAAAACGACACCTGGATCCGCATCGCCGCAGCCGGCGAAGACACCGGCTAAAGCGCCCGCGGGCGACCCGAATCAGCAGGTCAAAGTGCAGCTCCCCAATGGGCAGTGGCTCTCCGGGCCGCGCTCGAAGGTGGACGCCTATCTCAAGACGAAGAACCTCCAGCTACAGCAATAAATGCCAGCGCAAGATTTCAGCGATGCCGCGCAGTTCGGGCTGAGTGTCTCCGCACAGGAACCCCAGGCGCCGAAGCTCGATTTCTCGGATGCGGCCAAGTTTGGCGTCACCGTCAGCGCCCAAGAACCCACTGCGCCCAAACTCGATTTCTCGGATGCCGGCAAGTTCGGGCTCACGGTTTCGGCGAGTGAGCCCACGCCGCTTCCGCGCGCACCGATGCCCGTTCCGGCCGGCCTCGCGCCTACAGGTCCTCCGGTAGGCGTCTCGAACCCGCTGACCCCGATTGCTTCCATGCAACCGGGCGAGTGGCGGACCTACCCGGGTATACGCGACCTCCAGACCGCCGGCGACGAGATAGCGAGCGATCCCGCGCGCGCCGTGCTGCATGGCGCCGTGGGCACGTTCAAAGCCGTATCTCCCGCTTTGCTGGCGCTCGGAGTCGCCAATCCGCTCGAAGGGTTGGCCTGGTACGGCATCGGCCAAGGGACGGGTGCGCTGGCTGGCCAAACCGCCAAAACGCTCGGAGCGAAGCCCGAAGACGTCCAACTGGCCGATGATCTGGGCCAAGCCGTACCGCTCGCCTATGGTTTCGGCAAGATCGGCGTCAAAGCGCTGGCCGAGCAGCGGGCCCAGACCCAGGCCGAAATCGCGCAGCACTGGCAGGAGATCGGCGACCAGAACGAAGCGGCGCGCGAGCTGGCCGGGCCTGCAGGCGATACCTACCGGGTGACGCTCAAAGGGCCGAATGGTCCGGAACCCGCCGAAGTCCGCACCATAGGAGTCACCAAAGAAGGCGCACCGGTGCGCCAGGTGGTCCGGCTGCGCGATGGCCGGGTGGTCGATGCGGGCACCGATAAGATGCTCGGCCAAACCCTTCCGTCGCGCCTCGTCGAGCCGGGCCTGATTCAACGGTTGAACCGACCCGGAACGCCGGGCGAATTCGGGCCGAGCGGCCAGCTCCAGGTGTCGAACCTCGAACCGGCTGGCGAGTTGGTCCGGACCGAGCAGATTTTGAAGGATTCCGGCTCCGAGAGTGGCTCACCCGTTGAGCCAGGCGCCGAAAAACCGGCCGCCGAGGGTGAAATTACGCCCCAGCAGGTGCGGGACGCCGCGCTCGAAAGCGAAATCCGCCAGAAAGCGGCGGAATTGGGCGAGACGAGTGAAGCTCGTCCCCTTCCAGGCGAGACTCCCCCTAATCCCCAATCCCTTCTCGAAGCGGAAACCGGAAAGTCGGCCGCAAATATTCCGGAAGAGCCGGCGAAAGTTAACACCGGAGTTAATAGGCCAGCGGCACAAGCGCAGGCGGCCGTGGCCAGCGTACAATCGAACCAGGATGAGCTGGGAAGAGGACGAGAAGGAGGAATTTCTGGAGCTGAGCCGGCAGGCGCGGGACGCGCACTTTCGGTCGGCAACGAAACCACGGTCCTCGTCCCCGGCGAAGACATCGAAATTCCCGCCCGGTACGAAGTCTGGAGACGCCGGGATCTCATCACCTCCCACAGCGGGCTCACCTTCCTCCCCAACCCCGACTTTGAAGCCGGGGACGGGCTTAAAAACGAGCGCGACTACTCCAAGGCCGAAAACCAGCAGCGAGTCTTAAATCAGGCCGACGAGCAGAAATTCCGCTCGCGCTATCTGATCACCGACAACCCGGATGCGACCAACGGGCCTCCCGTCGTGGTGCGCCAGAGTGGGAAGGTCCTCGGCGGCAACTCGCGCGGCATGACCATGGAAATCGTTTATACGCGCAACGGCAAGGCCGCCCAGTCCTACTTTGAAGACCTGACGAAGCGCGGCGGCAATTTCGGCGCCTCTCCCGAATCCTGGTCCCGCGAAGACGAGCCCATGCTCGTGCGCGCGGTCGATGCCAAGGATTTGGCGGCCTTGCCGGGGGGCTCGAAGTGGGCCATCCGCAAAACCAATGTCTCCGGGACAGCGCAGTTGAGCGCCTCGGAGCGAGCGACGGCCGACGCCGGGCAGATGACGCCCGAGATGAAGGCCGATATCGCGCAAGCGATCGAAGAGGCCGGGCCAGGCGCCACCTTGAACGACGCGCTTGCCGGACGCGCCGGCACCATCCTGGTGAACCGGCTCATCGCGCAGGGCTTTTTCAGCGAACAGGAACGCCCCTCGCTGATGGACGGTAGAACCGGAGCGCTGACTCAGCTCGCCAAAGACCGCGTTTCGAAAGCGCTGTTAGGCCAGTTTTTCCAAGATAGCGACCAGTTTCAGCGTTTCCCGGCCTCGATCAAGCAGAAGCTGGAGCGCGTTTCGGCGCCGCTCGCGACGGTTGCCGGCGAGGCCGGCTGGGATCTGCTGCCCAAAGTCCAAGAGGCGGTCAATCTCATCGAATACGCCGATGCCCACGGCATCAAGAATCTTTCCGATGTGGTGGCCCAGCGCGATTTCTTCGATGGCGAAAGTTCGCCTTGGAGTCCGGAAGCCATCACGCTCGCCGAGCTGCTGCGCAACGCAAAACCGAACGATGTGGTGAGCGCCTTCCGCCGCTACGTGGCTTCGAAAGAGCCGACCATGTTCGGCGAATCCACACCGCAAGAGGCGTTTCGCGATGCGTTCGAGGGCTCGGGCGGTGGAATGCTGGCTGATCTTGCGAACGAAGAGTTGCCGGAAGGGACTGAGGTTCGCTTCTCGCAAGGAACCGGAGAAACACTCCATGGCATCGTAACGGGAAAAGCCACAGATCCCGTCAACGGTGCGCGTTTCCTCAAGGTGCGAGTCGGGCAAAGGACGGTACTGGTCGGCAGCGGCGATAGGATTCTTAGCGCGGCCAGCCCGCACCCCACGCTTTACGAACCGGGATGGAGTGGCCGCCTGCCGGTTTCCGAGATCCAACGCCACGACACACAAGGGGCAAACATCAGCCGCAAGCGGGTCGCGCAACTTGCCGAAGCCTACGTGCGAAAAGATGCCGCGCTCCTGAGAAAGCCGATCGTGTTTGTGCCAGATATCGGGGGCAAGCTGGCCGTGGTCGAGGGTTTCCATCGGGCGGCGGCGGCGAAACTAGCAGGCGTCAATCCCCCCGCCGTGGTGATGAACGCCTCCGAAATCGCCGGCAAAAGCGCGCCCGAAATCGACCGCGCGGCCGAGGAGCGCTATGCGCTCGGAAGCGGCGATCAACACATCCTTCACGGGCAACCGCTGTTTGCGCGCGCGCTGAAAGGCGAGATCTGGAAGCCGGGCCGCACCTACTCTAATCACGACGTTGTCGAAGGCGCCGATTGGGAAGTATATGCGCCCAACGAGCGGCGCCCTGCACGCATGCGTTTGAACTGGCAGGCCGCGCAGCTCCTCGGCAACGTGCTGCGCGTTCCATTCCACGGGCTCACGATGGAGGCCCGCAAGTTGCAGGACAACGCTCAACGGGTGCGGCTCGTTGCACAGCTCTGGCAGAACCCGCGAATGGCAAACCCGATTACGGCTCAAGAGGCCGACCGCATGCGAGAGCTTGCCGACGCACTGAACCAACTCGCGAATGTGGCGCAGGGGAGGCCAGTCTATTTCTACCGGGACCGCACCACCGATTTACCGATGGGCGCGCCGGGCGACCGGACGCGGGCCATTCAGGAAAGCGCTCGAACCCAACGCGAGGAACTCACCCACACCCAGCAGGCTATCTACGCGGGCGGCATCGGGCAAGACGAACACATTCCAACGCTCGCGGACCAGAAGCCGCTCACCTCTCATGCAGTCTGGCCTCGGATTTCGAAGGATCTTGAGGCGCGGGGCTATTCTGCCGCCGACCGCAATAACCAGATCCTCGAAGCCGGCGCAAAGCTGATCGCAGGGCGCCTGGATCAAATTCACGTTTCCGAGCAGCAAGCAAACTCCTGGCTCGAACAGTACTACCGTACTTTGCGGCGGCTATACGGGGCCGATGCCGCGCGGGAAGTTTTTCGATACGCGGACCCGCGGTTCCGAATCAGGCCAGAATGGGAAGAAGGAGAGACGACCGATGCCGGTAACACGCGACCCAGTGACGGGGGCAACATTGCTCTGGACCGAAGACCCGAACGGGTTCCCGCCGAACGTCGAGCCAATCCCGGAGGAGGTGCTGGACGAAGCGGACCGCCTCTTTTTGGAGCAGAAGAAGCTGGAAGCGGAGAGGAACAAACCGGCCTCTTCGGAGAATCCACCCGAAACGAACTAGCGCGCAGCGCCGAACGCGATCGCAGTCAGCTCGAAGGGGACCGCCTCACCGCGCAGTTCCATTCTTCTCTCACCCGTGAGGAGCAGCTCAAAAAACTCAAGCGCTCGAAAGAGAATTCGCAGTCGAATTTTTTTGAAGACACCACGCCTTCACAGGGCGCGCTGTTCGACAAAGAACATGCGGGTGAACGCGGCTCGATCAAAGCCGACCTGTTAACGCTGGGACTGTCCAAATTCATTGCCGACGATGTGGCGCCTGGCGCTAAAACCGTAGCCGCTGCTTTAGCGGCAGCCAAAGACGATTTACTGAAACTGGCGGCGCCGGCCGCGCGCGGCGTTCCGGCCGGCATGGCCTCCCTCAGTGTGCGGGAACACGCTGCCGAACTCCAACGTTCGACCGATCGGGCGGAAGCGGCTCTGCGCATCGCCTCGAAGTATTTCGATGCGCAAGAGCCGCAAGCCAACTACGAATTCATCGACCGTATGGAGCAGGGCCTGAAGCAGCCCACTCCCGAACTGGATCAGTTTGCGGCCGTGATGCGCGAGATTTTGGACACCCGCCGCGCCAAGATTCAAGCCCTCGGGAAAGGGAAACTCGCGCGCTTCATCGAAAATTACTTCCCGCATATCTGGAAAAAGCCCGAGCAAGCGGCGGCCGCGTATGCGAACTGGGCCAAACGTCCGCTGGAGGGCTCGAAAGCGTTCCTGAAGCAGCGCACGATCGACAGCTTTGCGGTGGGCCTCCAGCATGGCTTGGAGCCGGTCAGTGATAATCCCGTGGATCTGGTGCTCGCCAAGGCGCGCGAGATGGACAAGTATCTGGCGGCGCATCGCATTCTGAACGATTTGAAAGAGCTGGGCTTGCTCAAATTCGTGGACGCGCGCGACGGCCAGGCGCCCTACGGGTGGCAAAAAATCGACGATCCGGCAGCGACCGTGTACGGGCCGTCGATCCAGCACATTACCGAATACCCGAACGCGGGCCTCTGGAGCGGGCTCGAAAAAGTGGCTCAGGCGCTGGGCATCCGGCATGAGCGCGGTTTTCTGAATCTGCGCGGCGAGGCCGTGGGACGAGCCAGGCGCGGCGGCGGCATCCAGACCCTGCACGGCACAGCCGAAGATGTGGTGGCGCATGAGATCGGCCATCAAATCGACTGGCTCGCCGGCAGCGGCAAGCGTTTCGTTCTGGAGTATCCCGATAAGCAAACCGTCGAGCGGATCCAGAAGGCGCGGCGCACGCTGAAGGGCACCAGAGGCACGACTTTGGAACAACGCCGGGAAGCGCGGAAGGAACTGGAGAGCCTGCAGGCGGCCATTCAGCAGCGAAAGCAGTTTGCGAAAGAACTGCGCGACCTGGCCGATCTGCGCAGCGGTCCGGCCTCTTACACGCGCAAACGCGAAGAGAAAATGGCGCAGCTCGCCGAAATGTGGGTAGGGGCGCGGGAACTCTTCGAGCGCACGGCTCCCACGGTGTTCCGGGAGTGGAAGAAGTTTTTGGATGAGAATCCGAAGCTGCACGCCCTGCGGGACATCGAAGGCACTACCGAAGTGCTGCCGATCGCGCAGCCCTATGATGTCGGCGGGCTCGTGATCAAAGGCCATTGGTGGGCGCCGGAGCAGGCGGCGACCATCGTGAATCACTATCTTTCGCCCGGCCTGCGCGACAAATCGGGCCTCTACCGCGGCATTCTTTCGCTCGGCAACCTCATCAATCAGGCGCAGCTCGGCTTCAGCGCGTTTCACCTGGGCTTCACGACGTTCGATGTGGCGACGTCGAAACTGGCGCTGGGCATTTATCAGATGGGGCACGGCGACATCCTGAAAGGCCTGGCGAACGCGGCCAAAACTCCGCTTGCTCCGTTTACCAACGTGCTGCGCGGGGACCGGATGCTGAAGGAGTGGTACAACCCCGGCACGCAGGGCGCTTTAATCGGCGAGCTCGTCGACGCCATGATGAAGGCCGGCGGGCGTGCCCAGATGGACGCCTTTTACCAGACCCAGATCACGAAAAAATTTCTGAAGGCGCTGCGGGCGTTCAACTTGCCGGGCGCCCTGTTGCGCTTGCCGGGCACGGTGCTCGAGCAAACCGCGCGGCCGATTATGGAATGGGTCGTTCCTCGCCAGAAAATGGGCGTCTTCGCCGATCTCGCGCAGTACGAGTTGGAGAAACTCGGAACGGATGCGAGCGATCCGGAGGTGCAAGCCGCCCTCGCGCGGGCCTGGGACAGCGTAGATAACCGATTGGGCCAGCTCGTTTACGACAATCTCTTCTGGCACAAGGTCATCAAAGATCTGGCGCTGATCAGCGTGCGCTCAGTCGGTTGGAACGTGGGCACCATCCGCGAACTCGCGGGAGGCCTCGGCGATATCCCGAAGACAGCGACCGGCAAAAGCGACTTTACCCCTCGCACTTCGTATGTGATTGCCCTGCCGATCGTGGCGGGCCTGATCGGAGCAATCGCGTACTATCTCTGGCACGGCCACGCACCCCACAAGCTGAAGGACTATTACGCCGTACCGGACAGCCGCGGGCACAGGTGGATGTTTCCGACTTACATGAAAGACGCCATCGCTTACGCGCACGATCCAGCCGGCACCATGCGGGGCAAGATTCACCCGCTTGCTTCACTTGTCTGGGAAATGCTCGCGAACAAGGATTTTTTCGATCATCCCATCAGGAATCCGCACCATCCCCTCGTGAAGCAGGTACAGGAGCTTGCAAGCTACGTGCTCAAACAGGTGGAACCCATCGCCTATCGCGACGACCGCAAGCACCATCACGCCGACGCGCGCGAGAAAGCGCTGGGCTTCTTCGGCGTGAAACCGGCGCCCAAATACCTTTCGAAATAACCAGGAACATTCCTATGAAATTTATTCGTGCGCTCGCGCTGGCGAGCCTATTCGTTCTCCCTATCTCCACGCCGCTCCGGTTGGAGGCTCAGAATGCGGCTTTGATGCCGATGCCGAAGCTGCAATTCTTCGATCAGAACGGCATTCCGCTGGCAGGCGGCCTGATTTACACCTATGCGGCCGGGACGACAACGCCGCTTGCGACGTATACCGACTCGACCGCGAGCGTTCAGAACACGAACCCGGTGGTGCTGGACAGCGGCGGCTTCGCAAGCATCTGGCTCGGGCCGAGCGCCTATAAGATCGTGGCGCAGAACTCTACAGGAGTCACTGTGTGGACGCAGGATAACGTCTCGAACCTGGCGCTGCTGGTTAAAAGCGGGCAAAATGGAGCGGCGCTCGTCAGCTATACGGCGGCCGCAACCGGCGCGGTGGCGCGTACTGTAGCAAGTAAGCTGGGCGACGCCGTAAGCGTGAAGGATTTCGGAGCAAAGGGAGACGGCGCCACCAACGACTCGGCAGCATTCGCGGCCGCCATTGCGGCCGCTCCGGGTGGCCAGATCGATCTGCCGGGCGGCAGCACGTATGTGCTCGCAAGCGGCCTCACGCTTACCAACAATCAGGTACTCGACTGCCATGGCTCGACGCTGCAAGCGGGCGCGGCTGGCATTGCGGTGATCAATGCCGGGGGAAGCGAGATCAAGGTCCGCAATTGCAGCATCACCCAGGGCGGCTATGTCAACGTGACGGCCATTTCCATCACCACCGATGCCAACAACTTCCGCGTCTTCGACTCGTTCGATCACATTTCGATCATCGGCAGCGGCGGCGACCAGTGGGGGGCCGGCGGTTTCTTGCGCGGCATCTACATCTACGATGGGACGGGCAAAGGGAACTACTATCACTCGTTCCACGACATCGATCTCCGCTATACCCAGACCGGCATCCTGCTCGACGCGTCGCAGCAGATTTATCAGGTCAATCGCTCGACTTTCGACACCGTGACCATCCGCAACAGCGGAACCGCGGTGCTCATCAACGAAGCAAATACGACTAACTTCACGAATCTGTCCATGGAAGGATGCGCCGCGGGACTCACCATCGCCAACAATCCGGGCAACAACTATACGTTCATCAGCGGTTACCGGGCTGAAGTAATCCAGAACAATAAGGCGATCGATCTCCAGGGCCCGAACGTCAGTCTCACAGAAATCATCGCGTCCGGCGTGGACTCGCCGTACCTGATTAATGATCAGGGCACAAACACCAGGATCCTCACACCGGTGTACACGAATACGCAACATTTTGTTGGCTTGAACCTCTACGATGACAGCTACGCGCAGACTCCACTTACCCAAACCAATGGCGTAACGCTCCAGCAGATCATCACTGGGCCCAACCAGGGCACGTCCGACTTGCTGCGGTTCTGCCCGTTCCAAAGTTACGGAACCGCGCTTGCCTGTCCGAACAAGATGACCTACGTGGATTCCACCGGGGTGATCCATGCCCGGCCGACTGCCGCGGGCGGAGGCGGAACGGTGGCGCAATACTGGGAAGATTCGGCTAACAATCCGGTTGCAAATCTGTCGACGGGCGGCGTTTTAACTCTGAACGCCGGAACACCCGCTATTCAGGCATTGACCAGTAACTCCGCAAGCCGGGCGGCCATCATTCAGTTCAACGCCGGCTTCAGCGCCAACTACAACGGGATCTGGATTGCGGCAAACCAGAATAATTCGAACGCACAGGCTAATGCCTCGCTTCCGAGTTGGGCCGTCGACGTGGGAGGTTCGGATAACGTGAATCACCCCGGCGTATCGGATCACGTCAGTTTCTATCGCCAAGCCGCTGGCGGGTCGTGGGCGCGCATGGGCGGGATCAACAGCTCCGGACAGTTCGACTCGCAGGGAAGCGTGGGCCTCACCACAACCGTGACGACCGGGAGTTGCACGATGACCTTCACGGGCGGCTTGCTGACCGCGAAATCGGGTTGCTAGATGAAAATTCCCGGCCATTCTCGAAGACCCTCCTATGCTTGAGGCTTTGAAAGACCTGCTCACCTGGCTGCGCGCCGATTTGCGGCAGCGCCTGGCGCTCGAAGAAAACGACGCGATCCGGGCGGACATTCTCCGGCGTCTGGAGCAAGTCGAGCGGATTCTCCGGGAGCTGCCGCCGGCTTCGGCGCCCAACTAGGATTGAGCTATGGAAACGACCCTCGTTTCTCCGCAGCCTCCAGCGCCCAGCCCGTCGTCTGACCGGCTGGGTCCGCAGGCATCGATAGCGCCCGCCGCGGCGCTCAGTTCCAATTCCAAGCTCCAAGACGTGCTGCATAGTGTCCTGATTCTCGGGGCGACGCTGGGAACGGATTTCATTCACAGCGGGAAGGCGACCAATGCGCTCGGGCTCGCTCTCGCGGGCCTGGAAGCGGTGATCCAAGTGATCGCGGCCGAGCAGCACTCCGCTTCTTAGCTCCCCAACGTCCACGAAAGGTTTTGCGCCCGCTCTCACAGGGAGGCGGGCGCTTCGTTTTTATGCAGACGCTTCAGATCATCTCCGCGGCCAGCGGCTTGGTGCTCACTCTCATCAACCTGGCTGGCGTATTCCTGGCGAATCGCTTGCGGGCGGATCTCGCGGAGCTGAAAGCGCAGCTTGCCGAGTCGCGGGCCAAGGACAAGGAAGAACTAAGGGAGTGGGTGGACGAGGAGTTTGTGCGCCGGCGCGAAATCGACCTGCTCACGAAAGCGCGCCCGGCATGAGTGGAGTAAGCAGGTTCACCGGGCGCGCGGCTTCGAAATCACCACGTCTTCGCATTTCTATTGTAGAGAGAGAACTTTGACCAGACGTACCTTTTTCGCCGGCCTGTTTGTGGCGTTTGCCGCAGGCCTCGGCATTCGCGAAACCGAAGGTTTCGCATCAACCGGTGGCCCGGAAACCGCGCGCCAGGCTTCGGCGCCCACCAACGTCCAACCAGCCGCCTACAGCAATCTCCAGATCCGGTTCGCGGATGCGGAGCAGCCGACGTGGAACGGAGCGTACCTGGTGTTCCGGAACCCGCCGAGTCCACAACAGAGCCTGATCCTTGCGAAGAACGGCCAGATTTTGACCGGCAGCGTGGACTACCAATGGATCACGCCCGCGGCGATTCAGCTCACGGTCGCTTACGATCCGGCCGATAGCTTCATCGCGTGGTACAGGTATTGAAGCTCGCGGTGCTCGGGCTCGCCTGCGCGCCGTTCGTCGTCATTTTGTGGCGAAGGCGCTGAGTACTACCCGACGGCCGTCTTGAAGCCCGCAATCGCCGCCGCCTCCTCGAAATCCGCCACAAACTGCGCGCGTTCCTCTTCGGGAATGATCTCGCGCAGCACCTTCGCAAAGCGTCTGACCGCTCTGCGGTCTGTCGGATCGAATTGCAACTTAACCGTGGCCGTGCAGGTCGCCCCGCCTTTGCCGGGAATGCGCGTAATTTTGATGTGATTCTTCACGCCGAATTTGTAGCATGAAATCGTGCTCACCTTCCAGCGGTTTCCGGGCCACCGGGTTGCCGGGCCACCGGTGACTGCGAAACCGGAGGTTTCGCCAATTTTGAAGCGTGGCCCCTCCGGGCCACGCCAGCGCTCTTTGTGGTGCCCGTGCGGCTGCGAAGAGATCCACGCGCGCGGTTTGTGCCGGCAGTGCTATGAGGACTGGCGGCGGGATGAACAGCACTTCGGCGGGCTGCGGGATGAAGCCCTGAAACGCGATCGCGCGTGCATCGTCTGCTACACCCTGCAGAAGCTATTAGTCCACCATCGCAATCCAGGCGTGAATAAGCTCCCGCTGTTTGCGACGTTGTGCCGCGGCCATCACAACCAGGTGCATCATATTCGCCGGATCCGGTACGGGATGCCCCCGAAACTACGGCAGCTCTGGCTGGAGGCGCATCGCAGCCAGCCGCTGCAATTGGAGCTGGCGTTGGAAGTTGGCGCGCACCGGCAGATTGTGCAGGTCAGCTTGTTCGAGGCAGCTTAGTTCTTCCGCAGTGGAAATGGGGCGTGCAGATCGCCTGCTTCGATTTTCCGTCCGCGCTGTAGCCACTTCATGAGCCCGGCCAAGTCGTCCTTGGCTTTGAACTCCAGGAGCCGGTTGGTGTCCTCTTCGTACGCAATCACGAAATCCAACTGCCGGATCGGTCGATCCACGGCCATGTGGCCGGCGTAGCGGCTGAAATGGACGTCGAACGGGTCCGCTTCCTTCATCCGGTCCAGATTCTCTTTCTCTAGGATCATCACGACGACCACCGGACCGCGCGAGGCGTCGTTCGGCAACTGGAAGGGAATAATCAGCATCGCCTCATTTTCGGCGAGAAGCTTACGCGCGCGGCGCCAGATCGCGCAACGCCAGCTCTTCGGGATGCTTCGCCAGATCGTGCTCGAAGCGCTCGGCTAATTGCTCAATCGGCACGCGCCGGTTGTCTGCCGGCGTCCCCAGGCAGGCAAAGCGCAGCGGCTTTCTCCCGGTCAGGCAGGCATCGCAGAGCACGGCCACGGCTCCCGCCATGGGGAGCCCGCACTGGAAGCAGCCCCAGCAACCGTCGCCCGGCTCGGGCGATTTATATTCGAGCATCACGACACTGCGCACCGTCGCGTCTTCGCGTTCGCAGGCGCAACACTTTCCCAGCTTCAACTCGTCTTCTGACCGCTCAGCGGGTTCCGGCGCTCCGTCTTGGTGGTGCTCCTGGATCTGCTCGATCACCCGCTCGATCGGGATCTGCTCCTCTTCGGCGTACTGGTCGAGCATCTCGGCGACTTCGGTGGGCGTCGCCCAGTTCGGAAACGAATGCTCGATGTTGCGCTGAATCCAAAGAATCGCGGCGGCGTGCAGCTCCCGCGTCAACATACGCTCTCCTCTCTCCATTCCCGCATGGCTTCGACGAGCGAAGCGTAGGTTTCCATTCCGGCATCGAACGGCAGGATGCCGAGCGCGCCCGATTCGTGGGTGAGGGCATCGCGCCAGTAGACGCCGATGCCCGCTTTGAGCCGTCTGGTTTTGCAGGCCGCAAAAGCTCGCGTGATCGCGCCGGCCGGCAAGGGCCGCGCGTAAGGAGTCGGGGGAGGGTGTCATCGCATCCCTTTCTTGGCAGCCAGCGCCTTCACATCCACCGCCGGATCGAACTGCCCGCGGCGGTACGCTTCCGCCTCTTCCCACCTGCGTATGGAGTCGATCACTTGCGCGCCGTGCTTCTGGTTCATCCAGCCGGGCAGATCGTCGAGCGCGAACGCGAGCAGCGCACCGGGGGAATATATTTTCGAGCGGCTGGCCTGCTTTTCCTCCCACTTCTCCGCAATCCAACACACCACCGCTCCGCGCGGGATTCCGAACTTCGCCGCCAGCTCCACATAACGTTTGCGCAGCTCTGTGTCCAGTTTTCGCCCGAACCGGGTTTGCACCGCATCCACGATCGGGTCTGGATCGTTCAGCGGGGTTAGCGGCGGTTCGTTTGCTTCCCCTGCTTCAGCAGAAGGGTTTTGAGTGGGTGGGGCGGGGGGTGGGGTAGACGTAGCCGGTTCTGCGAGTGCGTTTTCGGCGGGGTCGACGCCACTCACTCTCTGTAGCTCTTTATAGCTCTCTGCTACATAAGGTTGCGGAATTTGCGCAGATCCATTTTTGGATTGCGCAGAATTCGATTCGGAATTATGCGCAGAATGGCCGTTTTGATTTTGCGCAAATTCTATCCGGACTGAGAAGGGCCGTACCTTGGCGACTCTGGGCCGGCCTCGCGCTTCGGCATCCTCTTTATAGCCGTCCTCTGCCGCGGCCGCGATTGCGGCCTCTTTGGCCTGCTGCCGGAGCAAGGCGTCGGCATCGGCGCGAGCCCGGTTGAAGCGTTCCGCGATCTCGATTTGCCGGCGGATCGCTATGTCGGCCCTCTCGGGAGGGAGTGTCTTTAGATACAACAAGATAGGCTCGGGAACTAATTTTGCGCAAATTTCCTCCGCGCCTTGTTTCGCTTTTTCTTCGCCTTCCGGTTTTCGGGGTTCCCGCACGTTCCCGCCGAGCCAGATGTGTTCGTCTTCGTCGATTCGAATGCGCCCGTCTGCTTCCGCTTGGCGGGCGGCTACCCAGCAGTTCGAGACGGTGACGCCCAGGCGCTTGGCGATGGCCGCCACGGTCAAAAACGTACTGCGTTCTTCGCGCCCCACCGGCGACCGCTTGCCGTCTTTCCCGCGCCGGATGGTGCACTCGTACACCACGCCCACGACGCGGTTCGACAGCGGCTGATCCCGGTCCTGGTAGAACAGGTGCTGGCTCGGCGGCATCGGATCGTACCCTTTCGCGCCGATGGCCTTCATGAGCGCATCGTTCTGGTTCTGGCCGAAGGTGGGGATCTCGGGGCTTGCTGGTCTGGTGCTGCTCATCGGGCGCCTCCGGTACTGGCGCGCCTAGCCGATGGGCAAATTTGACCATCGGCCATGCGTACTGAGCCGCGAAACAGCAAAATGTGTTCGCTCGTTTTCGGCGCCCGCGGTGTATGGGTCTGGATGAGCTGCCGGTCGTTCAGCGCGGCGAGGGCGCTCAACACCGTGGGACGGCTAAGCCCAGTGGATTGAGCGAGTCGGCGCGACGAGATAACGACTCGTTGGCTCTCGCCGCTGAACAGCTCCAGATCGGCGAGTACCTTGCGCTGGGCGCGTGTCAGTTGGACTTCTAAGTTCGAAACGCGAGAATTCGCGTGGGGCATTCTTCGGCTCCTTGTGCGTGCGAAAACAAGCAGGCTTGGCCCGCTTGTGCTGGGCCGGAGAATTCGTGACAATGTAGGAGAAGTCGCAAGCTCTCCGGCGCGTTGTTGTTATTCAGCTCGCCGCTGTTTTCTCGCCAAAGAAACTTGGAGCGGTTCGCTGGAAATTGCCGGTTCGCCGGAGCGAGGCTCGCGACGAATACCGGCGAAACACCACCCGACGTTATAATCGAGTGGTGTTTCGCCTAGGTGTCCCATTTTCGCTTGCTGTCCTCCTGCTTGCAGGCTGCGGCAACAATATGAAGAGCAAGCAGAAGGTGCAGGACGCCATTATCAGCCGGCTCCAATCGAGGTCGGGGCTCGATTTAAATTCGCTCGATATCACCACGACGTCGGTTTCCTTCGACAAGAATATGGCGTATGCGACGGTCGCCTTCCACCCCAAGGGCGATACGCGGGTCAACAGCAGCATGGTGATGAAATACACGCTCGAACAGCGGGATGGAAAATGGGTCGTGGTGAATGTAAGCGATTCACAGGGACACGGAATGGCGGGTAATCACGCTTCGGGATCGGGCGGATTACCGCCGGGACATCCGCCTGTCGCTTCGGGGAACGGGCAGGCGCAATGAAAACGGTTGCGGTATTGGGCGGCGGTCCGGCGGGCGCATCCGCCGCGGAAAGGCTCGCGCGGGCGGGACTGAAGACGGTCGTGATTGACGAAAAACTCGCCTGGGAGAAACCCTGTGGCGGCGGCATCACTTACAAAGCCTACTCGCAGTACCCGTACCTCATCGAAAACGACACGCCGAAGAAGTTTGTCACCGATACTTTGCTGGCCGCCCCGAAATCGGGTGCATTTAAAATGTCGCTGGCGCGCCCGCTGGTCATTTATTCGCGGATTGATCTGAACGGAATGTTGTTGCGCCGGGCGGAAGCGGCCGGCGCGAGCATTGAGAAAGAGCGTGTGCTCGGCCTCGACCGCATTTCCTCCGGATGGCGAATCAAGACAAAATCCGGTAAGTTGGACGCCGATTATTGCGTGATTGCGACCGGAGCGCGAAATCCTCTACGCGATGTGGGAACGCAATATACAGCCCAGGACACCATGTACGCGCTCGGCTATTGGGTGCCGACGGATCAGGCGCATATCGATATCCAGTTTTTGCCCAAGCTCGAAGGCTATATCTGGGTGTTTCCGCGTGCCGGCCACCTCTCGGTCGGGATTTGCGGTAAGAGCGAATCCGCCCAATGCCTGCGCGGCCGCCTCGAGCGCTACATGGACGAAAAGGGAATCTGCCGGAAAGATGCGAAATTTTACGGCCACATGCTGCCCGCCTTGGAATCGCGAGGCTGGCGTAACAATCGTCTCGCCGGAAATGGTTGGATTGCGGTAGGTGATGCGGGCGGATTAGTCGATCCTATTACCGGCGAGGGCTTGTACTATGCAGTGCGCTCCGGCGACTTGGCGAGCCAGGTTCTCTTAAACGAACAGGAACCCGAGAAGAAGGCCGAGACTTATAAGCAACTCATCACTCGCGATTTCGGACTCGACTTGACCTACGGAGCCGGCCTTGCCAAACGGCTGTTCTGCGGAGCAATTTTCTTCGGCGCAGTCCCCAGCCGCATGATCGATTTCATGAAGCGGAGTCCGAAGTTCTGCGAAATTATGCAGGATCTGTTCGCCGGAACTCAGCCGTACCTTGGCTTGAAAAATCGTCTGCTCCGCAACGTCAACACGACCCTGCACGAAATCCTGATGAGTTTTCTGTTCCGGAAGTTGATTCTCGGCGAAACCCGAGTATGAAAGTTGCGCAGTCCGAAGCATTATTCACGCGCGCCCAGCAAAGCATTCCGGGCGGTGTGAATTCACCCGTACGAGCCTTTCGCGGAGTGGGCGGAATCCCGCGTTTCATTTCGCGCGGTGATGGCGCCCATATCTACGATGTCGATGGCAATGAATACATCGATTATGTCTGCTCCTGGGGGCCCTTGCTGTTTGGACACCGGCCAAAGCCTGTAATCGACGCCATCGCCAATGCGCTGGAATTCGGTACGAGCTTTGGAGCGCCGACCGCCCGCGAAGTCGAACTCGCCGAATTGATTATTGATGCCGTTCCTTCCATCGAGATGGTGCGGCTGGTCAATTCCGGAACCGAAGCCTGCATGAGCGCCATACGGCTGGCCCGCGGCTTCACCGGGCGCGACCTTACCATCAAGTTCGAAGGCTGTTATCACGGTCACGTCGATTCGCTTCTGGTGAAAGCCGGGTCGGGTGTGGCGACGCTCAGCCTGCCCGATACGGCGGGTGTTCCGAAGTCATTCTCCGAGACAACCATCGCGCTGCCGTTCAACGATCTCGATCCGATCGAAGACGCATTTCGCAAACAAGGCGATCGCATTGCCTGCATCATTGTCGAGCCGGTCGCCGGTAATATGGGCTGCATTCCGCCCGAGCCCGGGTTTCTCGAAGGTTTGCGCCGGATCACGAATCAATACGGAGCGTTGTTGATCTTCGATGAAGTGATGACCGGATTCCGGCTGAGCCGCGGCGGAGCGCAGCAGCTCTACAACATCACACCCGATCTGACCACGCTCGGAAAGATCATCGGCGGCGGTCTGCCCATGGCAGCGTACGGCGGCCGTGCCGATGTGATGAAAAAGATCGCTCCGGTCGGTGCTGTTTACCAGGCCGGAACATTGTCCGGGAATCCGCTCGCAGTGACCGCCGGCATCGCCATGCTGCGGCATCTCGAACAGAATCCGGGCACATACGATCTGCTCGAAAAATCCGGCGCGGAACTGGCGAAGGCAGCCCCCGACGGAACCTGCGTCAACCGCGTGGGCTCGATGTGCACATTTTTCTTCCAGCCCGGTCCGGTCCGGAACTACGAAGCAGCCAAGCGGTCGGATACAGCCGCTTTCGGCAAGTTCTTCCACCACTTATTGGAACAGGGTGTCTACTTCCCACCCTCGCAGTTCGAAGCTGCGTTTTTCTCCACCGCGCACACTGTGCACGACATACAGCACACCGCAGACGCCATCCGTGACTTTTTTGCAGTAGAGCATGTCTGAGGCCCGGCGCGTTCTGGTGACCGGGGCCGCCAAGCGCATCGGCGCGGTGATCGCCCGAGAGCTTTCCGCGCGCGGCTTCGAAGTCGCGATTCACTACAACACTTCCAAAACCGAAGCCGAACAGGTCGCGCACCAGTGCAATAACGCCCCTACTTTTCAAGCCGATCTGGCGAAAGTAGACGAAATCCGGCGCCTGTTCCGCGAAGTCCGCGACCGCTTCGGGCCGTTGAATTTCCTGGTCAACAACGCGGCGCGCTTCACACGCATCGATCCTTTGGACATCGCCGAAGCGGATTGGGATTTCATTCACGACGTCAATTTGAAGGCTACCTTTTTCTGCTGCCAGGAAGGCGCGCGGCAGATGTTGGAACTCGGCGGGGGGCGCATTGTGAATATCAGTTCGCTGGGCGGCGTGCGGCCCTGGGCCGAGCACGTCCACTACTGCGCCTCGAAAGCCGGCGTCATCATGCTGACCAAAGCACTCGCGAAAGCCTTAGCCCCGGCCATCACAGTGAACTCCGTTGCGCCCGGTGTGATTTCGTTCAACGACGTCGATGCCAGAACGCAGGCTATGATCGATGCCACGCCCATGAAGCGGGCAGGGAAGCCGGAAGAGGTTGCCGAAGCGGTTCACTTCTTCCTGACCGCTCCGGATTTCATCACCGGCCAGATTCTGGTGGTCGATGGCGGCCTGAATGACCGGTAGCGCGTTATGCACTCACTGCACCGGCTCCGGCCCACGGCGGCGTGGATAATCCTGGGCACGTGTTGGGTTTGCAACGTAGTAGCTCAACAGAATGGAATTCCCAGCTTCGGAACGACGGTCGTCATCTCATCGGGCCTCTGCGGTCAGATCTACGAAATTCCTCGCGACACGAGCTGGCTTCCGCGGTTCTCTAAGCTGAAGCCCATAGGCACGATCTATACGACCGCCCTAAATGTAGCTCCGCGCAATTTTACCGAAGGGTTTCCTGGGGTGACACAACGATTCGAGTGGTTTGCCATCGACTATACGGGCAAGTTCTGGATTCAGAAGCCTGGGAAATATAGATTTGCTCTCAATTCCGATGATGGTTCAAAGCTCTACATTGACAATCACGTGGTAATCGACAATGACGGCATTCATCCAGCCGTCACCCAAACCGGAGAGCGGAAACTGAAAACCGATATTCACCGCATTCGTGTGTCGTATTTTCAGGGCCCTCGCTTACAGGTCGCATTGGTCCTTGCGGTAGCGCCGCCGGGCGAGGGCTGGCGAATTTTCAATACCGACGATTTTAAACCGCCGCCGGATTCTCACATTTGGGATACGTCTCAGCCCAAAAAATGAGACCGAGGCGTATCCTATTCGGGGTTCGGAACTTCGCGCACCACCTCTTTGGGATCTTTATCGTCGCGCAATGCAATGAATTTCGCGTGACGTAAGTTATTCGCCGAAGTCCAATTCGTAAATTCAATCTGAGCCACCAGCTTGGGCCTGAGCCAGTGATACTTTTTCATCTCTTCCGCGGTCAGCGGTTTTCCCCAGCGAGCGTCTTTGGGTTCTGGCAGGTTCGCGAACGGGCAGGTCTTGGTTTCTAGCTTATGGAAGCGGCTGAAAAGCTCGTCCTTGATTGCTGGTGTAAACCCGGTTTTGATTTTGGCGGCAAAGATCAGCCGCTTCTCATCGTAATAACCGACGGCCAGACTCTCAAAATGATTTTTCGAGCTCGGCTTGTATCCACCGATCACCAGCTCCTGCCCTTGGTTGATCTTGTACTTTACCCAGTGACCGCTTCGGTCTCCCGGAATGTAGCGGCTATCTGACCGCTTGGCGACGATTCCCTCGAACCCTTTCTGCCTGACGGCGGCGATCAGATCGTCCACCGAAGCCGTTAGCACCGCCGATACCCGAACCGGCTGACTAACATTGGCGAGCACTTGTGCGAGTAACTCGCGGCGCTGCCGCAGGGGCAGGGAAGTGACGTCGCGGCCGCGATACGCAAGCAGATCGAAAACATAAAACACAACCGGTGGCGCATCGCTTTTCTTGTGGTGCTGCAACAGCGAAAACGACGGCCGCCCCTCGGGATCGAGCGCTACGAGCTCTCCATCCACAATCACGCCATCTTCGAGGGCCTCCAGCGCCTTGGCGACGTCGGGAAAACGGTCATTCAGCAGATTCGTTCGCCGCGAATAGAGTTCAACCCGGCCTTTCTCCTTAATCGCAAGCGCGCGATAGCCATCCAGCTTCACCTCGTATTGCCAGTTCTCGCCTTCCGGAGGCTTGGCCGCCAGTTCGCTCTGCATCGGCTGGACGAAGCGCATCGGGCTCTTCGGCAATCTGTCCAAATCAAGTCCGGGTACCGAGGTCCGGTTACTATGCCATTGCGCCGATTTATCGGCCGCAATCTGCTCCATGGTTCTGCCCGTGAGCGCCGACGTGTTCTCTTTCTTGGCGTTCAGCGGCTTCATGGCCGAACCGTTCTTAATCAGCCACCAGTTCCTGTTCTCACCACGCCGGTCTTTGACTAACTGCCAGTCGCCTGTCAGCTTCTTGCCTTTCAGAAAGATGTGCAAAGAACCCTTAAAATAGTTCCCCTCGACGACTTCATAGGCGCCGATATCCCAAACCATCACGGTCCCTCCGCCGTACTGGCCCTGCGGAATCGTCCCTTCGAAATCGAGATATTCGATGGGATGGTCCTCGGTCGCCATCGCCAGACGCTTCTGATTCAGCTCATAAGGCGGCCCCTTCGGTACGGCCCAGGATTTGAGCGCGCCGTGCATTTCGAGCCGGAAATCATAATGCAAATGACTCGCCGCGTGTTTTTGAATCACGAAGCGCTTCCGGCTTCCTTGCGAGCTGGCCCGCGGAACTTCACTGCCGCGCGGTTCGGATGTCTTGGTGAAGTTCCGCTTCCGCCTGTACTCGTGGAGAGTCTCCGGCAGCGACTGCTTCATTTTCAAAACCGGGGCAAACAGATCCTGCACTTGTTGCAGTCGTTCCAATGCCGCATCCGGCCCCCAATAGAGACTCTGGGCGTTCTTCAATTCATCCCAGGTAACCGGCAAGGAAACAAACGGCCGCCCGGTTTTGGCGCGAAGCGAATAGACGCCCACGGTCGTCTTGAAATCGGCATTCTGGCTCCAATCGATGAACACCTTTTGCGCTCGCTCGCTTTTGGCCATTTCGGGGACGATCAGATCCGGGTGCTCTTTGGCCAGAAGCTCGGCAATCGCGCGTGCGAACGGTTGTGTTTGTTCGTAAGTGATCGGCGAGTTCAAGGGCACATAAATCTGAATGCCTTTGGAACCGGACACCTTGGGAAACGCTTCGAGGCGCAGCCGCGAAAGCACGTCTCGCAGGAAGAATGCCACTTGCGCGCAGGTTACGATATCCGCGCCTGGACCTGGATCCAGATCGAATACGACGAAGGCCGGCTGCTGGATCTCCGGGACACGATGCAGGAACGGATGCAGTTCCAAACTGGCCGCATTCGCGCACCAGACCAGCGTGGCTAAATCGTTAATCAGAATGTAGTGAATATCCGGGCCGCCCGCGCGGCGCGGAACAGGAAACGTCTTGATCCATTTAGGCGTAAAGGCAGGAGCGTCTTTTTCGTAAAAGAATTGACTGCCGGCGCCGTCCGGATAACGCTTCAACGTGACAGGCCGATCTTGGAAATGCGGCAGCAGGTATTCCGAGACCCGAATGTAATAGTCGATTACCTGGGCTTTGGTAAATCCAGCTTCCGGATACAGGATCTTATCAAGGCTGGAAACCGCGACGCTCTGCTCGCCAATCTTCAGTTGCTGGCGCTTTGCCACTCCATCGGACGCCCGGCTGAGCCCGGCTGTTTCAAATCACGCGACCGTCGAAGAATACGTCCTGGTGGTGAACGATGGAGGGCGGACTGCTCAGAACCACAGAAATGGTGTCGAAGCGAACTTGAGACCAATCAAGTCCGGCGCGCGTGACATAGCTGCGAGCGGCCCGGACAATGTGCTTTTGCTTCTCTTGATTGATAGCGCGGTCTGGAGCGCCGAACTCCTCCGAGCGGCGCGATTTCACTTCAACGAAAACGGTGATGTCGCCAGCGCGCGCCACGATGTCGATTTCCGAATCCTTCCCGGCGCGATAATTCCGGGCGATGACCTTGAACCCGGCGCTACGAAGATAACGGTGCGCCAGGTCCTCGCCGCGGCGGCCCAGAGCCGCTTCCGCAGTTAACGTCTGCCGCTGGCGCCACTGCCGCACGCCATCGCTGAGCTTCCAGAGTAGTTGCCTGGGTTGAACGGCCCAGTGGAGTCCTTGACTGCTTGTAACTGCCATTCGATCACCTTGCCCCGCACGAGATAGCAGAGGTAATACTCCCAGAACCGCCGGAACCGCCGCGACGAGTTGACCAGGAGCTCAAACCCGAGATATCTCCAGAAGGCAAGTAACCGCACGTGCGTCGAAATCTCACGAAAACGTGCCTGGGAGTAATATTCGTAGCCGCCGGCGTCATCGCCGAAATAGCGCAAGGAGAAGCTGTTCAGGTGCCAGCGGTGGGTCGGGTCACAGAACGAGCTGAAATCCGTGTAGTGCGGCGTGACAATAAAAACCCGGCCTCCCGGCGCGAGCAGGCGGTGAAATTCCTCCATCGTCCGGATTACGTCCGAAACGTGTTCGATGACATGAATGGCCCGGATTTCTCCGAAAGAATCGTCCCGGAACGGAAAAGGAACATGATCGAGATCGGCAATCACATCCGCGCGCGTATTCGGATTACGGTCCAGGCCGATGGAGCCGGGGTATTTGTTGATGCCGCAGCCGACATCGAGAATGGGCTTCATCTACGCGCCGTGCTCAGCTCAGCTTGGATCAGCACTGTTTCAGTGTAGCCAGCCGAGAAAATTCGCGAACAGTTTATCGGTTAGCTCACTATCTCCATAGCGCTATGCGTTCCGCTAATGAACAAGATCTGACAACGAAACCCGAGCTTTCAGCTATTTTACTGATGGTGAACGGATTCCAGGCAATCCGTAGAACTGTTCACCACCTGTGTGCCCAGACTGCAAGGCGGCAGTTGGAACTCGTCATCGTGACCACGCGCCCAAATGCCCGGCTGATTGATACCGCTGCGCTGAGGCCGCTCGGCGCATGTCAGGTCCTGGAGGTGGACGAAATTCCGACAGCCGCGAGCGGCTGGGCGGCCGGTATCCGTGTCGCTCAGGCTCCGTCCGTGGTGTTGTGTGAAGATCATTCTTTTCCCGAGCCAGGCTGGGCGGAAGCGCTGATCAACGCTCACCGCGGCGACTGGTCGGCAGTGACACCGGCCATGAATAATGGCAATCCGGATACCAAAGTAAGCTGGGCCAATTTCCTGCTTTGCTTTGGTGAGTGGTTCTCCCCAACCGAAAGCGGACCGGTTTTTTCCTGCCCAGGTCATAACACCAGCTATAAACGAGATATTTTGCTTCAATACAACGACAAGCTGGAGGACTGGCTTAATCCGGAACGCGTTCTGCATTTTGATCTGTTGAAGAAAGGTCACCGCATGATGCTGGCTGCGGACGCCGTAACCAACCATGTGAACATCTCACGCGCCGGCACATACCTGGGGCATAGCTTTCATGGCGGACGCATTTTTGGTGGTTCCCGCGCCGCTAATTGGTCGCGTGCTCGCGCCGCGCTATATGCGTGCGCGTTCCCGCTGGTTCCTTTTATCCGTCTCCGGCGATTAATGCAACAGCTTGATACTCCAGAAAAGCGCCGCAAAGCGCGGTTTTGGGGATCGTTGTCCTGGATCTGCGCCGGGCTTTTGTGTCATGCATTCGGAGAGGCGACCGGATACCTGACTGGGGCCGGCCACTCGATGAAACACTACCTGAACTATGAATTGCGGCGGATCGAGAACGTCATTCCCTCCGAGAAGGCCATTTGGCTCACAAATGATGAAACCAGCGGCCAACTCGAAGAAGCGTTAGTGCATTAATTGCTGTTGTCACGGGCTTCCTGAAAGAATCCTGTTGCGGTTGCAAGCTGCGAAAGAGCGAACAACGAGCAGGCCGTGAGCGGCCGGCCGCCTTTCGCGAATGTAAATAGAAGATGTCCATATAGCCCTTTCTTCGCGAACCGGAGCGGTGAACTATGGCGAAGCCGGTGCAGGCGTGCCGCGCCGCGGCCGTAACGGTAATGCATGTTCAGGTAGGAACGCACTGTCTGCGGATGGAAGTGGTCGATGCAGGCCAAAGGCGCCGGGACCAGCCGCCGGCCGGAAGCGAGCCAGCGCGCGCAGAAATCCCGATCTTCTCCTCCAGCCAGCGGAAATGTAGCATCGAAGCCTCCGATCTGGTGGAAGCCGGTACGAGGCACTACAAAATTATTTGAGGCAAAGAATTGCAGCGGGCTGTTGTTTCGCGTGAACCAGGCCGCCACCGCATCGAGCAGTCTTTGATTGGTTTCCGCAAAGATGTTATCCCGGCAGCCGTTGATGGTCCTTCCGCCCCACACGCATCCGGGATCTCGCCTCGCTGCGAGGTCCATCTGCCGTAACCAGTCCCGGCGCGGAGCGCAGTCGTCGTCCAGGAACGCCAGAAGCTCGCCGCGTGCGATAGATGCACCGAAATTTCGCGCGCTCGCCGGCCCTGCATTGTTCTGCCGTAAGACCGTCAGATTCATCAGCGCCGCCACTGGCTGCGTTGCCTCATCCAGCGGTAAGTCGCTGCCGTCGTCAACCACGATTGCTTCGAACTGCTCGCGCGGATAATCGAGAGCGGCTACGGATCCGAGACAGCGCGCCAGGCGCTCCGGACGGTTATATGTGGGAATGATAATCGAGAAGCGCATCATCATCCGGCCTTTCGCGATTCCAATATCCTTCCGATCCGAAGGAATCTTGCGTTGAACTGAAGAAGCTGCCAGTCGCCTGCCGCAATAAGAGTTATCCCCGAAACGAGTGACAAACAGGTAAACCGAACTGGGAGTACGAGTGCGGCTATTGGTTGGAGGCGCCCGAGCGCAAGGACCGCGAGCGTAGCGCCAGCGGCGCGCAGCAGCATCGCCCACGGAAACTTTTGGTTCCAGAGGCGATACAGCATCGTTACGCCCGCCAGTCCGGATGTCAGTCCTATGAGGGCGCTCACGATCGCCGCGCCCTCCATTCCGAATTTCGGAATAATTAACGGTTGAAGGATGAGGGCAAACACCGCAGCGGGAATGCTCAGATACGCTGTGAGGCGGTGCCTACCCTGTGAACTGATGATAGAGGCTGCCGTCGAAGCGAGCGCAAGGCCGATATAGGCAGCAATCAGCCAGCCCGTGAGGGGGCCTGCAGCGCGAAATTTCGCGCCAAACGCGAGCTGAGAAACGTCGGCTCCGCAGAACCCGAAAATCGCCGCCAAGGGAAGCAGATAAATCGCCGCTTTGAGAGACATTGCCGCACTGCGCCGGCTGGCTTGCTCCCGGCCCAGCACCCGCTCGCGCGTCATCGTTGCGGTGAGCACCGGTGTGAGCGATGCCGCAAAGATGCCTGGCAAAATCGAGAGATTTTGTGCGGCCACATACATTCCGACGGCGGGAGCCGCGGTACCGAGCGCCTGCAAGACGAGCAGGTCGATGCGCTCGAGTGCGCGTTGTCCCGCGGAAAACAAGAACGGCGCCCAGCCCTCACGCCAAATCGACAGGCTGGTCTTGCGCTTGTCAAAAATAGAACGCAGCGGCAGCCTCCGGAGGCAGACAAGCTCCGCAACTGAGGCGAGAGGCCACGCCCACAACCCGGCGCGGATTCCAAACCCCATAGCGAGCAGGCCCCACGTCCCCGCCACCCGGCAGACCCATCGAATGATGATGGCGAAAGCTCTTCCCGAGTATTCGTGACGCGCGGTAAGGATGGTCCGCTGCGCCTGAGCCAAAGCGAAGAGGGGCAGATCTAACGAAAGCCATCGGAGGTCAGCGGCCAGGCTGGGCGCATGCAATGCTTTCGAGAGCGTGTCCGCAAACAAAATGAACAGCGCCATCACACCGAGCGCCGAGAAGAAGTAGTGCCGGACCACCGACGGTTCCAGGCTCTCCCGGGACTGGGCCTCGCTGAGCAACTGGACGGAAATGCGGGAATAAGCGGCGACAATGAGCCATTCCGCGGCAAGCACAATCGATGCGGCCACCCCGTAGCGGCCGTAACCAGCCGGTCCCAAGGCGATGGACAGCAAGCGGGCGAGCAACAGCCCAGCCGGCAAGGCCAGTGCTTCCGCAAGGAAGATGGAGGAGGTTCCCCGCCCGATCTCTTTCGCAAGTGTGGACATTTATGTCACGCCCCAGCGGGTAGAGCGCGCTCCCGCCTCATACCGGGCTCAGTACCGGAGCCTCCACATCCTCCAGGCGGACGCGCCGGTTATGCAGTGCTGACTGCTCCGCCGCGAGCACAATCCTCAGAGCTTGGAGCCCATCGTCCAGCGTGACTGCCGGTTGCCTTCGGCCCCGTATACTCTCCGTCCAGGCTTCGAGTGAACGGCGATAAGAAACTTCCTTCCAGGGCGATCGCCGGCGCTCCCACTGGTACCGGATGAACTCCGAAAACGGTGACACCGGATACCGCAGAGGCGCGTAGCGATCGATCAACATCCGCCCATGGGCGCCGATCAGCTCCAAGCTGTCCCGTTCCTGGCGGCAGAATGAAAATGAGCATTGTGCCTGGACGCCGTTTTCAAAGCTCAGTTCCGCTTCGCAGCAATCGGCCTCGCTACGCTCGTTCCAAATTCGAGCGCTCACAGCCGTTATCTCCGCGCCTAGCAGATACCGCAAGAGATCGAAATGATGCGAAGCAAGGTCGAGCAGAACGCCCCCACCCGACGAGCGCTTTAGTTTCCAGGCGGGAAGCGGGCGTGGCGCGATAGAAAAACACGACCGCACTCTTCTCACGCCCGTGAATTTCCCTTCTTGTAGGGCGCGCCTGGCGTGCTGAATCATCGGATGAAAACGGTAATTGAAGCCCATTGCGGCCGGCGCAGCGGCCCCCCTGGCAGCTAACGCCACGGCACGCCCTTCCTCTGCTGTGCTGCCGATGGGCTTTTCAAGATACAGCGCCTTACCGGCCGCAAGGACGCGTTGGGCCTGCTGCGCGTGCTCGCCGCTTGGCGAGGCAACCAGAACTGCTTCTACGCGATCGTCCTCCAGCAGCGCGTCGAGAGAGCTGTAGGCCCGCGCATTTTCCGTCATCGGGAGACACTGTTCGACAGCCCCCGGATATGGGTCTGCGATCGCCACAACTCGCGCTGACCGGAGCTGCCGCAAAATGGGTAAGTGAACTTCCCGCACGAGCTGTCCCAACCCAACAATGCCGACCTGTACCTCGCGATTGTTCGCCACGGATGAAACCACGTGTGGATAGTGGATGCGCAGGCACTTTTCTTTCAGTAGAAAGCGAAACTTCGTGTTTTAGAACTACTTAGTACAGGGAAGACACACGAGACCTTGCGTCCACAAAACTCTGCTGTTACCGGATCTGCCTCTATGCCAGCCATTTTGAATGGCATATCCCCAGCCGTCTCGTCGCGACTCAAGAAGCGCTTGCAGTCCGCTCAACCGTTTTGGCTCGTCTTTATGGCGATGCTTTCGATCGCTGTGGCACTCCAATGGGTCGCGGGCGCTTTCCGGAGTGAGTTTTGGGGATTCGACGAAGCCGCGCATTTTGTCACCGGCGTGATGGTGCACGATTACATCGCGTCCATCGCGCGGGTTGCTCCCATGAAGTTCGCCCAAGACTTTTATGCCCACTACCCCAAAGTTGCGCTCGGACACTGGCCGCCGGTTTTTTATATAGTCCAAGCTCTATGGACTCTGCTGTTTTCCGTTTCGAGAGCGTCGCTCTTGCTCCTCCAGGCAGTGATAGCCGCATTGATCGCCGTTACGCTGTGGTCCATCTGGCGCCGCCACTGGGGTGAACTGACCGCCTTTGTCGCGGGCGCAAGTTTTCTCTTGCTGCCCGCCGTGCAGGACCAGACAAACACCGTGATGGCGGAAGCGCTTTTGACGCTCTGGATGCTGCTGGCCGTTGTCAACTATGAGTCGTATCTGAAGCGGGGCGATTGGCGCAGCGCCATTCTGTTTTCTTGTTTTACGATCGCCGCGGTGCTAACCAAGGCAAATGGATGGTGCCTGATGCTTGTGCCTGCCGTGGCAATGGTGCTGGCGCGGAGATTCGACCTGCTCCGCCGAGGGAGTTTTTGGTTTCCGGCAGCCGCGGTGGCCTTTGTGTGTCTTCCCTGGTACCTGCTGACCTTCAAAATGGCAAGCAATGGCTGGCGCGCGGCGAAACAGTCACGATTTTTCGAAAGCGTGATCGCATTCAATGCCCGGGCTCAGGTCGCAGTCCTGGGTTGGGTGCTGCTCGGCTTGGCTCTGGCTGGCATACTGCTTTACGTTTTGCGCCCCGCCCGGCAAAAAGCTGTAACCCCACGCTGGGCCGCTTTTGCCGCCTGGTGGGCCGCCGTCTTCCTTTTTCACACCTTCCTTGCGCCTGTGCGTGAAATCCGGCATCAGACGTTAGCCGCTCCTGCAGCCCTGAGCTTCGCCTGGGCCGCGGTAGCCTGGGCCCGAACCCGTTTCCGTGCACATGCCTGGTTCCAGCCGGTTATTCTGGCCTCGGCCGTGGCGCTATTTTTTCTGACCACGTTTCACGTGGCATATAAACCTGTCTACGGAGCGAAGTATGTTGTCGCCATGCTTACTCCTCAATTGCGCTCAAACCAGACAGTTTTGGTGTCTTCAAGCTGGGCCGGGGAAGGAGCCATCGTGGCAGAGACCGTGTTGCAGGAACGGCATTCTGCTCCCGTCATCTTGCGGGCGTCGAAGTTGTTCACAGAGTCGGATTGGGGAGGATGGAACCGGAAACTCACAGTAACTACTCCGGAAGAAGCGCTTGCTGTCCTCCGGCGTAATCGGGTGAGTGTCGTGATTGTCGATCTGCACTCCGGCGAACAGGCCGGTGAGGCTCCGCAGCAGCGTTTGCTGCTGCGGACCATCCAGACGTACCCGAATTGCTTTCAAGCTCTCGGCCTCACCGATGCAGCAGAGAAGTTCTTTCGGGCTTACAGCTTTCGGACGTAGCTCCGATTCGTCAAATCCGCGTGCCGTCGGACCGCCGGCTCACGGCCAGAGTGGGCGGCATAGTAGGGCGATACTTAGTCGACCAAAGGAACCGCGCGGCTCCTATCAGAAATCCGATCCCACAATTCAGATGAAACAGCAATTGAAATGGAACAGCCGCTGTCGCATAAAGCCTGCCATGCTTCGAGGCGAGCATGGCGAAAAATCGCGCATCGAGCAGAACGACCGCTCCGAGTAGAGCCGAGAACAGAATTGCCGGCGGGTAGCCGCCGAAATGAATCGCCACAACCAACAATGCGCCGGCGAAGTAAAGGATGCATGTCCAATCGAGCAACTTATATCGCGATGCACCGGCACGGTAACAATGATTTCGGAATAACAGGAGCAGAAATGCAGCCAGCGAACACACCAAAGTCCACACCTGATGAGACCAGAAACAGGTGATGACAAGTGTGGCGATGAAAAAGCCGGTTCCCAGCATGCGCTTCGATCGGAGACCGTTTGTAATCTCGATCTCGTATTGAGAGAGCAGCAGGAAAATCAAAGCAATAGCGGGCGGAACAAACGCCTTTGCGTTTAAGAGAGTTGCCAGTATGCTCAAGGCAATCAGCAGGAACACCAAAGCGACACTGATGCGCTGACTGGTGCGCACGTTCAGGTCGTTGGGCATCGATGCGTTTTTCAGGATGAGTTCGGTCCAGGGAATGGCGCGCTGTGTGACATCCGTCCGGATCATGCACGGAAGGCTCCATTCCTTCAGGTGCTTCACCTGCAACGTCGGATCGAGCATGATTTTGCAGCCATTGGCCCGCAACCGGTACCCAAGGTCAATATCTTCAATCGACGGTTTTCCGAACTTTGCATCGAAACCATCGTGTCTCAGAAACACAGCGCGTCGGATTGCGCCGAATCCGGTCCAAAATGTGGAGGCGGCGCGCCGCGCATTCTGATGAACGAAGTGATGCATCAGATTGCGATATTGCGAAAGAAAGTCCGACTTCTCGGGATCGGAATCGTACGATCCCATAAGCGCATCGAGTTGCAGGTCCTGCTCAAACGCCGCGATCACGCGTGAAACGCTGTCAGGGTAGACGGCAACGTCCGCATCCAGGAACAGTAGCAGGTCACTGCTTGCTTCCGCGGCGCCGATGTTCCGCGCGTGCGCAGGTCCGCTCCGGCCCACCGTTGAGATTACTTTGGCGCCTGCTTCGCGGGCTACCGAAGCCGAGTTGTCGGTGGAGCCGTCGTCCACGACGATGCATTCGTAAGGCTCCGTGGATTGGGTCAGTTTTTGCAAACAAACAGCAAGGTTCTTCTGGTCATTATAGACCGGAATAATCACGCTGATTCGTGGCTGTCTGGTTAGGTTTTCCGCACAAAGCGCAGCAGTAATCGTCATAGCACTCCGCACAATCGTCTTGTGAATACAAAACTAGGCGATAAAGTAATTGCTCGCAATTACTAGCAGTTTGGTACTGGTTCGTGCTGGCAATAAAGAAAAAGGCAGTTGCGAACGGATCTATAACAAAGGGTGGAAGTGCTTGATAATAGGAGGTTTTGTGTAAGTGCGGTTTACTTACAAAAAACGTGCTGCGGCTTAGTCCCCGCCCTTTTCCAGGTAAAATACCCCGACGGAATAGGTCATTGGACCCGGACTAAGGTGCTGAAGAAAATTTGAAATAAATGCTAACTTACGCGGAAATAGTTGCTAAACACTGCTCGAGTGTATCCATTGCAAAATCCGCCTGATCGCGGGTGATCACGAGCGGCGGGCATAACCGGATACTGTTCGGTCCGCACCCGAGGATCAGCAATCCGTGTTCGAACGCCAGTGCTTCCAGGCGGTCGCGAATCTCCGGCGCGCGCTCCTTGGTCTCCTGGTCGCGGACGAATTCTACCCCGATCATCAGCCCTAGACCTCGTACATCGCCGACATGGCGAAACCGCTGTGGCCACGCGCCCATTCGATCCAGCATGTACGCGCCAATCTTAGCCGCGTTCTGAATCAGGTTCTCCTCCAGCAACTCTATCGTCGTAAGCGCGGCCGCAATCGAAACGGGATTCCCGCCGAAGGTGGAGGCGTGCGCTCCCGGCGGCCAGTTCATCACTTCCGCCCGGGCCACCGTGGCGGCCAGCGGCAGCCCACTCGCAATGCCCTTGGCCAGCGTGACGATGTCCGGAGCGACTCCAAAATGCTCCGACGCAAACATACGGCCCGTGCGGCCCATGCCGGACTGCACTTCATCGTGTATCAGAAGAATGCCGTGCCGGTCCGCCACCCGGCGAAGTTCTTCGTGAAATTTCGCGGGTGGCACCAGATACCCGCCCTCGCCCTGAACCGGCTCGACCACGATCGCGGCCACTTCCTCGGCGGGCAAGATGGTCTTGAAAAGCTGATCCTCCAGCACCTTCACGCACTCGACATTGCAGGTGGACGGTTCCTTCCCGTAAGGGCAGCGGTAGCAGTAGGCGTAAGGAATGTGATGAACCGGAAGCGGCGGATGAAACCCGCGGCGCTGCACAACCTTGCTGCCGGTCAGTGAAAGCGCCCCCATGGTGCGGCCATGAAATCCGCCGAAAAATGCAATGAACTTGTCGCGGCCGGAGTGATACCGCGCCATTTTGATGGCGGCTTCCACGGCCTCGGCCCCCGAGTTGCCGAAATACACGCGGCGCGGACCTCCGCCCGGCGCCAGCGCAGCCAGCGTTTCCGCCAGCGTCACCATACCTTCGTAATAGAAATCGGTGCCTGACATGTGCAGGAACTCGGCCGCCTGCTTCTGAATCGCCTTTACTACGCGCGGGTGCGAGTGGCCGGTCGCCACTACCGCAATCCCGGCATTGAAATCCAGAAAACGATTCCCATCGACATCTTCCACGATGGCGCCTTCCCCTCGCTTCATTACGAGCGGATAACAGCGCGTGTAGGAGGGGGAAAGGACCGCCTGGTCCCGTTCAATGATTTCTTTCGCTCGCGGGCCGGGCAAAGCGGTCGCGAAGCTGGGCAAAAGCGGATGAACGCTCGTATTCGTCGCCATAACTTCTCATCAATTTGGACTGATTAAAAGCAGACTGGAAAGGGCCGCAACGAGCGTGCAGCTAGTCTGAGCCGAACAGGGATGGACGGGCAGCGGCGGGTACCGCCATACTTTCACTCTAATCGAAGTGGCGTGCCGGCGGGGGATTTCTCCGACGCAGTTGTCCAGGTAGTATCCCAAACTTGCGTCTACGCATCGCGACGGAACCAGGCGCAGGTCCTGGTTGGTTTCATGTATTAGCGGCTAGTGTCCATATCTGCTGTAGGCGCCACCCAGATTGCGGCAACACTGATACCGGGCTGCCGCGCCGTGCACATAGATCTTCTGGTGGCGCTCCGGCAGGAGGAGTGACGCGGCAGCTACAATGGGGCGATGCCCGAAGAAAACCCGCCTTCGCCTAATTTTGAGGCGAGTTTACAAGAATTGGAGCGAATCGTCAAAGAGCTCGAAAAAGGCGATTTGCCGCTCGAAGAGAGCTTACGCTTGTTCGAGACCGGCATGAGTCTCAGTGCCCAATGCAAACGTCAGCTCGAAGAGGCAGAGTCGCGTATCGAAGTCCTCATGAAGAAGGGTTCCGAGATGGTCCCCGTACCGCTCAACTCTGAAAAATCCGTCAAATGACCAGAGTGCACGCGGCAAATCTGCAGGAATATTTGTCCGAACAGGTGAAGCTGGTGGATCGTGTGCTCAACGAGTGGGTGCCGGGCGAGGACCTGGAACCCATCTCCATCCACCGCGCCATGCGCTACAGCTTGTTTGCCGGTGGGAAACGGCTGCGCCCGATTCTCGCCATCGCCGCGGCCCACGCCGTATCGGATTCGCCGGAAGGCGTCGAGCATGCCGGCGCAACGCTGGAAATGATTCATACGTACTCGCTCATCCACGACGATCTGCCGGCGCTCGACAACGACGATCTGCGCCGCGGCCGTCCGACCTGTCACAAGGTATTCGGCGAGGCCATGGCGATACTGGCCGGGGATGCTTTGCTCACGCTCGCCTTCGAAGTGTTGAGCCGGCTACACCAGGCGAGCGCAGAGCGGCGAATCCGGCTTGTGGAAGAGTTGTCCCGCGCCGCCGGATCGGTTGCTGGAATGATTAGCGGCCAGGTAAAAGACATCGAAGGCGAGCGGCAGAGGCCGACCGCCGTGCTGCTCGATGCAATTCACCGCGAAAAGACCGGAGCCTTGCTGCGCGCCAGCGTTCGTATGGGCGCCATTTATGCCGACGCGAGCGAAGAGGAGTTGGCGGCGCTTTCCGAGTACGGCGAACACATCGGTCTGGCCTTTCAGATCATCGACGATCTCCTGGACGTGGAAGAGTCTTCCGAAGCCCTCGGTAAGACCGCGGGCAAGGACCAGGCGCAACACAAGATCACCTTTCCCGTGGTCTACGGGCTCGAACAGTCGCGTAAAATGGCCGAAGAAGAACGCCGCGCCGCCCATGTGGCGCTCCGTATGTTCGACGACCGCGCGGACCGGCTCCGCCAGTTGGCCGATTTCGTCGTCAACCGCAAGGCCTGATGTGCGTCTGGATCTGGCTCTGGTAGCGCGTAACCTGGCCGAAACACGCGAGCGTGCCCAAGCCCTGATCCTCGCAGGTAAAGTGAAGGTCAACGGCCAGCGAGCGGACAAACCGGGCCGCACCGTCACCGCGGATTCGCATCTCGAAGTAGAACAACCTCTCCGCTACGTGAGCCGTGGAGGATTGAAGCTCGAAGTGGCCCTCGCTGGGTTCGGCATCTCTGTCGAAGGCAAGGTCTGCATGGACGTAGGCACCTCCACCGGCGGCTTCACAGACTGTCTGTTGCAACATGGAGCAGCTCGCGTTCATGCGGTGGATACCGGGGCGGGGCAGATCGACTGGCGCTTGCGCAACGACCCCCGCGTGGTCCTCCACGAGCGCGTGAACGCGCGGTACTTGGCGTTCGACGAGATCGGCGAGTCCGTTCAACTCATCGCCTGTGACGTGAGTTTCATATCAGTAACATTGCTCATCCCCGCCCTCGCCCCGCTTCTCGTTCCGGAAGGCGATTGGGTTGTTTTAGTGAAGCCGCAATTCGAAGCCGGGCGGGAACACGTGGGGAAAGGCGGGATCATCCGCGATCCGGTTCTGCATCAGGCGGCTTGCAACAAAGTGGCGGATGCGCTATCAGGGCTGGGTTATTCTATCTCGATTATGGACAGCCCCATTACCGGCGCCCAAGGCAACCGCGAATTCCTTCTGCATGCCCGAAAGCAGAACCGCGAGCCCGAGGGAGCGGCTACCGCTATTTAACAACCGCCCACCATGCGCCAGATCACCACTGTCGGCATCATCTCCAAGCCCAAGATTCCGCAAGCCACGCCCATCGTTTGCGGGCTGCTCGAATGGCTAGCCCAACGCGGGATCCGCTATCGCTGCGATCAGCAAACCGCCGAATATGCCGCAAGCGAACAATTCTATCCGCGCGAAGAAGTAGCCGAGGGAGCGGACCTGGTAATCGTACTGGGCGGGGACGGAACGCTGCTTTCGGCGGCCCGGGTTGTGGCAGGACGCGACATCCCACTGTTCGCCGTGAACTTGGGCCATCTCGGTTTCCTGACCGCAATCCGTGTCGAAGAACTCTATCCCGAGCTGGAGCGCGCTTTGCGGCACGAACACCGCATCGGCCTCCGGCGCATGGTGGATTGCGAGCTCATTCGCGACGGCCGGACCATTGCTTCTTATTCGGCGCTGAATGATGTTGTCATCACGAAATCCGAATTAGCCCGCATGATCGATTTGGATACTCACGTCGATAACCACTTTGTCGCCGCTTACAAAGCAGATGGATTGATTGTCTCGACGCCTACCGGTTCCACAGCCTATTCGCTTTCGGCTGGAGGACCGATCATTTTTCCCTCCGTCGCGGCATTTTGCATCACCCCGATTTGTCCACACATGCTTACCAACCGGCCTGTGATCGTGCCCGATTCGAGTGTGATCAAGATCCTCAATTACGGGGAAAGCGGTCCCTTTCTGTCCATCGACGGTCAGGTCGGCGAGCCGCTCTCCAAAGGGGATCGCATCATCTGCCGTGCTTCCTCGAAGGCCATTCAACTTATCCGCCCGCCGAAAAGTCTTTTCTTCGACGTCTTGCGCGAAAAGTTGAAATGGGGCGAACGATGAAGCTCCGACCCAAACTCTCGCTCACTTCCTGGATTCTGATCGGACTAATTGCCGGCATTCTCCTCGGCATCTTTGTCCCCGCGTTCGCCGTGAAGCTGACTCCCATCAGCAATATCTTTTTGCGTCTGATTAGATCCATCATCGGGCCGTTGCTGTTTGGAACTCTCGTTTCGGGAATCGCCTCGACCGGAGAACTCAAAACCATGGGCCGGATTACGGCGAAAGCGCTGGTTTATTTCGAAATCGCAACGACGCTGGCGCTGGTGATCGGACTCCTCGTGGTGAACTGGCTGCGTCCTGGCGCCGGAATGCTTTTGAGGCAGGGGAATGGGCCGGTAACCGCACTGGCGAAACCTGCTTCTCTCGGCCAGATATTCGAGCATGCGGCGCCCGCCAACATCTTCGAAGCTTTGGCCCAGAACGACGTCTTGCAGATGGTGGTGTTCTTTTTCCTCTTTGGAGCTGCATGCGCCGCTGCCGGAGCAAAAGCGCAACCCGTGGTGAGTTTTGCGAACGCTGTCGCCGAAGTGATGTTCCGGTACACCAACTATGTCATGTATCTGGCGCCATTTGGGGTCGGCGCAGCCATTGCCGTCACCATCGGCTCAAAAGGACTCGGTGTCTTATATGGATTGGGAAAGCTTGTTGCAACTCTCTATTTAGCTTTGGCGCTGTTCGCGGTTCTCGTTCTGGCCTCATCGCTCTTATTAGCGCGTGTCCCGCTGCGGCGCTTTTGGCGCGCGGCTCAGGAGCCAACTTTAATCGCATTTTCCACCGCATCCAGCGAAGCTGCGCTTCCGGTGGCGCTCGAAAACATGGAACAGTTTGGCGCGCCGAAACACATCGCCGGCTTTGTCTTGCCTTTGGGCTATAGCTTCAACCTGACCGGAACCACGCTCTATCTGTCGCTCGCCACCATGTTCATCGCCCAAGGCGCGGGTATCCATATTCCCGTTGCCCAACAGATCACCATCATGGTCGGTTTGATGCTCACGAGCAAAGGCGTGGCCGGTGTACCGCGCGCCGCTCTGGTCATTCTCGCGGCCACCGTGAGTTCCTTCCAGCTTCCGCAGGAAGGCATCACTCTGCTGCTGGGCGTAGACGCGCTGCTCGATATGGGCCGCACCTGCATCAATGTGCTTGGCAACTGCGTCGCCACGGCCGTCATCGCCAAATGGGAACCCGCGCGACAGAACCGCGACCGCGAGGGAGCGGCCATCTCGCTCCCACTATGAAATAACAGTAAGAACGTATGTCGAATCGCAGAGATTTCCTTCGCAGCGCCCTTGCCATGACCGCCGCTTCCTACTCGCGCGTGCTCGGCGCTAACGACAAACTCAACCTTGGCGTCATCGGTGTCGGCGACCGCGGCCGCCACGATATGAGCCTGTTCCTGAACCGCCCCGATGTCCGCGTCCCGGCGGTTTGCGACATCTACGGCGCGCATATCGACGCTGCCAAACAGACAGTCCCGGACGCCAAGAGCTTCGGCGACCATCGCCAGTTGCTCGATGTAAAAGAAGTCGACGCCGTTTTGATCGCTGTTCCCGATCACTGGCATTCCAGAATCGCGATTGATGCTCTAAATTCCGGACGCGATGTCTACGTGGAAAAACCGCTGACCCGGACCATTGAAGAAGGTCCGCTCATTATTAAAGCGGCCCGCGAGAATAACCGTGTGTGCCAGGTCGGTATGCAGCAGCGCTCGGCGAAGCATTATCTGACCGCGAAAGAGAAGTACTTCGATTCGGGCAAGATCGGCACGGTCACGCTTGCGCGAACCTGGTGGTACGGCAACAGCTGGCATCTCCGCAAAGCGCCAGCATCGCTGCAGACCAAGCCTGCTGATCTCGATTGGAACCGCTTTCTGGAACCCGTCAAATGGCGGGACTGGGACCCGCAGCAATACTACAACTGGCGCGCTTATCTCGATTTCGGGGGCGGTCAAGTGACGGATCTGTTTACGCATTGGATCGACGTAGTCCACATGTTCCTGGGAAAGGACGTGCCTTCGTCCGCATCCGCAGCGGGCGGAGTTTACTATTACAAAGACGGCCGCACCGCGCCGGACACGATTAACGTTCTCTTGCAATATCCTGGACCGAAAGAATTCACGGCTACCTTCGAAGCAACGTTAGTGCCCAGCATCAAAGGCGAGGCGATTGAAATCTGCGGCACGGAGGGGCGGCTCTGGATCGACCGCTCTCGGTATGAATACTATCCGGTCGGCGCCAAGGAACCGGCTGACGTCGTTCGCGCCGAAGTGATCCAGGGCGTTCGCGATTCACTCACGCAGGATCACGTAAACAATTTCCTGGAATGTGTCAAAACCAGAAACCGGCCGAATGGCGACGTACTGATTGGGCATCGCTCCGCCCAGGCATCGCATCTCGGCAACATTGCCTATGAACAAAAGCGCCGTATCGATTTCGATCCCCAGCGCGAAGAAATCCTGCCACTGTAAATGAAACCATTCCTCCTCCCAACACTCCTGATTTTCTCTACCGCCCTTTTTCACGCGCAGCTCAACAAGCAGCGTGGCGATGGGCCATATGGCGTCCCGCAAGCAACCTTTTTCATTCACCAGATCGGCACCGATCACGCCGAGGGAATCACTGTCATCGACATGAACAGCGACGGCCGGCCGGACATTCTCAGCGGAGCCTACTGGTATGAAAATCCCGGCCCGAAAGGCGGCGAATGGACGCGGCACCAATACCGTACCGTCGATATTGTCGGCGAATTCGTTTCCGATTGCGGCGAGTGGGCTGTGGATGTAAACCACGATGGCGCTCCCGACGTCGTCACCGTCGGTTGGATGACCGACGGCGTCTTTTGGTACGAGAACCCGAAGAAACAGGGCGTCCAATGGCAGAAGCATTTCATCACGCATTCGGTCGAAACCGAAGGCGGATGGATGGCCGATATCAACGGCGACGGGAAGCCCGATCTCGCCCTTGCTCATTACGGGCGCTCGGGCGTGATCTGGATTGACTTCTCCGGTTCCGAGCCCAAAGTGCATCATCTGGGAGGCCACGACCAGGACGGGCACGGCATCGGCATGGCGGATATCGACCGGGACGGCAAGACGGACGTTCTGACTCCACACGGCTGGTTCAAAAACATCGACGCAAACGCCGATAAATGGGAATGGCACGCCGATTGGGAGCTAGGCGAGACCGGATTCCCCATCATCGGATACGACGTGAACAATGACGGCAAATTGGACATCATTTACAGCCGCGGCCACAGCTACGGCGTGTACTGGCTCGCGCAACAGGGGACATCCTCCAAGCGCGAATGGGTCAAGCATACGATCGACGAATCCTTCTCGCAGGTCCACGTTCTCAAGCTGGCCGATGTTGATGGCGATGGCCAGCCGGAGTTACTGGCAGGAAAACGTTACCGAGGCCACAACGGCAACGATCCCGGCTCTTACGACCCGCTCGTGATCTACTACTACAAAATCAACCGCAAGAACGGCGAGTTTACGCGTTACGCCATATCGGTAAACGGAACAGCCGCGGCGGGCACACAATTCATCGTTCAGGACATCGATGGCGATGGCGACATCGATATCGCCACGGCCGGCAAAACCGGTGTCCACTTTTTCGAAAATCTGAGGGTCAATGAAGTTCCGAAGACCCAGCGCGAGAAAGAGCTTCTGATGAACGTGCGGGATTGGCCCTTCCCGGGCGAAGGCAATCAAGTCCCCTGGCAACACTAACTCTACCCGTCGCAAGAATGGCTGAATCCAAAATCACACCGCGAAATCAGGACTTCGCGGCCTGGTACCAGGATGTCGTGCTCGAAGGCGATATGGCCGAGCCGGCAGAAATCGTCAAGGGATGCATGGTCATCAAGGCAAATGGCTATGCGGTTTGGGAGGCCTTACAGCGCGAGTTCGACGCCCGGTTTAAGGAAAGCGGGCATCAGAACGTCTATTTTCCGCTCCTGATTCCACAGAGTTTTCTTCGCAAAGAAGCCGAGCATGTGCAGGGCTTTTCGCCGGAACTGGCGATGGTCACGATTGCGGGCGGGAAAGAGCTGGAGGAACCTTACGTGATCCGCCCCACCTCTGAGACCATCGTCGGGCATTTCTTTTCCAAGTGGATCCAGAGCTGGCGCGATTTGCCGGTGCTCATGAACCAGTGGGCAAACGTCGTCCGGTGGGAGCTACGCACTCGCATGTTCCTGCGCACTTCGGAATTTCTTTGGCAGGAGGGGCATACCGCGCACGCTTCGCACGAAGAGGCGCTGGATGAGGTTTTCCGCATTCTGGACATTTACGCGGACGTGGCGGAGGAGGTCATGGCCATGCCCGCGATCAAAGGTTTGAAAACATCGGGCGAGAAGTTCGCCGGCGCACTCCAAAGCTACTCCATAGAAGCGATGATGCAAAACGGGCTGGCTCTGCAGGCGGGGACCAGCCATGACCTTGGGCAAAATTTTGGGCGGGCGTTCGATGTTAAATTTCAAACCAAACAGAACACGCTCGATTATGTCTGGCAGACGAGTTGGGGCATCAGCACGCGCCTGATTGGCGGGCTCATTATGACGCATTCGGATGACAGAGGACTCGTGCTTCCGCCAAAGCTGGCGCCCTTCCGCGGGGTACTGGTTCCCATCTACCGGAAAGGGGAAGAGCGTACTGCGGTGCTGGAAACGGCGCAAAAGATTGCCAGCGATCTCAAAATCAAACTTGATGATCGCGAAGGGCTGACGACGGGTACAAAGTTCTTCCACTGGGAGCGGCTGGGCGTGCCGCTGGTCATCGAACTCGGGCCGCGCGACTTGGCTTCCGGCAGCGTGGTGCTGAAGCGGCGCGACACCGGCGTAAAACAAAGCGTCCCTCAGGCGGATCTCTCCACGCACGTTCAGACCATGCTCGATCGCATGCAGTTCGATTTATATGCGGCCGCCAAAGCTCGCTTGAAGGAGAACACGGTCCTTGCGAACTCGATCGAGGAAGTCGAGGAGATCCTGCGCGATGTCACGGCCGAGAAAGGTGGCGGGAAGTTCGTCATGACCCATCTCAAAGACGATCCCCGTGCGGAGGCGCGCCTGAAGGAGTTCAAGGCAACTGTTCGGAACGTTCCGCTCGTCGACGAATACGATGGTCCTGGGAAATGCGTGGTCACCGGCGAACGGGTCGAGCAGCGTGTCGTGGTCGCAAAGGCCTATTAAGAATCGGCAATGTCACTGGTAAACCAGCTCTTTAGCTGGCTTCTCATTCCGTACTAGGGAATGGGCTCTACCTGTGAAAAAAATACGCTGCTATCGAGAGTGTGCCCCCGCCTGCGCAGTTCTCGCGTTAAGCTCCTGAGCGCCCGCCGTGCGCAGAATGCGAACATCTCGCATCGGAGGCTGGCCGAAGAAACGGCTATACTCGCGGCTGAACTGGCTCACGCTCTCGTAGCCAACCTCGTAGGCCGCATGTGTCACATCGATCCCGTCCGCCAGCATCCGGTGCCGGGCTGCGTGCAACCTAAGCTGCTTCTGATATTGCAGCGGGCTCATCGCCGTTAACGCCCGGAATTGATGGTGAAAGGTAGATACTCCCATGCGCGCGATTCCGGCAAGTTCCTCCATTCGCAGCGGCTTCGTGAAGTTTGCCCGCAGCCAGGCCATCGCCCTCACGGTTTTGTTGCTCATATCGCCTCGTGTCGCGATCGCCCGCAGCCGCTCGCCCTGCGGCGTTTTCAGAATCCGGTACACAAGTTCCCGCTGGATCATCGGAGCAAGGAACGGAATGTCCTCGGGCGTATCGAGAAGTTCTAATAGCCTGTAGCCGAGCTCGAATAATTTGGCCGTCGTTCGACCAACAGCCAATCCACCAGCTTGCGACGAGGCCGTGGCTGCTTCCGGTTCCGGCAAATCTTCCCGGCCTAAAATCTCCTGCACTGCGGTCATGTCAAGCAGGAGACGCAGCGCGAAGAAAGGCACTTCTTCCGAGGCTTCGACGATCTGACTTTGAATGGGAGCGTCAATGGAAGAGACCAGAAAGGACGACCCATCGAACAGGTATTCCGTCCCTCCGAGATTGATCAGTTTTCGTCCCTGTACTACTAAGGAAAAGCTCGGCACGCAAGTGGTCGGATAACAGGCGCTTGGAGCGGTATGACGGTAAAGCACGAGCTCGGGTATGCCGGTCGCATGCTCTCCTTGCGCGTGTGTGTAGACAGCGAATTTGCGCGCCAGTGCCTGCCGCATCTCAATCACTTCCGGGTCACTGTTGTCTTGAACTTGCTTCAGCATCCGTCGAATCCTGTTCTTCAGCTTACCGTCGAAATGCTTAGTACTGCGTGCGCAATACAGGACGGCGAAACAGCATCAGGCAAAAAAACGACAGGATCGGGAATGCGGAGAGAGGGCGTTTCCCGGTAGTTTGAAGTCCAGGGCAAGCTACGTCGCCGGCCACGCGCTCACCGTGGACGGCGCAACGACAGTTATTTGAGGAGATTACACATGAAAGGAACTGTGCTCTACGGCGCGCGAGACATTCGGTTCGAGGATCGGCCGGAGCCTAAAATTATCAAGCCGGCAGATGCGATCCTGCGTCTCTCGGCCAGTTGTATCTGCGGATCGGACTTATGGCCCTATCGAGGCATCGCGAACTTTGCAGAATTGCCGGCTCCCATGGGACATGAGTACTGCGGCATAGTGGAAGAAGTCGGCAAAGAAGTCAGGAACGTAAAACCAGGTCAGTTCGTAGTGGGCTCGTTTGCAACCTCTGATAACACTTGCGTTATTTGCCAGGACGGCTATCAGTCCTCGTGCGTTCAACGCGAGTTCATGAGCGCCGCGCAAGCTCCGCTATTGCGCGTGCCTCTTGCGGACGGGACGCTGGTACCTATAACCGACGTTCCTCCCAAAGAACTCATCCCCAGTCTGCTAGCGACCTCCGATGTTTTGGGTACTGGTTGGTTTGCCGCTGACGCAGCCAATGTAAAGTCCGGGAAAACAGCCGTGGTGGTCGGTGATGGCGCAGTGGGTCTGCTCGCCGTGCTTTCTGCAAAGCAGATGGGCGCTGAGCGGATTATCGCGATGAGCCGGCACGAATCACGTCAAAAACTTGCACGAGAATTTGGCGCAACCGACATCGTAACCGAGCGTGGTGAGGAAGGCATCGCTCGCATCAAAGAGCTGACGAAGGGGCTTGGCGCCGATTCTGTGCTGGAATGCGTTGGCACGCAGGAATCTATGCTGCAGGCGATCCGGTCCACGCGTCCAGGCGGATACGTGAGCTACGTTGGCGTGCCGCACGCAGTCAAACTCGACGGGACAGAGTTGTTCTTTGGTGAGGTCCATCTGCACGGCGGTCCAGCTCCGGTGCGCCGCTATCTGCCCGATCTGATCGAACTTGTGCTGGACGAGAAGATAAATCCGGGCAAAGTGTTCGATCTGAAGCTGCCCCTCGATCAAGTTGCGGAAGGCTACCGCGCGATGGACGAGCGCCGGGCAATTAAAACGCTTCTGCAGCCCTGATACGGCCCCATCGCATCAGCGCCCAAAAGATAACAGCATCAAAGGAGACAAATGGAAATCAAACGAGCTGGTTCGCAACCATCCGCAAAGGGACCTTCCGATTGGTTCACCGGGAACGTACGCATCGATCCGCTCTTCCAGGCGCCCAACCCGGCACTCGTTCAAGGGGCAAGCGTGACGTTCGAACCGGGTGCCCGGACTGCGTGGCATACGCATCCACTTGGACAGACGCTCATCGTGACTGCTGGTTCTGGCTGGGCGCAGCGCGAAGGTGGCCCGGTCGAGGAGATTCGCCCCGGTGATGTTGTCTGGTTCGCTCCCGGTGAAAAGCACTGGCACGGAGCCACGCCGACCACGGGTATGACACACATTGCCATACAGGAAAAGCTCAACGGCAAGGTGGTTGATTGGATGGAACATGTCAGCGACGAACAATACCGCTCGGGAAACGCACAGCCCGGTTTGCAGGGCGTTGTGCACGGTTGAACGAGAAACAAAGCGCGGAGATAAATTCGAATGAGGGATTTAGCTGGAATTGGGAGCAGCCCGGCAGGGCAAATGTCGCTCCATGTGGGTCTGAGATCCAAGGATGACGTCAAGAATCCGTATGGCGCTCAATGTGTGCTTCCAGTGAATAACCAGAAACGCCTCGCCTGTTCCGTCCAGATAGAGATAAATGATTGACTTCCGCGCCACCTTGAGCTGTCAAAATGGGAGTTCATCTCCGAGATTGGAATTTTCTCGTCCGTTTTTGGGGATATAGTGGACTATCGACCGATCGATAACCTACCATGTTTCCTGCTACGATGGTCCGACGAATTTCTCATGCCGAAAAAACACGACGCAAAGCTCGACCTGCTGCAGGGGACGCTGGACATGATGGTAATGAGGATCCTGCTGGCGGGGCCGGCGAATGGTTATGAAATCGCCAGATCCATCGAGCGGCTCTCCGAGGATGTTCTTGCTGTTGACCACGGATCTCTGTATCCGGCGCTTTACCGCCTGGAGAAGAGCGGAATGCTTACCGGCAAATGGGAGACCTCTTCCACGAATCGCCGCGCGCGGTATTATCGCCTGACAGCGGCAGGCCGAAAACGGCTTATTGCCGAGCGGTCGAAATGGGAACAGATGGCCGCGGCCATCGCGCGCGTGATGCGTCCAGCGTAGTCAGGCGGGGGAACAGTTCAAGCATTTCGGCAATGACGGGGGCAGAGCCATTGTTTAGTCCCAATAAGCCACGCGTTATCAGGTCCGGAAAATGGGGTTACTGACCAGCAAGGCTAATGGGCATACCCTAGCGCGGATGGGCACGAATGCCAGTTGGGGAAGGAATTCAGGAGCAGACGAGCGGTTTGGGTGGGAGCGGCGGTTTCAAAATGGCAGGTGCGGGTGTGGTCGACACCGTCCACGCTTACGCGGTCAGCATGGGGGGTGACACGGTACGCCATGCGGGCGCCGTATTCCCTCTGGAGGGATGCAAGCGGCCAATCGGAACCGGCAACCATGCGGATGCCGCCGTCAACCCCCAGCAGAATGCTGAATTCCGAGGGGGTCTCGCCGGCGGTCATGACGTTTTCGGCAGCTTCGAGGATTTGGACTGCGTTGTCGATGAACCCGTTCACAAAGGGGTTATCGCGCAGGGGAAGGGAAGATTCTAGGAAAAGTTGCGGCTACACGTCTACACCCCAGCATCCCTGCTCCCGGCGATCTGAAACTGTTCGATCGCAGCCCACACTCCAAGACCGATACCTTTCGCCATTTGCGCCAGATCGACCATGTTGTGCGCCAGGAAAATGAACACCGATCTCTCCTTTGGATCTGCTTGCCACCATCCTCCAAAAGCGCCGGGCCAACTGACTGTTCCCACGCTCCCGCGCCGCATGAAATCGGCTTTATCCGTCTCTAAAACCACCGACACGCCCAAACCAAAGCCGCGCCCCGCGTTTAGACCCAACCACCCGGGATGAACGCGTTGCGCCTCCGTGAGCTGGTTCGTCATCATCGTGGCCAGCGTCTCCGGACGCAGCAGCCGCACGCCGTCCACCGCGCCATCGCCGAGGAACAGGCGCGCAAACTTCAAGTAGTCGTCGATGGTGGACCAAAGTCCCTGACCGCCGGATTCATACGCCATGTTAGGCGGCCGTTCGGGCGCCACTACGTCACCCCATGTGGTCCGCTTTGTCAGGTGGCCCGTCTCGTCAAAACCGTATGCGGCGGAACGGCGATGCCGTTTTTCTTCCGGAACGACGAAGCCGGTGTCCTTCATGCCGAGTGGCCGGAAGATGCGCCGTTCCAGAACAGCACCGAGCGAGCTACCTTCGATTCTTGCGATCACGAATCCAAGCAGGTCCGTAGAACGGCCGTAGTACATCGCGCTTCCCGGATGCCCAATCAAGGGCAGATTGGCGAGTCTTCGAATCCAGTCGTCAGGAGCAACATCGCTATCGATATCGCCGCCGAGCGCTTCCCGATACGCGCGACCGATAGCAGCCCGGTGAAAGTCTGCATAGGTCAGGCCGGATTGATGGGTGAGCAGGTGTTTGAAGGTAATGGCGCTGGCGCAGTCCACCGTTTCTTCGAGAGGACCATCAGGAGATTTCAGGACGCGCATCTTTGAAAACTCCGGCGCGTATTTAGAAATGGGGTCGTGCAGCGCGATCTTGTCTTCGTCGACCAGCATGAGGGCGGCTACCGAGGTGACCGGCTTCGTCATCGAGGCGATCCGGAATATCGTGTCCCGCTCGATAGGAAGCCGGGCTTCCATATCGCGCCAGCCCGCGCAAACGGTTTCGAGGTCGCCATCACGCCAGACCGCCGCGGCAGCCCCGGCGAGTTGCCCGCCGTCCACTGCGCCTTGTAACACTCTTTGGATCTGACGTTCCCGGTGCATGTCTGAGATATCCTGTTTTGGTTTGATAGAGCCACTATAAAATAAGCTGGTTATATAATCAAGCGTATGCCAGAACAGCCGCCGCCATCGCCGCGCTCGCGACCGAAGGGCGAAAAACGGGAACGCACTCGAGCCAGACTGCTGGAAGCCGCCCGGGCGCTGATACGGGAAAAAGGCCATGAACACACGACATTGGAGGACATTGCGGAGCGCGCCGGGATGACCACCGGGGCCATCTACGGCAATTTCAAAAATCGCGATGACTTGTTCATCGCCCTTGGACAGACGTATTGGACTCCCATCAAACCGCGCGTGAAGCGAGGAGCGAGCTTTTCGGACGTGATGCGGGCGATGGCGGATGCCACCATCGCGGCTATCCCTGACCGCGCGGCCGCCGCGGTGGGCCGCTTGGCCGGCCTGGCGTACACGCTGACACACGAAGACATGCGCGCGCGCGTGGCGTCGGTCACGGCAGAAAGTTATGCGAACGGCGAAGAATGGCTTCGCGAAGTGGTGACGAAGGAAGAGCTGCCCATGCCCGCCGGCCAGTTGGTGCGTGTGCTCCACGCTCTTACGGAAGGATTGGTGTTTCAAAGGCTATTGACTCCGGAACTGGTTCCCGACCGCGTAATCCGAGCCGCGTTCCTCGCATTAGCGATGAAAAGACACTAAGACGAAAAGACACTAAAACGCTGCTGCCATCAAACGGCGGCAAGATTCCTCTTCCGCTGCCATGACGCGCACCCTTATTCCGTTCTTCTGTCCGAATCCTCCGGCTACCTCGCATCATCCGCTCTGATAGCCGCTTGGTGTGAAAGCATACCAGGTAGCCAACGCGCTTTGCATTTCGATATGACTGCGCCAATCGTTATCGAGACGATGAAACAAGTCAGGGCCATTCTTAGCGAAGAGGGACTTAGCGATGCGGGGCTGATGCTAATCGTTGAGAGGATGTGTTCGCTAGTCGCTCGCTGCGACGAAGTTTTACCGGCTGAAACTGCTAAAGAGAACGAGCCAGGATTAAAGCCGATTTATATCAATGAGAGCGGGCTCCTTCTCGCGTATGGCATTGTTCGCCCGGAGCAGCCCACCCCCATCCACAGTCATGGCACGTGGGGTGTTGTCGGCGTTTATCGAGGCCGAGATCGGTATCAGATCTGGCGTCGTCACGACGAGCATGACGGACCGGGACCTGCAGAGGTTCGGCTGGTAGACGAACTGATTTTGGGCCCCGGGGATGCTATCGTGATACCGCCGCCGCCGCACGACATCCACGTTCAACAGGCTATGCGGGTGAAATGGCCCACGAATTCGTTCTCTTCGGCGAGAACGTCCTCGGCCGTCTGCCTTACCTTGTGTTCGATCCAAAGCGCGGCTAAGCGGCTAAGCTCACTCGTGGGTGCCTCCGCAATCTGGTCAACTCTGGACAATTGGCCAGGCAGTCGTCCCGGAGTCTCAATTTCCAGTTTGCCGATCTTTCGGATCCTCTTAAAATACTTAATATTCCCGGCATTCGGAGGTGGCAGCGCCAATTTCAACCGGACTGCTTAATTTTCAGCGGGAGCGTAGTTTTTATGCCAGGCGTTGTACGTCTTGTCCCGCTAAGCCGATGGTTTTGTGATCTGCCATTTCGCGGAACGCCGTGCCCATCTCGTGCGTTTAGTACTACATAGGTTGTATGAAGCTGCCAGAATCGGCGAACTTGGGCGCCCGGCTCGGCGAAACCAGGCTGAACGGCGATGTCATCATCGGCGAGCTGGTCCGGAATATGGAGTTGGGCCGGTTCGAAATGACCTATACGGTCCTGTTTCCGTGCGTTTTCACGGTTTACTTGAACCCGGGGGACTACGCCGCGCTCACCGGCATTTTCCATTTGATTATCGACGATGCCCGCCGCACCCTCCGCTCGCGGGTCGGCCAGCTGAACGAGACGCCGACGGTGCTGGGCCTCCGCCTGCGCGCCAAGGGCGGCAAGGAGCACAAAATCGCCTGCCGCGATTGGGATATCGAATTCCTGCCGGATTCCGAAGTCCCGGTCGGCGACGTCGAGATTCACTCCGAACTGAACGAAACCGCCCAACCCGGCTTCCGCGGAACCAAAACCACCCTGCTCGACCGCGAGCCGTCCGTTTCCGCCCAGCGCACCACCAGCCAGCGCCGCGAGCAGCGCCGGAATACCGATTCGGTTTTTGCCGAAATCCGCTATGAGGACGATTCCGGACCGCAGCTCTATCTGGTGACACAAAATCAGGTTCGGGTTGGCCGCGGCGGCGACGACAAACCGGCCGATCTGGCCCTCTACGCGAGCGCCGAAGTCTCGCGCGACCATCTGCTACTGCGGCGCGATCCCGCAACCGGCATTTTTTTTGCTACCGATTCCAGCACCAACGGCACCTGGGTGAACGGCAAACGGCTGCGCAAAGGCATCGAGGAGGCGCTACCCAACCGGGCCGAGATTTCCATCGCGGAAGTTCTGACGCTTGCCTTTGAAGTGCGAAAATGAACTTCCTCTACATCGCCCACATTCCGTTTGTTGGTATCTTCTTCTTATTCGCGCTCGGTTTGGCGCTGGCCAACTGGCGAGGCAAGACGTAGCACGTATGAAGACCGAACTGGCCTGGCGCGCGGGTGTCGCCACTGATCCCGGTCTTGAACGGACCATCAACGAGGATCGGGTCTTTGTCGACGACGCGCACGGCGTGTTTCTTGTGGTCGATGGATTGGGCGGCCATGCCGCCGGGGAAATGGCTGCGGAAACTGCCAAGCGGGTGATCGCCGGCGAGCTGGCCGCTAGCATTCAGGCCGGTTCAGCGGACATCGAGGAATCCATTCGCCAAGCCATCGCGGACGCCAATAACCGAATCTATGAACTCGCCCAGAGTAACCCCGAGTGGCAAGGCATGGCCTGTGTCCTCACTCTTGCCGTTCTCCATGACGATCAGGTGCTCGTCGGCCACGTTGGCGATTCGCGCCTCTATCTCTTCTGGAACGGCAATCTGCGCAAGCTCACTTCCGATCATTCACCCGTCGGCGAGCAGGAGGATCAGGGCGAGCTCACCGAGCAGCAGGCGATGCGGCATCCGCGCCGCAATGAGGTTTTTCGGGATGTCGGGTCACGGCCCCGCGCCGCGCACGATCCCGACTTTATTGAAATCCGCAATTTCCGGTTCCGGCCCGATGCCGCCCTCCTGCTCTGTAGTGACGGCTTAAGCGATCTTCTCACCTCCACGCAGATCCGCTCTATTGTCGAGCGCTATGACGGCGACCCGGACCGGACTGCGCAGCAGCTCGTGCAATCCGCCAATCAAGCAGGTGGCACTGATAACGTCAGCGTGGTCTTCGTCGCGGGGCCCGAGTTTCTCGGCAGCGAATCGAACGCCATGCTCGAAGTTCGCTCCCGTCACGCCATCACGCGCATGCGCAATGGACAGCCCGCATGGCGCAGCATTCTCGCTAAGCTCGCTTGGCTCATCGTCGGCATGCTTCTGGGCATCGCGCTCTGGGCCTCGCTCGAACGGCTGACACCCCGGCAACCCCCTTCCAAGATCAACGATGCAGCCGCCGTTCGCCCGCCGGCTCACATCACGGCCAATCCCACTGATCCGCTCGGCATTGTCAACGCTCTCGGCATTGCGCATCCGGGCGATATCGTCGATGTGCCGCCCGGCCAATATTTGGGCCCCGTAACGCTCAAGGAGCATGTCAATGTGATTGCGTCGGCTCCCGGTCAAGCTATCGTCCGCTGCGATCCGGCCGCTACTACCGATACCGGAATCGGCTTGGTGGCTCGCGGCGTAAACGATGTCCGTGTGCAGGGCCTTTCGATTGTAAGCGACGATGCTCACCCGTTGCGCACCGGTTTGCTGATCGATAACGCCTCCCCGCAAGTCGATGACATCGAGATCAGCGGGGCCGTCGAAGCAGCTGTTCGCATAACGTCTGCTTCGTATCCGGTCTTTCTCGCCAGTTACATTCACGGGAATCCGGGCGCGGCGATCGTGGTAAAAGACACGAGCGCGCCACGGTTCGTCGGCAACACCATTTCGGAAAACGGCGCCGTGCCCGGCGCTCTTCAGCCAGCGCTCGATATCGATGCCAGCGCCAGGCCGGAGTTCGAGCGCAATCTCTTCGCTCGGAACGGGCTCGTGTTCTCTCGCAATCTGGGTTCTGACCTGGAAAACGCCATACGGAGTAACAACGTGTTCGCAGCAGAACCCCGACCGTCTGGGAGGGGCAAATCACATGGTGAACGGTAACTTCGGCAAATACGAAATCGTCCGCAAGCTCAGCCGGAGCATGACGGATGTGTATCTCGCCCGAGATACCGCCCTAGACCGGCCCGCGGTTCTCAAGATCATCGAACGAACCCATGACGAATTCACACAGCTCGTCATCGAGGCCGAGCGGCGCGGCGCGCTGATTCAGAAACAGCTTCATGCCACAGATTCGCGTATTCTCGAAATTTACGAGTATGGCGAGCAGGACAACTGCTTTTTTGTCGCGATGGAGTATTTTCCCGGCATCACGCTTGCGGAGATCCTCGTTGCGGAACGCCGTATGGATCCAAGACGCGCCGCGCGTTACGCCGCTGAAATCGGCAGCCAGTTGAAGACGCTCCATTCGTTCATCTCCGATGTGGATGGCCACTTGACGGCAGTCGTGCACGGCGATATCAAACCATCGAACGTACAGATCGGTCCCAACGACGAACTGCGGCTGCTCGATTTCGGTATCGCCAAGGTCATCACCTTTACCCACAATCTGACGCATCACAATCTCGGCAGCCCCAGCTACTGTTCCCCGGAGCGAATCAGCAAGGCGCAAGTAGATCCACACGCCGACTTATGGGCTCTGGGAGTCACCCTGTATGAAATGCTCGCGGGCGACCCTCCGTACCAGGCGCAAAACACGCGCAAGCTGGAGAACCTCATTCAGTCGCGCCGCCCTCCGCGTGCGCTGCCTCAAAATTGTCCTCGTCCGCTTGCGGCGATTGTTTCCAAGTCGCTCGCGGCCGATCTCGAACAACGCTATCAATCCGCTGCGGACTTCGAAAACGATCTGCGCGCCTTCCTGGAGGATCGCGCAGTTGCTGCCACTCGTGAACGAGTTGTCTGGGATGCCAATGCGACGGTTGAAAAGAATCCCATCAGCGCCACCAAACTGGCCCTCGGCGCTACCATCCGGCGCGTCAAAGAGAAGCACTCCTGGAAGACGCTACTCGTACGAGCGAGCCTGAGTAATGTCACACTGGCCCTGGCGGCGGGCGTACTCGTCGGGCTGCTCGTCTTCATGCCGCTCGGCTATTACTACCGATTCTGGATGTCCAGCGCCCCGCTCCGCGCCTCCAAGGATTATGCTCACGCCGATCTGAGCTCACTCTCCGCGGATTGGGATCTCTATCGAGCCTTGAAAGAGCGCAATCGCTTTCTCGGCGATCTGTCGCCCGTGGCCTCTGTCGAGCGCTCGCTCCAATCCAAGCTGGTTGCGGCTGCCGATAACATCATCGACAGCTATCGCAACAGCTCCGATTCCGATCTCGCCGATTTCGATTGGGAGCGCGCCCGTCTGTGCCTGAATCACGCGCTCGAAATCCAGCCCTCCGACATGAGCGCGAAGGGTAAACTGGCCCTCTGCAACGGATATCTCGATTTCATCAAGAATCCGAAGCCGCCGCGCGCCAGCTTGAGCATTGGAGATTTCCGTCAGGCGGCGTTGTATATTCCGCGCTCGCCCGATCCGCATCTAGCTCTTGCTCGCGTCTATATCTATGGATTCCACAATGTCGGCGAGGCTTTGGGAGAATTTGCGCAAGTCAGGCAGCTCGGTTATCGGCTCGGTCCCCGCGAAGAAGAACAGGAAGCGGACGGCTACATGTACCGCGCTGAGTGGGAGATCGATCGCGCCAAGAAAGTTCCGCCCGGCGACAACTGGCTCCAACTGGCTCGCGAAGATATCAAGCGCGCCCGAAAACTCTATGAGCCGATCGTTGGCTTCGCCAACGTCGATAACAATCTCGAACAGGTTTATCAGGACGAAAGCGAGCAGATGCGGCTCGAAGCCGAGAACGTTCGTTTGCTGACTCCTAAGCCCCGCGTGACCAAGCGAGCATCCGGTGTACGTCGATGGCAGTAACCAAGAGTTGGGAAGCCAGTGCTGAGCTGAAACTTCACTCTGCGAATCAGCCCAAGCTAATCGAACGGCAGCGCGAATTTCGCTGGTTGCTGGGCGCATCCGCGATGGTGGCGTGTGGTCTCGGCCTTGTGTTCTTTACGAAAACGCAAGAATTCCCGGAGCTCAAGATGCGTCTCGCGCATCACGAGCTGCTCAACCTGAATCAAACCACCAGCCCCAAAGACTTGTTACCGGCGCTCGATGTCATCGCGGATCAGAACGGGCGCGAAGCTGCCGCCGAACGCGTCTGGAACTATCTCCAGACACACCGGCCTCTCCCAAATACGGGGGCGCTAGCCCGGTTACACGTTGCACCGCTTGCAAAGATCAAACCGGTTCTTGCCGTACGAACCCCGCAGGAATTTCTGCGAACGTACATCCTATGGTGCGCTCTCTACCTTGCCGCCTTTTGGGTTGTGCATCTTGCCTGGAGGTCGCTGCGCTTCCGCGGCGATCCTGCCATCCTGCCCGCTTTGCAACTGCTGACCGGCATTGGTCTGATTCTGATGGTTAGCCTTCGCGATCCGCTGCGTGACACTCTCGAATTCAAGAAATTCGCCTGGGGTGTGATTGCCGGATGCGCCATGCTCTTGTTTCCGCTCCTCAAGCCGTTTCAGTATCGCCATTTCTCGCGCTGGGTCTATACACCCCTGCTCGCCGCGTTTACGCTGTTTATCGCTCTGATCGTCCTCGGCTCAGGGCCTACCGGCAGCGACGCCAAAGTGAATCTCGGGCCATTCCAACCTGTCGAAGCGATCAAGATCCTGCTGGTCTTTTTCATGGCGGGTTATTTCACTCAGAACTGGGAGCGCCTCCGCGACCTGCATCAAAAGCGGTTCGTTCCGAGCTGGCTTCGCTGGCTCGAATTGCCGCGCACGAGTCACGTCCTGCCCGTGATGTTTGCGGTCGCCTGCGCGCTCGCATTGTTTTTTCTATTAAAAGACCTCGGACCGGCCCTCGTTACAGGCTTCCTGTTTCTTGCCCTGTTCGCCATCGCGCGCGGACGCGCCGGCCTCGCCCTGCTCGGCGTCCTGCTGCTGGTTGCGGGTGTTTCGATCGGATATCACCTCGGCACGCCGCACACCGTAACCGAACGTGTCTCCATGTGGCTCTCGCCCTGGAACAACGATGTGCGCGGCGGCGATCAACTCGCGCATTCGCTTTGGGCGTTCGCGACGGGCGGTCCCTGGGGATCGGGTCCGGGCTGGGGAGACCCGAGCGTCATTCCGGCCGGCCACACCGACCTCGTGCTGCCCTCCATTGGCGAAGAATGGGGCTTCGTGGGCGTCACCGCCGTGTGCATGCTGTTCATGCTGCTTGTCCATCGCGCCTTCCGCATTGCGCTGCGCGCGCCGGACGAATACGGCCTGTTTTTGGGCCTGGGGCTCGGCACCCTCGTTGCGCTTGAAATGCTTCTCATCTCGGGCGGCGCGCTTGGAGCCATTCCTCTTTCCGGAGTCGTTTCGCCTTTCCTGAGTTCCGGCAACACCGCCATGCTGGCGAATTTCCTGATCTTCGCGATTCTACTCGGCATCTCGAACCAAAGCGCGCGTTCGGTTCCTGACGTCGAGATTGAAAAGCCGTTCCGAATGCCCGTGCGCTTCGCATCCTGGGCCCTGGCTGCTTGCGCATTGCTGCTCGTTGCGCGGGCGGCGTACTTGCAGGTCATTCACGATCGCGAGCTGCTTGCGCAAGATGCCCTGGTTATCACGCAAGATGGCGTCAAGCGCCCGCAACATAATCCGCGCCTCAACTTGCTCGCCGCGTCGATTCCGCGCGGCAATATCTACGACCGCAACGGAATTCTGCTTGCAACCAGCAGTTGGAGCGAGCTCGAAAAGCACCGGGCTCAGTATGAACAGCTCGGCGTCTCGATTGATCAAGCCTGCTCGCGCCTCGATAGCCGTTTCTATCCGTTCGGACCGGCCACTGCTCACTTGCTGGGCGATCTACGCACCGGGGAGAAGTTCCATGCCACCAATTCCTCGCTAATCGAACACGATTCGAATGTCCGGCTGCAAGGCTATGCCGATCTGCGCGAACTCGCTCCTATTGTTCGTTACCGGCATCAGCGTGCGAATCCGATGCTCGAAGCGCTGCTGCACCGCGACCGCGATGTGCATGCAACCATCGACATCCGCCTGCAACTCAAAGCTGCTGAAATTTTGAAGACTCAGCTTGAGCCCAAGAACAAGAAGGGCGCCCTGGTAATCCTGAATCCGCAGACCGGCGATGTGCTGGCCCTCGCGAGCTGGCCTGAACCCGGCGCCAACGCCACTCCGGATGAATTGCTCGATCGCGCCCGCTATGCCGAGTATCCGCCCGGCTCCACGTTCAAACTCGTGACGGCCATGGCGGCTCTGCGGCTCGATCCCGCGAACACGCAAAAAATATATAAGTGCCAGCGTCTGCCGGACGGCCGCGTCGGCGCCATCATTCCCGGCTGGCGGCGGCCCATTCGCGATGACATCGGAGATCACGCGCATGGAACCTTGAAGATGGCCAATGCCATCACGGTTTCCTGCAACGCCTACTTCGCGCAACTCGGCGTACACGACGTCGGAGCCAAAGCGCTGCACGATACCGCAGAACTCTTGGGGATTCCGGCTGGCAGCGTGCAGGACGTCAGGAAAATGCTGCCGTTCGCTGCTTACGGACAGGGCCCGGTGGTTGCGACTCCATTCAAGATGGCGCGTGTAGCCGCCGCGATTGCCGCCGGCGGCGCGATGCCCGAAGGCCGATGGGTCTCGGATCCCAGCAACTCGCGCACTCAGCCGCCGGTGCCCGTGCTCACTACAAATTCCGCCAAGTTTCTGGAGAATGCCATGCGTTCGGTGGTCGTCAGCGGCACAGCCCGCGCCGCGATGGCCGGCTTGAAAGTCAACGTGGCCGGAAAGACTGGCACGGCGCAACTCGATCACGGCGAGCCCCACTCCTGGTTCGCCGGTTACGCTCCGTTCGACGCTCCTCCCGATAAGCAAATCGCCTTTGCCGTGGTTGTGGAGCACGGCGGCTATGGCGCTAAGTTTGCAGCGCCTGTCGCGCGAGAGCTGGTGGAAGCCGCCGAGCAGTTTGGTGATATTCAGTAGGGGATCTACATGGCCATTTCCAACGTATTCGAGAAGCTGGGACGCGCGATCTTCGAAACTCCCTTCGGCGCCAACCGTATCTCCAAAGATGCGCCGGAACTCGCCGAAATACGCCTCACCATTCTGGACGCAGTGAAAGCCAGGAGCCACCGCGCCAGTGGAGCGTACGTATTCCCCTATAATCTGGTTCGGATCGAGTTGCTGGGCGTTCCCGACGAACAAGCCGCCATGTTCCGGAGCGAGTTCCTGGCAGACTATTTCGCCGATGAACTCAAGACTAGTCTCCGCCGCTCCAATTACCGCTTCCCACGCGATCTGAAAGTGGAAATCATCACCACGCCGAAGCTGCCTGGGCCGGATGAGAACTGGCTATCGGTTCAGACCGGGATTCTGGAATCGAAACACGCCGAGCCCATCTCCGTGGCACACCGGCACGCGAAATTGGTGGTCACAAGCGGAACGGCGAATCATCCCGAAATTCTGCTGGAAAAAACTCGAACTAATATCGGCCGCACCGCCGAAGTCTACCGCGGTGCCGGTCCCTCGCGGCGCAACGATCTTGCCTTTCTGGACGATAGCGACGTCAACCGAAGCGTGTCCCGCGAGCATGCGCATGTCCTCTATTCAAAACACACCGGCGAGTACCGGCTCGTCAACGACCGGGTTTATAAGGGGGAGGCGAACTGCGGCATCTGGATTGTACGAGATGGGTTAAGCCAACCTGTCCATCGCAGCGCTCGCGGAGTGCTACTGAAGGACGGCGATGAAATCCACCTGGGAACCGCCATCCTCCGCTTCGAAATGGTCTGAGCCGCAACCGCCAGATCGGAACCCGCATTACCGGACATGCGTCCGAACCCGCAACTGAGCCGCGACCGCGAGGGAGCGGTTCTTATTGCGCTTTAGTGGCCTTAAACGTGCCCGTGTAGGTTTGGAACTCCCAGGTTCCGCTGAGCGCCCCCCCGTTCAGCTCGCCTTTCAATTTCAGCGTTCCCGGTCCTGCCTCTTCTGATTCAATTGGGAACGCAAGATCGAGCTTTCCGTCCGCAAACGTGCCTTTGACGTCGGCCTTTTCCCACTTGCCTGTGACGTTCTGGCCCTGTTGCTGAAACGTGGCGTCTACGTTTCGGTCCCCGCCCTCGGTCTCCAGGACAAAGTGCCACCTACCTGTAATTCCGTTGCTTTGGGCCAAGGCGAATGTCGCCAACAGTCCCCAGCACAATAGCAGGGCGCAAGCCGTTCTTCCGAGCGTATTTCTTTGAATGGGAGTCTTCATGGTCTCACTCATCTCCGCCTTAGCGGCGCGCTAGCTTCAATTGTGCATCATCCGATTTGAGATCGATGAATGCTTCTGTTGCTTTGTTGCGCATTCTGTCCGTCACAAGCCGCGCAATGATCGCCAGCATTCCCAGGCCCATCGCTAGATAACACCATCCAATATGCGATGGGGTATAAGCGAAAGTGACGTGCGAATCGCCCGCGGGCAACTCGATTTTCTGAAAGATCGATTCCGGCCGGATCTGCCGCCGGTTCCCGTTCACATAGGCCCGCCAGCCGGGGTAATCGAGTTCGTGCCGGACTAGCACGGCAGGCGCTTTACAGGAGGCCTGCAGGGATTCGCGCGAATTCGCGCTCACCAAACACGGGCCGCCCTGCGTCTCAAAATACGGCGCCGGATGCGGCAATTCGTAAATATCAGCTACCGTGCTGTGATACACGGGAACCGGCAGAGCGCCAGACGGAGTAACCACGAGGGTCAGTCGCGGCGAATATTGTGCTTTATCGCGCGACGGCCACAGCCAGATGCAGACTTCGTGCTTGCGCAAGGTGCCGGGATCGTCAATATGCGTCAGCCGGTACCGGATTAGCGTCCCGCTCGCCAGGGGCGCCGTTGGATTCACCGGAATGTAAAAACTCTGGTTATCCGGTACATCACTCAAAGAAGCAGTTCCGGAACCGCACACATTCCCGACACAAACTTGTGCTGCCAGACTCCCGGTCGCTGCCCCGCCATAGGTTCCGATCACGACGCCGATTCCCGCGATGTGATGGAACGGCCCAGAAGGCGCAGTGGCGGATCCCGAAATCTGCTCACCGCTTTTCAGCGGAAACGCCACGTTGTTTCCGCCACTCGATTCATTCATCGGCACGTGTACTGCGAACGGATTCTCTCCTGGCGGGGTCACGACATACTTCACCGCTACGTTTTCGAAACCGGTCAGGTGATTGCGAAACGCGTCCTCGCGCGCGCTTAGCGGACCCGGAAGGTATCCGGTAAAGACGTGCGCATCCACTGCCGGATCGATAAACTCATTGACGTACTTCATCCATTGGGCGGAAATGGGAACGGCATTGTGATTGATTTCCGCGATCTGGAAATAGGACCCGTAATTCGGCGCAATCGGCAGAAACGTATACATGCGCTGCAGCCCGAGGTGCTGGCGCAGAAAGTTAACCGGGCCCAAATCGACCTTGGCGTTTCGTGCTCCGGCCAGTTCCGGGATGGCGAAGAGCATTGCCGTATTCAAGATGACGAGTGCCCCAGCAACACGCGCCCAGAGCCGGCTGGGCCGGCGCAACAGAAGCACAGTAAGAAAACATGTGATCCCGATCCCCCATATTGCCGATCCGTAGAACCATTTCCAGTAATGAGGAGTCCGGCGGAAAAGTTCAGCGACAAGATCCGATGACAAACCGAGCGCAATTCCCACTGCGGCCATAGCCGAGATCGCCCCAATGAAAACGGGCCACTGCCTGATCCCGCGCCGCCAGTCCTCAAGCAGAAGAGCCGCGAGAACCGCTCCACTCATTTCCCAGGTGGGCTCGCTATAGTGAAACACCTGGGCAAAGTCCAGCGGCGGAATGAATCCCAGAAGATCCTCGGCCCAGCGAACCTGAAGCGTGCGAGCCGCAAAAACAGCAGTCCACACCAGCAAGAGAATACGCAGCCCGCGTATTCGCCGGCCCGCGAATACACCAGCAATGGAGAGGAATACCAACGCCAGGTCGAAATATCCGCCCGAATTTCCCATGCTCTCAGCAAGCATGCCGGAAGTATCGAAGGATTCGAAAGCATGTAGCGGGCCGAAGACGTAGGGAAGCAGGAAAGCAGCAAGGCCGATCTTTTGAAGACCCATGTGGCCGTAGCCGTTGTGCCGGATTGCCGACGCCTGTTGATATTCAAGAAACGGAATCAAAAGGGGCGCCGCGAGCAACAATCCGGTAATGCCGCCTGTCACAACCTTCGTCGCAAATGCGAAACGGCGATCGCGCGGCGAGACGATAAAGCGGTACATGCTCCAGGCCAACGCCAGTAAGCCCTGAATGTACGCGGTCTCCGGGAACCCTGCGTAGAGCGAGTACGCCAGAGCGATCGCAATAAAGATCCAGCCGCCGCGCTGCTTGCAGGCTGCACGAGCAAATGCACGCTCGATGCCTAACAGCAATACCGGCAGGAACGCTACGGGCAGAATTGGCGAATCCGCGAACCAGGCGAACGTGCCGCTTAACGCGTAAATTGCCGCTCCGCAGAAAGAAGCCAGGCGTCCGAGCTGAAGCTGCCGCAATAATGCAAATGTCGCGACGCCCGCGACCATTTGCAACGCTATCTTTAAAAGGACAACGCCGCTCCAAAAATGCAGCAGTAACACGAATGGCAGGAATAACGCGGCGGGTTGCATCTCGGCGGCCAGCGGCACGCCTGCGCCCATGTACGGATCCCACCAGGGAATGTGGCCGTGCAGCCATTCGTTTGCAGCGAATCCACCGAGCGCCTGAACGTGAAAGCCGGCGTTCGGGTCTATCCACGGCCACCCGGGTGTCACGCCACGGCGCGACATGCTGGTCAAATCGGAAACCAGGTAAGCCGGATTCGCAGATACGCGAAAGATGATCGTCGGAAGATAGGCCGCAAGGACCAGAAGACAAATGAGAATGGCGCACCCGGTGTCGGTGCGTGCGAGGGCAGAGAATCGCCCTGCGAAACGGCGCATGAGAATTTCTTATTGTAACAGCGGCGGTTTGGATCCCGCCGCCCTTAGCTAATCGCCTTTTTCGGCGCCGGCCTTCAGCTTTTCACGCTGTTCCTTCAAGATGGCCTTACGGCTCAGCTTGATTTTGTTGCCTTCGAGCGCCAGAACCTTGACCAGGATCTGGTCGCCTTCCTTCAATTCGTCGCGGACGTTCTTGATCCGGCTCTCCGAGATTTCGCTGATGTGCAGCAGACCATCGGTGCCGGGGAAAATCTCGACGAAGGCGCCGAAATCGGCAATACGCACCACTTTACCGAGATAGGTCTTGCCGACCTCGGCGACTGCGGCGATATCGCTCACCATTTGCAGAGCCCGGCTGGCCGATTGGCCATCCGAGGCAAAGATGTTGACTGTACCGTCGTCCGATACATCAATCTTCACGCCAGTCTGGTCGATGATGCCCTTGATCACTTTGCCGCCCGGCCCGATCAACTCGCGGATCTTGTCGGTCGGAATCTTGGTGCTGTAAATGCGCGGCGCGTATTGGGAGAGTTGGGTTCGCGGCTTCGAAATAGTCGCTTCCATCTTTCCGAGAATCTCGAGGCGTCCCTTGCGTGCCTGCTCTAAAGCTTCGCGAAGAACTTTGGTGCTGACCGTCGGGACTTTGATGTCCATCTGGAGCGCCGTAATCCCGTCTCGCGTTCCGGCGACTTTGAAATCCATATCGCCGTAGTGATCTTCGGCTCCGGCAATGTCGGTGAGCACGGCGTAAGAATCACCCTCGATCACGAGTCCCATAGCAATACCGACCACCGGCGCAGGAATCGGCACCCCGGCATCCATAAGAGCGAGCGTTCCGCCGCAGACGCTCGCCATGGAGCTCGAACCGTTCGATTCCAGGATGTCGCTGACAATACGGAGCGTGTACGGAAAATCTTTCTCGTCCGGTATCACCGGCGAGAGCGCGCGCTCGGCGAGTGCGCCGTGCCCGATTTCCCGGCGGCCCGGACCACGCATGAAGCCCACTTCGCCTACGCTGAACGGCGGAAAATTGTAGTGCAGCATGAAGCGCTTCGAGGTCTCGCTCGGATCGAACAGCTCGATGCGTTGCTCATCATCTTTCGTGCCGAGCGTCGCGGTGACCAGCGCCTGCGTTTCTCCACGCGTGAAGATGGCCGATCCATGCGTACGGGGCAGAACGCTGACTTCACAGGTGATGGGGCGAATCTGATCGAAGGCGCGCCCGTCGGGACGGCGGCGGTCTTTGAGCATTTCGTCGCGGAAAATGCGTTCCTTCAGATAATCGAACGTTTTACCTGCTTCGGACTGCTCCGCTTCTTCGGTATAAAGCGCAACCGCCTTTTCCTTGGCCTGATCCACCAGACTATAGCTTTCGAGTTTGCCATGCTTTTCGGTGTTCAGCGCATCGCTCAGCTCCGAGCGTACTGCTCCGGAAATCTTCGCCAGCATCTCCTGATTAATCGCCGGTGAATTGTATTCCCGCTTGGTTTTTCCGGCGGCCTTCACCAGTTCGCGAATACCTGCGGCGATCTTTTTGCAGCAGTCGTGCCCGAATTCGATCGCATCGATCACTTCGGCTTCGGAAGCCTCATTAGCGCCAGCCTCCACCATGACGATGCCTTCTTCGGTGCCCGCAACGATGATGCTCAGCTTGGCGTCTTTGGTTTCCTCGTAGCTGGGATTAGCGCGGTAGGTGCCCTTGATGAGTCCGACCCGGACGCCGCCCAGGACATGATGAAACGGAATATCGGAGATCGCGAGCGCAGCTCCGGCGCCGACAATCGCGAGAACTCCTGGATCGTGCTCGGGGTCGGCCGAAAGCACCATCGCGATGATCTGCGTTTCGCAACTGAATCCTTCGGGAAACAGCGGGCGAACTGGACGATCGATCAGCCGGCTGGTGAGGATCTCCTTTTCCGAGGGACGGCCCTCGCGCTTGATAAAACCGCCTGGAAATTTTCCGGCGGCGTACGTGTACTCGCGGTAATCGACCGTGAGCGGAAAGAAGCTTGCGCCCGGCTTCGGTTTTTCGTTGGCGCAGGCCGTGACCAACACGACGGAGTCTCCCGAACGGACGACTACCGATCCATTGGCCTGTTTGGCAACTTTGCCGGTCTCGATGGAGACCTTTGACCCGTAAAGGTCGATTTCAACTGTATGTGGCATTTAAAATTCCCGATGCGTGATCCGCATCCACCTCTCAATGTGTGGGCACGCCTCGCCAACACAGCCGTTGGCGTGCGGACCAAGTTCGGGATTAAGTGAGGACTTAGAGCTTGAAGTGAAGGACCGCTCACCGGAGCGGCGTTACGCGGAACCAAATTTCGAGTTGCTGAATCGCAAGCCCGATCCGCGCCTACTTGAGAATCGATCTCTAACGGCGGATGCCAAGACTCTGAATGAGAGTCGTATACCGCTCCGGACTGCGATCTTTCAAATAATTGAGCAATTTCCGCCGGCGCGCAATCAGACTCAACAGACCACGCTTGGAATGATGATCTTTTTGATGCGCCTTGAAGTGCTCAGTCAACTGCGAAATACGCTGACTCAGGAGGGCAACCTGTACCTCTGGGGAGCCAGAATCCGACTTGTGAATCCTGTACTTGCCGATTACTTGCGATTTCTGTTCCGCCGCCAGGGCCATGCTAGAAAACGATACTCCTCGTCTTTACCTTAATCTCGATTTTTACCTTCATTAGCTTAGCACAGATCGGGGATTTCTGCCCATCAGAAACTACCGCAAACTACCGCCCAGAAGCGTTTGCCCCAAAATCACAATCCGCTATGCTGCAAGGGGATGCAGCGCAAAATCGTCATCTTTGGCGGAGGCGGCCAGCTCGGGATCGAGCTCTGCCGCGAATTTCAGCGCCGGCAATGGACCGTTCAACCGTTCGACCGGCAGGCCCTGGATGTTACCGACGCGCATCGGGTGGAAGAAGCTGTCGCACAGGCCGACCCGTCCGTGGTCGTGAATGCCGCTGCGTATAACCAGGTGGACATCGCCGAGAGCGAGCCGCTCGCTGCGTATCAGGCGAATGCCCTGGCAGTGCGGAATCTCGCGATGGCGTGCCGTCAAACCGATGCGCAACTGGTGCACTACTCCACCGACTACGTCTTCGATGGCCGAAAAGGCAGCCCGTATGTCGAAACCGATACTCCTCACCCATTAGGTGCGTATGCTGTCTCGAAATTGGCCGGAGAGCTCTATGCGCAGGCCTACCTGGAAAATCCGCTCGTAATCCGCACTTCTGGCGTATTCGGTCCGGGCGGGATGTTCACACCGCGCGGCAACTTCATTGAATTAATGCTGCGGCTCGCTAAAGGGAACAATCCGATTCGCGTCGTACAGGACCACGTCGCTTCGCCCACCTATGCCCCCGCTATTGCCTCCCGCACCGCCGACATGGTCGAAAGCCGCCTGGGAGGTCTGTTTCATATGGGGGGCGGGGAAGCGATCTCCTGGTACGACTATGCCCGCCTGATCTTCGAACTCGCTGGATTATTTCCGGCGCTTGAACCAACCGACGAGCGGCAATACCGGACGGCAGCCCGGCGGCCCAAATTCTCCGCGCTCTCGAACAGCAAGATGGAGTCGAAGGGAATTGCCCCCATGCCGCCGTTACGTCAAGCCGTCGCAGAATACCTGGAAGCGCGCAAGCACGTTACTGCGCATCGTTCGGTGTAGCGTAATAGCCATCCCGGGCCTGCACCCGGTAATCCGAATTGTCTGTTTTGATCTCGATGTGCCGGAACGTGCCGTCTCGTTTCGGGTTCGTCGATTCATAACCGATCGAATACTGATTCCGTAGCTCATCCTGGATCTCTTTGAAAATCTCGTTCAGTGGATGTTTTCGGTCTACTGTGAAGACGTGTCCCCCGGTCTGCTCGGACATCTTTCGCAAGTCCGACTCTCCGCCGCCGCCATACATCCCGGCCCGCATATAAAACCCGCGGTCGACGTAATAGATGCTGTAAATGATCGCGTCCGCTCGCTGAGCTGCTTCGATGGCTGTGTTGCGATTGTACGTGCTGCCCTGGTCGTCGCCATCCGTGATCAGAATCACCGCCTTCCGGCCCACTTCGCTCTTTAGTTTTTCGGTGGAGGCCAGATAGACCGCGTCGAACAGGAGAGTGCCCTTCGGCGTGCCCACCGTCGGAACGGGGCCCGTGTTGGGAATGGGGATTGGGCCAAACCCGGGGTCCTGCCCATCCCCGCGTAGATCGCGAAGCGCCGCGTTGAGCAGGCGTGGCGAGTTCGTATAGTCCTGCAACAGGTCAGTGCTCTTGCCGAACGAGATTAGAAATGCCTCGTCCTTCTGCCGGATCACGCTCGAAAAAAAAGCGGACGCCGCTTCCCGCTCAATATCGATCAGGCGCTCCTGGCTGGCACTCACGTCAATCAACAATCCCAACGTGAGGGGCAGATCGGTTTCACGGGTAAAGCGTTGAATCGTCTGTTCTTTGCCGTCCTCGTAGATGCGAAAATCACTCTTCTCCAGATTCGGAATCAACTGGCCGCCCTTTTTGGCCCGCACCGTAAACAGAATGTTCACCAGATCGACGTTGACGCGAATCGTCGGCTCCTGGCCCGCGGCTGCGGAGGACTGGTCTTGTCCCGGCGGGGGTGGCATTGGCTGCTGCGCACCCAGCAACATGGCGAAGGCCAGAGCGGCTGAAGCGCGACGAAGGAAACTGCACATCTTGGTTATGATTATCGTCTAGGGAAACCCAAACGGCGTAAGCGCATGGAACATGCAATCCGGCATCTGCAAACCGCGGATCCTGTTATGGCGGCCATCATCCGCCAGGTAGGGCCATACAAACTGACACCTCGGGAACCCACGTTCGAGACGTTGGCCCGTTCCATCGCGTTCCAACAGCTTCACGGCAAGGCCGCCGCCACCATCTTTGCGCGCCTGAAAAAGGCCGTCGGCCGCCGCTTCACCGCCGCGGCATTTCTGAGGCTTACTCCGGAACAGCTTCGCGAATGCGGTCTTTCCCGGCAGAAAATGGCGTCTCTCACCGACTTAGCAGAGCGTGTCGCCCGCCGCGAAATCAACTTCCGGCGTTTCCCGGAACTGAGCGATGAAGAGATTATCGCCAGTCTTTCCCAAGTGCGTGGTGTCGGCGCCTGGACCGTGCAGATGTTCCTGATCTTTGCTCTGCAACGGCCGAACGTGATGCCGGTATCGGATTATGGCATCCGCAATGCGGTGCGGCGAGCGTACGGCCTGCCGGATCTCCCCAAACCCGCCGAACTCGCCATCATTGCAGCGAAGTGGCATCCCTACTGCTCCATCGCGACCTGGTATCTGTGGCGCAGCCTGGATGCCCCGGCGGGCATCTGAGTGGCGTCTTAACTCGTCAGCTCGCGCGAAGCTTCATTCCAGTACACGGGCTTCTTGCGGAAGTACGACTCGTTCGCTATATGGCAGGCAATTGCCGCATGGTTCCCGAACACGGCATCTTCCACCACCGGCTGGCGCGTTCTGACCGCTTGGAAGAAGTTCCACAGGTGCGGCTTCAAGTCGTCCCAGTTGGGTCCTTCGATCGCCATATCGTCGGTCAGCGGTTCCTTTCCATAATGACGCGGGTGCTGTTCTTCCCATTGCTTCACATACTCGGCTCGCATCTTCGCCGGAAAGCTGGCGGAATAGTAACTCGGCTCCTCGTCTTTGCCGGTCTGCGGCAACACTCGAAGACTCCTTGATTGCGCTTCCATGACACCTTTGGGCCCGAGGAAGCGAGCAAGCTCCGGCGTAGCTGACCCCAGATCGAGCCGCACATACACCGGTATTCCGTGATAATCAAACAGCACGGCGTGGAAGTCCGGCATGTTGCGGCCATCCTTCCAGCGGAAAATGCCTCCTAGCGCGGAAGCCGAGCGAGGCGCCTCGTTCCAGCCGAGCGTGTAGAGCATTCCGCTCAGCAAATGCACCATCAAGTCGCCCCCGACCCCGGTGCCATATTCTTTCCAACAGCGCCAGCGTGCAAAACGCTCCGGACTGAAAGGGATTTTCGGGGCGTTGTTCAACCAGGTGTCCCAATCGAGATTCGAAGGTGACAGGTCTGGCGGCGGCGGATACTCCCAGGCGCCGGTGGGGCTGTTCCGGCCGTACGTGAGTTCCACCATCTCGATATCGCCGATCGTTCCTGCGGCGTACAACTCGCGCGCCTTGGCGCACAGAGCGGAACTGACACGCTGCGATCCGATCTGCACAATGCGTTTATTGCGTTCCGCCGCTTGCGCCATCTCGAAGCCTTCCGGGATGGTGTGCGACATCGGCTTTTCGCAATAGATATCTTTCCCGGCATTGCACGCATCCACCACCACGCGTTTATGCCAGTGGTCCGGCACCGCCGCCAGAATGCAATCGACGTCTTTGCGCTGCAGCAGCTCTTCGTAGCGGCGCGTCGTAAATAGATTCGGGTTGCCCGTGATCTGCTTAGCGAGTGTGTGCCGCCCATCATACAAATCGGCGGCGCCAACGCACTCCACGCCCGGAAGAGCGATCGCGTTTTCGAGTACTCCCGATCCTTCCATCCCAACCCCGATGATGCCGAAGCGGATAGTCTCGCCCGAAGGCCCAGCATTACCGCCACTCGATGCTTGAGAAGCAGGTTGCCATGCGGCGCTCGCGAGCGTTGCGACTGACAAACCGCCGGCAGTCAGAAAGGTTCGACGTGGAATACTCGAATTCATAAGCTACGCTCCACAGACAAGATCATTATGTCGCGGCCGCTTTCACTGCGGTTCGAGTAGTAACTTCTGAACTCGCCAGTTCAGCAATTCTGCGACGTAAAGCTCGTTTTCCGACGGGCACGCCATCTCGTGAATCCAGCCGAATTGTCCGAGTTGCTTGCCCGTTTTCCCGAAGATGCCCAACACTTTTCCATCCAGGCTTAGTTTGTAAATCCGGCCGGGAAATGCATCCGCGCTGTACAGAACCTGATGGGGTCCAGGCGTAATACAGATCGCCCAGGGCGAGCCGGGTTTCATCGTCCCTGACGGGTTAGATGGCTTATTCCCGATAGCCGCCTTGGCGTCGCGAGGAGCCGGGACGTCAATCACGATCTGGCGGAGAAATTTGCCATCGCCATCGAAAACCTGAATGCGGCTATTGCCCCGATCCGCTACATAGACCTTCCCCTCGTTATCGACAGCAATGCTGTGCGGCGTGTTGAACTGTCCCGGCCCGCTGCCCGGTTCTCCCCACGACTTGATCCAGTTGCCGTCCTTATCGACCTTTGCGACTCGTGAGTTGATATACCCATCGCTGATATATGTGTTGCCTGCGGAATCCCATGCCATATCGGTGACCTGCCGGAATAAGCCATTCTGCGGCGGAAGCGGCGGCCGAACCTTTTTCAGTGGCCCGGTTCCTTCATCGGACGCCTCCTGTTTACGGCCAAACACCATCGCGACGCGCCCTTCTGCATCGAACTTAATCACCATGTCCGAACCCTTATCCGCAACCCAGATGTTGTCCTCGCGGTCGGCCTTCACGGAATGTGCGAATGACCAGGCGTAAAGATGGTGGCCGATCTCGCGAATGAATTTGCCGTCCGGAGCAAACTCCAGGAGTTGCGCGGCGGCTGCTCCGTAGGCGGGCCCGGTCGTATTCCCGCGGGAAAAAACAAAAACGTGACCTTTGGCGTTGACGGCGACGCCCGCTACCTCGCCGAAATACAAATCAGGAGGAAGCTGGAGGAAGTTCGGAACAGAACGAAAGTGAATTTCCGGTACCGGCGATTGCTGCGCGTGCAGGCACGCAGCAGTTAGAAGGAGAACAAGCACACGTAAGCGCATAAAAGCCTCAAAGATCAGGAACCAGCATATAGGGTGGTAGCATGCTACATAGCTACAGAAAGCAATTAGCCATGCTCGAACTGCGCAATGTCTCCAAGGCATTCTCCGGCATCCCGGCCGTCGATAACGTCAGCTTCCAGGCGCGGCCCGGTGAGGTCACGGGCTATTTGGGGCCGAACGGTTCGGGCAAGTCCACCACCATGAAAATGATTGCCGGACTGATCGAGCCGGGTTCAGGGCACATTTTGTTCGACTCTGTACCGGTCCATAAGGACCCGATTACCTACCGCCAGCGCATGGGCTATGTGCCGGAGGAGCCGCACCTGTATTCCCATCTCTCCGGACTGGAATTTCTGACCATGGTGGCGCAACTGCGAAACCTGCCTCGGAGGTCCGCGGCCGCGCGCATTGATGGCCTCCTGCGGTCATTCTCATTGCATGCGGACCGGCATGTGGCCATCTCTTCCTACTCGAAAGGCATGCGTCAAAAGGTGCTGCTCTCGGCCGCGCTGCTGCACAACCCGGATCTGCTCCTGCTCGACGAACCCTTTTCCGGCTTGGATGTCGGTTCCGCGCTCATCCTTCGCAGTCTCATTCAGGAGCTGGCGAACCGCGGTAAGGTGATTCTGTTCAGCTCTCACGAGCTCGAAACGGTGGAGCGCGTCTGCTCGCATATCGTGATCCTGCATCGCGGCAAAGTAGTCGCCGACGATTCCATTGCGCGCCTGAGGACGCTGATGGCGCTGCCGACGCTCGAAGACATTTTTGCCGAACTCGCCGTCGAGCAGGACAGCGCCGCCATTTCGCGCGACATCGCGAATCTGATTGAAGCTTGACTAAACAAGCAGAGATGACCCGGCTGCAGTTGCAACGTGACCTCGCCGGCCTTGCCGACCCCGAACGCGGGGCCAACCTCGCCTGGTTTTTCAAAACCGGCAAAGGTCAATATGGCGAAGGCGACCGCTTTCTGGGCATACCCGTTCCCCTGCTGCGGAGGACCGCTCTTCGCTATCGCGATCTGCCGCTCGCCGATATCGAACGCCTGCTCGCTTCCCGTATCCACGAGTACCGAGCCGCCGCGCTCGAAATCCTGGTGGCGCAATACGAACGCGAATCATCGGATCAAGCGCGTGGCCGCCTTGTCCGCTTCTATCTGGCGCATACATCCGGCATTAACAACTGGGACCTGGTAGACGCCTCCGCGCCATACATTCTCGGCGATTATTTGAAAACTCGCCCGCGCGATCTTCTTTATAAACTTGCTGCTTCAACCAGTCTTTGGGAGCGCCGTATCGCCATCGTCTCCACGCTCGCTTTCATTAAGAGCGGCGAAACTGAAGACACGTTCCGCATTGCCGAAAGGCTGCTTTCCGACGATCACGATCTGATCCATAAGGCGGTCGGATGGGCGCTGCGCGAAACTGGCAAGGTCTCTCGTACCGCGCTTTTAAATTTTCTGACCAAACGCTATGCGCTCATCCCGCGCACCGCTTTGCGTTACGCGATTGAACATTTTGATCCAGAGCAGCGCAAACAGATTTTGGCGGGACAGATGCCCAAATCCAGGCGGCGAATTTGATTCCTTCGGCTGTCGCGCACGACGAGAAGATTTCACGCCGGCCATCTGAGTTCAAATCGGTCTGTGCGAGTCCTTTCACGACAATCACGTTATGGGGCGGCCCTACAATTCCAATGCCCATGTCCGCGGGACTGAGCTTTGTTGCCTCCAAGCCATAGAAGGATGTTCCCGGCCGATCGTTCTGCTTCCGGCGTCCTTCGATGAGCGGTGGACACGAAGCTGCGGAATTTGCCGGTGTCCCGATTTTCGCCGGGAGCACGGTTTGAGGCTCGCCCATCACCACTAAACCATACTGCTTCCACGAGCGAGGTTCGGGTCTGAGATTGCAAGACAGGGGTTGTGAACCCAACCTATGTGCTTTTCAAGTGGAAAGACCTCGCGGTTAGCCGGATGCTCAGCGGCTCGCTCGCTTGATGACAGGATGTGATAGCGAGAATGAAAAAGAGCGCGCCGCGGCACGCGCCGGACGTGACAGCGTTTGTGGATAACGTGTCCCTGGTGGAAGGTAGTGCTATGCCACCCCGGAACCTTCTTTGGCTGAGCTTCTGGTGTTCACTGGCATTGCTCTGCTTGTGTTCCGGATTGCGAAGCGTAAATCTGCGCGCGTCTGAACACGCTATAACAAAAACCCCGCTCTTCCGGCCGGAAGAGCGGGGTTTCAGGAGGGTCGCCTTTTTCTGGTTATTTTCAGTTCACACTGAAGTCCGTGTCTGAGTCGGACGTGGAAGCATCCGAGCCCCAGATGGCCTTGTCCGCCTGCGTATCCGAGCTCCCCCAGATCGCTTTACTGGCCCAAATGCCTTTGGATCCCCAGATGGCTTTGGAGCCGGATACGGAAGTACTGCTGCCCCAAATTGCTTTGGATCCCCAGATGGCTTTGTCGGCATCGACGACCACAGTCCCCCAAACCGTCTGCGTACCCCAGGCGCCCTGAGTACCGCCAACCGCCCGGCCGGCGTACACGTCGGTGTCGTCCCAGGTGGAGGAGGCATCATACACGAGATGCACGTTCCCGGAATTTGAATCGTAAACAGCCGTCGGTGACATCGCTGTGCCGGTGGCAACATCTTTATTCGCGAGCGCCGCCGCGAGGTCAAGATAACCGGCCCCGATAGTCAGGATGTCGTACTGGCTTACGAACGTCTGGCCCGTGACCGGATCGACAGCCGTGCTCGAAGTGGGAAATGTCTTATAGGCGGTTTTCATTAGGCGCGCCTTCACCTGGTCCGGAGTAAGAGCGGGCTGCGCTTGCAGCATATCGGCAACTGCGCCGCTCACCACCGGAGTCGCCATGCTCGTTCCATTCAACATAAGGAATTTCGTGGAAACCGCGGTGCTGCCCGTCCGTTGGTAGTAGGACAGCGGCACGGCATTTGCCGGTTCGCCGGCCAGCGTGGAGCCCGGAGCAAGCAGCGAAACCACGTGGTTCCCGGGAGCTACGATATCGGGCTTCACGATATGATCGATTGCCGACGGCCCCTTGGAACTGTAGCTTGCGACCAGATCGTCGGTCCGCGAATAGGTGCTCATCGCCTTCATAGCGCCTACCGTGATCACGAATGGATCGTTGCCCGGAGCTTCGATGGTCCCGTATCCATCATTGCCTACGGAATTGTCGCGGCCGTCATTGCCGGCGGCGGTCACCACCACAATACCGGCCTTCCAGGCGGCCTCGACGGCCTGGCAAAGCGGGTCCTGCTTATAGCTTTCGTAAACCGGCCGGCCAAGCGAAAGGTTGATGACACGAATGTTGTACTGCTTTTTCAAAGCAATCGCGCGCTCGATCGCCTGAATCACCGCGCTATCGGAGCCCTGTCCGTTGGCGTCCAGCACGCGAAGATTGATGAGTGACGAATTCGGCGCGATCCCAACCAGGGAGCGCGTGCAATTGAAGCAATTCGAACTCGCTCCGTTCGCGCCGATAATTCCGGCGACGTGCGTACCGTGGCCGTACAGATCTTTCCCGTTGCCGCCCGTGAAATCCTGGGTGTAGACGACGCGCGGCAGCAGCCCGAGAACGCTCAGATCCGGGCTCGCATTGATTCCGCTATCAATAACGGCGACCCCCACCCCTGCGCCGGTCAGCTTGGACTCCCACGCGGCGCTGGCATTGATGGCCGCTGCCGAGTAATCGAGCTGGCCCGTCAGCGTGCGGTCCGGAGAGATATAGGTGACGTTCGGGTCATTCGCCAGCGTCTGCAATTGCGAGGCGGGCACGGTGTAAACCACGGCGTGAAGCACGCTGAACACCAGGTTAACGGTACCGCTCAGTACCCCGCCAACCAGGTTCAGCACCCCGCCGAGCAGCCCTCCATTTTGTGTGGGAGCTGTAGGCGATTGCGCATACTGAACGATCACCCTGACATTCGAGCTTGGATTTACGTTCTGTAGATCCGGAGAAATCTTAGGCGAGCCGGCCCAGGCGACACCGCCTGTGGTCAGCGATAGAACTAACGAGATAAATCTTTTCTTCATACACCTTCCGACCCTCAGCCACCTCATCGGCATGTTCGTACTAGAGCTTGAGCTACCAAACAGCGATTTAGTACTGGAGCCCTACACTTCTTTGAAGAAATGGCCGATAGAGTTGCCGAGGACATGACGGATCGCGGCAGCAATATCGTAAGGCGACTGACTTTGGCAGTCGCATCGCTTGCTGTCTCCCTGTACCCATCCGACTTGCGGGCGAGCCTCGATCCCACGAAATCGATTACTCAATATGTCCACGACGTCTGGACCACCGAGAGCGGATTGCCGCAGAATTCGGTGGTGGCAATCGCGCAGACTCCGGATGGATACCTGTGGTTCGGTACTGAGTTAGGGGTTCTCCGGTTTGATGGCGTTCGCTTCACCACCTTTGATAAACGGAATGTGCCTGGACTTCAGAGCAACGAAATTGACGCGCTCCTGGTGGATCATCGGGGCGATTTATGGATCGGCTCTCGCGGTGGCGGACTCGTTTGGTTTCGAGGCGGGGTGTTCAAGACGTTCACCAAACGCGAGGGCCTCTCGAACGATTCCGTGCAGGCGCTCTATGAAGACCAGAGGGGAAATCTCTGGATCGCGACCGATGGCGGAGGTCTCAATCGCTTTCGCGACGGCAAATTCACCGCTTATACGCACGAAAACGGCTTGGGGGATGACACTGTTTTTGGAATGTGCGGGGACCAAAAAGGTGGACTCTGGATCGCAACGCATGAGGGATTAAGCCATCTGGTGAACGGCCGGCTCACGAACCTGACAACCAGGAATGGCCTGCCTAGCAACGATATCCGGTCGTTGCGAGCCGAGGGAGACGGTAGTTTGTGGCTCGGGACAAATGGGGCTGGCCTGGTGCATCTCACTTCGGGCGGGATAAAGACCTACACGACTCGGGATGGATTGTCGGATAACCGCATCTGGTCGATGTTCCGGGATAGCGCCGGTTCGTTGTGGCTGGGAACAGGCGGAGGCGGCCTCAGCCGCTTTCACGACGGCAAATTCTCACGTTTCACCCGCAAGGAAGGATTTTCGGGCGAAGAGGTATGGGCGATTGCGGAGGATCGCGAGGGCAGTTTGTGGATCGGAACGGCCGGCGGCGGATTGAACCGCCTGAGAGACGCTTCATTTACCACGTTCGGGATGCAGGAGGGGCTTTCGAGCGATACCATACTTGGACTCTACGAGGATCGGGAAGGCGCCCTGTGGGTTGGCACCAGCGATGCCGGTGTCAACCGGTTCGAACATGGAGCGGTCAAAAGCTTTTCCATGCGTGACGGCCTTCCGGATAACCAGGTGTTCTCGATCACTGAGGACGGGCATGGAGATCATTGGTTCGGAACGCGGCGGGGTCTCGCACGGCTGAGCCACGGTAAGTTCACGGTTTACACCACTCGAAACGGGCTGCCGAACGATCTCGTCCGGTGTACTTACACGGATACCCAAGGCGAACTTTGGATCGGTACTCGCGACGGTTTGAGTCACTTCGATAGAGGCCGGTTTGTTACATACAGCACAAAAGACGGGCTCTCGGATGACCACGTACTCGCTATTTACGAGGATCCGCGAGATCACGCCTTCTGGGTCGGTACCGGGGCCGGACTGAATCATTTTGTCAATGGCCGCTTTCACTCCTACACCAAGAGCGACGGCCTATCCAACGATGTGGTTTGGGCGATCTATGGCGATCCGGATGGTAGTTTGTGGCTTGGAACTGACGGCGGCGGGCTGGATCTCTTCAAGAACGGGAAGTTTTCAAGCTTTACCATGCGCAATGGGATGCTGGACGATGCCGTGTTCCAGATCCTCGACGACCGCCAGGGCAATTTGTGGATGAGCTGCAACCGCGGGGTCTTTCAGGTTGCAAAAAGGCAGCTCCGCGCGGTGGCGGAAGGCAAAAGTCATGAAATCGCCGCGCATTCTTTTGGTACGCCGGACGGGATGCGGACACGCGAGTGCAATGGTAGCTTTCAGCCGGCCGGATGGCGGCTCAGCGATGGGCGGCTGGCGTTTCCCACCATGAAAGGCGTTGCGGTGGTGAATCCGGCTCGCCTGGTGATCAATAAGACTGATCCGCTAATTCTAGTGGAGCGGATCGCCGCGGATAAGCGCGATGTTGCTAACCACGGAAGATTGGTTCTTCCGCCGGGTAAGGGGCAGCTTGAATTTGAATACACGGCAAACAGCTTCATTGAACCGCAGAAGACGCGGTTCAAGTACATGCTGGAGGGATTCGATAAAGATTGGACCGATGCTGGCGCCCGCCGCACGGCTTACTACACAAATATTCCCCCCGGCCAGTACCGCTTCCGCGCGATTGCGTGCAATGCCGATGGGGTCTGGAGCGCTGCCGAGGCGTCGGTTTCCTTCGTGCTACGGCCCCATTTCTACCAGACAGCCGCCTTTGCGGCAATGGCTGGCCTGGGGCTCCTTGGTTTATTGCTGGGCGCGTATCGAATGCGCGTGGGGCAGTTGCGGGCGCAGAAGAGGAAACTCGAACGCTTAGTGCAGGAGCGGACCGAAGAGCTAAGCGGAAGCGAAAAGAAGTTCCGGCAGCTTGCCGAAAACATTCACGAGGTCTTTTGGATGATGGATCCCGCGACCGGAGCGTTCTTGTATGTCAGTCCCGCGTTCAATGAACTCTGGGGAATCCCCGCCGAGCGCGTGATTCAGGATCCGGAGGCTTGGTTCGAGAGTCTTCATCCTGAGGACCGCGCCCAAGTGCGTGAGGTGCGCTTGCGCCAGCGTGCGGGAGAACAGATTGAGTGCGAATATCGGATCGCTGCAGGTGCGCGCACCCGCTGGCTTTGGGACCGGGCGTTTCCGGTTTTCGATGAATCCGGCCGTCTGATGCGGCTCGTGGGAGTGGTTGAGGAGATCACGGAGCGCAAGGAGGCCGAGCAGGTTCTGCGGCGCTCGAACGATGAGTTGGAGCGGCGCGTCCGCGAGCGCACGCTGGAATTGGTGCATGTCAATGAAGCGCTGGAAGCCGAAAACCGGGAGCGGCGGCGCACCGAAGAACAGCTCAAAACGGCAAAGGAAGCTGCCGAAGCCGCCAACCGGGCCAAGAGCGAGTTCCTCGCCAATATGAGTCACGAACTCCGGACGCCCATGAACGGCATTATCGGAATGACCGGGCTGGCTCTGGCTACCAATCTCGATCCCGAGCAAAAAGAATATTTGGAGGTTGCCAACTACTCGGCTAATTCGCTGCTTACCATCATCAACGACATTTTGGATTTCTCGAAAATTGAAGCACGCAAGCTGATTCTGCAGCGGGTCGCCTTCGACTTACGGCATTGCGTCGAACAATCGGTCGCGGCGCTTGCTGTGAAAGCGGCAGAAAAGGGACTCGTTCTACAGCATTCCTTCGACGCTGCGATTCCCGATAGCCTGCTAGGCGATCCCTCCCGTCTCCGGCAGATTCTGCTCAATCTGATAGGGAACGCCGTCAAGTTTACGCTACAGGGGAGCGTATCGGTCGACGTACGAACGATCGAGCAATCCGGCTCCCGCCTGAAGCTGAAATTCTGTGTTCGCGATACGGGCATTGGAATTCCAAAAGACAAACAACGCGCTATTTTCGAGGCGTTCACGCAAGTCGACGGGTCTTCAACCCGGGAGTTCGGCGGTACCGGGCTGGGCTTGACCATTTCCTCCCAGCTTGTCGCTTTGATGGACGGTGAGATCGCGGTCGACAGCGAACCGGGGCAGGGAAGCGAGTTCCATTTCACCGCGGTGTTCGATGTGCCGGAACGGACTGAGGTCCAGCAGCATTCGTTAGAGTCCGCAAGTGAACCGGTGAAAGCGGACGCGAAACCGGTCGCCGCGAAATCAGGTTTGCGTATTCTTGCCGTCGAAGATAATCCGATTAATCAGCTTCTGCTTACACGCTTGCTCGAAAAGAGCGGTCACTGCGTGACGATTGCGGCCAACGGGCGGGAGGCAATCGATTGCCTGGCCGGGGCAAATTGGGAATTCGACGCCGTGTTTATGGACGTTCAAATGCCCGAAATGGATGGATTGGAAGCGACGCGCGAAATTCGAAGAATCGAATCCACACGTGAAAAGCGAATGCCCATCATCGCCCTGACTGCGCATGCGATGGAACGCGACAAGGAACGGTGCCTCAACGCGGGTATGGACCGCTATCTGGCGAAGCCGATCCAAGCCAATTTGATGCAAGCTCTCTTACAGGAGATCGCGGACGGCGCTTTTGACGGGTGCGCGGCTTAAACGTCGAGGCTTTAACCTGAACTTGTGCTTCGTGGGGCGGCCCCTCGGGCTGCGCCGGGCGCCCCGCCCGGCTGGACCCCGAAGACGCTCATGTCGGCGCCGAGTTCGGCAATCAGCGCCCAGGCCGTGAGGATATCCACGCCCGCAACAGAAACCGTTTTTGATGTCTTGTTGCCGCGAAGCCTTAAGCCGCGGTGGAGGCGATCACAGCTCTGAAGAATATTTTTATGCCCCTTTCGCGCCATTAACTTAACCCCGTTTTCCACAGCCACGCCGATCCGTTTGTCCCCACTTCCTGTGCTACGCTTTGGCAGGCTCGGACGAGACTCCCCTCGTTGCGGGCCATTTTTATTTCAGGAGCTTTTTTCTTATGGCCACCGACGCTCAACTCAACGCGAATCGCGCCAACGCGCAACACTCCACCGGCCCGACTTCGGAGACCGGCAAAGCCAGCGCCTCCAGGAACGCTCTCAAAACGGGTCTCACGGGCCGCACCGTCCTGCTGCCCA
>Ga0070741_10000733_pt1 | contig 111294 bp, 102 predicted proteins | sample Coa_R1_4_FD_66440 | JGI IMG/M metagenome (GOLD analysis project Ga0070741, IMG submission 66440) | Surface soil microbial communities from Centralia Pennsylvania, which are recovering from an underground coalmine fire - Coalmine... | ecosystem: Environmental > Terrestrial > Soil >...
TCATGTCATTCTGAGCGACCAACGGGAGCGAAGAATCTCGTTTTTTTCGTTCAAAATTTGAGATTCTTCGTCGCTTCGCTCCTCAGAATGACACATGAAATTGATTTTGCATACACACTCATAGAAAATAAAGGAGACACAAAATGAACAAGATCACCCCGTTCCTATGGTTCGATACGCAGTGCGAGGAAGCGATGAACTACTACGTGGACACATTCAACGGCGCGCCGTACAAAAAACAAGAATCCAGGATCGTTAGCATCACCCGCTACGAGAAAGGCATGGAAGCCCCCGGCGCCGACACTCTGGAAGGCAAGGTTATTACCGGTATTTTCGAGCTGGAGGGTCAGCGCTTCATGGCGCTGGACGGCGGCCCGATCTTCAAATTCAACGAAGCAACTTCTTTCTATGTCGAATGTGCAGACCAGAAAGAGGTGGATTACTTCTGGAACAAACTATCCGCCGTCCCCGAAGCCGAGCAATGCGGCTGGTGCAAGGACAAGTTCGGTTTGTCGTGGCAGATCATCCCAAAGCAATTGGGCGAGTTGATCGGCGACCCGGACCCGATCAAGTCCAAGCGGGTCATCAATGCCATGCTAAAGATGCACAAGATCATCATCAAAGATCTGGAGCAGGCGCACGCTGGAAAGTAGATTCGTTTCAAAAAGCGAGGTTCGCTCTGAGTTAAAGGAAAAATCATGACCAAAACAAATTCTCAATCGTCAACACTGTCCATCCCAGGTCTTCGCTCATCCTTCAATGGCCGTGTAATTGTGCCCGATGATGCTGAATACGACAAGGCGCGCGCTGTTTTTTACGGCGGCATAGATCGTCGTCCCGCCGTCATTATTCGAGTTAAAAATGCAAAAGAAGTTTCTCAGGTGATTTTGTTGGCGCGCAAAAGCGGACTCGAACTCGCCGTGCGAAGCGGCGGTCATAGTGTGGCAGGTCACAGCGCCAGCGAAGGCGGGATCGTCCTCGATCTCTCGGATATGAAAGATTTGCAAATTGATGCGAATCAAAAAACAGCCTGGGCCGAGACGGGTCTAACCGCAGGCGAATACACAACGACTACCGGCTCTCATGGACTTGCAACCGGTTTCGGCGATACAGGTTCGGTCGGCATTGGAGGCATCACATTGGGCGGCGGCATCGGTTATCTCGTCCGCAAGCACGGTCTCACGATTGATAGTCTGCTGGCTGCGGAGGTCGTAACCGCCGATGGAAAGATTTTGCAAGTGGATGAAAAGAATCATCCCGATCTCTTCTGGGCGATGCGCGGCGGAGGCGGAAATTTCGGCGTGGCGACGCGCTTCAAGTTTCAACTTCATCCAGTGGGCCAAGTGTACGGCGGGATGTTGGTCCTTCCCTGCGCGGCGGATATCATCGCTTCTTTCATCGGGGAGGCGGAGTCTGCATCAGAAGAATTATCCGTCATCGCGAACGTTATGCCTGCGCCTCCCATGCCGTTTGTCCCCGCAGAGCATCACGGCAAGATGATCATCTTTGCACTGATGGTGTACGCGGGCGACATCTCAAAAGGAGAGCAGGCAATGGCGCCATTCCGAAAAATGGCCGCGCCGCTTGCCGACATGCTGAAGCCGATGAGTTATCCCGAAATCTATCCGTCTGAGCAGGAGGATTATCATCCCCTCGCCGCGGCGCGCACAATGTTCCTCGACCGTGTGGATCGTTCCGCGGCGCAGACGATTCTGGAGCACCTCGAGGCTTCCACTGCCTCCATGAAAGTAACTCAACTGCGCGTGCTGGGCGGCGCGATGGCGCGCGTCCCGGTGGAGGCGACGGCGTTTGCGCATCGCACTTCGAAGATCATGGCGAATCTCGCTGCGCTGTATGAAAAACCCGAAGAGAAGCCTGCGCACGAAGCGTGGGTAACGGAATTCGAGAAGACCATCCAGCAAAGCGATAAGGGCGTGTACGTGAACTTTCTCGCAGACGAGGGCGAGGCGCGGGTGCGCGCGGCGTATCCAGGTCCGACCTGGAAGCGGTTACGCGAGATCAAGGCCCGTTACGACTCCGATAATTTCTTCCGGCTCAATCAGAACATCCCGCCGTCTGGCAAATGAGCAAGTGACTTACCCGGTTTCATGAAATAAAGAAAGGATGTGTAACATGTTGAATCTGAATTCTGTCATGATCGGAACGAAACAACTCAAAGCGCTGGCGGCCTTCTACGAAAAAGTTCTCGGGAAACCGGCGGACATGGTTGACTCTGAGAATGGCTTCTTCGGATGGCAGGTGGGAGGCGGATACTATTTTTCCCTTCTGGAACATTCCGAGATGGGAGGGAAAACCAAGGATCCCGGACGGGTCATGCTGAATTTCGAGACGACCCAAGTCGAAGAGGAATTCGAGCGGATCAAGGCACTCGGCGCCGGCGTCATTCGAGAGCCATACGAAATGGAAGGCGGATGGATCGCAACATTGGCCGACCCGGATGGCAACTACTTTCAACTGGTCACTCCGATGCCGTAGCGGAAGGAAATATTTGCAACGAATGGGAAAGAACGCGCTGGGCGCGCTCCGCGAAGCGCTCAAGTGCGCGGTTTATCCTTCCGCGAAACAAAGCAGATTGGAGTTAGTATGGACAAAAAGATCCGCACCCTTTTGGATAACATCTATTCGGAGGATGGGCAATTGCAGAACAAGGCTTACATGGGGTTGATGTCCATCACGGAGAAACCCGTTGACTGGGCATATGAAGCGTGGGACGAATTGATCGCTGGCCTGACGCACAAGGATAACCATGTCCGCGCGATCGCGGGGCAGTTGCTGGCGAATCTCGCAAAGAGCGACTCAGAGGGCAGGATATTCAAAGACTTCGATAAACTGCTCAATGTCACAAAGGACGAGCGTTTTGTCACCGCGCGGCACGTGCTTCAGAATATCTGGAAGGTGGGATTGGCAGGGAAAAACGCCCAACAACTGGTGGTGAAGGGATTGGAAAAACGATTCGAGGAATGTATCAAAGAGAGGAATACTACGCTAATTCGCTATGACATCATCGTGGACTTCCGCAATTTGTACGATGCCGTCAAGGATGAAGCGGTAAAAGAGAAGGCACTGGAGTTAATCGAGATCGAAAAGGATTTGAAATACAAGAAGAAATACACAACGGTTTGGAGGAAATAACAACTGGGAGCATTCAAAAGAGAATCGTTCCAACCGAATTCGGGAGGTTCGGTGATTTGATTGGAAACCCCCAACGGAACGAAGAAGTCAAAATATGACGACTGGTCATTTGAGTTCAAGCGCGGATCCAAAGGCCATAAAACAAAGGAGACCGATTTCACCGGTCTCCTTTGTTTTTAAGTCTTCACCGTTTGCTAACGATACTGCTTCAACACATCGAAGCCGACCAACCGCCCGCGTTCTTCATCCCATAGACGATAGAACAGGCCTTTGAAACTCTCCATGAAACTGAGCGGCTCGATCTGGAACAGGGGGTTTTCGCGATGGCACTGCTCCAGTTTGTAATTGGGAATCTTCGGGCTGAGGTGATGGATGTGATGGAAGCCGATGTTGCCCGTAAACCACTGCAAGACTTTGGGGAGTTTATAGAACGAACTGCCGTCCATGCCTGCCTGGAAAAAGTTCCATTTGTCGTGGCGCTCCCAGTAAGTTGGATCAAAGTTGTGTTGAACATAGAACAACCACACACCAGCCGAACATGCAATGAACAAGATGGGCACTTCGACCATCAAAAATGCCTTCCACCCGATCGCGAACATCAGCCAGCCAAGGATGCCGAACAGGGCAAGGTTGGTCCAAAGTACGCTGTTCTTCTCACGCCGACCCGCGTTCGATGGCACAAAACGCTGGAAGAGGGCAAAGACAAGGAACGATCCTATCGTGAATAGAATCAACGGGTTGCGCATGACGCGATATGCGGCCTTCTTCCACCACGGCGATGCCATGTACTCTTCCACCGTCATCGTCCACACATCGCCGATACCGCGGCGATCCAAATCTCCCGCTGTTGCGTGATGGATGGCGTGCTCATGCTTCCAGAGATAATACGGGGTCAACATCACCACACCCAGCAGAAGGCCGAGGCGATCATTGGCTTTGGCAGTCTTGAAGAACGACCCGTGACAGCAATCGTGGAAGATGATGAAACCCCGCACCATAAATCCCGCGGTCGGAATCGCCAGCAATAGCGTCAGCCAGTACGATACATCCATCAAACGGTACATTACATACCATAGAACGAAGAACGGGATCATCGTATTTAGTACCTGCCAGATGCTTCGCCACACATCCGGGAATTGATATTTGGCAACCAGCGTCTGCCAGCGAACTTTTTGCGCATTTATTTCATTTGCAATTCTATCCATTTTATTCATCCAATCTGAGGCAGGATTGTACCTTGAAAGCCTGTTCAGCAGATGAAAAAAACCCTTCAAATAACCGCTGTTTTCCCTACGGTTGATACGATTTCACAAAGTTTTCATACACATCCGGGCACATGCCGTTCATTCGCTCGGCTTCTTCGAAGTCAAAATAACCCGCAGGATTGCCCATGCGACTGTTGCACTCGGGCGTCGCATAATGATCCATGTTGCCTGCATCGGAAAAGGAGTGCAGAAACTCGTGGATCACGCTCGTCGCCGCGAAGTAGGTCGGCGTGGAGGCATATAAATTGTTGACCGCGTTCTCGCACATCGAATATCCGTTGTGCTGAACACACGCGGTGCCCGGCTGATTGCGGCATTCGCCGTCCACCGAAACCCGACTCTGAACAGTATCGGTTCCGTTGTATCCGCAGGCGGCGTATTTATGACTGTAATGGATGACGCCAATGTATATTTTGCTGCTTCCTACGGTAGGCGAGACAAACGTGTTGCGAAATCCCGCCGGAGCAGTCACGAAGCCCGAATAACCACCGTACAACTTTGCCTGGCCGCTATCGCCATACGAAAGAATCACAAGACCATTTGGCAGGGCGCCGGCATGTGCCGCGACATAACGTTTTGCAATCGAATTGGTTGAACCTCCCGTGCTGTCTTCGGCGTAATCCACCAATTGAAAACCGAACGGAGTGAGCCGCGAGAAAATCGCGCTGGCATCGCTGATCAAAATCTCGGCTTGCGCGCGGCTGACCGGTTCAGAGTTTGTGTCCACGATTACCGCCACGGTGAAATAGGCCGTTGGGCCTGGAGTGATCGTGGGAGAAACAGTCACTGTGGGCGATGGCGTTACGGTTGGCGGCAAAGAAGTCCGCGCAGGCAGATTGCAGGCGAACACAAAAACAAGCAGGAGCAGAAAGCAGGACAATTTAACGCGGCGCATAAAAGTCTCCTCTTCAAATCACGATTCGGCTCGTTTCAATAATTCACCCAAAGATAAATCTGTCAAAGAGTTCAGCCGAAGGTCTTCGCCCTCGATCTTCAATAAACTCGTTGTTGGATTGGGCACAGCCACGACGAACAGTCCCGCGGACTTTGCGGCGCGGACTCCGTTGGGCGAATCTTCGAAGACAATGGCCGCTTCTTTCGGGACCTTGAGCCGGGCCAGCGCCAACAAAAATAGATCAGGCTGAGGCTTGGTTCGGCCCGGCGCGACGTCGTCAGAGCAGATGATTTCATCGAAACGGCCAGCCAGCCCAAGTCGCGCGAGATGCGTGTCCACCCACGAATGAGGCGAGCTCGAAGCGATGGCAAGTTTCAAATCGAGTCGCCTCGCGTCGCGCAAATAGTCCACAACGCCGGGTAGGATTGGCTGTTGATCCACCATCGTGTGACTAAGATGATTCTGCCGCGCTTGTAACGCGTTCAAATCAAACGGCTGGCCGGTCAAATCCTGCAAATGAGACGCGGCGTCGAAGCGCGAGCCGCCGGTACCGCCGACGATTTGTCCCCATGATTCAACGGGAAATGTGACGTGATGTTCGGCATAGATTTTTTGCCAGGCGCGTACATCGGGCGTTTCGGTGTCAATGATGAGGCCATCGAAATCAAAGATGAGGGCGTGAATGGACATGGTTGCCCAATTGTAACTGACATCAATATCATGCCAATAACGAATTGGGACGGCAGATTATCTGCCGTCCCAACTATTTCCTGTTCTCTATACCCTAATTTCTAAAATAACTTCAACACCGCGCTGCTCGCCCACGCAAACAAGAACTGTGGCACGAGGCTGATGACCACCGTCGCGATCGCGGAGACGGCCCAGGTGAGATTCAGCCAGGGTTCGTTGGCGGTTTCGGGTTCGCCTTCGCGCATGTACATCGTCACCACGACGCGCAGGTAGTAGTAAGCGGAGATGAGCGAGGTCAGTACGCCGATGATGGCGAGGCCGGTGTATCCGCCCGCCATGACGGCACGGAAGAGATAGAACTTGCCGACCAATCCCAGCGTGGGCGGCAAACCGATCAATGAAAGCATGAAAACAGTCATCGCGGCGGCGAGGGCGGGATACTTGCGCCCGAGGCCCGCGTAGTCTGCAATTTCCAATCCCTTGCCTTCCGCTTTTTCGAGCGCGATCACCACCGCCCACGCGCCGAAGTTGGTCAGCGCGTAGGAGACGAGATAGAAAAGCCCGGCAGCGACTGAAGTCGCGACTACACTTTGTTGACCGTATGGCACGAAGGCCATCAAGATGTAACCAGCGTGAGCAATGCTCGAATAAGCCAGCAGGCGCTTGATATTAGTCTGAGCAATCGCAACCAGGTTGCCAATAATCATCGTCAACGCGGAGAGCACGACGAAGATCGGAGTCAGGTCGGAGGACAACGAGGGGAAAGCGAGGGTGAAGACGCGCAGTAACGCGGCAAAGCCCGCGATCTTGGCACCCGCGGCCATGAAGGCCGTCACCGCGGAGGGCGCGCCATGATACACGTCGGGAGTCCACATGTGGAAGGGGACGGCCGCGACCTTGAAGCCGAGTCCCACCAGGATGAGCGCCGAGCCAATTGTAAGCAGAGGCAGGCTCGAGGTCCCGGAAGAGGCGGCGTTCATGATGACGCTGAGATTCGTCGAACCGGTCGCGCCGAAGACCAGCGCGATCCCATACACCACAAATCCCGCCGAGAAGGCGCCGAGCAAAAAGTATTTGAGGCCGGCTTCTTCCGAGTCTGCATTGGGGCGCGCAAACGCGGCGAGAACGTAGAGGGGAATCGAAAGCAGTTCAAGCGCGAGGAAAACGACGATGAGGTCAGTGGCTTGTGCCATGAGCATCATACCCGTCACGCTGAAAAGCAGAAGGGTGTAATACTCGCCGCGTTCGATGCCCGTGCGTTTGACATAACCGTAGGCCAGCGCGACGCCAAAGAGGCCGGAGAGGAGCAGAAGCGCGTTGATGAAGGTCGAGAAGCCATCCAGCACGACCATATTATTGAAGCCCGTATCACTCGAACCAATCTGCGAAATGGTCAGGCCGAGGGCAATTACCAGGCCGAGCGCGGCGAGCAGGGCCGTGATACTTTTGTTCTTGATGAAGAGATCAAGAAATAAAAGCAGGCAGGCCCAAACGGTGAGCACAAGCAGCGGCAGGATGACGGAGAAGTTGAGAGGAGGCATAGTTTATTAGCCTTCAGTATTCAGCGGTTAGCCGTTCATCAGTTGCCGATACTAATCGCTGATGACTGAGAGCGAATTATCTCATTGCCAGCGCGGTTTGAAAGGCGATGAGCAATTTGTTCACCGACGGCGCCATCAGGTTGAAAAACGGCGCGGGATACAGACCGATCCAGAAGATGAAAATGAGCAGAGGGGCGATGGTGGCGATCTCACGCCAGTTGAGGTCGCGCAGAGAATGTCCGTGCTTCTTGACTTCGTCAATGATCGAACCTTCCGGACCGAGGAACATTTTCTGGAACATGTACAAGATATACACCGCGGCCATGATCACGCCCAACGCGGCGAGGCCCGCATACCACGGCGAATTGAGAACGGTCGAACCGAACGCGCCCAGCAAAATGGTGAACTCACCGACGAAGCCGTTAAGGCCGGGCAAGCCCATCGAAGAAAGCGAAACGATGAGGAAGACCGTTCCAAAGATGGGCGTGATCTTCCATAGCCCGCCATAGACTTTGATCTCGCGCGTGTGAGTCTGCTCGTAGATCATGCCAACCAGGAGGAATAACGCGCCCGTGCTGAGTCCGTGATTGATCATTTGCAGGATGGAGCCCTGCACACCCTGCGCGTTGAGGGCAAAGAGACCGAGCATCACGAACCCAAGATGGCTGACCGAAGAATACGCAACCAGTTTCTTGACGTCGGCCTGCGCGTACGAAACCGCCGCGCCGTAGATGATGCCGATCACGGCCAGCACAGCAATGGTCGGCGCGGCCTGCACCGCGGCCTGAGGGAACATCGCCAGGTTGAAGCGCAGGAAGCCATACGTTCCCATTTTCAGCAGGACGCCCGCCAGAATCACAGAACCCGCGGTCGGGGCTTCGACGTGAGCATCGGGAAGCCACGAATGAAGCGGCCACATCGGCACCTTGATGGCAAAAGCCGCGGCAAAGGCGATGAACAGCCACAACTGCGTGTGCGGGTCAATGCCGCCCTTCGTGATCAAATCGGGGACTTCGAACGAGCCTTGATAAATTCCAAGCCAAAGGATTGCCAGCAACATCAAAATGGAGCCGGCCATGGTGTACAAAAAGAATTTGATGGCGGCGTAGATGCGGCGCGGTCCGCCCCAGATGCCGATCAGGAAATACATCGGCACGAGGGTAAATTCCCAGAAGATGTAGAAGAGGAACAGATCCTGCGCGAGGAAGACGCCCGTCATGCCGATTTCGAGCAGAAGGAAGAACAGCATGAAATCTTTGACGCGCTCTTCAACTGCTGTCCATGTGGAGAGAATCGAAATGGGTGTGAGGAAGGTCGTGAGCAAAACCAAAAGGATGCTGAGTCCGTCCACACCGAGATGATATTGGATGTTCCATCCAGCGACGGTGATCCAGTCATAACGCGCGACCAGTTGCAGGTCCGGGTTGGAGGCGTTGAATTGAATCAGCACCCAGATCGAGATCACAAACGTAATCAGCGATGTGATCAGCGCCGTCCAGCGCAGAGCATCCTTTGATTCGGATTTGATGAAGAGGATGACCAGCACGCCCAAGAGCGGGAAGAAGGTCAGGAGCGTGAGGGGTTGCAGGATAAATTCCATGTGAACCTCGTCTCTCCCTCACCCTTTGTCCCTCTCCCGACGGGAGAGGGGTTGGGGTGAGGGGGAAATTTATTTGAATAACAAATAACCTAAAATTGCGACGACGCCGAGCAGCACGAACAGCGCATAACTACGGACAAACCCGTTCTGCACTTGACGCAAAGCGGCGGAGGCGTTCTTCGTCCATTCGCCGAGACCGTTGAAGAACGCGTCAATGCCGCGCTGATCCGCATAACGGTTAAGCGTAACGTTGCTCAGGAAGTTATACGTGCCGGCAATGACTTTCTCGTGGAACCAATCGTGCCAGAACTTCCAGTCAATCATATCGGCAGTGAAGCGGGCGACGTCAACATAACGATTGATGAACAAAGCAAAATATCCTTCATCTACGAACCACTTGCGTTCCATGCCTGTGAAGATCGGGCCGAGCATTTTCTTGAGCGGGTCGGGTTGATTCTTTTTAAGCGGCCTGAGTCCGTACAAAAGCCACGAGAGCAGGATGGCGAAAAGAGCCAGGCCAGTTGAAATCAACGCGACGTTCATGACGAACTCGCCCGGCTGGATGAATTCAATGGTGTGTTCCAGCCATTTGGTCAGCGTTTCTATACCGGGATAATTCAACGCGCCGCCAAAGATGGAAAGGACAGCCAGCACCATCAGCGGGATCGTGATGATCTTTGGGCTTTCTTCCGCGTGCGCGGCGGCCTCATGACGAGGCCTGCCGAAGAACACCATCCAGATTTGACGCCCCATGTAAAACGCAGTAAAGAACGCGGCGACCGTCAACAGCCAATAGACCGCGGTGAAATTCTCGCGGAACGCATCCGCCAGAATCTCATCCTTCGACCAGAAACCCGCGAACGGCCAGATGCCAGCCAGAGCCAGTGTGCCGATCAAATACAGCCAGAAAGTCACCGGCATCGTCTTGCGAAGTCCGCCCATGTTGCGCATGTCGCCGGGGTCAAATATTTCTTCGTGATGATTCCTATCCTCCCTCACCCTAGCTCTCTCCCTGCTCCCTTCGGGAGTGCTTCGCGAGGAGAGGGGACTCCCTTCCCCTTCGTGACCTTTGTGTCCTTCGTGTTTAGAAAGGTGATGATGCCCGCGTTCCATGCCCAAAATCACGGACCCAGCGGAGAGGAATAACAACGCCTTGAAGAAAGCATGTGTGATCAGATGGAACATGCCGGCCGCGAATGCGCCCATGCCCACGCCCGCCACCATGAAGCCGAGCTGACTGATGGTCGAATACGCCAGCACTTTCTTGATGTCGTATTGACCCACCGCAATCGTGGCGGCAAACAAGGCAGTCACTGCGCCGACCATTGCAACAATATATTGCGCGGCAGGGACGGTCACATACAACGCGGCGGAACGCGCCACGAGATATACGCCCGCGGTGACCATCGTTGCGGCGTGGATCAAGGCCGAGACCGGAGTCGGGCCGGCCATCGCATCGGGCAACCAGACGTAGAGCGGAATCTGCGCCGATTTACCGGTCACACCGACCAGCAAAAAGAGAGTGATGGCTGTGATCAAACCCGGGTTGCTCGCGGCAATCACGGGAGCCTGCTCGAACACTTGATCGAATTGCAGACTGCGGAACGTCCAGAACATCAAAAAAGATGCGATCAAAAAGCCGAAGTCGCCGATGCGGTTGGCGATCATGGCTTTCTTGGCCGCGTCGGAGTTGGCCCACGAAGGACGGCCAAGCGTATCCATCTCGTACCAGAAGCCGATGAGCAGGAAGGAGCACAGTCCCACCCCCTCCCAGCCGACGAAGAGCATGAGATACGAATCGCCGCTGACGAGGATCATCATCATGGCGATGAACAGGTTGAGAAAAACAAAGAAACGGCGAAACCGCTTGAGGTCCGATTTGAAGCGAACATCCTCGTGCATGTATCCGATGGCGTAGATATGGATCAAAGTCCCAACGCCGGAGACGACCAGCATCATGGTCGTGGATAATGTGTCCACGCGGAAGGTCCAATCAAGTTGAAGAGTCCCGATGTGAATCCATTCGCCAATGGTCCAGCGAAATGCTTCGGGATGCTGAGTCAATGAATAAGCAAGCAAAGCAGATGCAACGAACGCAAGTCCCGACGCGAGGCTTGCGACGGTACCGACAACCTTCTCACTAAAGCGATGACCCAAAATAATATTGACCAGCAGACCAATGACTGGGAAAAAGACGATCCACGGAGCGAGATAGAAAAACGTCATGGTTATCCCTTGAGGTTGTTCATTTCGTCAATGTTGATGCTGTGTTTGGTGCGGAAGATGGCAACGATCAGCGCCAGGCCGACCGCTACTTCCGCCGCCGCGACCGTCATGATGAAAAAGACGAAGATTTGACCTTCGAGCACGGTGTACACGCGTGTGAAGGCCACCATTGCCAGATTGGCGGCATTGAGCATCAACTCAACGGACATGAAGATGATCAACGGGTTGCGGCGAATGAGCACGCCGAGCGCGCCGATGGTAAATAAAATGGCAGAGAGAGCAACGTAATAAGCGACATCCACCATTGCTACTTTCCTTTATCCTTTTGAGTCAACACGATGGCGCCGACCATGGCAACCAGCAAAAGGACGGACGTGATCTCGAACGGCAATAGATAGGAATTGAATAAAGCCTGACCGACCGCTTGTGGACTCCCAAATGTGTCAACGGGTTGGGGGATCGGTCCGCTCGCGGCTTTGCGGACGAGGAGCAGATACGTCGCTTCGCCAGCCAAAATCAAAGCGAGGATGAAGGCCAGCGGTCTCTGCCAGGGCAGGCTCTTGGACGGCGGGAGGGTTTCCGTGCCGAGCAACATAATGACGAACAGGAATAACACCATGATGGCTCCCGCGTACACGCTGACCTGCGCCATGGCGATGAACGGCGCGTTCAACAAAATGTAGAAGACTGCCACCGTGCCGAAATTCAACACGAGGAACAAGGCGGAATACACCGCATTGCGACTCAACAACATGCCGAGCGCGGCCGCGATGGCAACGAGGGCGAGGATGAGGAAGAGAATAAAGTCAATGGTCATGGCAATCCATTTACGATTTTCGATTTACGATTGACGATTAGTGCTAATCGAAAATCGTAAATCTGAAATCTTCAATCGGCGGAGTCTTTCATCTCCGGCACGGACCGTGTGAACTTGCCGGGAGTCGTTTTTTGCGGCGTGGTCTCTGCGCCGGGTAGAGCAGGTTCGAGCAACATATCTTTATCGTAGATTGCCTGACGACGGTCGGTGAAACTCAGCTCATAATTATCACCGAGCACAATCGCCTCGGTGGGGCAGGCATCCTCGCAATAGCCGCAGTAAATACAGCGAAGCATGTTGATCTCATACGTGGATGCATAACGTTCACCGGGCGAGAAGCGTTTCTCATCCGTGTTCTCGGAAGCCTCCACGAAGATCGCGTCGGCGGGACAGGCCGCCGCGCACAGCGCGCATCCGATGCACTTCTCGAGTCCGTTCTCATAACGCTTCAACACATGACGTCCGCGGAAGCGCGGGCGGACGGGCCGCTTCTCTTCCGGATATTGAACGGTCACCGGCCGCTCGAACATGGACTTGAGCGTCGTGCCGAGTCCGCGCGCCAATTCTCTAAGCATGTGCTACCTTCCTTCTCAGCGACAAGTTCGTTAGTAGGGTTGTCACCAAACCGGCAATGATGGAAAGGACAGGGATGGTCCAAATGTAGATTGCACCGAACTGATCTGCCAGCAAAATACCGAGGGCTGTGATGAAGACCAGCGCCAGCGAGAGCGGCAATAAAACTTTCCAGCCGAACGCCATTAATCGGTCGTAACGGATGCGGGGCCAGGTGGCGCGGATCCAGATCATAAAGAACAAAAGAACGATGACTTTCAAAAGAAGATAAATCGGGCCAAGCCACCAATGCTGGTCCACGCTGAACCACGTATCTTTCAGGAACCAGAACTCGCGATAACCGCCGAAATATAACGTGGCCGCGATCATGCTGATCACGATCATCTTTTCATATTCGGCCATGAAGAACAGCGCGAACTTCATTCCCGAATATTCGCTGTGATAGCCCGCGGCCAGTTCCTGTTCGGCCTCGGGCATGTCGAACGGGGCGCGGTTGACCTCCGCCAGAGTCGTGATCATGAAGATCAACGCGCCGACGGGCTGGATGACCGCGAACCAAATGTCCTTTTGCGCTTCCACGATTTTCAGCAGGCTCATCGAATTGCCCAGCAGGATGGCGATCACAAAACAAATGCCCAGCGCGATTTCATACGAGATCATCTGCGCCGAGGAGCGCATCCCGCCCAACAACGCGTACTTGTTGTTCGACGACCAGCCCGCCAACACAATTCCATACACCGCAATCGAGGCAATCGCCGTGAGATAGATCACGCCCACGTTGATATCCGCCACATACAACGTGACGGGACGATTGAGAAACGGCAAAGTGAACTGAGTCCCGAATGGAATCACCGCCGCGATGATCATGGCTGGCACAACGGTCATGACAGGCGCGAGGACGAACAGAACTTTGTCTGCACGCGCAGGCGTAAACTCTTCCTTGAAAAACAACTTGAGCGCGTCGGCGATTGGCTGAAGCAAACCTTGAGGTCCCGCGCGGTTCGGGCCGATGCGCGTCTGGATGCGCGCCAGTGCGCGGCGTTCGTACAAAGTCAAATAAGCAAAGCCCGTCAAGATCGCAAAGATTACAACCAGCGCTTTGATAAACCATTCAACCCAGAGCGTCCAATCCATCGCTACCTCGCCGCCTTTTTGTTGGTCTTCACGCTTGCCTCGGTCGGTTCGTTGATCGGCAGTCCCATCGAGCGCGGCACCAACGCCACGCCCGCTGAGATCGTCTCGTCAATCTTCACCAACACATCTTCGCTCACGCCATCCAGACTCAACTTCACTCGCTCGCCTGCCGCGATTCCAAATTTCTCCGCGGCGGACGGATGCAACGCAATGAACGTTTCACCGATTCGATGACTCAGCAATTCCGCCGATTGGACCGTCACGCCATGATCGTACAGTTTGGTGATGGGAATCGCCAGCAATTTATTTTCCTTCGGACGAAGAGCCGCAACTTTCTGGACCCTCGGCAGGGTGACCTTTTCACCGCACCCGGCGGCGTTTGACAGATGCACGCCCAACCCGTCCTTGTTCTCGTAGGTTGTGCCTCCATAATACAAATCGCCGCGCCCCACAATCGGCCACTGTTCTTTGACCTCAGCCAGTTTGGCGTAATTCAGGCCCGAGAAGATCGGCATGTCCGCGGCCATGATCTCAAAGATCACAGAAGCCGACGTGCCTTCGAGAATCACGCCCATTTGCCTGGCAACTTGCGACGTGATTGCGAAATCGGCCTTGGTCCCTTCGAGCGGAGGCACCGCCGCGTAGAAACGTTGCAGGCGGCGTTCACCGGAAATAAGCGTACCCTCGCGCTCGGTGTAGGCTTGCGCGGGCAAGACCACATCCGCAATTTTCGCGCTCTCAGTTTCAAACAAATCCTGAACCACGATGAATGGCTTGCGTCTGGCATCTTTGATTTTCAACATTCCATCACCAAACGGATCCGCGCCCGCGATGTAGATGGCATCTGCTTTATCGAAAACGGATTGCAGATTCTCTTCCGGGCGGAAGCCGATCTCCCACGCGCCCTGGTCATTGGCGCGTTGCCACACGCCGATCAAACCGTTGTTGGGCTTGCCCACATGGCCCGTGTCATTCAGCGCGCGGGCGCAGGCCGTGGCAAGCGCCGTCGAACCTTCAAGGCCGAGGCCTTCGCTTCCAAACAAAATCACGGCGTTCTCAGACCTGGCGAATACGTCCGCGACCTTGCCCTTTTTGGTCAGGTCTTGGATCGTCCGTACTTCATCGCCGTATGAATATCGAATGACGAAATTCGCATACCGTTCCAACTTCGTCTCGCGCGGGTTGGCAACGATCAAGGTCGCGCCGCGCTCAGCGGCCTGCTTGACGCGCAGATACCAGATGGGCGCTTCTTCATAAAGATCGGAAGCAACGACAACGATCGTCGAGCCTTGACCCATCGTTCCGAAGTTTGTCCCCGCGCCAACGCCGACCAGCGATGTCAAATCGCCGCCGCCCATGTTGGAATACAGCACGGTCTTGCCGCCTACTTGATCAGCGAGCGCTTTCAGGTTGAACAAATCTTCATTTGATAACCGGCCCGAAGCCAGCACCACGAGATTCTTTTTGGCTTTCGTAAATGCATCGCCTGCGGCTTTGGTCGCGGCTTCCCATGAGGTCTTGATCAATTTTTCATCTTTGCGGACCAGTGGTTTGTTCAAACGCTCTTTGCTCTCTGCATAGTGATACGCAAAGCGGCCTTTGTCGCAGATCCATGTTTCGTTGACCTCTTCGTTTTGCCGCGGCATGACGCGCTTGATCACGATCTTTCCATCGGCCTTGGCTTCGCGGCGCGTGTTGAACGTGATATTGCATCCCACCGGGCACTGCGCGCAGATCGAAGCCGAGGCGTCCAGTTCCCACGGACGCGCGCCGAAGCGGAAGTCTGCCGTGGTCAACGCGCCGACCGGACAGATGTCGGTCGTGTTGCCTGAGAAAACGGAATCAAATCCAGGGTCCGATAAAGAAGCGATTTGCATCGAGCGGCCGCGTTCCACGAAACCGAGCACCGCGTCGCCCGCGACTTCATCCTGAAAACGAATGCAACGCGCGCACTGGATGCAACGTTCCTGATCGAGGAAGATCAAATCACCGAGCGGGACATTCTTCGCCAGATGTATCTTCTCATCATATAAAAATCGGCTCTGTCCCGGACCGTGAGCCATGGTCAGATTCTGAAGCGGGCATTCACCGCCTTTATCGCAGATCGGGCAATCCAGCGGATGCGAGGTGAGTAAAAATTCAACCGTGCTTTTCTGTCCCGCTTTGGCTTTCTCCGATTGAGTGAGGACGACCATGCCTTCCGAAACGGGATTGGTGCAGGCCGTTTCAAGTTTGGGCATGAATTGAAGTTTGGGCTGACCGTTCTCATCGAGGATGGCCTTGCCCGTGTTGCGATCCACCATCGGGCGGCCAATCTCGACGAGGCACATGCGGCACATGCCGACGGGTTCCATCTTCGGGTGATAACAAAAGACGGGAATATCAATGCCCGCGAGTTTCGCGGCGTCCACCACCAGCATCCCTTCGGGCGCTGTGACCTGCTTTCCATCAATGGTAAGCGTGACCTGTTTCGTCATAAGTCTCCGAAGAAACCGATATTCGATATTCGTAATTCGATTAACGAATATCGAATATCGAATTACGCCTTTCTAAAATCCTGCGGGAATCGTTCGATGCCTGTTACCACCGCCATCGTGGAAAATTCTCCGAGCGGGCAGAGACATTTGTTTTGCATCTGTTTGGCAACGTTGAGGAGCAAATCCACATCGGCGTTCGAGCGCGCGCCATCTTGAAGGCGATCAATCAAGCGCGACATCCAATACGTGCCCTCGCGGCACGGCGTGCACTTGCCGCACGATTCATGTTTGAAGAAATGAATGGTCTTGTTGATGACCCAGTCAATCGAGACGGTATCGTCAATCACAATGACGGAGGCCGACCCGAGGTCCGCGCCGAGCGTGCGGACGGTCGCATAATCCATTTGCGTATCCAGGACTTTATCATCTGCGACGATGAACGAAGACGACGCGCCCGCGGGCATGATGGCTTTGACCGGACGTCCATCCTGAACGCCGCCGCCATATTCATAAATCAATTGTCGGAAGGTTGTGCCGAAAGGTAGTTCAAAATTGCCCGGCTTGCGCACGCGCCCGGAAAGTGAAAATATTTTGACGCCCGCGCTATCTGCGGTGCCCATCGTTTTGTACCAGTCCGCGCCATGAGTGATGATAGGCGGCAGATTGGTCAGCGTCTCCACGTTGTTGACGACAGTCGGCTTGCCGTAGAGTCCATGCACGGCGGGGAACGGAGGGCGGATGCGAGGCTGTCCGCGTTTGCCCTCGAGCGATTCGAGCATGGCCGTCTCTTCGCCGCAGATGTACGCGCCCGCGCCGAGGTGAGTGTAGATTTTGAGGGAATAGTCCGTGCCAAAAAGTTTGTCGCCGAGATAACCCGCCTGCTCCATCTCGGCAATTTTTTTATCGAGAAATTCTGCGATCTGCCAAAACTCGCCGCGCAGATACACATATGCGGCGTTCGCGCCGACCGCGTAGGATGCAATTGCCACACCTTCCAAAAACTGGAGGGGATTGCCTTCCATGATCTCGCGATCCTTGAACGTGCCCGGCTCGGACTCATCTGCGTTGGCAACGACATAGTGCGGCCAGGACTTGTTATCAATGAAAGACCACTTCACGCCGGTCGGGAAACCTGCGCCGCCGCGTCCGCGCAGGCCGGAGGCTTTGACCACGTCGGTCACTTCGCCCGGCTTCATCCTGGTCACAGTTTGTCTGAAAGCCTCAAAGCCACCGTTCTTTTCGTAGACATCAATTTGATCAATGTCAGCAATATCGCGATGGCGGAGGAGAACGTAAGACATTATTTAACCTCCGCTCCAGCCTCACGCAAGGCCCTGACGAGTTCCATGGTTTTATCCACGGTCATATCTTCATAATAAGTGAGGCCGTCGCCGCTCTGCAGTTGGAACATGGGCGCCCGGTCGCAGGCCGCGAGACAAGTGACGGCTTCGAGCGTGACAACCCCATCAGGAGTCGTCTCACCGACTTTGATTCCCAGATTGGCGCACAGCGATTCCATGAACTGATCCGCGCCGCGCAAAGCACAGGGAAGATCGGTGCAGACCTGCATCCGATACTTGCCTTCCTTTTTATCGTGATACAACGTATAAAAACCAACGATCGCACCGACATCTGTCACGGTGATGTCGAGAATATCGGCAATATCCTGCATGGCGTCTTTTGTGATGTAACCCTCCTCGCGCTGAGCGAGGTAGAGCAACGGCATGACCGCCGAGCGTTTGTGCTCAGGCGGATACTTCGATAATATCTGTTTGACTTCCTTCGGATATTTCTTTGCAAGGCTCATCGGTCAATGTCTCCGAGAACGATGTCAATGGAAGCAAGAATGGCAACCAAATCTGCCACAAGATGTCCCTTCACGATCTTCGGCAGAACGGAAAGGTTGTCGAAAGAGGGAGTGCGCCAGTGAACGCGATACGGCTTGGGCCCGCCATCGCCTTCGAGATACACGCCCAACTCGCCGCGCGGGCTTTCGACGGCACTGTAGATCGAAGCCTTTGGCGCAGGGAAACCCTCCGTCCACAATTTGAAGTGATGGATCAGCGCTTCCATGCTTGTGCCCAATTCCGAGCGCGGCGGGGGGACAAATTTGCGATTCTCACTGCGAACCGGGCCTATCGGCAATTTGTTCAGGGCTTGTTCGACGATCTTCAACGATTCGCGCAGTTCCTGCACGCGCACAAGGTAGCGCGCGTAGGTATCGCCTTTGGTCTCAATGGGCACATTGAAATCATATTGATCGTAACCCGCGTACGGACGCGCTTTGCGCAAATCCCAGTTGACGCCCGAGGCGCGCAGAGTGGGGCCGGTCACGCCATGCTGAAGGGCAGTGGCCGCGTCGAGTTTTCCGATGCCCACCGTCCGGTCCAGCCAGAGCGGGTTCTTCGTCAACAATGCTTCGTACTCATCAATACGTTTTGGAAAAATCTTGATGAAGTTCCGCACCGCCGATTCGAATTCTACCGGCACATCGCGCCATACGCCGCCGGGGCGGAAGTACGTCACCATCATGCGCTGACCGGAAACGAGTTCGAAAATATCAAGGATAATTTCGCGTTCGCGGAAACAATACAAAAAGACGGACATGGCGGCCAGGTCCAGCGCGGTGGTGCCAAGCCACACTAAATGTGAAGCGATGCGCTGCAGTTCAGTCAAAATCACGCGCAAACTCTGCGCCCGTTCGGGCACATCAAGTCCAACCAGCTTTTCCACCGCCATCACATACGCGAGATTGTTGCCCATGTTGTTCATGTAATCGAGGCGGTCGGTCATCACTTCGGCCTTGAGGTAGGTCTTGGCCTCCATGTTTTTCTCAACGCCCGTGTGCAGATAACCGATTTCAGGGATGCAGTTGACGATGACCTCGCCATCGAGTTCGAGCACCAAACGCAAAACGCCATGCGTCGAGGGATGTTGCGGGCCCATGTTCAGAATCATGGTCTCGCCTGAAATGGCGCGTTCTGATACTAAATGTTTGTATGGGCCAACTGGTATCTCTTGCAGTTGATACTCACTCATAACTATTCCTTGACATACGGTTTGCGCAGATCAATCTCTTCAAAGTTGAACGTGAACTGCGGCTCTTCATAGCCCAGCGGATAATCTTTGCGAAGCGGATGACCGTCCCAGTCTTGAGGCATAAGGATACGGCGCGGATCGGGATGACCCTCGAACTCGATTCCGAACATGTCCATGATTTCGCGCTCGCGCCAGTTCGCCACGTCGAACACACCGGTCGCGGTCGGGACCTTGGGCTGGCTCCCGTTGACCGGAACTCTTAACTGCAATGATAGATTCTGCGTCAACGATGTAAGCTGATAGATCACGTGGAAGCGTGGATCTTCTTTCGGCCAATAGTCCACTGCCGTCATGGCCGAGAGCAATGCGAAATCATGCTCATAGCGGAGGAACGTCAACACGTCCACGATCTTCTCCGCATCCACAAAGACATGCACCTCATCGCGGAATTCTTCAAATGTCGCGCCGGTTTTTTCCTGCAGTACTTGGACGATCTTTTCGAGTCTTGTATCCATACCTTATCCTGTCGTTGCGAGAGAGCACTTCGACACGCTCAGTGCAAACTCCGCGACCGAAGCAACGACGTAAGATTACGCCTTCACCAAATCCTTGAACTTCTCGCCTTTGACTTTTTCAAACAGCGTCATGACGCCATGAATCAACGCCTCGGGGCGCGGCGGGCATCCCGCCACATACACATCCACAGGCACCACCTCATCCACGCCTTGCACGATGGCATAATTATTGAACACACCGCCGCACGAGGCACAATCGCCCATGGCGATCACCCACTTCGGTTCGGGCATCTGGTCATACAAACGGCGCAGGACGGGCGCCATCTTGCGCGAGACCCGTCCCGCCACGATCATCAGGTCCGATTGGCGCGGGCTGGGACGCATGAGTTCCATCCCGAAGCGGCTCATATCATAGTTGGCCGCCTGCGCCGACATCATCTCGATTGCGCAACACGCCAGGCCGAATAGCATCGGCCACATGGCATTCGTGCGCGCCCAGTTCACGGCAGTTTCGAGCGTGGTTGTCACAACACCCATATTGCCGAGTTTCTGCTCTACTCCCATTCAAGCGCTCCTTTCTTCCACGCGTAAATGTAGCCAATCAATAAAATAACGATAAAAACAGCCATCTCGGCCAGCCCAAAGAGTCCCAACTGGCGGAAAACGACTGCCCACGGCAGGAAAAAGATGACTTCGATATCGAACAGGATGAACAGCACCGCAATGAGATAAAAACGGACCGGCATCCGCCGCGTTCCTGGACCGATGGGCGCGATGCCAGATTCGTACGGCTCTTCCTTGACCTTTGACTTTTTCTTCGGCCCGAAAAGTTCCCCCAGGCCAATTGCAATCGCGGCAATCAGGGTTGCCAGCGCAATCATAACAGCAATGGCAATGTACTCCAGCAACATAGACACCTCAAAGAAAGTACGCTTGGATGCGCAAGTTGTGCAAACTTGCACACTGGCAACGAAGTATATCATAAGTGTTTTTGGGGGGCTAGACAATGTGTCACATTTCACAAAAATGGATGATATTGGTCATAATGAAAAAGATAGAAAAAGCGACCGCTGTTCGATCGCTTTTTGCTCAACCAAGATAATCTTTCAAGGTGCGGCTCCGCGTGGGATGCCGTAATTTTCTCAGAGCCTTGGCCTCAATCTGACGGATGCGTTCGCGCGTCACATTAAAGTAACGGCTCACCTCTTCAAGCGTGTGATCCTTTCCATCCATTAGCCCGAAACGCAATTCAAGCACTTGACGTTCACGTTCCGAGAGTCCTTCAAGCGCGTGTTGGACCTGTTCGCGCAACATCTCGCGTGCCGCGGCATCCATCGGGGAGGGCGCGTCTTCGTCTTCAATGAAGTCGCCTAATTGACTCGAGTCCTCATCCCCCACCGGCCCTTCGAGCGAGACCGGTTCCTCAGCAGAACGAAGCACGCGATCCACTTTTTGCGTGGCATATTCAAGCCGGCTCTGCAAGGCCGGGTCAAGCGGTTCCTCTTCGGCCTGAGCGCGCATGACCGCCTGCACATCCGCGGCAGATAAATAACCGATTTCAAGCGCCAGTTCGCCATTGGTCGGCTCACGGCCCAGTTCCTGAGTCAATTGTCGTTGCGCGCGCAAAATCCGTGAAATGGACTCGAACAAATGCACCGGGATGCGAATCGTGCGCGCCTGCTCGGCAATCGAACGGTTGATGGACTGGCGAATCCACCATGTGGCGTATGTGCTGAATTTGAATCCGCGGCGCGGATCGAACTTCCCCACCGCGCGCAGCAGTCCCAGATTGCCTTCCTGAATCAAATCAAGGAACGAAATACCGCGCCCAAGATACTTCTTCGCCACGCTGACCACCAGCCGCAGATTGGAACGAATGAGGGCGTGGTTGGCGTCGCTGGCGCGCAGTTGAACGGCATCCATTTCGCGGAGTAGAGTCTTCTCTTTGGGCAGATTCCGGTACAAGGTCCGTTGGACCGGGAATTGATTGCACTCCTGAATGTGACGCGCAAGCCAGTCCGCAAATTCCGAAGGCAAAAGATATAAACATAAGAACACGCTGTAGGCCTTGCGCACCATGCTATCCCAAAGCGGATCATGTCCCCACAGATCGTTGGCAAGAAAGGCGCGCAGATAAGACGGTGTGTCGAACTCCCATCCGTTGTGAAGCGATTGCGCCTCGGCCAGCATCAAACATAGATCAGGCAATTCCGTTTCAAGCCGTTTGGCGTCCTCGACAAAACGCTTCCAGGATGTGAGCAATTCGGAAATCAACCCATGATAAATCCCGATGGCAGGCCGCACGCCTTTGCGAATCGGACGGCGGCGGAACATTCCCAGAATGCGGCTCGCTTCGATCAATGTAGCCAGCCGAAACTCACTGTCTGAATCCAACAGTTTGACCTGGCCGATCTCACGCAGATACAACCGCACCGGGTCCTCGGCCAATTCCGCCGCCACCTCCGGCCGATGCAAATCAAACGCAACATCTTCCAGCAAGTCCTCGCCTGCTTCAACATCCATCGGCTCTTGATCCATCTCCGGCGCCGCGGCAAATTCTTCCCCTGTTTCAAGTTCATCATCGAGACGGGCTTCTTCCACCGCGTTCACAGCCATGCGCGGCGATGCCGCTTTATCAACAGGCGCGCTTCGGGAAAGCGTCGAACGCGTTTTCACTTTGGCTTTTATGCTGGCCTTCTTCCTGACCGCCATCCTGCCTTCCTCATCACTGAAATCGCTTCAATGATATCCTTTGATTCGCCTGGTCCAAATCTCTCAACAATTTTGTATGTTGTAACACCAAATCCTGATACGAAGCCGCGCGCAGATCGCCTGCCTGATGCGCCTCTTCCTGCAAAAAACGCAACTGGTTCAGGTTTTCTCCAGCGGCCACCCGGCGCATTTTGATCACGCCGCGCAGTAATTCCTCCAGCAGTTTTTCTTCCACAGGATCAAGCTGTTCGCTCTGTGTCATCAACTCACGCGAAAGCCCGCGCAACGACTCGGGTAATGCATCCACCACAAATTCATGATGCTCGGCCTGATCCTGTTCCACCGCCTGGCGGATCAAACCAAAGAGCATCTGATAGTCAGTATACTCGAAGTCCTCGGTTTCCAAAGGCAACAATCCATATTGTTGAAGCAACCGATCCAGCCGATACAACAATTCGGGCCTGCGGAATAAAACACTGATGACATAGCCTTCGACTTTTTGACCGGATGGCGTTCTCACCGCGACTTGCGCGGACTCCCGCGCCGGTTTCCGTTCCACCGGTCTCGCCCGCCTCACGCGCGGACCCTGAGCCTGCGCGCCGATCAACGCGCGTTCATCCACCCGCAACAGGCGCGCCAACTGCTGACGGTACGTATCGCGTTCCATTGCGTTCGGCAAATCCTCGATCAGCGGCAGGACTTGCGCCGCAATCTGATTCTTCACCTTCGCGTCTTTCAAGTCGCGTCCCGCGGCGAGCGCGTCCATCACATGCGTGACGATGGGCTTGGCATTTTCAATGAGTCTCTTCCATTCATCTTTATCGCGCGCCACGATCTCATCCGGGTCGAGATCATCCGGCATGGAGGCCACGCGCAGATCGGCTTGCAAGCGCGCTTCGTTGCGAAGCAATCCGCGCGCATCGAAGCCGAGTTCGCCCTCGCGATCCATGGCCGAACGCGCCGCCTCAAGCCCGCGCAGAACCGCTTTCTGGCCTGCGGTGTCTGGATCAAGAGCAAGAACGATGCGCCGCGTAAATTTCTTCAGCAGGCGCAGTTGATCCTCGGTCAACGCCGTGCCCATCGGCGAGACAACGTTTTCATAGCCTGCCTGATGCAACGCGATCACATCCAGGTAGCCTTCGACGATCACGGCCTGGTCCGCGGCGCGGATCGGCTTGCGCGCTCGATCCAATCCATAAAGTAATCGGCCTTTGGAGAAAATCGGTGTTTCGGGTGAATTCAAAAACTTCGGAATATCGTCCGGGTCTACGATGCGCGCGCCGAAGCCGGCCATGCGTCCCTGATCATCGCGGATGGGAATCATGATACGATGGCGGAAGCGGTCAAAGCGTTTGCCGCTTTCATTTTCAGAGAGCAAACCCGCGTCGACCAAATCCTGTTCCGAGTAGCCGCGTTGGGTGAAATGCTGGAGGGCGTTGTCGAAACCCTGAGGCGCGTAGCCCAGGCCAAAGGTCTCGATAGTTGCGTCATTGAGTCCGCGCTTCTCGTGCAGATACGTCAAAATATCCGCATGGTTCAATAAATGACTGCGGTAAAAGATCAGCGCGTCTTCGAGCAGTTTGCGGAGACGATCATAGGTTTCCTTTTGTTCGGGCTTCTCTGGCCGATAGGCGGGCAATTCCACACCCGCCCGCGCCGCCAGCTTTTGAAGCGCCTCCTTGAAATCAATCCCCTCTTTCTTCATCACAAATTTGAAGATGTCGCCGCCCTCATTGCATTCACCGAAACAACGCCATGTGCCCGTCTCCGGCCAGACGACGAACGCGGGTGTGTGCTTGTTGACATGGAACGGACAAAAGCCTGTGTAGTTCCTGCCCGCATGGCGCAGTTTGACTCCGGCCTCCGACACGAGGTCCACGATGTCAATTTTGGCTTTGATCTCATCCGTCACAGACATAATCGGGGACTTTGACTTCCGATGCTCAAAGCGGCGAGACATCGGAAGTCTGTGTGTGAATTATAGACGCGCTTGAACGGATTCGCAAATCTTCATTATGCTTTGAGGGTTGTCAATCATAAACCGTCCGTTTCGAGGAGGCGCATTATGTTCAACAACCGCTTCAGCGGTATCTCGATTCCGAAATTGGAAAGCGCATCTGCGATGATTTTGGTTTTGATTATCGTTAATTTGGCTTTCAACATTTTGGCGAACGCAAGTTTCCGCCTTTCGGCCATGAGCGGGAATTGGCGCGGCATGTTGAGCTGGCAGGTGGTGGGCAATCTCGCCGGTCTGGTGACGGTCGTCACGCTGACCTGGCTGTTGAAATACATGCCCTTGAGCATCGCGTTTCCTCTCACCACCGGCCTCACCGTGCTGGGCGTGCAGATGGTCGCGGCCAGTTGGATTTTCAATGAGCCAATCTCGCAACGTCAATGGGCAGGGACATTGGCAGTGGTACTGGGGATTTGGTTGATCCAAAGGTAGCAAGTCGAATTGACAATCCGGCCTACTTCTCATGAACCCTCTTCGCCGCATCATTCGCCGCTTCGATGATTGGTTGAGCCATGTCGAGGGCGTCGAGCCGTTCACCGATGATTCACAAATCATTCTACGGATTCAAGATGGCCGCGCCGCGTGGAATATTCCCCTCCCCGAACATACGATTCCAATTGATTCAAAAGTGCTGATGCTGCATCTGTGGAATGAACGCATCCCGCCTCTCCCGCCTCAGGGCGCGGACCTAAAATGGGCGCGCCAGACCCAACGCCTGCTCATTCACTCATTCCATGCTGTCGCCCGACATATCTCAGCGACGCCGAGTCTTCAAAACATTTCCGCTGTGGGAGGAGTGATTGCGCAGATCAACCTCGCCGGCGCGAACGGCGGACGAGCCTTGCTGGAACATCTCGGCTTCACGATCTTTCCATATCATCGCCCGGCTGGGGCATTCGGAGAATTCTGGGAAAACTTCTACACCTGGTGGCTGATGTGGACGTTCAATCCCGTCAGCGTAAAACATCGCAGTCTGTTCAGTCTGCAGCGCAACGAGTTCTGGATGACAAGAGAAAATTTCCTCGCCAAATTCGGAAAAACATAGAGACGGCTCATCAGAGCCGTCTCTATTTGCAAAGGAGGGAAGCGTTATTTCCCAACTCCAACGTTGAGAGTCGAACTTCCCTGACCGCCAAAGAGAAGGTTCAGGAACGAACCATCACTGGAAGCAGATGCGGATGATTGAGCATCCGCATTGCCGCTGGCATTCGCCTGTCCAAAGAGACCGTCAAACAGCGCGCCGAGGCTGGCGTTCCCGTTCGCAGATGTCGAGGCTGAGCCTTGCGCATCAGCAGAAGCGCCCACGTTCGCATCCGTTGAGACTTGAACGTTCGTATTGCTGGTCGCGTTCGAAACCGTTTGCGCGGCGAAGTCCGCCACCTGCGCGACGGTGGCCTCGGCCTTCTGAAGCGCCTGCTCGATCTTGCCGCGCACATCCGCGTTCAAGCCGGCAGTCACACCCAGGCTCAACGCCAGAGACAGAAGGATTTGAGCGATTGTTTTCATGATACTACCTCCAAATTGGTTTTCGACCTTTCCTGCGGTCGTTCAGCCTAGATAACGCACAAAGCAAAAAGATGTTATGTTCAGGTTAAACAAAAATGAAGACGACTCTAGCCGTCTTCATTTTTATGTTTTCATACGTGTTCTTAACTGGAGATACGCAACCGGGTTGTCAAACTGGCCCACAGGTGTTGCACGGAATCCCACAGCGTTATCAAAATGGAGAGGAAACCTTTCCATACATTATGTACTTGTTCCGCTCCGGCTTGTCCGCTGGATTTCAATTCAAGCCCCCACTCATGAGTCGCGGCAGACACATCCGTCTGCACTTTTACAAAGGTTGTCTTTGTATCTTCCCAACTCTGCACTGCTTTCTCGTGGGCCTGAGGATTGAATCCAATCCACAGCCCCAGCGCGATACCCAACACCAACAATACAGCGCCGATCTTAAACATGGCACCTCCGATCTTCACTTCGAGCCTTGAAACGAGGCTTTCACCCTAAAAGACGAAACTCAAGGAAAAATGTTATGCCCCTTTAGATGTTATGGCGCGAAAACAATCAGGGCTAGCCTGAGATGAAAAGAAAATAAAATCCGGATTAAGGTTTCCGGGTTGGGCTGGGAGTCGAAATAAGGCCGGGCGGGACGATCGGTGGAAGCGATGGAACAACAGATGGCAAGGATTGAGGAGAAGGCGGGATGATTTCGTTTGAACCGGAATGCATGAGAAGATTATCCAGATCAGGGACGGAAACCCCGACAGCAGATAGTTTTTCCTTATGAGCCTTCAGAGTCTTGACGATGGTCTCATCGTTCTGCGCGTCTCTCTCGGAACTCAAACGGGCCAGCACTTCATTGTATTCATTCAACGCCTCGGCCTTGCGCGCCGGATCCGCGGCAATGGCCGTCAACTCATCCACGCGGCGGTCTGCCAGGCTCAAATCCACCGCGACTTTATCGGGCGCGACCGCGCGCCAGGCGCGCTCACTGGATAATTTCCATCCATATAACTCCTGACCCGGCAAGGCGCCTTGAGCGAACGCCGTTCCGGTGATGAAGAACGCCAGCACAAGCGCGGCCAAACTAACAGCCACGCGCCACGCGGGAGAGAACGACCATACGCGGCGACGCGGATGCGCCTGCATGTGGGCGTACAACTGTGTCCGCGCACGCGCCTTGAATTCACGCATGGGCTGAATGGCTCGTCCGCGTTCGATCTTCAGCGCGGTCTGCAGAAGGGGCTTCAGCCGCGCGGCATGTTCGGGGTGGCGCGCCAGGCATTCGTCCAGGGAAGATGCGCCGCTGGACATTTCCTTCAGGCAGTTGTCGAGGATCAAATCGAAATTATCCATAAGACTTCTCGGTTTCCAAATACTTTGCGAGCGTCTGCAAGGCGCGCATCTGCAAAGCGCGGATGGCGCCCTCGCCTTTTCTCATTTGCCGCGCAATTTCATGCGTGTCCAGGCCGACGATGAACTTCAGGATCAAGACCTCCTGTTGATCTTCAGTCAGGAACTGTAACGCGTCGCGCATGGCTTGCAATTCAAATCGTAACTGCACTTGCTCGTCCACAGATGGGCCTTTAGCCGATAACGTGCCGACTTCGTCAAGCGGGACGGTTTCCTTTCGCGTCCGATAATGGTCAATCACCTGATTTCTCGCAATCGTATAAAGCCATGCCAGAAAGTGACCGCTGGGACGATAGCGGGAAATATTTTCCCAGGCTTTGAGGAAGACTTGAGAGGTGATATCTTCCGCGGTCTGTTCGTCGCTCACTCGGAAATAGACGTAACGATAGACCCGCTCGACATAAGCGTCATACAATTGTGCGAACGAGTCTGCATTACCAGATTGTGCCTCATGAACCAGGCGCGCCTCTTCTGGGAGTGGTGAATCGGAATGAACGGCTTCACTGGCTTTCACAATGTTTCACCTATAGTAACGAGGGGCTGAAAAATATATTACGGGATAACCAAGACGAATGGAAACAAACGACAGGCGACCCACCGCAGACAACCTCTTGTGGTCCGCGGCTATTAAAATCCTTCAAGTTTGGAAAAGTCGGCCACTCCATCGGCCAATCCTGCGATTCTTTGCAGGAGGCCGAGGCGATTCTCGCGAAGAGCCTTGTCATCGGCCATGACCAGGACTTTATCGAAAAAAGCATTGACGGCAGGAATCATTGGGACGAACGCGTTCAGGAAATCGTCCACGCTTCCTTCCGCCCTCGAAGCGGATTCGGCGTCCTCCAAAGCCTTGAACAGCGCCTCTTCCTGTTTCTCGGCAAAATACTTTTTATACACTTTGAACGTTTTCTTTTGGTCGCGCGTGATTCTCACACACCGCGCAAAGGCGGGCAGAATCTCGCGCCAATCCTCGCGCGCCACCCATGCCTGTAATTGCTTCACCGCCCGCGCCGAACCTGCGGGATTGTTCGATTGCGCGGCAAGGACAGCATCCACCACGTCATATTTATGGCCCATGTCTTTCAGCGCAACAGACAAACGTCCCGCCAGGAATTCCAGGATTTGCGCTTGCGCCTTCTCGCTGACTTCAACAATCGGTTGCGTCTTCGCAGATTTGCTCACGGCCTTGGCGAGATCGAAGTCAACGTCATGCTCGATGAGCGGCTGGACAATGCCAATCGCGGCGCGGCGCAGACCGAACGGGTCTTTCGCGCCGGTCGGAGCCAGGCCCGCCGCGAACAGGCCGACCAGCGAATCGAGTCTATCGGCCAGCGCCACCGCGAGACCAATTTTCGTTTTGGGGACAGTTTGATATTGTTCACCGATCGCATCGGCCACTTCCTGTTTTTCGCCGGAACGAAGCGCATATTCGCGACCGATGATGCCTTGCAATGACGTCATCTCTGTGACCATTTGAGTCGCCAAATCGGCTTTGGCAAGGAAGGTTGCACGTTGCACGTCGGAAAGTTGCACATCATCCAACTCAAGCATCGCCGCAAGTGCTTTGACAAGTTTCAACATGCGCTCCGATTTATCCAGCAGTGAGCCGAGTTTTGTATGGAAAGTGAGACCGGAAAGTCGCGTGCGATAAAATTCAAGCGGATGCTTGATGTCTTCGCGCACGAAGAAGTTGGCGTCCGAAAAGCGCGCGCTGAGAACATGTTCATTTCCCTGTTGAACCAAATCCAAATGTTGATCATCGCCGTTGCGGATGGCGATGAAGTTGGGCAGTAATCTTCCGTTCTTCTCGATCGGGAAGTAACGCTGATGTTTTTTCATGGTCGAGATCAAAACATCACGCGGCAATTGCAGAAACTCGGAGTTGAAATTGCCGAGCACGGCAGTGGGCTTCTCGACCAGATTGGTCACCTCGGCAAGGAGATCGTCGTCCATCATGGCTTCTCCACCGACGAAGCCCGCGGTCCGTTTGACTTGTTCGAGAATGGAAGCCTTGCGCTCTTCGACATCCAACACGATCCCCGCTTCACGAATCGCGTCGAAATACTGGTCCGCAGATTTGATTTCGATTTCGGGCGAATCATACGGGCGCAAGCCGCGGGTGGTATTGCCCGAGGTCACGCCGGCAAATTCAAACGGAATCACCGCTTCGCCGTGCAGTGCCACCAGCCAGCGAATCGGACGCGAGAAAGAAACGCCGCTCTCATTCCAGCGCATGGATTTTTCAAACTTAATGTTCTCGATCAATTTCGGCAGGGTTTCAGCCAAAACTTCGAGGGCGGAGCGTCCCTTTTGGTTGACAACCGCGAAGACATACTTACCGCCATTCTCTTCGCGGACTTGCAGGTCTTTTGTGTCTATGCCGTTCTTCTTCGCAAAACCCAGCGCGGCAGGTAATGCGATCCCGTCTTTATCAAAGGCTTTGTCCGCGGGCGGACCTTTGACGAGGTCTTCGCGGTCAGGTTGATTTGGGGAAAGAGAATCAACGAAAATGGCGAGCCGCCGCGGGGTCGCGTGGATGCGGATGTCTTTGTGTCCGAGATGAAGTTCATCCAGCCAGGCGGGAATCCGCTCGCGGAGTTGAGTTAGTGCTGAGTCCACATCCGCTGCGGGCAATTCTTCTGTTCCAATTTCCAAGACAAACGGGGCGGGTCCAGAAACAGATTCGGGCAGTGGCCTTTGAACAGCGGCTTTGGGAGTCCGTTCTTTCAATAACGGATATTCAAGTCCCTTGCGCTGTTCGCTGTAACTCTCCGCTACTTTGCGCGCCAGTTCGCGCATTCGACGAAAGAAGGCCTGACGCTCGGCCACGCTGATCGCGCCGCGCGTGTCGAGAATGTTGAAGGCGTGTGAACATTTCAAAACATAATCGTGCGCGGGGAGGATGAGTCCCGCGGCGAGACTCGTATCCGCTTCGGCGGAGAAGAGGTCGTACATCTTGCGGATGCGGTCCACATCGGCGGTCTCGAAGTAATATTTGGAGTGTTCGAATTCTTCTTGATGGCGAATCTCGCCGTACGTCACACCCGCGCCCCATTCCTCATCCCAGATGGCTTTGGCATTGTTGAGCGCGATGAGGATGCGTTCGAGTCCATATGTGATCTCGACCGAAATAGGATCGAGCGCCACACCGCCCATCTGCTGGAAGTAGGTGAACTGCGTGATCTCCTGCCCGTCCAGCCAAACCTCCCAGCCAAGCCCCCAGGCAGAGATGGCGGGCTGTTCCCAGTTATCTTCGACGAAACGAATATCGTGTTGGCGCGGGTCGATGCCGAGGGCTTTGAGCGACTCGAGATAGAGTTCCTGCGGGTTGCCGGGATCGGGCTTGAGGATGACCTGATACTGATAATGCAACTGAAAGCGGTTGGGATTCTCGCCGTAGCGCCCATCGTCGGGGCGGACGGAGGGTTCGACATAGGCGACGTTCCAGGGTTCGGGTCCGAGGACGCGCAGGAAGGTGGCGGGGTTCATCGTCCCTGCGCCGACCTGGGTGTAGTAAGGCTGCGTAATGAGACATCCATGCGAGGCCCAGAAGTCTTGAAGCTTGAGGATGATTTCCTGGAAAGAGGATTTTGGCATTCGATGTTCGCAATTCGATATTCGGGATTTGGTTTGCAAGAGGGATTATAACTGATGGTTAATGGAAGATGGCAAATAACAATCAAAAATGCCCAAAGGCCTCCTTAACATCAACGGGCAATTGATAAGCAAACTACTTTACTAACAGTGCGGCGCGTCTGCGCAAAGCCTGCAATAATTTTTTATAGCCGTTCACTTCAAACAAGTCCACCCTCTGCCAGCGGCGCAGACTTTCAGGCAGGTCGCATTCCTCCAGACGGGCGGGGACAATGAAGATCTGACCCTCGGGAAGCAAATCTGCCTCCTCCAGCGCGATGCGCACCTCCTTCTGACGATAGCCTTTTTGCCTGTTGAATTGTTTTGAGAGGCAGACGATGACCACATCGCTTTCGCGTACGGCCTTGCGGATTTCATATTCCCAGGCCTGCCCCGGCAAAAGTTTCTGTTCATCCAGCCAGGCCTCGATGCCGTCTTTGATCAGGCGATGATACAGATTGCGAACATCTTCCTGATCGCTGTGCGCATGAGCAAGGAACACGCGGAGTCGTCGTCTGGATACCATTTGTGCACCATGAGAGTCCAACTTAGGCAAAGAGGCTTGAATCATTATATTAGAACGTATGTTCTAAGTCAAGGTCTTCGCTTTTTCTGGAACAGGGGCGGGAGGTGTTTTCCCCGATGCTATAATTTTCTTTGATACTTGGCGTTATGACACACGATATCCTCATCCTCGGCGGCGGACCCAGCGGACTCTCGACCGCGCTTCACCTCGCGAAACTGTATCCGCATCTCACGGACCGCATCCTGATCCTCGAAAAGGAACATTATCCGCGCCCGAAACTATGCGCGGGCGGCTTGGTCGCAGACGCCGAGATCATCCTCCAGCGCCTCGGCCTCGATACCAGCGAGGTCCCGCATGTAGACGCGGTCAGCGCGCATTTTGATTTCGCGGGAAAAGGACTCGAGATCCGCATTCCACACACGCACACGATCCGCGTCGTGCGCCGCGATGAATTTGATAACTGGCTGGCGAAAAAAGCAGAGAGTAGAGGAATAGAGATTAGAGAAGGAATAGCAGTGAAAAATGTCCAGCCGCGGGATGGTAGCGTAATTGTCGAAACAGATGAAGAAACATTCACCGCGCAAGTTGTCGTCGGCGCGGATGGCTCGAACGGAATCGTGCGGCGGTGTATTTTGCCCAACGCGCCGGTTCATACCGCACGCGTGCTGGAAGTTCTCACCCCCTCCCAGCCCGACCCCCACCGCCCTGCGGGCACCTCCCGCAAATCCTTCGGATTTGGGGGAGGCCGGGTGGGGGTAGCATTCTTTGATTTCTTCCCCGTGCCCGCGGGCATCGCGGGGTATGTGTGGGATTTTCCAACGCAAGTCAAGGGCCAGCCCATGCGATGCTGGGGAATCTACGACACAAACATTCTCGCAGATCAGCCGCGGCCTGCGCTCAAAGACCCGTTGGCCGAAGAGATGGCGCGTCACGGATTCGATCTCAACGACGTTGAACTCAAAGGCCATCCCATTCGCTGGTTCAGCCCGATGAATCGAATGTCGGTGCCGCGCGTTCTGCTGGTGGGCGACGCGGTCGGCGCGGACCCGATCTTCGGCGAGGGCATCAGCATCGCGCTCGGTTACGGAGCGGTGGCGGCGCGCGAAATCGGCGAGTCGCTTCGGCGCAATGACTTTTCATTTACCGGATACCGCTGGCGGGTCGTCCGAAGCGCCCTCGGTCAAACGTTGATGGCGCGCTGGCTCATCGCGGAAATCTTATATAGGTTAAAATGGCATTGGTTTCAAATTTTTTTCTGGCGCGTTCTGAATCCAATTATTGCCCTGGTTGCCAAGATTTTCATCTTGAATTGGAGCAGACGAATAAAGTAAACTGGGAATTCTTTTCTCTCGCCGCTCTGAGTTTTGAAATGGAGAAGCAATGATTGAAGGATTGAACGGATTACGCGCTCTTGCATTTTTGGGTGTTTTCGCGTATCACACTGGAAAAATCCGATTTGGTTGGGCAGGGGTGGATTTGTTCTTTGTGCTATCAGGCTTCCTCATCACCGATATCTTATTGCGTATGAAAGGATCGCTTCCCGTCAAGGACTTTTTTATAAAGTTTTACGCCAGGCGCGCACTTCGCATATTGCCGCTATATTATTTATATCTTCTAATTTTGGCAGTAATTGTTTTCGTATCCCCTAACTATAATTTTGGTCCACTAGCTACCAATTTCAGACAGGAATTTTATCATAATATATGGTATGGTATTTTCTATGTCTACGATTTTTTCTTCGCCAGCGCTGGATATAGAAAAACTTGGGCCTTCAGCCATTTATGGTCACTTTCGGTGGAAGAACAATTTTACTTGATTTGGCCTTTCCTAATCTTTCTTATACCTAAGAAACATCTGAAAAAACTTTTCCTCTACGCCATAGGATTAGGTCCTATTTTTCGTTTGATAACGACCATCATTTTTCGAAATCACCTTTTCCCATTTCTGCTCGCCGACCCTCAACAGGCGACATACGTGCTTCCTTTTTCACATGTAGACGCATTCGCATTAGGAGCATATATCTCACGGTTTGATATACCATATCCTCGACTGCAACTTCTTGGCCTAGTGATTGCTATTCCTGTAATAGGTCTAATCACAGATTATTTTATAACCGGCCACTACGTATTGGCCACCCTAGGATATGAGCTTCCACTGATAGGTGCCTACAAGGAGGTGTGGGGATACAGCCTCTTGAATTATCTGTTTGCCATATTAATATATTGTATTGTCAGAACAAAGCTTTTCCAGAGTGATTTAAGTGGTAGCATTTTAAGCTACCTCGGCAAGATATCCTATGGGCTATATGTCTATCACTTTTTCACAACTGCAGTGGTGGTAGCCGTCCTCAAGAAACATTCCCTACCATACACATTTGGCTCCCCCGGAGTATTTTGGATAGCGCTAATAACCACCATCATCATATCAACCATAAGCTACCATTTTGTAGAAAAACCAATTCTGAATTTGAAGTCGCGCTATTTTGATATCCCAGCTAGCGCATATGCTTCAGAAAATTAGGCGTGTTCAATTCGCGTTCGAGCAGATATGTGAAATAGCCCTGCATGAGACTCTCCGTCTCTTTCTGGACCTCGAGGCTGGGCCGCGCGCGGGACGCCTCGGCGTAGCTCGAGCGTTGGAAGTGACGCAGATATTTGAGCGCATCCATGGAAATATTTTTCAAATTGGGCAGACCTGCTCCGCAATTCGGGTCAATGACTCCGCCCGCGCTGAACGAAAAAAATTGATCTTCGGCGACGATCTCACGTCCGCAGTTGGCGCACTCGAAGAGTTGTGGACGAAACCCCAAGTAATCCAGCAGGCGCATTTCAAAATAACGGATGCAAATCCACGGGTCTGATTTTGATGCGAGGCGCGCCAGCGTTTCGGTCAAGAGTCGAAAGATCGAAAGATTCTCCGCATCATCTTCATATGTGAAACGGTCAAGCAATTCAAGAACGTACGACGCGTGTCCCGTGAGAATCAAATCTTCGTGCAATGGTAAATATACATCAATCGTATCGGCCTGCGTGACGATGAACAGGTCGCGGCCCTTCGCCAGTTGAAGTTTGACGTGCGTAAACGGTTCGAGATGTCCGGCCTTGCGCGAGGTCAGTTTGCGCGCGCCTTTGACGATGGCGCGCGTCTTGCCGAGTTGACGCGTGTACAGAGTCAACAATCGGTCGGCCTCGCCGTAATCGGCATGGCGAAGGACGACGGCCTCCACGCGCAAGGAATGAAAGGTATCGCGCATTTATAAGGATCGAACGTAGAAACGAATCAGAAACAGGCTGGCGATGAGGGGCAAAGCAAACGCGCCGAGATGAATGACCCAAAACACAAAGCCGATATTTGTGACAGTACTTGCATCAGGAAAAGTCCAGGCTATGGCAAAATAAATTCCGCTGGAAATCAGGAGAACGACTCCTGCAAATCGATTCGCTGGATACCAAATCTCATCACTGGAAAGAGTCTTCGGAGTGCGGACGCCGTAAATGAACTGGCGGGAAATCCAGCCAAAGATGAGCGGGATGGAAAGCAGGGCAATCAACGCGGACGGAATAAAGAACGGCTGGTTAAACATGTTCTGCGCTCGAATTTATCGTGAGAGCTTTTCAGATGTAAACGCGCCGGGCAGTAATTCGGCTACCGTCGTTTTCTGAATCAGTTTTCCCTTTGCATCCGCGATCAAGACGATGGTATCGAGGCCGAACTCGGCCAGCACCTGGCGGCATCCGCCGCACGGCGAACCGCCGGTTTCGGTCACGACCGAGATGACCTCGATCTCGCGTTCGCCCTCCGAGATGGCTTTGAAAATCGCCACACGTTCCGCGCACATGGTCTGCGGATACGCGGCGTTCTCGATATTGACGCCGGTAAAGACGCGCCCGGTCTTTGTACGGAGCGCGGACCCGACCGCGTAATGGGAGTAAGGCACATAGGCGCGGCGGCGCGCTTCGTTGGCAAGTTCGATCAGTTGTTTATAGTCTTCGCTGAGTTGTGGCATAGAAACCTTTTATTGAATGTCACCCTGAGTGAAACGAAGGGTCTCGTTCTTTTGAAGAACGAGTCGCTTCGTCGGGCTACGCCCTCCTCAGCATGACATGTTTTGTCGTATTTATTTTTTCTTTTCTTTTCTTTCAAATTTCTTGATGGCACGCGCGGGCATTCCAACCACGAGCGTATCTTCGGCGACGTTCTTCGTCACCACCGCACCCGCGCCGGTGCGCGCGCCGGAACCGATCTTGAGCGGCGCGACCAGCATGGTATCCGAACCAATGAATACATTTTCACCGATTTCAGTGGGGTGTTTTTTCTCACCGTCGAAATTGCAGGTAATCGTCCCTGCGCCGATGTTGGTGTTCGCGCCGATGGTGGCATTGCCGATGTACGAGAAGTGTCCCATCTTCACGCCTTCGGCCAGATACGAGTCTTTGACTTCGCCGAAGTTGCCCATGTGGACATGTCTGCCCAAATGCGCGCCCTTGCGCAAACGAGCGAACGGACCCATATCCACACCGTCTTCCAGCACGGCACCTTCCATGACCGACATAAAAATTTTACAGCCGTTTCCGATCTTTGTGTCGCGAATGTGCGAGTTCGGCCCGATGATATTTCGCTCGCCGATGATTGTGTCACCTTGAATGTAAGTGTTAGGCAAAATCGTTGTATCTTTTCCGATGATCACGCCTGCTTCGATGTACGTTGATGCCGGGTCGGTCATTGTGACACCGTTCAACATGTGCATCTCGTTGATGCGACGGCGCATGGCCGCCTCCGCTTCGGCGAGATGAATGCGCGTGTTGATTCCAATCGTCTCGATCAGGTCATGATGCACCACTGCTTGAACCGGCAAGTTTTCTTTCACAGCGAGTTCGACAACATCTGTCAGATAATATTCGCCCTTCCGCGGATTCTTCTGAATGCGATGCAGAGCGTCCCATAACCAATCGGCTTTGAAGCAATATGCGCCGACGTTCAATTCTTTGATCTTCTGTTGCTCAGGCGTAGCAACATATTCCTCGACAATGGCTGCGACAGTGCCGTCCGCCTTGCGGACGATTCGCCCAAAGCCGCGGGGGTCATCCGCGATAACGGTCAGCAGGCTGAAGGGTCCGGAATTGAGGCGTTGAGTCTCGAGAAGTTGCTGAAACGTTTGGCCGCGCAGGAGAGGCATGTCTGCGTAGGTGACGATGACATAATCTGCTTTGTCTTTGACAAGCGACTCGGCCTGCAACGCGGCGTGAGCCGTCCCCAGCTGCGGCTCTTGCAGGACGCATTGAGCGGAGTCCGCGGCAAAAGCCTTCACCTGTTCCGCGCCGTACCCGACGATCACAACCGGCTTCTCGGTGATCGCGTGTTTCAATGATTCAAGCACATGCCAAAGCATGGGCTTGCCACAAATCGGATGCAGGACCTTGGGCAAATCGGATTTCATGCGAGTGCCCTGACCTGCGGCGAGTACGATGGCAGTGACTTTCATAGTCAACTCCTAAACAAAACAGGCCTGCGCGCGCAAGCCTGTTGATGAGAGAAAAATTCCCGCCTGCGCGGGTTTCTTGATCTTGCTGGGGCGCCTGGATTCGAACCAAGATCCACAGATTCAAAGTCTGGTGTGCTGCCCTTGCACCACGCCCCAATCAAACCAGCCCTGACAAATCTCAGGACAAGCGGGCAGATTGTATCATATTTATTTTTATTTCTCTCCATCCGGCGTGAGACCCATCTTGCGCGCCTCTTCATAGGAAATGACTTCCGGATTATCGGACTTATTGGCATGTTGTTCCGCGGCCTGATTCCAAAATTCATCCATCTCTTCCTGTTTGACTCTCTTTTTAGCCGCGTCTTTCAATAACGCTTCCATCTCCGGGGCGGGTGGAGTCTTTTGAAGTTCGCCCGTCTTGGATTTCTTTTTCACAACAGGAGTTGGAGATGGCGGCGGAGGGCCTTCAGGCTCTTTGAGTTCGGACGTCACGCCCATGGAACGCAGGGATCGCGATACTTCGTTCCGAAGCGCCAAAATCGCATCCAATGTGTCAATGATGTTCTCGCGTTTGGCAAGTCCATTGCCGGCCAGCAGAAGTGAATAGCCCGGATCTGCAGGAACCATCAGCAGATCGTGATCGCCTCCGCTGAACACATAATAGTGATCGAGATTTTCCTGATGATTGAATTTGGCGACTTTGAGTCCGGCTGTGAAGATGGCCGTCAGGCCGGAAAGAAGCGAGACCTCCATACTGCTATCGCGCAAGTCTCCTGCGCGCGCCATGACAAGGCCTTTGTCATTGAGCAGAAAAACCGCGTCGGCCTTGATGTCCTGCCGGAAATTGGCGAGCAGGTCCGAGATCCGCGAACGACGCGCTTGAGTCTTTGCATCCGATTCGGGAGGGAAGATCGTGCGGACGAGCCCGAGACTGCGCTCGACTACATCCAGAAAATCAGCGAGGGCAATGGGCTTATCGAAGGTGGCGATGGCGCCCGCGTTCAACATTTCATCGCGGGCTTTGCGATCGGTCGTGCCGGTGATCAGAATTACTTTTACATCAGGGTGTTTGACGCGGACCTTGTGCATTAACTCGATGCCCGTGATGCCGGGCAGGAGATAATCGGTGACAAGCAAATCAATGCGATGACGTCCCACTTCCAGCAATGCTTCCTCGCCGGAAGGGGCCTCGATAATTTCAAGTTCCGAGTTCTTCAACGTATCGAGCGTTGAATGCAGAAGCCGAAGGATATCGCGCTGGTCATCTACCAGCAAAATGCCATACGACATGATGAATGATTGACTCGAGTCGGTCTTTCACAAAAGGGGTAAAGATAAAGGCGAAAGTTTACAGGAAATTTTCAGCAAAATGACAGGCGGCAAAATGGCCCGGTTTCAGTTCGCGAAATTCAGGTTCCTTCTCGGCACAAATCTTCTGGGCAATCGGGCAACGCGGGTGAAAGCGGCAACCGCTCGGCGGATTCAACGGGCTGGGTACATCGCCTTTGAGAATCAAACGCTTACGCTTCAATTTGGGATCGGCAACGGGGATGGCCGACATGAGCGCCTGCGTGTACGGATGCAACTGCCTGCGATACAACTCATCGCGGTCGGCCAGTTCGACCATTTTGCCGAGATACATCACCGCCACGCGGTCGGAGATGTGTTCGACCACGCTCAAGTTGTGAGCAATGAATAGATAGGTGAGACCGAACTCACTCTGCAGGTCCTTCAAAATATTGAGCACCTGCGATTGGATGGAAACATCCAGCGCGGAAACCGGCTCATCGCAGACGATGAATTTGGGACGCAAGGCCAGAGCGCGCGCAATGCCAATGCGCTGACGCTGACCGCCGGAGAATTCGTGCGGGAAGCGGCGGGCATGATAGGTCTCGAGACCCACCTTCTTCAACGTCTCCATCATAATATCCACGCGCTCTTTGGGTGTGCCGATCTTATGAATGTGCAGGCCTTCCATCACTGATTCGCCGATGGGCACGCGCGGATCGAGCGAAGCATAGGGGTCCTGAAAGATGATCTGCAGATCGCGGCGGACGAGTTTGAGTTCGTTGTTCTTCAGTTGGAAAATATCTTTGCCGCCATAAATCACCGACCCGGCGGTCGGCTCAATCAGACGAAGCATGGTGCGCCCGACGGTCGTCTTGCCACAGCCCGACTCGCCCACCATGCCGAGCGTCTCGCCTTTTTTAATGGAAAAACTGACATCGTCCACAGCCTGCACGTGCGCGACCACGCGCTGCATCACGCCAGCCCGCACAGGAAAATATTTTTTCAAATTCTGCACTGCGATCAGGTCTGGTTGTTTTTTAACAGTGGATTTATCGCTCATTGTTTACGACTCCCATGACCCCTTGTTTAGCGCGCCTTCAATGGAGCGCGGTGTCCTTCAGCGTTCGTATACAGCCAGCACCGGACGACATGATCGGGTTTTACTTCTTCCAGTTCAGGTTGCACCTCGTTGCAAATCTTAAGCCCGTGTTTGACGCGCGCCGCACAACGTGGCGCGAAACGGCATCCTTTGGGCAGGTCAATTAAGTTGGGAACATTTCCAGGGATGACATCCAATTTATCTTTGACTTTTCCGAGAATCGGGATGGAACCGATGAGACCTTGTGTGTATGGATGAAGCGGATGATCGAACAGTTCACCAACCGCCGCCTGCTCCACAATCTCACCGGCATACATGACCGCTACGCGTTCAGCCATCTCGGCGATCACGCCCAGATCGTGGGTAATTAAAATGACCGACGTGCCCATCTTCTCGCGCATTTCCAGCATCAGGTCCAAGATTTGCGCTTGAATGGTCACGTCGAGGGCCGTCGTCGGTTCATCAGCGATCAACAGTTCCGGGACACAGGCCAGCCCCATGGCGATCATCACACGCTGGGCCATACCGCCCGAAAGTTCATGCGGAAACGCCTGAGCGCGCCGCTCTGCATCCGGGATGCCGACCATTTTCAGCAGTTCGACTGCGCGCTTTTGTCCGGCCTCTTTTCCGAAATCCTGATGAATGCTCAACACTTCAGCGATCTGATCGCCCACACGGAAGACCGGGTTCAATGCGGTCTGCGGCTGTTGGAAGATCATGGAGATGCGGTTGCCGCGCACCTTCATCATCTCCTCTTCCGAGAGTTCCAGCAGGTCGGTCCCATCCAATAAAATTTCGCCTTCGAGAATCCTGCCGGGCAGAGAGATCAGGCGCATGATCGAGAGCGACGTCACGCTTTTGCCGCAACCCGATTCCCCCACCAGGCCGAGGATTTCACCGGGATAAACCACAAAGTCCACGCCGTCCACGGCGTGGACCACCCCATCTTCGGTAAAGAAATGGGTCTTGAGATTCTTCACTTCCAGCAAAGGTTTCTTATCAGACTTCGTCTTCGTCTTAGCCACAGTTGACTCCTCGTTGTGGATTGCGCCTGATTATAGCAAAGAAATCCTATTATGGCGCGGGGAGTGCCAAAGACGGCGCGCCATAGACTCCGCTCAGGCCGCCGGGCACAGAATCGAACGGGTAGGTGATATTGCGGTACACGTCATAGGCCATGCCTGAATACAATGGAGTGAAAGGCACGTCTTGGGCAAGAATAGATTGAATCTCGAAGACCTGCTGACGCGCCTGATCCAGATCGCTGGTGGAATTCAACGCCTCACACGCGGACTGGAGGCGGTCGCTGTGATACCCAAACGGATTCCCGTCCCCGAACCAATCGCACAGATAGCCGGGATACTCGCTCACGCGCCAGCCGAGGATCGCCATGTCATATTGATGACCGGCAAAGACAGCATAACGGAGTTCTTCAGGATTTACATATTTCACTGCCAGCGAAACACCAAGCAAGTTGGCCATTTTCATTTTGTAGCCTGCCTCAAGGCTTTCCATCTCATCATATTCTTTGGAAAGACTAAGCAATAGGAAGTCAGGTAAAGGTTTGCCATTTGGCGAAACAAGTCTTTTTCCGGGTATTCCCTCATTTGCCTTTTCGTTCCATGCAGGCTCAACTTCCCATGAATAACCTGCGGACTTAAGAGTTTGGACAGCCAACTGCAATCTCTCCTTCGTCTTCCAAAGGCTACTGTCACCCAAGTCTGTGCAAGGCGCTTTTGCTGTTGGATTAAGCCAGAATTGATTATTCCAATTAATAAAGTTCCTGTTTGATACCGAATTACCCCTATTGGGTATCCAAGTAATGCAAGCAATTGCTTGCCGAAGCGCCAAGTCAATGATCTCAGAATTAGCGATATTAAATACGAGGTAATAGGTATTGTTATCGAAGTATGGGCTAAATGCAAATCCACTTGGGAGTCGAATATCCGGAATCGCCTCAAGGTTTGGCAAGATAATATTTATCTCATCACCTTGTTTTAGTGCTCTAGAAACTTCATCTTCATTTGCAAATTCTTGATAGGTAGCTCTCTCAAACTTCGGCTCACCAAACGGATGCGCCGGGTTGACTTTGTTCGCCCAAACCCCATTTGCTTCGCCATCGGGCATCCAATTTCCCAGTGTTGGTTCATCTTTATCATCCAGCGCGTACAATGATTCGCGCGCGGCATTCATGGCAGAATCATAATCCGATTGCGCCTTGACGAGATCGTTGTTGGCTTCGTTGAGATCGCCCTGCTGACGCGTCAGCGCGGCTTGAGCCTGTCTGGCCTCATCCGGCGTCATAGGCGTGGAGGCAATGGACAGATTCAGAGCGTTCACTTTTTGTTGAAGGTCATCCACTTTGACCTTCAACTTTTCAATTTGTAAAGCCAGATCACTCGGAGGGAGCGAAGCCGCGGCTTCAGCCACTTTTGCAGACCAGTATGCTTTTTGAACAATGGGACCTTGCAATGCGCCATACTGCCACACACCTACGTTCGGGTGCTTCTTGAAAAAGAATCGGACTGTGCTCGCGTCAACGGCTTCGGCGTGATCGAGATAATCGGGGTTGTAATAATCGCGCCAGTCAAAGCCGAGGCGGAAAGCAAGAGCTGTGTTGACCGTGAAAGCCACATCCTCTGCGGTGAATGGAGAACCATCCGTCCACTTTAAATCGGATCGAAGCGGAGCCGTGGCTGTGAAATAATCTACATCATCATAGACGGCGGAGGGCATGTCGCTGGCGGCCATCGGCTCAAAATTTCGATCCGGGATGGAGAGATGATAGAGCCTCGGCCAGTATTCATTGCGCACCGCGTAATTGTTGTACGAATATCCTTTTGAATCGAACAAAGCCCACACGTTCACATCGGTCACTTCGCCGATCAGCGCGAAGCGAATCTCGGATGCGCGGGTAACAGGATTTGTGTCAGTTTTGGAAAAGGCTGTTGGGGTCGGGGCCGCTGTGGGTCCCGCGCAAGAGGCGAGCAGAATCAGAACCAGCGCGGCCAGTACATGTCGCGAACGAGTCACTATTTGCAGTCCTGCCCCATATCGTAGGCTTCCACGTTCCACATCGGATTGGCGCTTGGATCAAGATCGAAATGGCAGACCTCCGCACGCGCGACCGCCACTCTCAAACGATAGTAAAGCGGAATGGACGGGAGATCGTTTGCAAAAATGGTTTGGGCCTGATGATAAGCATCAGCATAATTTTGCTCGCCGGGCAAAGCCAGATGCGCGGCGCGACAGGCCGCATCATACGCTGGATTTTTATAGCCGCTCACATTGGTGCCGACCCAATGATTGAGAGCGTTGGGAATTTCATCGCTGGTGAACCAATCGCATGGCGGCTGAACGCTGTCAGTGGACATGGCGTATTCAATGAGATCAAAGCGGCGGCCAAACAACAAGCCGACCGGGCCGGGCGCGTAGAGATCGTTCTGTGCATAGTATTGAATGTTCGTGCCAATGCCGCATTGACCCAGAGACTTGGAGAGAATCTCGGCCACCTGTCTGCGTTGAACCGCGGGGGTGGAATAATAATTCAGCATGAGCGGCGTGCCGGCTTGCACGCCTTTGACCGTGACAGCAACGCGCGGCGTGGATGGATTGCCATCCAGATCGCGCCAGCCAACTTGCTCGAGAAGCGCAATGCCCGCGCCTGGATCGAATTTATAAGAAGCAACACTGGCATCGTAGAGCGGATGATCCGACGGGACAAACGAAGCGGGCACAGAGGTTTGACCGAACAAAACTGTATTCACCACCTGCTGACGGTCGAGGCAAAGCGCAATGGCCTGACGCGTGCGCGGGTCGGCGAGGAGGTCTGGCCTGTCGTTGGCGGAATTACGGCCATCGTCGTATGTGGCCGGCGCGATGCCAAGCCCAAGCCACTCAATGGTCATGCCCGGCGCGAAGGAGGCTTTGATCATCCCGGCATCCTGCATCTGCTGAAGCAGGGCAATCTGTGAATCGAGATGGACGCTCGGGTCAAGGATGTCACAGCGTCCGGCAGTCAGTTCGCTGATGGCCGCGTTGGGATCGGAGATGAATCGAAAAACGAGTTGATCGAATTTAGGAAAACCATTCGCGGCGCGGAAATAATATGGGTTTTTGACGAGCGTGATGCGATCACCCGGCGCCCAATCTTCCATCATGTATGGGCCCCAGCCTATCGGCGCGCGCTGAGCCACATCAATTTGCGGCAGTTCCGCGGCAGAAAATTTACCCCATGATTGTTTGGGCGCGGGCGCCCAGAAGTTGGTCATGAAAGACGGATCAAGATAGCCGGGAATGCCCCACCATTGAGTGCTGTTTGCATCCGCGGCTTCATAGGTTTGCGTGCGATCAATCAAAAATTTCGAGCCGGGCGTGTTCTTGTCCGCGGCAAGTTGATAACCATAAACCGAATCATCTGCCGTCACCGGCGTGCCGTCCGACCAGGTGATATCGGAGCGCATCCGAAACGTGACGATCATCTGATCCATTTGCAGAGGGCTGACGCCGTCGTACGTGAGGACGCATCCATCCGCGCGGCAACCGGATGGACGCACACGCGTGCCCACAGCCAGCGCGGTCAGGTTGCCGTCCGCATCAATGATCGCCCTGCCAGCAGTCACAGCAATGGGCTTGATCTGCACATCGCCGTTCGAGAGGCTCGGCATTTGTTTCAGGATGACGGGCTGATAATCGTAACTGATCGTATCGAATGGACCATCGTAGATCGCGGCGAGGACGCTCTGCGCCGCATCATTCGGACCTCCGAACGGGTACAACGTATTCGGCTCTTCGCCCAGGCAGACGGTTAACACGCGCAGCACCGCGGACGTGGACGTAACCACAGGCGTCAGCGTTGGCTTGGGTGTGGAAGTTACAGATGATGTTCGCGATTTCAAACTGCATGAAGAAAGCAGAAGAAACGAAAGGCTGAGAAAAACAATGAGTTTGCGAAACCGGCCATGGGTCCCGGACATGAGGCGCTCCTTGATGAAAGGTCAAAGAAAAAGGATTCGGGCTATGTGACCCGAATCCTATCTCATCCTTGCCGTTCTCACAAGCGTCTGGTCATCGTTTTTTGCGTTCCTGAATGTAGCGTGACGCCCCTATGATTCCAAGAAAGAAACCGATGAGAGAGGCAGTGTAGGCGAAAAAGTTCAAGAAGAACGTGGACGTGATCACATGAATGACCATGAGAAACGGCAATACCCATCCCAGCACAGAAAGCAGGAAACCAATAAGAATTAAATGCCAGGGACGCATGTGAATCTATTTGTACAACCAGCATGCCACCAGATGACCCGGCTCGGGTTCAAAATCCGGCGGTTCTTCGATCTCGCACAGGCCTTTGATCATCTTCGAGCAACGCGGATGGAAGCGGCATCCACTTGGCGGATTGACGAGGCTCGGCGGCTCGCCGGGCGGAATCTCTTTGAAGGTCTCTGCGTTCTTGGCATCCGGCTCGGAGGTGCCGGTGAGCAAAGCCATGGTGTAGGGGTGCAGTGGGTTATCAAGCACCTGGCGCACTTTGGCTTTTTCCACGAGATTGCCCGCGTACATCACAAAAATGCGCTCAGAGAAATAACTCACCGTGGAGAGATCGTGGGTGATGTAAATTACCGAAAGGTGGTGAGATTCCTGCAAGCCGCGCAGGAGTTTGAGAATCTCCACGCGCACCGAGGCATCCAGCATGGACACCGGTTCGTCGGCCACGAGGAATTTGGGTTCCATAATCATGGCACGCGCAATCACGACGCGTTGTTGCTGCCCGCCGCTCAACATGTGCGGGAATTTGGGAAGAAAATCAGCGACCGGGCTTAGCTTGACTTCTTCCATCGCCCTGCGGACGCGTTGCTCGCGTTCCTCCTTCTTCTTGACGCCGCCGACAATCAAAGGCTCTTCCAGGATTCTCTCAATCGTCATAAAAGGAGGCAAAGCACCGTAGGGATCCTGTTGCACATACCCGACGCGTGTATGATACCAGTGCATTCCGGCCGAATCGAGTTCGCTCAGGTTCTTTCCATCGAATATCACTTTGCCGCGCGTGGGTTTATAAAGGCCAAGGATGGTCTTCATCAGGCTGGACTTTCCACAGCCGCTTTCGCCGACCACGGCAATCGTCTCGCCGCTATGAACGTCGAAGGTAACTCCGTCCACTGCTTTTACGTATCCAGCGTGACCAAAACCGAAGCGACGCAGCTCAAACCAAACGTGAAGGTCGTCAATGGAAAGTAAAACTTTTCTGGCGCCTTCCGCTTCACCCTTCACAACTTTTGATCTTGTATCAGTAACCATGCTCATGCTCCGGCTCACGCGTATAACCAGCACTTAACTTTACGACCATCTTTTTCAATGACCGGCGGATCTTCAACGCATTTTTCAAAACGCGCAGGACAGCGATCTGCAAAACGACAGCCTTTGGGAAGATCGATCAGGCTGGGCGGTCTGCCCGTGATGAACTCCGGCTCTTTATCTCCATGCAGTCTCGGCACACTGGCCATCAATTTTTGCGAATAGGGATGGAGGGGTTTTGCAAAGAAACGATGAGCGTCACTGACTTCAACGATCTGGCCAGCATACATCACGGCCACATCGTCCGCCAACTCGCTGGAGGTGGCAATGTCGTGCGTAATCAAGATAAAACTGACGCCCAGTTCCTTTTTGAGGCGCTTCAATACATTGAAAATATTGGCCTGCGTCAAAACATCCAGGGCCGAGGTCGGCTCATCCAGAATAATCAAGTTGGGAGATGTGACCAGTGCCATCGCAATGGCGACCCGTTGGCGCATCCCGCCGCTTAATTCAAAGGGGTACCGGCTGATGAAATCCTCCGGAACGCCGACATGCTGAAACATCTTCTTGACCAGAGAATAGGCTTCATCTTTTCCCACCCCGAGATGAACAATGGCCGGTTCCGCCACCTGCTCACCGACTCTGATCACAGGATTGAGCGCGTTCATGGCGGCTTGCGGAACCATGGAAATAGCCGCCCACCGCACATTTTGCCGAAATTCTTCCTCGCCCAACGCCATGATGTCCTGGCCCTCGAGATAGATGTGGCCGGAATATGTCCCGGCGTTGCGAGGCAGGAGGCGCAGGATGGCCTTGGCCAGTGAACTCTTTCCACAACCTGATTCACCCAAGACTACCACGGCCCGATTCGATTCCAATTCAAAATTTACTCCATCCACTGCCTGAACCGGGCCATGGGTGGTGTTGAAATACAGGACCAGCCCCTCAATTCGGAGAAGTTTATTGTTCTGTGACATCAGTTAAATATCCCTCAGTCTTGGATTGAAAACGCGGTCCAGCGCAAAGCCGAGCATGGCGAAACCCAGACCGGTCAACATAAGCAAGGCAGCCGGTTCTAAAGGCCAATAATACAATCCACGATAAATGGCTCCATCAGTGATTGCATCGTCAATGACTTTACCCCAAGTTGGCAGAACCGGGTCACCGAGGCCGAGGACCGCCAAAGAGGCTTCAAGGAAGACGAAAGAGGGGATGGAGGAAACCAGGGCTGGGATCAGCAGGGGGATCATGCGCGGGATCAAATAGCTGAAAATAATGCGTCGATCCGAAGCGCCATACGCCCGTGCTGCCTCAATGTAGCTGGCCTCCTTGGATTGCAGGAAAATGGCGCGGTAGGTCTTGATCTGCCCCGAGAAAATACTCAAGAGGATCGTAACACCCAACATCAACCAGATGCTGCGCGAGTAGAACGTACCGACCATGATCAGAATGGCTAGGAATGGGAGCACAAGATTGATCTCAGTAATGCGTTGAATGAGCTCGTCCACCCAGCCTGCATACCATGTACCAATCGCGGCGATGATCATGGTCAGGACCGATGTGCCCAAAGCGGCGAGCAAGCCGAACGCCAGCGCGATAGGCGTGCCATACAACAAGGGCAGAAGAATATCGCGGCGATACTTATCGGTTCCGGCCAGACCATAAACCTTGCCATGGAACACGAATTGAACGTCCAAATCCGAATCCTTTTCGAAGGTTGTCCCGCTGATTACCAGCTTATATTGGCCCTTAACCACTGTTGGATTCTCTGCATGAGGATCGACAAAGAGAGCCTGCATAACATCTTCGTTTCTTAGACTCTTCTGCAGTTTCTGATCCTGGGAAAAACGATAGGATGATTTGCGATCCACTGCGATGTCTGCAATCCTGATCTTCCTGCCATCCGGGGTATACCAAGCAATCGAAACAAAGGGCAGTTTCTCGTTGAATTTAGGCGAGAAGTATAAGATGATTTCCTGTGGATAATCATCATAGGTATAGTCAAACGAGTATGTCATTTCCACAGTGGAAATGTCCGCAGTGCTAGAAGTGACGGTCTTCGTCATGCTTCCATCTGCCGTATTGGCCAGAAAGGAAAGAGGCTCCTTCTTGCTCGTAAAGAAGTTAAACCATTCAGGAGATGCATATTTGGGGTTTTGATACCAAACATCCTCCCCCCCACGCCACAACCGGATGGCCTCACTATATGGAATAGTGACCAGAGCATAGACGGCCACGCCAAGCAAAATAAAAATTACCAACAGACCAACGATGGCCGACGGATAACGAAGAAGTTCGCGAAAAGAGTTTTTAAAGGCAATCATTGTGAATTTCCAGAACCGACTTTCACGCGGGGATCAACCAGAGCGTACACAAAATCCAGGAGCAGGACGGTAATGGCCAGCAGATAGGCATAAATGATTGTAGACCCGACAATTACAGGCGTATCGTTGAAACCGATGGCTCGATACAAGGTAATCCCCAAGCCGGGCCAGAGAAATACAGTCTCAGTAATCGTAAACCCGGTCCACAGGGTAATGACCAGTAAAGCGAAGTTTGTGATGATGGTGGGCATGGTCGGGCGCAAGATATAGCGGCGTTCCACATCACGCTGTGGCAGTCCCTTGGCCTTCGCCATCTCTACATAATCCTCGCTCGAGTATATTAGGAAGAAAGTGCGCCAGTTATAAATGCTCAGGAAGATGGAACTGCAAATCACAGCTGAAGCAGGCAGAATGAGATGCTTCAATACGTTCAGACCGTAATCTATAGGATTTGTGGGCGATGGCGAATCCACCAGGCCGCCAAACGGCAAGATTCTGAAAACCCCGGCGAAGATCAAGATGAAGAAAATCCCATAAAACCACGGGGGGGCGGCAGAAGTTGGTGAAAATGCAATGGTCATCTTGTCAAAAAAACTGCCATATCTTCTTGATAGAGAAAGGGCAATAAAGACACTAGCAAAGAACAAGATAAGTTCAGATGTGCCTGTGAGCAACAGAGTTGCCGGAAGACGTTCGAGAAGGATGAGGCGTACTTCTTTGGAGCCATGATCGCTGATCATGTTCACAGCGCGGCCCAGATTCAAGGTGAGCGCATTGCGCAGGTAGTTCATGGAACGAACCGCAAAAGGCTGATCCAGGCCCTGACGTTTTATTTCCGAGGCGATCTTCTCCTGAATGAGTTTCTCTCTGACATCAGGCGCCAGATTGCGGAAAGCGGGGTTGGCCAGCATAGACTGCGTGATATTATCTCGGACTTCGTTTCGGATGATCGTATCCATATATCCACCCATATTGGCGATCATAATGGTCAGATACACACCGATGGTCACGGTGACCATCATGGTAAGAATCCGGATGCCGGTGTACTTCGCAACGCGCGCAAAAGTACTATTACTGGCCGATTTTTTGGCAACCGGCGCACTAGGCGCTGATGTGGTTAAAGTCTCTGTAGCCATTTCATCCTCACGACATCTATCTATAGTATAGGAAAGAGGGGCAGGGATACCCCTGCCCCTCCTCGAACAGGTCTAAAACTTATGGCACGACCACGTACTGCAGTGATGCAAAGGCCGGAATAGCTACAGGCCCAAACACCGCAGCCGCTTCGATCCGGCCGGAGCCGGCGGTCAGCTTGGAGGTGACATCTGCAGGCACAGTGAGGACGTATTGGCCATCACCGCTACCAGCTGTTCCTTCGCCAACATACACGGTCTCGCCCTTGTCGTTGTAGAGCAGGAACTTGACTTCTTTGATGTCGGCACTCGGATACGGATCGCCATTCTTCTTGGTCACAGTGACATTGAAGACTGTTTCGTTGCCAATCTTGACCTGAGCCGGGCCATCCAAAGCGGCATCCCCGAGAGGAGCCTCACCGAAGCGAGACCAGCGATCAGCCAGATCTACGTAGTCGGGGTTGTTCTTCACCACAGCAGTGAAGCCGTTCAGGTCCACAGAGTCGAGATAATATGGACCGGTGCCATCCCAGAAGTGATGATGAGCAGTGTACCAATTCTTCAAAGCTGTATAGCGGGCAACTGCTTCGTCGGCCGTGATGTATTGACCGAGAACGTTAGGATATGGAATGGTCTTGTCAGCAATCGCCTGATCGAGATCCTTGGCCAGAATGTCGAGGCTGGGACCGCCGATGAAGCTGGTCCAGTCAACCTTATTCCGATCGGCCTTGCCTGTGCCCCAAGCCAGTTCCTTGTTGGCGTCGGCAATATTGCCAATCGCGATAGCTTCCCAAGGCGCTTCGCCAAACCCATACTGGGGCCAGATGGTAGCCGTAGCCGGCTGTGTGGAGGCGATCAGTTCTGCATCCGCATAGAAGTTATCATCGTAGAGTGTGATGACCAACGGGTCAGTGGACGTAATCTGCAAGCCCTTGAAGTGTGACAAATAGGCATCCAAGTTAGCGGCAACATCTTCGTCATAAATCGGGCTCTCGGGCTTGCCTTCGTCGAACACCATGATCATGCCCATAACAAAGTCAGCCACCGATAGGTTGCTACCGTCGTGCCATTTCACAGTCTGGAACATATCGGCCGGATAGGTGATGACGGTCTTGGTCTTGGCAGTGATACCGTTGGGGAATTTCTCACCGGCGGTGATGAATTTGCCGTTGGTGGCATCCCAGTCAACCCAGGCGTCGGCGGGCACATCAATCTTGTCGGCTGTGGAGAGAGTCACCCAGTCGTACGTCTTGCCAACTGGCAGACCGGTCTGCACGGTCACGTCAGCCTTCTCGGCGCGCAATGGCCACGAAAGACCATTATATGGATCAGGCATGAACGCGCCGCCGTCGGTCGCGGCATGAACAAACGCGCTAGACACCCAGTTGCTACCATTGACAGGGTTCCAAGGATCGGTGAACAGAGTATCGGTCGTACCAGACTTTACCGCTCCGCCTTCCTGGCCCTTGATGCGCAAGTTGAAGGGTGCCATCTTGGTAGTTTCAACACCCGCACCCACATCCGCGCTCACCTGTAGTTTGCAGTTGTAGGGAGAGAAGCTCTGCAAGTCTACGGTCCAAACCTGGAGCGAATCCTGGAGAGCAAGCGGGAGGGCCTTGGCTATCAGATCATGACGTTCCTCAAGAGTTGAGTAGTTGCCATTGGCCAAGTCATCACCAATCTGCTGGAACACAGGATCAGGCTTGTTTTCGGTAAATAGCGGAATGCCTTGCGGGCTGTCTGGCAGGTACATTTCCTGGAAAATGGTCCTCTCGTCGCGGCTCAAGCCATTGGAGGCCCAACCGGCAGTGTACAAGTTCCATTTGCCTTCGGTCGGATCGGAACCGATCCAAAGCGGGGAGAGCTCGCGGGATTTCTTTTCCTGGCGATCAACCGTGAAGCCGATTGACTCAAGCTGCTTGGCGAAATATTCGCCTTGCGGCAAGCGGGTTCCATCCCCATCGTTGCGGATCAGGAAGATCAGGGTGACGGGTTTGCCCTTGTACTGCCATTTGCCATCCGCACCGAGTGTCGCACCCATGGCGGTCATTTCGGCATTGACAACTTCTTTGGCCTTATCAGGGTTGTAAGCGTAATAGGCTTCGAGGCCGCGGGCGACATCAATCACGCCGGTGTAATCCACGAGTTGCGTGGTCAGCGGGGTGAACTTCGGCAGAGCGCCACCGGCATAGATTTCCTGGTTGATGTAATTGCGGTCCACCAGCCAGTTCATCGCCTCGCGAATCTTGCGATTCGAGAAGGGGTTCAGCACATTGGCATCTTTGAAGACAGCCGGGTTGAACAGGAAATCATAGTACAGGCCATACGACGAGGAGTAGCACAAGCCGGCATTTTTGATGTCGGCAAGCTTGTCGGATGCCAGACCATAGCTGAACAAATCAATCGCGCCAGCCTGAATCTGAGTAATGGCCGATTGAGCATCAACCACTGAGTAATCAATTTCGTCCAACCAACCACCGTGGCGGGTAGTAGGAGGAACTGCAGTCGGTCCTGCAGTGGGCGGCACACTGGTAGCAGGAGCAGGGGTCGGTGTTCCACCGCAGGCGCTTAAGACCATGCTCATTACAACCAGCAGACCGAGGACGAACATCAAGCGTTTTTGTAACATGTTCAATTCTCCTCCAAAAATGTAAGGATCGGATTTGGGTTTGGTGAAAAGGGAATTTCAAGACGCTTTTATGTTGAGCTTTCACCTCCTTCCAAATGATAAGGAACTTGTCATCGAAAGCCCAAAGAAGGGTGACAAAAATTATACCCTAATTCACAAGACCGTCAACGCAGGCGTTTAAAAACGGAAAGAACATCATTTCTATCTATGCAAGTGTATAAAAAGCAGTTTTTCGATGCAAAGCAAGGAATTTTGCATTTCGTTGACATCCCCATGGCCGGACGGTAGAATACCTTTGAGCTCGATTCAAGGAACTCAACTCTAATCAGTAAGGAGAAGGGACAATGCTAAAGCAATTCAGGGATTTCGCCATACGGGGAAATGTGATGGATCTGGCCGTCGGTGTGATCATCGGCGGGGCGTTCGGTAAGATTGTCAGTTCACTGGTCGGCGATATGCTGATGCCGTTGATTGGCCTCCTGATTGGCGGCATTGACTTTAGCGCGCTCGCGTTCACCTTTGGGAGCGCCGAAGTCAAATACGGCTCATTCATTCAGACTGTCATTGACTTCACCATCATTGCCTTTGTCATTTTCTTGTTAGTGAGCGCCATGAACAAATTACAAAAACCTGCGCCGGCCGCCGCGCCCACCACAAAGGATTGTCCGTATTGCTTCATGAGCATTCCATTGCAGGCCACGCGCTGTCCGCATTGCACCTCGGAATTGAAGGCAACCAGGAAGAAATAATCGGCCGCGGGAATCGGGATTCGTGATCGGGGGCGTTGGCCTGATTCTCATTTTCCGATTCTCACCATGGACTTTTTAGACAAACTCAACCCTCAACAGAGAAAAGCGGTCACAGCCGGGAACGGACCCGTTTTAGTGCTGGCCGGCCCCGGGTCCGGAAAGACGCGGGTGCTGACTCAGCGCGTCGCATATTTGATCGCCAATGAAGGCATCCGCCCATACCGCATCCTGGCCGTGACCTTTACCAATCGAGCCGCGCGCGAGATGCAGACGCGCGTCGAGAAGCTTCTGGGCACGGACGCGACCGAGGGGATGATGCTTGGAACGTTTCATTCCATCTGCGCCCGCCTGTTGAGGCGCGAATCGGAACATCTACCACTCGAATCAAACTTTGTGATTTTCGACGACGACGATCAGGAACGCATTGTCAAGGGGATTATCAAGGAATTCAATCTCAGCGACAAACTATATCGAGCTTCGAGCGTACACGCCGCGATTTCGAATGCAAAGAACGAACTTATTGGAGCGGATGATTATCCGCTCACGACGTATCGCGATGAAGTTGTGAAGCGTGTTTACGCCGAATATCAAAAGAGATTGATCGCCAGCAACGCGGTGGATTTTGACGACTTATTGGTCTACGCTGCGCGTTTGCTGGAAGATAACCCCGCCGTGCGCGAAAAATATGCGCGCCGTTTCGAGCATGTTTTGGTGGATGAGTTTCAAGATACAAATTTGGCGCAATATACTTTGTTGAAACATCTCGCATCGGCGCATCACAATATTTTTGTGGTCGGCGACCCGGATCAATCGGTGTATCGCTGGCGCGGCGCGGACTGGCGCAACGTGCAACGCTTTGAGCAGGACAACCCCGACGCGCAGGTGATCTTGCTCGAACAGAATTATCGTTCGCGCCAAACGATCCTCGACGCGGCCATGTCGGTCATTGACCGCGCACAGCATCGCCGCAAAAAGAATCTGTTCACCGAGCGCGGCGCGGGTGAGAAGATTTATTTCTATGAAGCGCCCGACGATTACGCCGAAGCCTCGTTCGTCGTGGACAGCATCGCGCAGTTAGTCGCCAGCCGCGACTTTGAGCCGGGCGATTGCGCCGTGATGTATCGCACCAACGCGCAATCGCGTTTGCTGGAGGAAGCCTTCCTGCAAGCGCGTTTGCCATATCGTTTGGTCGGCGCACAACGATTCTATGGACGCCGCGAAGTTAAAGACATCATCGCGTTTCTTCGTCTGGTCCACAATCCTGCGGACGAAGCCAGCCTCGACCGCGTCATCAATGTCCCGCCGCGCGGCATCGGTGATAAAACGCTGACGACATTACACATGGTCGCGCATCAAAACAATACATCGGCTGGACTCGTTTTGCTCGATCTGGCGCGCGGCTCCGACTCGCCATTTTGGAATCAATTCACTGGCCGAAGCGTCATCACGCTGGCAGACTTCGGCGCGTCACTCGCCAACTGGAAAACGGCCGCGCCCGCCCTGACCGTTTCAGAACTCTTTGATCGCATCGTCACCGATCTCAACTACAAAGCTTATATTGACGATGAATCCGAAGAAGGCGAAGACCGCTGGGAGAACGTGCAGGAGTTGCGCCGCCTTGCGCTCGAATATTCCACGCGCACGCTCGATGAGTTTCTCGAAAACGTGGCGCTTGTCGCGGATCAAGACACCATCAAAGATAACATCAATGCGCCCACACTTCTCACCCTCCATGCCGCGAAAGGACTCGAATTTGGCGCGGTCTTCATCGTCGGTCTCGATGACGGCATCCTGCCTCACAGCCGCTCCTTCGACGAACCCGAAGCGATGGAAGAAGAGCGCCGATTATTTTACGTGGGCATCACGCGCGCCAAAGATCGCCTCTATTTGGTTCGAGCGATTCAACGCGGCGGACGCGGCTACGCGGAAGAAACCTATCCGTCACGTTATCTGGAAGATATACCTGACGAATTGTTGATCGGCAAATCGCGGACCGGGCGCGGACTCAAAGGCCGCGCGCCCGAATCCATGTGGGCCGCCTCAACCCGGACCCCGCGAGCGGCCCCCGTTATCGAAGGCAAATTCCGCGCCGGGACGCGCGTCAAGCATCCGACATGGGGCGAGGGCATCGTCCTCGACAGCAAAATCCAGGACGACGATGAAATCGTAGATGTGGTCTTTGAAAGCGTTGGCATCAAAAGATTATCGGCAAGCTTGGCGAATCTAAAAGTTATCTAATCCTTCGCCGTCCTCGGCGAAGGAAGCATAATGTTCATAAGCATTTGCTCAAGCTGCTGCCCCCCATTGCATATCAGACCTGTTGAAAACAGCAGAAGAAGCTTGTAAAGGAGAGAACCATGGAATACGTAAAGTTTGGCAACACCGGCATGAAAGTCTCACGTCTGTGCCTCGGCATGATGAGTTACGGTTCAAAGAAATGGCGTGAGTGGGTATTGGAAGAAGGCGAAGCAAAGCCGTTCATGAAACGCGCCCTGGATGCGGGTATCAACTTCTTCGACACCGCCGATGTATACTCACTGGGCGCAAGCGAGGAGGTGCTCGGCAATCTGTTGAAAGCCCTGAACGTCAAACGCGAGACGGTTGTGATTGCCACAAAAGTCTTCAACCCGATGAGCGACGATCCAAACGACCGCGGCCTTTCGCGCAAGCACATCATGTCTTCGATTGACAATTCACTGAAGCGGCTCAAAACGGATTATGTGGACTTATACCAAATCCATCGCTGGGATTACGACACACCGATTGAGGAAACGATGGAAGCCCTGCACGATGTGGTCAAAGCGGGCAAGGCGCGCTATATCGGCGCCTCGTCCATGTTCGCCTGGCAATTCACCAAAGCGCAATATACTGCTGATTTGCACGGCTGGACGCGTTTCGTCTCGATGCAGAATCACTACAATCTGATCTATCGCGAGGAAGAGCGCGAGATGATCCCCTGCATCCGTGATCAGGGCGTGGCGATGATTCCGTGGAGCCCGATGGCGCGCGGCTTTTTCTCGGGCAACCACCGCAAAGGAGACTGGGGCGAGACCTCACGCGCCAAAACGGATACGTATGCCCAAAGCATGTACTACCGCGACGAAGACTTCGTCGTCGCAGACCGCGTACAAGCGATGGCAAACAAACGCGGCGTATCCGGTTCACAGCTCGCGTTGGCCTGGGTGTTGAGCAAGCCGTTCGTCACCTCGCCCATCATCGGGGCGACCAAGATCGAACATCTTGATCAATCTATCGCGGCGTTGGAAATCGAACTTTCGGAGGATGAAGTCAAACAACTCGAAGAGCCGTATCGCCCGCATCCGATTCTCGGACATTCGTGATGACTGGACGATGGACTGTGGACGGTAGACGATGGTTGGTAAACCCTCGGTCTAGCGTCTATCGTCTATGGTCTGAAGCATCCACGCGGTAAAATTGGCGCATGGCTGAAACATTGAAGATCGTCATCCCGATGGCAGGCTGGGGCACACGGATGCGCCCGCACACGTGGAGCAAGCCCAAGCCGCTGGTCGGCGTGGCGGGACGAACTGCCCTCGATTATTTGCTGGATATGTTCAAGACTCTGCCCGATCCGCGCAATGCGGAATTTATCTTCATCGTTGGGCCATATCTCGGCGAAACCCAGATCCCACCATTCATTCAACAAAATTACCCGGACATCACCGCACATTACGTTGTGCAAAGCGAGATGAAAGGACAATCGCACGCGCTGTATTTGGCGCGGGGATATCTTAGGGGTCCGATGATCATGTGCTTCTCCGACACGCTGATCGAAACAGACTTTTCCTTTTTAGACCGCGAGAAAAGCGATGCGATCACTTGGGTCAAGCCGGTCCCCGATCCGCGGCGGTTTGGCGTGGCGGAAATGAATAAAGAGGGCTGGGTGACGCGTCTCATCGAGAAGCCGCAGTCGTTGGATAACAATCTGGCGCTGGTGGGATGTTACTATTTCAAGAGCAGTGAAAATTTGATGAGCGCCATCGAAGAGCAGATGCAACGCAATGTGCAGTTGAAAAATGAATTCTTTTTGGCCGACGCGGTCAACATTTTGCTTGAGCATCGCGCGCTGATGCGCGTGCAGAAGGTCGAAACGTGGCTGGACACCGGAACCATCGAGGCGACGCTGGAGACGAATCGTTATTTATTGGGAAGAAATCAAATTAAACCGCAAACCGCAAACCACAAAACAACAAAAATCATTGAGCCTGTATTCATTCACGAAAGCGCCAGGATTGATAATTCCACGATCGGGCCGTACGCCTCCATCGGCGCGGAGTGTAAGATCACGGGAAGCCAGATCGAAGACAGCATCATCGAGGCGGGTTGCGAGATCAAGGATTCGGCGTTGAAAAGCTCATTGATCGGCAGGCAGGCTAAAGTCGAGGGACGAGGCGTGAAAGAGGTCCTGACATTGAACGTTGGCGATAACAGTTCTGTAATGCTATCGTAGGACAGGTTGCTGACCTGTCCTATATTGTTTTAGGCTAGAATATGGATATTGTCGAATGCCGCTCGGATTCGGAGTACGCGGAACGTCCGCTGGCATTGACCTGGAACGGGCAACGCCATGAAGTTGCCGACATCCTGTCGAGTTGGCGCGGTCCCGGCGAAAAAGGCTTTCGCGTCAAAACAAGCGATGGAAAAATTTTTGAACTGACCTATCGGGAAGTTCCCGATGAATGGAAGATAAAACCAATCTAATGTCATTGCGAGCCGCCGCAGGCGGCGTGGCAATCTCCTCTCTGCTGGAGATTGCTTCGTCGGGCTTCGACAAGCTCAGCCCTCCTCGCAATGACAAAAACAAAATGGAGGCTCGATGGCCAACCCTCAAAATACGAAGGGCTTTCAACCAATCGGTTTTCAGGAAATCGCGAACACTCACAGACTCTCCAAACGCGTGGCGGGACTCAAGCCTTCGGGCATCCGCAAGTTCTTCGACATCGCCGCGACGATGAAGGATGTGATCTCGCTTGGCATCGGCGAACCGGATTTCACCACGCCCAAGCCGATCCTCGACGCGGGCATTCAATCCCTGCAACGCGGCGAGACGCATTACACCTCCAACCATGGCAAGATGGAATTGCGCCGCGGCATTGCAGAAAATCTCCAGCGACTCTACGGCGTGAAATATGATCCAGCCAACGAGATCATCGCCACGGTCGGGGTTTCTGAAGCGTTGTATCTCACCTTTACAGCGATTCTTGATCCGGGCGATGAAGTTATCATTCCCACGCCGTGTTTCGTTTCGTATCAAGCCGAGGTGATTCTGGCGGGCGGTGTGGCCGTTGAAATTCCAAGCCGCGCCGAAAACAATTTCCAACTCGATCCCGATGAAATCCGCAAAGCCATCACGCCGCGCACCAAGGCCATCTTTATCGGTTATCCATCCAATCCCACCGGAGCAGTCGCTGAGCGCGAGGTCCTCGTGGAAGTCGCGAAGATCGCGGAAGAACACGACCTGCTGGTCGTTTCGGATGAAATTTATGATCGCCTCGTGTATGGCTTCCAACATGTGTGCTTCCCCTCGCTCGGCGAAAGCATCCGCAATCGCACCATTTTGCTCGGCGGCTTTTCCAAAGACTATGCCATGACCGGCTGGCGCATCGGATACGCGGCCGGCCCGGCGGACATCATCAAAGGACTTGTCCGCATCCATCAATACACGATCATGTCCGCGCCGACCACCGCGCAGGACGCGGCCATCGAAGCATTGAAAAGCGGCGAACCCTACGTGAAGGAAATGCTGAGCGAATACGACCGTCGACGCAAACTCCTCGTCAGCGGACTCAACCGCCTCGGCCTCCAGACCTTTGAACCGCGCGGCGCGTTCTATGCCTTTCCCAACATCCGGGCCTCCGGCATGGACGATGAGACCTTCTGTCAGAAGTTGCTCGAAGAAGAACATGTGGCCGTCGTGCCAGGCAATTCGTTCGGCCCCGGCGGTGAGGGATACGCAAGAGCCTGTTACGCTACATCGTATGAAAAAATTGAAGAAGCCCTGCGCCGCATGGAAAAGTTCATGAGCAGGCACGGGTGATTCAGTAATCAGTGAACAGTAATCAGTGAACAGTAATCAGTGGGCGGATCTTTCATCCGCCCATTTTGTTTTGTTGTACAATGTCCACCGAGAGGAGAATCCATGATCTTCCGCGTGGGAATTGAGAATAATAATGAAGGGATTCGTTCGATTGCGTGGGCGCTTGAACATCCCGGTTGTTTTGCCTATGGCAAGGATGAAAAGGAGGCACTTGCCAACTTGCCCGAAGCCATCTGTGCTTATTCAGCCTGGATCAATCAACGTGAGTCGTCGTGGGTGAACGAAAACAAGATCGAATTGAAAATCGAAGATACTTGGACGGCATACAATATTGATGAATCCTTCGACCGGAATGAGCAAAGTGACTTCTACACAGTCGACTCATGGTTTCAGCACGATTGGAAGCCACTCACCGCGGCCGATATCGAACGCGGACTTAAATTGTTGGCTTGGAGCCGCGCTGATTTGCTTGACACAATCAAAAGTCTTGGCCCTGAAAAACTTGAGATGAAATATGAGGGCGAGCGTTGGCCGATCAATGGCATCCTGAATCACGTCGGCGGGGCAGAATGGTGGTACATGGAAAGGCTTGGGTTGGCGTTTCCCCGCTCCGAGGTCCCGAAAGAACTGCTGGCGCGGTTGGAAAAAGTCCGCGCCCATTTGAATCAAACTCTTCCAAAATTGGAAGGCATCAAACAAGTTGTCGGCCTGGAAGGCGAGTTGTGGAGTCCGCGCAAGATGCTCCGCCGCGCCGTCTGGCATGAACGGGATCACACGGTCCACATTCGGAAATTGATCTAAGTAGTCGGTCGAAATTATTTTTACAAAATCATGCTCTCGGCGGCGTCCCCGCCGCCGAGGACGGCGGCTCGATCAACAAAACTTTTATAAAGACTTTCAGTCGACTACTCAGCACCTTCTTTTCGATTGAGTGTTTTATAAATGAGGCACGAGGACGTAGATGATGAGCGAAGAAAAGGCCAAATTCGATCAAATGTGGCGCGACTGGTTCATGACGGACGCCTTCAGTGTGGAAAAGCGCATGTTCCATATCTTAGGCGGTCTGCCCCATGACCCGCGCTGCAAATTTTGCAGGGCTCCTTTCCAGGGGATCGGAGGAATGCTGGTCCGAACGTTTCTTGGGAAAAAGCAGTCGAGTCTAAATCCGCGTTTTTGTAATGTGTGCGAGGATTTCGCTGAAAATAATCCGGGCGGCGCGGAAGTGGAGATGTCCATGCTGTTCGTGGATGTGCGCGGCTCGACGGAACTTTCCGAGCAGATGAGCCCGACCGAGTTCAGCCAATTGATCAACCGCTTTTACATCGAAGCGACCAAAGCCATTGTTCACGAAGATGGCCTGGTCGAAAAACTGGCGGGCGACGCGGTCGCCGCTTTCTGGGGTGCGGGTTTCGCGGGACCCGATTACGTGAGGCGCACGCTTCAGACCGCGCAAAACATTTTGAAGACCATGAACCGCGAGAAGATTCCCGTGGGGGTCGGCATACATGCCGGCATTGCATATTTCGGCGCGATGGGCGAGGTGAATGGGTTGGTCAATATTTCGGCCATCGGCGATGAAGTGAACCTCGCCGCGCGTCTGGCTTCCAAAGCTGCGGCGGGCGAGATCATCGTCAGCGAGAAAGCCCTGCAAAAAGCGGGGATGGATGGAAGCGGATTTGAATCGCGCACGCTTGAATTGAAGGGGATCGGTCAGCCGGTCGCGGTGCGCGTGATGCGGGTTTCATAAATCTAAATTAAAGGCCCTCATAGACACTTTGAAGAGAGCAGGTGGTATCACCGCTCTCTTTTATTTTGCCTTTGTGTTCTTTCTGCCTTTGTGGTTAAATTCTCCCGCAATGGACTCGAAAACGCTCCATGTCCTTGAATATGAAAAGATCCTCGCCCGGCTTGCGAGCTTTTGTGATTTTTCCGCTTCCGCGGACTTGGCCCGCGCGCTTCGACCGACGAATAATTATGATGAAGCCGCCCGCCTCCTCGCAGAGACGACCGAGGCGCGCTTCCTGCTTTCCACTCACGATTTGACCATCGGCGGCTCGCACGACATCCGCCCGGCTGCAGACTTGGCGGCACGCGGCGGCGTGCTCGATCCGCAAAATCTGCTTGAGATCAAGTCCACGTTGATTGCCTGCCGCGATTTGAAAAAATCCCTCGAACACGCCGCGGACAAAGCCCCGCGTCTCGCGCGGATCGCGGTCGGCTTGCCCGAAACCTTTGGCATCGTGGACGCGGTCTCACGCGTGCTCTCGGAGCGCGGCGAGGTGCTGGATTCAGCCTCGGACAAACTCGCCAACCTGCGCCGCGAGATCCGGGTCGCGCGTGACCGGTTGATGTCGCGCCTGCAGAGATATTTAACGGAATCCGCCAACAAACTTCAGGAACCGATCATCACGCAACGCGACGGACGCTACGTGATCCCATTGCGGGCCGAATTCAAAGGAAGTATCAAAGCCATCGTCCACGATCAGTCATCGTCCGGCGCGACTTTATTCGTTGAACCACTGCCCGTCGTGGAACTCAACAATGAAATCCGCGAACTCGAACTGGCCGAGCGCGATGAAGAGCGCCGCATCCTGGCTGAACTTTCCGCGCTGGTCGGCGCACACGCGGCAGAACTCAAATATGGAATCGAAAATCTCGCCGCGCTCGACCTGGCGTTTGCAAAAGCAAAATACGCGGAAGAAATAAAAGCAAGCGAACCAATCTTGCACAAGATGGATCATGGAGAATGGAGAATGGATCAACCATCAACCATCAACCATCCTCCATTAACCATCCGTCTTCTCCACGCCCGTCACCCTCTGCTCGACCCCAACACCGTCGTGCCCATTGACTTCGATCCGCGGCCCGGCACGATTGCGGTCGTTATCACTGGTCCGAACACCGGCGGCAAAACGGTATCGCTCAAAACCGTTGGCTTGCTCGTGCTCATGGCACAATCCGGTTTGCACATCCCCGCGCAAAGCGGCTCAGAACTGCCCTGCTTCCATGATGTGTATGCCGATATCGGCGATGAACAATCCATCGAGCAATCGCTCAGCACGTTCAGCGGTCACATCACCAACATCATCCGCATTTTGAAGCAGGCCGATTCGCATTCACTGGTCATCCTCGATGAACTCGGCGCAGGCACCGATCCGCAGGAAGGCGCGGCGCTGGCACGCGCCATCCTCGCGCATCTGCTCGAACGCAGCATCACATCCCTGATTGCGACTCACTACCCTGAATTAAAAACATTTGCGCATTCGACCGAAGGTGTGGTCAATGCCTCATTGGAATTTGACATTCAGACTCTGCGACCAACCTATAAATTGACAATTGGACTCCCCGGACGATCCAACGCACTCCTCATCGCGCAACGCCTCGGCCTGGACCCTCAACTGGTCGCCGCGGCAAAAAGCGAAATCAACCCTGACGATCTGCGCGCCGACAAACTGCTCGACGACATCCGCAAGGAACGCAATCGTACCTCGCGCGAAGGCGAGAAATTGGAAAAGGCTCGTGTCAGACTCGAAGAGAAAACCCGCGAACTCGAAAAGCGACTCGAAAAGATCGAAGACGAGCGCCGCGAAGTTTTAGCGAAGGCCCGCGCCGAGGGCGAACTGGAAGTCGCAGTCTTGAAGCAAAACATCGAGTCGCTGAAACAACAATTGAGGAAGGCGCGCCAACCGTTGCAGGTAATCAAGGCCGTTGAAGAAAAACTTGATTCGCTTCAGGAAAGAATGGAAGCACCAGTTGAGAGAAATAGCGATCAGCGATCAGCGATCAGCAATCAGCCGGTAAAGTTAGGCGAGAGGGTCTTCATTGCTTCGCTCAAGTCCGAGGGGATCGTGACCGCTTTGAGTGAGTCCGAGGCGGAGGTGCAGATTGGGAGTCTGCGCGTGAGGGCGAAGTTGGCTGATTTGGAGAAAAAGCAATCAGCGTTCAGCGATCAGCCGAAAAGCAAAGCGCAAATCGAATCAAACTATCAACCGTCAATTGTCAACCGTCAACCGTCTCCGGGCATGGAAATCAGCCTGCGCGGCAAACTGGTGGAAGATGGCCTCAACGAGTTGGATAAATATTTGGAGAGGGCTTACTCCGCGGGTTTGCCCTTCGTGCGGATCGTGCATGGTAAAGGGACCGGCAAAATGCGCGAGGCCGTGCGCGCCGCGTTGAAAGACAGCCCGTACGTGAAATCATTTGAAGAAGCACATGAAAACGAAGGCGGCGCGGGGGTGACGATTGCGAAATTGGCAAGCGGATAATAAAAATTCGCCACAGATAAACACAGATGAACGCAAAATTTCTCTCAACGCCAAGACGCAGAGTCGCAAAGAGCCGAAAAATTCTCGGCGTCCTTGCGCCTTTGCGTTAAAACTTTATATTTATCTGCGTTCATCTGTGGTTAAAGATTTTTCAGACCAATGACGCGCAAACGACAAAATCCGCCCGCGGATGTAGAACGCATCCGGGTCGGCGACGGCGCGACGTTCTTTGATCAGCGCCATCGCCGCCGCAGGCTCTCGTCCCTGCGCGATCAAGATCGAAGCGGCCATCGCCACACTGCGATGACGTCCGTACGCGCAATGCACATACACTTTTTCATCGCGGCGGATCGCGTCGAGCGCGGCATGTGCCCCGCGAATCAACACATGAATCGGGATGGGCGCAAGCGGGTTGTCGAACGTCCGCAACCAGAGATAGGAAAGCCTCGGTTCGGTCGAGTCCGGCAAAGGTCCGCGCCGGAAGCGCATGTTGATCACCAGCCGCACGCCGAGTCCGCGCAGAAGGTCAAAGTCACGCAGGCCTGGCGTGGTTCCAATGAATAAGTCATCGGTGATCTGTGAATAATCCATGAGTGAATCTTATCATGGGCGCAAGGTGCGTCAAAATCGTCCTTTTGTATCGTTTATAATTTAGTCACTATGATGTTAGACGACGCGATCAAAGACATGCAAGCGAGGATCAGCTCGGCCTGCGCCGCCGCGCAGATGAAAGTGGTCAAGATGTCAGACGAAGAAGCGCGCATCACGGTGCTGTCGCCCGCGGGCGACATGCAGAAGATCAAAGATGCGACGTTTCAACCCGCGATTGATTTTCTCAACAATGAGGGACTCGACATTCAGGTCTTCGTTTATGATAAAGACGCGCCGCCGCTGAAAGGATGATCGGGCTGGGACACGATGAATCGTGTCCCATATTTTTATTATGACCTATCAAGGTGTTCTTTCCAAATATGGAGGACTGCTTGACCTCCCGCCTCACACGTCCGCAAGCGCCGTCAGCCTGCTCGAGGGCAATACGCCTTTGATTCGCGCTGACAATTTGGCGCGCCGCCTCGGCGGAGGCTTTGAGTTGTTCATCAAATACGAAGGCCTCAACCCAACCGGTTCGTTCAAAGATCGCGGGATGACCGCCGCCGTGAGTGAAGCGCTGGGACGCAGCGCGTTGAGCGTGATCTGTGCTTCAACCGGAAACACAGCCGCCTCCGCCGCGGCCTACGCGGCCCGGGCCGGGATGAAATCGGTTGTGTTGATTCCGCAGGGCAAAGTCGCGGCAGGGAAACTGGCGGGCGCGGCGGCGTACGGCGCGAAGGTGATTCAAATCGAAGGCTCGTTTGATGACGCCTTGACGATGGTGATTGAAATCTCGAACAAACATCCCATCTGTTTGGTGAATTCGATCAACCCGTATCGCATCGAAGGACAAAAGACCGCCGCGTTTGAAATCTGCGACGTGCTCGAGTCCGCGCCGGATTGGTTGTGCCTGCCGGTTGGAAACGCGGGCAACATCACCGCGTATTGGGCTGGATTCAAACAATACGATAAATTGAAATCCACCGGTCTGCCACAGATTTTGGGCGTGCAGGCCGCAGGCGCGGCTCCGCTGGTGCTGGGCCACACCGTTGAAAACCCGGAAACAGTCGCGACAGCCATCCGCATCGGCAGGCCGGCGCGCGCTGAACAAGCCTTGCAAGCCGCGCAGGAATCCAATGGACGCATCATCGCTGTAACCGATCAGGAGATTCTCAACATGCAGAAGATGCTGGCCGAACTCGAGGGCATTTGGGTGGAGCCTGCCTCCGCGGCGGGACTGGCCGGGCTGGCGCTGGAAATCGCGGCGATGGCCTTCAACCCGCGCGGCAAACGCATCGTGGCGGTCTGCACCGGGCATGGATTGAAAGACCCGGAGGCCATCACAGATCGCATGTCCGCGCCGTGGGTTGTGCCGCCGAAACTGGCCGCGCTGGAAGAGATTATCTTGGGGTAAAAAAAATTTAACCACGAAGGACACGAAGTACACAAAGAAGAAAAAAGTGCTTTCCTTTGCGCTCCTTAGTGACCTTCGTGTTTAGAGATTTAATCAGGCTATGAAAATCAAGATCAAAGTTCCCGCCACGTCCGCCAACCTCGGCCCGGGGTTCGATGCCCTCGGCCTTGCGTTGGATTTGTGGAATGAAACTGAATTCACTCCTGCGGATACTTTTTCTTTGCGCATCGAAGGCGAAGGCGCGGAGAGACTCGCGCCCAACCCAAGGAATCTCATCGTCCGTTCGATGCAAAAAGTTTATGATGCGGCGGGAAAACAAATGCCTGCGTTGGAAATTCATTGTTTGAATCGCATCCCGCTCGGGGCGGGGTTGGGATCATCCGCCGCGGCGATCATTACGGGTTTGCTTGCGGCAAACGCGTTGCTTGATTCATTTTTATCGAATGATGAAATCTTGAATCTCGCCACAGAAATCGAAGGCCACCCTGATAACGTCGCGCCGGCATTGATGGGCGGATTGGTTGTTTCGACGATGAATGAGGGCGAGGTCATCGGACATAAAATTGTAGGGACGAGTCACGACTCGTCCCTACATGTAACGATCGTTGTGCCTGATTTTCATTTCCCCACCAAACAAGCGCGGGCCGTCTTACCAAAACATGTTCCCATGAAAGATGCAATCCACAACATCAGCCGCGCAGTGCTGGTGACCGAGGCGTTGCACGATGGAGATTTGGATTTACTGGCAAAAGTGATGGACGATACGTTGCATCAACCCTATCGCCTGCCGCTGATTCCCGGCGCAAGAGAAGCAATGGACGCCGCGAAGCAAGCAGGCGCGGCGGCCGCGCTTTCGGGCGCGGGGCCGAGTTTGATCGCGTTCGCGTCGAAACGGGACTCAGGCATCGGGTCCGCGATGAAGCGGGAGTTTGAGTCGGCAGGATTAAGCACGCGCGTCTTTGAATTGGGGGTCAGCGAGGAGGGAGCGAAGGTGGAGAGGAAGTAACAGCCGAGAAGTTTGCGCTATAGCAAAACAAGAATGGACTCAGCCACTCGCCGAGTCCATTTTCATTACTACTCTCTGTTCTCTACTTACTACTCTCTTTTGGTACGAAATACACATCCGTCGGCTTCAACTTGGAATTGCGCAAAAACTTCGGCTTGACCTCCATCCCAATCCAATCCAGCGAGGGGGCTTGCGGGTCCACGCCCATCAGGCGGGTGAGGAGGAGCGTGTTCACGCCCTCGAACTCGATGAGCGCCAGCACAAAAGGCGTTTCGGGCAGGAATTCCTCCGAGCCGAAGTAACACACGGTAAACGCATGTACCTTCGCAGGGACGTTCGTGATGTCAATCCATTTCGTCTCCGCTCCCGAATACATGTCGTGTCCGCGCGGGTTGGCGTAGGTGTATCCGCTTTGGGGGTCGCGCGAAGCGATGAGACGTTTATTCGTCAGCGCCGCGAACCAGGGGCTGTCCTGTCCGTAGGAATGCAGGTAGGTAATCTTGTATTCCTGCTCGATTTGAATGGGCGTCATCTTCTTCAGGAATTCCATCGCCTCGTCGTCCGTCCCAATCGGGAACGGAATGCCGTGAACGATATAACCGCCTAACGTTTCTTCGCGTTGAGTGGGTAGTTTAGTCATGGTCATTTCTCCATTCCGTGGTCTTGATACGGCGGCGCTGGTCGAGTAGCCCGAAGGGCGTATCGAGACCCGCCGCCTACTCGACCACCCTATCCTTCTCTCTCCAACACCGACACGGTGACATACGTCCCCGTCCCGGCGTGACTGTGGATCGCGCCCCGCTTCGCATTCTGGACCTGAAGCCGGTCGTCGCGGAAATGTTTTTTGATCGTCCCCTGCAGCTGCCAGATGGCGAACACGCCCTGCATCAGTCCCGTCGCGCCGACGGGGTGACCGCAGGCGATGAGTCCGCCCGAGGGGTTGACCGGGCAGACAGGTTTCTCTTTCAGTTTCAAGCCGTAATCAATGTTCGGCATGAACGCCTTGCCCGATTCCGCGAACGGACCGCCCTCGCCGTAGCGGCATAAGCCGAGGTCTTCGTAGGTTTGAATTTCGCTGGAAGTGTAGGCGTCGTGCAGTTCCACGAAGTCGAGTTCGTGCAGCGGGTCGGAGATGCCCGCCATTTTGTACGCCATGTTGCCGGCGGTGCGTCCCGCGCGGAACGAGTGGACGCCGGGGTAGCGTGTGCCGTGTTCCCACAGTTTCTTGTAATACTTGCGCGTTTCGTCGGAGGATTTCTCCTGCTCGGTGGCATAATCGCGCATGAAGGTGTCGTAATCGAAGTGCGGACGATCCGCCATGCGCATCGCGTCGGTGCCGCGCCCGATGCCCGTCACCTTCACGAGCGGACGCGGAATCCTCGCGCCCGCGGCTTCGAGTTTTTTCAAACCTTCCTCGGAACACAAAATGACCGCCGCCGCGCCGTCGGACATGACGCAGATGTCGAGGCGCGTCAGGGGCCACGCCACCATCGGCGCATTGCGCACATCCTGAATCGTGATGCGCTGACTCTTCTGCGCATATGGATTGTGGAAGGCATTGCAGTAGTTCTTCACGCTGACGTGCGCCAACTGCTCGACCGTCGTGCCGAATTCCTTCATGTGGCGCGTCACCATCATGGCGTAGTAGCCCGAATAAAAACCTCCAACGGGATAATCGAACGACACGTCGGAGGCTAAGGCGATGAACTCGTTCCCCTTCCAGGTTTCCACGTGGGACATGGTCTCGAAGCCGTAGGCGACGCACACGTCCATGTGACCGCTGGCGACGTTCTTCCACGCCTCCTGAAAACAGATGCCGCCCGTCGCGCCGCCGCCTTCCACGCGGTGACTGGGCTTGGGACACAGCCCAAGGTAGTCCTGAGCCATGATGCCCGCCATCAATTGTCGGGCGAAGTGATCCGAGAAGTACGAGGCGACGGATCCGTCCACGATGCGGGTGAAGGTCGGAAAGTCCAAGCCCAGATCGGCAATGGCATAGTCATACGCTTCCTTGATGATGGCTTGGAATGTCTTGTCCGGTCTTGCCTTTGCAAACTTCGATACCCCGCCTGAGATTGCATACACAGGTCTCATTGTATGTTCCTCCTTGGTTCAAAGATAACCTCATCTTTGCAGAAACGAAGCAAAAATACTACTGACATTTATCATTGATTCTGTCATTGCGAGCGAGACGCGCGCGAGCGCGGCAATCTCCTCGCCACGATATCTCATTTATGCTAAACTGTTGAACATCCTCATTAGAAGTGAGCGCCATGGAAACCCTCGCGACCTCCATTTCCCCGGACGACCCGCAATTCCTCGCCAATAAAAAACACAATCTCGCTCTAGTTCACACGCTGCGCGAACGTCTTGCCGACGTGCGGCAGGGTGGCGGGGATAAATATCGTAAGCGGCAGGAAGAACAAGGCAAACTCTTTGTGCGCGACCGCATCGAACGTCTGCTCGATCCCGGCTCGCCCTTCCTCGAACTCTCCCCGCTTGCCGCGCATGGCATGTACGACCTCGAAGCCCCGGGCGCGGGCATCGTTACCGGCATCGGACGCGTCAGCCATCGCGAAGTCATGATCGTTGCCAACGACGCCACCGTCAAAGGCGGCTCGTATTTCCCGATGACGGTCAAGAAGCATCTGCGCGCCCAGCAGATCGCCGAAGAGAATCATCTGCCATGTTTATATCTGGTTGATTCGGGCGGCGCGTTCCTGCCGCTTCAAGACGAAGTGTTTCCCGATGTGAATCATTTCGGAAGAATTTTTTACAATCAAGCGCGCATGTCCGCAAAAAAGATTCCGCAGATCGCGGCGGTGATGGGAAGTTGCACGGCGGGCGGCGCGTACGTCCCGGCGATGAGCGACGAAGCGGTCATTGTCAAAGGTACGGGCACAATTTTTTTGGGCGGCCCGCCTCTCGTCAAGGCCGCGACCGGCGAAGATGTCAGCGCGGAGGATTTGGGCGGCGCGGATGTTCACACCCGTCTCTCCGGCGTGGCAGATCACTTTGCGGAGGATGATGAGCATGCGATTGAAATACTACGCTCTATTGTTGACACTCTTCCCCAAAAAGTAGAAAGTGGAAAGTCATCTTTCTACTTTCCACTTTCCAAACCCGAAGATCCCCTCTATCCCGCCGAAGAAATCTACGGCATTTTGCCCGCCACCTTCCGCGAGACATATGATGTGCATGAGATCATCGCACGTTTGGTTGATGGAAGCAAATTCCGCGAATTCAAAGCGCGCTATGGCACGACTCTCGTCTGTGGGTTCGCACGCATTCATGGATACCCTGTCGGAATCATCGCCAATAACGGAGTGCTGTTCAGCGAGTCCGCGCTCAAAGCGACTCATTTCATCGAGTTGTGCGATCAGCGCGGGGTTCCGCTCGTCTTCCTGCAAAACATCACCGGCTTCATGGTCGGACGCGAAGCCGAGGTCGGCGGAATTGCCAAAGACGGCGCGAAGATGGTCCATGCGGTTGCGACGACTCGTGTCCCCAAACTGACCGTCGTCATTGGAGGCTCATTCGGCGCGGGCAACTACGCCATGTCCGGTCGCGCCTACGGCTCAAGATTTCTGTGGATGTGGCCGAATGCGAGAATCAGCGTCATGGGCGGGGAGCAAGCCGCAAACGTGTTGCTTACCATCAAACAAGAGCAATTACAAAGGGAAGGCAAACCTGCCATGAGCAAAGAAGAAGCGGATGAATTCAAACGTCCCATTTTGGAGAAATACGAAAACGAAGGCAATCCCTATCATTCCACAGCAAGATTGTGGGACGATGGTGTGATTGACCCGGTGGATACGCGTCAAGTTTTGGGATTGGCGCTGTCGGTTGTATTGAATTCGCCCGTCGAAGAAAATAATTTTGGAGTTTTCAGAATGTAGTAAGTAGTAAGTAGTAAGTAGTGAGTAGTGAGTGGTAAGTGGTAAGTGGAGAATAGGCATGAGGTATGATGAATGGCAAGTGAGTGTTCCTGACGAGATCAAAGGTGATTCGCTTTGGAGGTTGGACGTCTATCGCCTTGGTTTGTTTATCGCTGATATTGCATGGCAGGATGCACTTGCTTTGACCAAGAATTCTCTTACGCGCGACCTCGCCGACCAGCTCTATCGCGCGGTTGGCTCGATCTCTGCAAACATCGCCGAAGGCTATTCTCGTTCTACAGGAAAAGACCGCGCTCGTTTTTTGGAATATTCACTCGGCTCCGCACGTGAAGCAAGAGATTGGTACTTTAAATCTCGGCACACACTGAAAGTAGAAGTTATCAATCATCGCATTGGTTTATTGACACAAATTATCAAAATCTTGAGCGTACTCACTCCTCATCAGCGCCAAAAAGGAATCCGCGAGGACCCGGCTATTTACGAGACTTCTTCACAACCATCAGACTCCATCCTCGTCTCAGAGATTCCAGAATCTTAATTCATTCACTACTTTCCACTCACCAAATGGAATTGACATGACCTTTCCCAAATCATCCTCCACCCCTCACCACTTCCTCGCCCAGCTCGTTGGCGGCTGGGCGGGCGCGACGCGCACCTGGCTCGAGCCGGAGGGCACGCCGATTGAATCGCAAACGCAGGGAAGCGTCCAACTCGTGCTGGATGGTCGTTTTGCGTTGTATCTTTATCAAAGCTCAATGGAAGGCGAGGCGCAACAGGGCATCTTTGCTTTCGGATTCAACACCACTCTCAATCGTTACGAAGCCTCGTGGGTGGATTCATTCCACAACAACACTGCCATCATGTTCTGCACCGGCGCGGCAAAAGAAAAGGGCTTCTCCGTCCTGGGCAGTTATCCCGATCCGGAGGGCGGCCCAGATTGGGGCTGGCGCACGGAGGTCGAACTTTTAGACAAGGATCATCTCATCATAACGGCATACAACATCAGTCCCGAAGGAAGCGAGGCGAAAGCCGTCGAATCCAAATTGACGAGGATGAAGAGATGAAAATCAAGGAACCGCGTCCGCAACTGGATTACCTCCTGCAGGAAACCCGCAGGCAATTAATTGACTTCAGCAATATGGCCGACACAAAGGCCAATATCCTGTTGAGTGTTTCATCGGTGCTGATCACGATCGCGCTCACACGCGTCAATGATCCATCCTGGAGACTGGCCGTGGTGGTGCTCTCCATTTTTATGTTGATCACAATCACCCTGGCGCTTCTCACCGTGACCCCAAGCATAGACATTTCGCCGCGCAAAAAACGACCGCTGAATGACCCCGAGTTCAATCCGCTTTTCTTCGGAAATTATTCGCACATGTCATACGAAGAATACCTCCGGCACATGGAGGAAATTCTCAACAATCCAAACACATCCTATGAAGTTCAGTTGCATGAAATCTATCATGTCGGCGTTTATCTGAAACATACAAAATATAACTTCGTCAAATATGGTTACATATTCTTCTTTATCGGCACCATCTCCAGCATCATCATTTATTTGATGCAGAATTTGAAGTAGACGCTCACACCATGTTTTCGAAAATCCTAATCGCCAACCGCGGCGAGATCGCCATCCGCATCATGCGAGCCTGCAAAGAGATGGGCATCCAAACCGTCGCGGTCTATTCCGAAGCAGACAAAAATTCCCTGCATGTTCAATTTGCAGATGAAGCAATTCTGCTCGGCGCGTCCGAACCCAAAGAGTCGTATCTCAGCATTGACAAGATCATCCATGCCGCAAAACAGACAAATGCGGACGCGATTCATCCCGGCTATGGATTTTTATCGGAGAACGCCTCATTCGCCGCCGCAGTGGCTTCCGCGAAACTGACCTTTATCGGCCCTTCAGCCGATTCCATCCGCGCCATGGGCGACAAAGCCGAATCAAAAATCAGCATGAAGAAAGCCGGTGTGCCGACCGTCCCCGGATTTGAAGGACTCGAATCTGCAACCGATTTCAAGAAAGCCGCAAAAGAAATTGGCTATCCGGTTTTGGTCAAAGCCGCGGCAGGCGGCGGCGGAAAAGGCATGAGAGTGGTGGAAAAAGAAAGCGAGTTGGGCGAAGCAATTGAATCCGCGCGGCGTGAAGCGTTGAATGCTTTTGGCGATGACCGTCTTCTGATCGAAAAATATCTGCCCAATGCGCATCACATTGAGTTTCAAGTCTTGGGCGATCAGCATGGGAATCTCGTCCATTTGTTTGAACGCGAATGTTCGGTGCAAAGACGCCATCAAAAAATCATCGAAGAGACACCTTCGCCATTGCTTGCGCCGAAATTACGAAAACAAATGGGCGAAGCCGCGGTCGCCTCGGCCAAAGCGGTCGGATATTTCAACGCGGGTACGGTTGAGTTCATCGTTGACCCCGATACGCTCAAATATTATTTCCTTGAAATGAACACGCGCCTGCAAGTCGAGCATCCTATCACGGAATTGGTCGTGGGGTCGGATTTGGTTCAATGGCAAATTCGCATCGCGGCGGGGGAGAAGTTTCCGTTCGCACAAAAAGATTTCTCCCAGCGCGGGCACGCCATCGAGTGCCGCATCTATGCCGAAGACCCGGCGAACGGATTCCTTCCAAGCACCGGCAAATTACTGCAATATATCGAGCCGCGCGGACCAAACATCCGCGTCGACTCGGGCTTTACCGCGGGCAGTGAAGTGACGCATTTTTACGATCCCTTGCTTGCCAAGTTGATTGTTTACGGAGAAAGCCGTGAAGTTACCGTCCAACGAATGCAAGCGGCCTTGAGCGAATTTGTCGTGCACGGTGTGACGACCAATATTGATTTTTTGCAGGCTGTTTTGCGGCATGAAGATTTCAAACGCGGCGATGTTTCCACGCGCTGGGTCGAGACGAAATTCAATTGGAAGCCGGGTGGGCCTTCATTCCAGATTTTGATCGCGGCCGCGATGGCCGATATGGCAACACCTCGCGCTCCGACCAGGCTCAACGCGAACGAAGCCGATCCATACAGCCCGTGGAAAACTCTGAGCGGGTTTAGAAATTAATGAAAATCGCTTTCGATCAAAGCACCATTGACTTGACCCCCAACGGCAGGAACTACAAGGCCGTATCGGATGGTAAAACCGTTGATGTTGAAGTCATCCGCGCCGAAAATGGAAAGCTGGATTTACTCATTGACGGCAAACATATAACTGCTTACATTTCATCGGACGGCGCGAAGAGATGGGTCACGGTCAATGGGCAAACGTTCGTGCTGACCAAATCGTCGGGCACGAAGCGCAGCGGCGCGGGGCACGATTACGCGTCCGAATTGGCCGCGCCGATGCCGGGTCAGATACGAAGCGTGAATGTCAGCGAGGGAGAGGCCGTCAGCAAAGGTCAAACTCTTTTGGTGCTGGAGGCCATGAAGATGGAAATCCGCATTCAGGCGCCGAGGGATGGCAATGTGAAAGAGCTGATGGTGAAAGTCGGACAGACCGTTGAGCGAGAGCAAATTTTGGTGAAGATGGAGGAGCAATGACCGGCAAATATTTTGACGAACTAGAAGTCGGGATGAAGTTCAAACACGGCGGGCGCACGGTGACCGAGATGGACAATGTGTTGTTCTCCGCGCTGACGATGAACACCCAGCCTTTGCACCTCAACGAAGATTTCGCCTCGAAGACCGAATTCGGTCGGCGGCTGGTGAATGGCGTTTTCACGTTCGGGCTTGTGGTCGGACTCACCGTCCCCGACCTGACCGAGGGTACAATCGTCGCCAATCTCGGTTATGATAAAGTTGTGCATCCGAACCCGGTTTTTCACGGTGATACGATCTATGCTGAGAGCGAGATCATCGAGAAGCGCGAATCGAAATCGAGACCGGAAGTCGGCATTGTGCGAATCAAATGCTGGGGCAGGAAACCGGACGATACAATCGTGGTTGAGTTTGAACGAACGGCGATGTTTTTGAAGAGGCCAAAAAATTAACCGCAAAGCCCGCTAAGAGCGCAAAGCAAACCTCCAAAAATTCTTCGCGACCTTTGCGTTCTTCGCAGTGAAGAAAAGGAAAATAATGCACTCACGACGCGCGTTACTCTACATGCCCGGCGACGATTGGAAGAAGATCACCAAGTCTGTGACTCTTGGCGTGGACTCTATTTGCATGGACATGGAAGACGGCGTGGCGGTCAACAAAAAGGCTGAGGCACGCGCCGTGATCGCAAAGGCTTTGCAGGAAGTGAATTTCGGCAAAAGCGAAAAACTGGCGCGCATCAATTCCATCGGTTCGGGCTGGGAGAAGGAAGACATCGAAACTGTCCTGCCGTTTCACCCCGATGGGATTGTCATTCCGAAACTGGAAGAACTAAAACAAATCCAATGGGCGAGCGAGGTCATTGAAGCCGCGGAGTTGAAACATGGCTGGCCGATGAATTCAATCCGCATTTTAGTGGTTGTGGAAACTGCAAAAGGAATTTTGAATCTCAAAGAAATCGCCTCGCATCCGCGACTGGATGCCATCATCTTCGGCGGCGAGGATTTTGCGGCCTCGGTCGGCGCGACGCGCACAAAGGAAGCCATTGAATTGCTTTATGCGCGCGAGGCGGTGGTCACGGCTTGCGCGGCATTCGGGTTGCAAGCCATTGACATCGTGGCGATTGACTTCAAAGACCTCGAGGCGCTTCGAGCGGAGTCCGAGTTCGGGGCGCGGCTGGGATTCAGCGGGAAGCAGATCATCCATCCAGCGCAGGTCGAGACGGTGCAGTCTGCGTTTACGCCGAATGATGAAGCCATCGCGTATGCCAGACGCGTGGTCGAGACCTTCGAAGCGAGTCAAAAAGAAGGCAGGGGCGCGTACGCGCTAGATGGTAAGATGATTGACATGCCGCTGGTCAAGAGTGCACAGAAAGTTTTAGAGCGAGCGAAGGCGGCAGGAAAAGCGTAGCAGACGACAGACCATAGACTATTGTCTATCGTCCATGGTCTATGGCCGAAAAAAAATAGAGATGCAATGACACCTAAAGTCCAGGCCATTATAAATATTGACGAAGGCGAAGAGATCGCCTCCGCCTGCGCGTCGCCGCACATTGCGGGGACCGGCGTGTATAAATTCCTTGCCAAAAAGAAAAAGGACGGGACGTTCGAATGGGCGCACTTTGTCCAGCGCGATAATGGAGCGAAGGAAAATATCTATCGCGGTCAGGTTGAAACGCGTCAGCAACTCGACCTGGTGCTGGAGATTATGAATCGCAATCTCAAGAAAATCTTCAAGGTTGAAATGCGTTCGGCGGATTACGATGCCTATTCGCTGGATGGAAAGAAAGCGCCGCCGCACGTTCATTAAACTTTATCAAACAGAAAATATCTCAAGCCCCATCCGCAGATTATGCAGAACGGACGATCCTATTTCATAATCTGCGCAATCTGCGGATTATTTCATCGAGGATAAAACACATTGATCGCAATCTTATATGGTCTGGCCTCCGCCCTCTCCTGGGGCGCAGGCGATTTCACCGGCGGGCTGGCTTCACGTAAAACCGGCGCGTATCGCGCGGTGCTTTACGGCGAGGCCGTTGGATTGACCGCATTGTTGCTGTTCGCATTGACCGGTCCCCAGCCCTGGCCAGATCCGACATCCTTGACCTACGCACTGATCGCCGGCGCGCTGGGGACAGCCGGGATTCTCATGCTCTACACAGCAATGGTCGAGGGCAAGATGAGCATCGCCGCGCCGGTCTCGGCTCTGCTGGCGGCCGCGTTGCCGGTCGTGATTGGCATCTTCACCCAGGGAATGCCCGGCTGGCCTACATTCATCGGTTTTGGGTTTGCGCTCAGCGCGGTTTGGCTGGTCTCGCAAAGCGAGAAAGGAATCAAAGATATTTTCTCGCATCTTGCCGACTTGCGCCTGCCGCTGTTGGCCGGCCTTGGCTTCGGGGCATACTTTACATTCATGAACCTCGCGACTCGCGAGGTCACATTCTGGCCCATCGTGGCCGGGCGCAGTTCGGGGTTGGTCGTTATGGCCCTGTTCATCCTTTTCCGCCGCGGGGAATGGAGGCCGAGCCGCGGCTCATGGCCTTTGCTCCTCCTCAACGGAATCCTGGATGTCGGCGGAAATATCTTCTATGTGCTCGCCGGTCAAACGGGAAGGCTGGACGTTTCCGCTGTGCTCAGTTCGCTCTTTCCGGGGACGACGGTTTTGCTGGCATCCTTGATTCTCAAGGAACGCATCTCGCGCACGCAATGGCTGGGTATTCTCTCTGCGTTGATCGCCATTGCTTTGTTCACACAGTGAACTTCATAGACGCCCGGCCGTTCGCGCATCACATGGGCGCGCGAATTTATAAAAGATACAGGCTGTATCGTAAGACCATAGACCATCGTCCATTGTCTATGGTCGGGAGGTAAGTATGACTGGAAGACTCGCAAACAAAGTCGCCATCATCACCGGCGCGACCTCGGGGATTGGAAAAGCCACAGCGCTTCTTTTCGCGGACGAGGGGGCGGCGCTCGTTTTAACGGGCCGACGCGCGGCCTTGGGCGAAGCCGTCGCTAACGAGATCCGCTCGAGGGGCGCGCGATGCGTGTACGTCGTCGCGGATCATACCCAGGCGGAGGACTGTCAACGCGTGGTAGATGTCGCGTTAAAAGAATTCGGTCGCATTGACATTTTGTTCAACAACGCCGGCATCGTCACCAGCGGCACAGCAGAGACGACCAGCGATGAAGTCTGGAACAACACGCTGGCGATCAACGTGACCGCCGTGTGGCGCATGTGCAAACTGGTCATCCCGCACATGAGGGAACGAGGCGGATGCGCCATCGTCAACAACGGCTCGGATTGGTCGGTGGTCGGTGGAAAGAATGCCCTGCCTTACGTGACCAGCAAAGGCGCAGTGGCCTTGATGACCAAAGCCATGGCGCTCGATTATGCGCGCGAGAAGATTCGCGTCAACGCCGTCTGCCCGGGCGATACCTTTGTGGATCGCTGGCTGGAGAAGGGTTACTTCGCGGACTCTGATCCGGTCACGCTCGACGATGCCATCGAAGAAGCCAGCGCGTACATCCCGATGGGACGCTTTGGTCTGCCCGAGGAGATTGCAAAAGCGGTTTTGTTTTTGGCTTCAGACGATTCATCGTTCGTCACCGGCCATTTGCTATTGGTGGATGGAGGCAATACGGCGCAGTAAAAGCCGGAATTCGACACCAGCACTTGCGCCATGTACAAGTGTATTCGGGAATCAGCGGGGGTGCTATACTTAATTCAAACTAATCTTACGCCGCTCAATATTCTAAAAAAGATATTGTACGGCAACCGTCTAAAAGCAATCAGGTAAACTGTATTCGATGTTCAAGCTGGCCAAAGACAAGTGATGGAAAACAACGAATCCCAAACCGACCTCGCCGCGCTCGAAGCATTGGTAGTGGACAACCCCGATCTTGAGAGACTTGAAGCTTTGCTTAGCCAATTCAATATATTTGAAGCACTACGCGCCGTTCGGCACGAACTACGTCATTCAGATGTTCTCGCCTATCTTCTTACCCCCAGTCAGAATCACGGTTTGGGTGACGAGTTTGCGCGTCGACTACTACAGAAAGCGTTAATACCAGCAAATATACAACCTTTGCCCGCGTCTCCGATTGACTTGGATATCTGGAATCTCAACGAGTTGGTAGTTTTGCGCGAATGGCAGAACATTGACCTATTGTTGCTCGATGAACCACATCAATTGGCCGTCATAATCGAGAACAAAATAGAGAGCGGGGAACATTCAGATCAGCTAGAGCGCTATCTTCGCACGGTACAGCAACACTACTCCGGGTGGAAAATCCTTGGTCTGTACTTATCACCCGAAGGGGATGCCCCATCGCACGAGACGTACATTTCGGTCGATTATGGGACGGTATGCGAGATTATTGAGGGTCTAATTGAAAGCCGATCTTCAACGCTGGGAGCAGATGTACGTACGCTTATGGTTCACTATACCCAAATGCTCAGGAGGCATATTGTGGCCGAATCCGAAATTGCAGAGCTATGCCGACGCATATATCTCAAGCACCAGCGTGCACTGGACTTGATCTACGAATACAGGCCGGATCAGCAGGCAATAATCCGCGAAATACTCGAGCAATTAGCCCAAAATAATGAAGAGCTCGTTTTGGATCACTGCTCTAAGAGCTATATCCGATTTGGAGTTACAGCCTGGGATGTTCCGAAACTCAAGTCAGGTAAAGGTTGGACACGTTCAGGGCGTATTATGTTGTTTGAGTTCGCGAACTCAATTGATAGGCTAAAGCTCAAACTCATCGTTGGCCCCGGACCGGATGATATTCGCCAAGGCCTATTTGACACGGCTCAAGCACATCAGCCGCCTTTCCGTGTAGCGTTCAAAGCGTTGAACCAGAAGTGGAACACTATCTATGACAAGGCTTTCTTGACATCAAAAGACTACGAAAATGCTACTGATGAGCAACTTGCTGAGGAAATTCGCAAACATTGGAACCGCTTTATTGAGAGTGACCTACCGGCAATTTCAGAGACACTGAAGAAGGAACGATGGATTTAGAGCGAGGTCCGCAAAACATTCTTTGATTCGGGGCCAGGCTCTGGCTTAGGTTTCAAAGTTCCACCCAATCCTTGGTTGCACAGGACGCGGCTACGCCGCGCTAACTGACCAGCTTTTGAAGCTGAGTACGCGCTTTCAATTGAGATTCGGCCTGACACACCGCGCCGGCGAACTCAATCGTTCGCCAATTCACCTTTATCTTCGCTCGAACTTCTAATACGTTAATCCCCTCTCGCTTGACAAAAACTTAACTCGCATATAAAGTTAAGCCCGCTTAACTAAAAAGCAGGCTTAACCTATGACCGATTCGGCTCAACTCTCCCGCATCCTGCGCAAATGGATGGACACGGTCACCCACCGCTCGATGCGCGGCTGGTCACATCATGCCAAGGCGACGGGCATGTCCGTGCCGCAGTTCAGCATTCTGATGCAACTGCATTACCGCGGCGCGTGCGACATCTCCGGCATCAGCGACCGCTTCGAGATCACGTCCGCGGCTGCCAGCCAGCTGGTGGATAAACTCGTGCAGAACGGTCTCATCGAGCGCGCCGAGCATCCCGATGACCGCCGCGTCAAACAGGTCACGTTGACGAATAAAGGCAAACGTCTTGTCGAGCACGGCATCGAACAGCGTTATCGCTGGGTGGACGAACTTATCTCCCGCTTGAATGCCGAGCAACGGACAAAGGTCGCCGAGGCGTTGACGATTCTCACCGAGGCGGCGCGCGAGGCCGAAGCAGAAGCAGAAAAACAAACAGCGTAACACCTGACTTTCCATCTCTAATTCACATTCACTTCACAACCCAAACGTATATTCATCCATAGTGCCATCCTGAGCGCAGCGAAGGGTCTCGATCTCAAGAACAAGATTCTTCGCCTTCACTCAGGGAAAGGCTCAGAATGACAATCAGAAAGGATACATCACTTTGCAAGCAACCATGACCCGACCCAATGCACGCGGGCGAAGCCGCGACCAACGCCCCTCCTTCAAAGGGATTGGCCGCGCCATCCGTTACCTGACACATTACAAAGGACAGGCTCTTTTACCCTATCTCTTCCTCGTGATCGCCACGCTCTCGCAGTTGGCTGTGCCCAGCATGGTGCGCGCCATTCTTGATGCCGTCACCAGCGGCTACGTCGCCGACCAGGTGCGGCAGGCGCTCGATAAAATACCGGCGCAATTCGTCAGCGCGGCGTTGCCGAAAATTCTCGAAGCGTTGAAATATCCGTCCACTTTAACGGTGGACCAGCTCAGGGTCCGGTTGGATGCGGATGTGAACAACGCGCCGCATTTGCTGGTCAACGCGCTGATTGCCATCGTCATCTTCGCGGCTCTGCGCGGCATCTTCGCGTTTTTGCAGGCATTCTGGGCAGAGAAAAATTCGCAGGCTGTGGCGTATGACTTGCGAAATGATTTGTACGCGAAAATTCAAAATCTTTCGTTTTCATATCACGATAAAAACCAGACCGGCCAATTGATGATCCGCGCCACCGACGATGTGGAGAAAGTCCGGCTCTTCATCGGGCAGGGACTCTTGCAACTCGTGGGCGCGGTGATTTTGTTAACGGGAACCGTCATCATCCTGTTCACATCCAACGCTTCGCTGGCATGGACCGCCATGCCGATCCTGCCGATCGCGCTGGTATTGTTCCTGATCTTCGGCTCGGTCAGCCAGCCGATGTTCATCAAGGTGCAACAGAAACTTTCCGCGCTCAACACGGTCTTGCAGGAAAATCTGGCGGGCATCAAAGTCATTAAGGCTTTCACGCGCGAGAAGGAACAGCAGGCCAAGTTCCGCGTCGCGGCAGATGCAACGATGAATCAAGCCATCGCCATTTCGCGCTTGTTCACATTTTTGTTCCCGCTGGTCTTCCTCATCGCCAACCTCGGACAGGCCGCGATTCTTTATGTGGGCGGCAAGCAGATCATTAGCGGCCTGCTGACACTCGGCGAATGGCAGGAATTCTCACTGTATCTCGTGTATCTTTTCTTCCCAGTGGCACAGTTCGGTTTCATCATCACGCAGATGGGACAAGCCGCCGCTTCCGCCGAACGCATCTTTGAAATTCTGGATGCGAAGAGCGACATCGTGGACAGCCCCAATGCGAAGACGCTGCCCGAGGTCAAAGGTGAAGTGAAGTTCGAGAACGTCACCTTCCGCTATTTCGGCGGAGGCGAACCGGTTTTGAACAAAGTATCGTTCACCGCCGAACCCGGCGAGACGATTGCCCTGCTCGGCGCGACCGGTTCGGGCAAGACCAGCATCATCAACTTACTGCCCCGCTTCTACGACCCGACCGAAGGCCGCATCACGATTGATGGTTACGACCTGCGCGAGGTCACGCTCGATTCGCTTCGTTCGCAGATCGGCATCGTGCTTCAAGAAACAACCCTCTTTGGCGGCACGATTCGCGAGAATATCGCCTTCGGCAAACCGGATGCCACACTTGAGGAAATTCAGGCCGCCGCCAAAGCCGCCGCCGCGCACGACTTCATCATGTCCTTCCCCGATGGTTACGACACACACGTCGGCGAACGCGGCACGACTCTTTCCGGCGGACAAAAGCAACGAATCGCGATTGCCCGCGCGCTTCTGCTCAATCCGCATATTCTGATTCTCGACGATTCGACTTCAAGTGTTGACCTCGCCACCGAAGCGCAGATTCAAGCCGCGCTCGAGAAACTGATGAAGGGCCGCACATCCTTCGTCATCGCGCAACGCATCAGCACTGTGATGAACGCCGATAAAATTCTCGTGCTCGACAAAGGCGCCATCGTCGCGCAGGGCAGGCACGCCGACTTAATGGAGAATGAACCGATCTATGCTGAAATTTACAACTCACAACTCTTACCGGAATCTGCTCACGCGGCAGGGGAGGATTAGCCAATGATGGGTGGTCCCGGCCGCTTTGGCAACATTCTCAATCAAGAATCCCTCAAGCCGCGCAAGCTGAGTGAAACGCTCATGCGCCTCGGCGCGTACTTTGGCCGCTTCTGGTACATGATCCTGGTGGCCGTCCTCATGGTGGTCGTTGCAACGTGGAGTCAGGTGACGACTCCGGAATTGACCGGTCAGGCCACGGACTGTTTCCTTGTACCCATCGGTCAATCCGCGTTTGGAAACTTCGGCTCATTCGGACCTCAAAACGGATCACAGACCAACACAGCGACTTCAAGCTGTTGGCTCGCCTCGACCGACACGTCCATGCTGTCTACCTCGCGCAAGATCATTTATGCCGCGTTTCATATTGGCGGATACCAAACTCCTGATCCGGCCACCGCGACCAACGATCAACGCGTCGAAGGTCTCACGCGTCTGATCTTGATCGTGATCGTTTTATTCGTGCTCGGCTCCGTTCTGACGGGCGCGACATTCTTCGTCATGTCGTGGACCGGCCAGCATGTCCTGCGCGTCCTGCGCGTGGAGGTCTTCGAGCAACTGCACCGACTCTCGTTGAGTTACTACGCCGAACACGAAGCCGGTGACTTGATGAGTCGTATTACCAATGATACGTCCGCCATCGAACAGGCCTTCTCGTTCGCGCTGGTCAACGTGTTCAGCGGTATCCTCCTGCTGGTGTGGGTCGCGTACAACATGCTGATCAACAACCTGCCGTTCGCGCTCCTCTCGCTTTCGGTCTCGCCGCTCATGTTCCTCGCCACGCTGTACTTCTCCGAGCAGGCTCGCAAGGCGTTTAGAAAGAGTCGGCAGGAGATCGGCAACGTCAACGCGGAACTTCAAGAGTCAATTGCCGCGGTGCGCGAAGTTCAAGCCTTCAACCGCGCCGATGAGAACATCGAACAGTTCAAGGAAGTCAATGCCGCCAACCGCGATGCAAATGTGCGCGCCGTGGCCTACACTTCCGCCCTTGCCCCAACGCTGGAAGCTTTCTCGTATGTTGGCCTCGCCATCGTGACCGGTGTGGGCGGCTGGTATCTGCTCAAAGGTCAAACACTTTTCGGAACAACGGTAACCCTCGGTTTAGTCGTGACCTTCCTCGCGTATGTCCAGCGCTTCAACCAGCCGATTCAACAGATCGCGGTCTTGTGGACGAACATTCAAAATGCCGTGGCCGGCGCTGAAAGAATCTTCGGCATTCTCGACGAAAAGCCTGCCGTCACCGATAAACCTAATGCAAAGATCATGCCGCAGATTCAGGGCAAGGTCGAGTTCACGAACGTCTCGCACGAATATGAAGACGGTGTGCCTGTGCTGAAACAGGTCACGTTCAGCGCGGAGCCGGGACAAACGATTGCCATCGTGGGTCCCACCGGCGCAGGCAAGACCACCATCATCAATCTTCTGCCGCGCTTCTATGACGTCACCGAAGGTTCGGTCAAGATTGACGGCATTGACGTGCGCGATGTAACTGCCGAATCAATTCGAAGACAAATCGGCATCGTGCTTCAAGACACCTTCCTGTTCAGCGCCACCGTCATGGAAAACGTGCGCTTTGGCAAACCAACCGCTACCGACGAAGAAGTGATGGCCGCCATCAAACTGGCCAACGCCGATTCGTTCATCGAACGCCTGCCTGAGAAATATCAGACCGTTCTCGGCGAACGCGGTTCGGGCTTGAGTCAGGGTCAGCGGCAATTGCTTTCGATCGCGCGCGCCGCGCTGGCAGATCCGCGCGTGCTGATTCTGGACGAAGCCACCTCCTCGGTAGATACAAGAACCGAGCGTCTCATCCAGAAGGCCTTCGATCAACTGCTCAAAGGACGCACCTCGTTTGTCATTGCGCATCGCCTGTCCACCATCCGCAACGCAGATATGATCCTCGTGCTCGATCACGGTCAAATCATCGAACGCGGCAAGCACAGCGACCTGCTGGCGAAGCAGGGTTTCTATTACGACCTGTACATGAGCCAGTTCAAGAAACAGGAAGAAGTGGCCGCCCCCTTCGGGGATGATAAAGCCGCGGTCGTTGCAAAATAACGTCATTGCGACCGAAGGGAAGCAATCTCAAGTATTGAAATAGACAAAGGTTTCATGTAAACAGGAGATTGCCACGGTGAGAGCACACCGCCTCGCAATGAGAATTGAAAGCGTAAGGTCCCTCGTCGAAATTTGGCGAGGGACCTTTTCACTTGACGCTTTCTTTCTTTCCCCGTAAGATAGGCACGAAAATAGAACATTCTTTCACCACCAAGGACACGAAGGAACACAAAGTTAAAAATTTTTCCTTCGTGTCACTTCGTGCCCTTCGTGGTTAAAAGCTCTTGGAGAACCCATGGAACTCGGTCTCATTCGCAAAATAGACATTGATAACGAAATGCAACAGGCGTATCTCGATTACGCCATGTCCACCATCGTGGCGCGCGCCCTCCCCGATGCGCGCGATGGACTCAAACCTGTACATCGCCGCATTTTATATGCGATGTACGACATGGGCATTCGTTCCGACACGGCGTACAAAAAGTCCGCTCGCATTGTCGGCGAAGTGCTTGGCAAATATCATCCGCATGGCGACGCGGCCGTGTACGAAGCCATGGCGCGCATGGCGCAGGATTTTTCCATGCGCACACTGCTCGTGGATGGTCAGGGCAATTTTGGTTCGGTGGATGGCGATCCGCCGGCCGCGATGCGCTACACCGAGGCGCGCCTCACCGCGGCGGCCCTTGACCTTTTAGCGGACCTCAACAAAGAGACCGTTGACTTCCTCCCCAACTTCGACGACACGCTTGTTGAACCAAGCGTCCTTCCCTCGGCGATTCCGAATCTGTTGGTTAACGGCGCGACCGGCATCGCGGTCGGCATGGCGACTTCCATCCCGCCACATAACCTCGGCGAGATCGTGGACGCGCTGGTCTACATGCTCAACCGCTGGGAGAAACTCGATGACATTGACGTGGATCAATTGATGAACTTCGTCAAAGGCCCGGACTTTCCGACCGGCGGAGTCATCGTGCAGGAGAAAGGCGAGGAGGACATCGAGGCCGCCTACGGGTCCGGGCGCGGACGCGTGACGGTGCAGGCCAAAGTCCACATTGAGGAGATGGAACGCGGCAAGAGTCGCATCATCGTCACTGAACTGCCGTATCAGGTCAACAAATCCGCTTTGATCGAACGTATCGCAGAACTTGCGCGCGAGGGTCATCTCGATGGGCTGGCCGATCTACGCGACGAGTCCGACCGCCAGGGCATGCGCATCGTCATCGAACTCACCAAGAACGCCGATCCAAACATCGTCCTGCACGATCTCTATCGGCGCACGCCCATGCAGTCCACATTCAGCATCAATCTGCTGGCCCTCGTGGATGGCGAGCCGCGCACGTTAACTCTCAAACAGGCATTACGCGTCTATATCGAGCACCGGCTGACGGTCATAAAAAGACGCGCTGAATTCGATCTGGAAAAGGCCAAACAGCGAGCGCATATCCTCGAGGGATATTTAGTCGCGTTGAAGAATCTGGATGAAGTGATCAATCTCATTCGCTCCGCACCGGACGTGGAAGCGGCGCGGGCAAAACTAATGAAACGCTTCAAGCTGACGGAACTACAGGCCACCGCCATTCTCGATTTGCAATTGCGAAGACTGGCCGCGCTCGAACGCAAAAAGATAGATACCGAATACAAAGAAGTCAGCGCGCTGATCAAAGAGTTGACCGCGCTGTTGAAATCGCCGAAGTTGATGCGCGGCGTGGTGGCCGATGAATTGCTGAAAGTGAAGGAAGCCTACGGTGACCGACGCCGCACGCAGATCGTGAGCATGAAGGAGGAGGCCAAGGGCCGCAAGGCGCTGACCTCGACCGACCTCTTGCCCGAACAAACGGTGTGGATTGGCGTGACCGCCGACGGGCTGGTGGCGCGCACGCATGATGACAAGCCGCCGCGACATTCCGGCAACGACGCGCCGCGCTTTTTGGTCAAGGCCTCCGCGACAGACACGATTTATTTTGTCACCAAGTTAGGCAAAGCCGCGGCCGTCGCGGCGCAGATCATCCCGGAAGCAGAGAAGTTGAGTCAAGGCTCGATGTATTACAAAGTCTCGCCGCTTTCGGAGACCGATTCGCTCGCGGCCGTGTTTGCCCTGCCTGCCCGCAAAACGGACCTCCCTGAAGAGGCCTGTGTGCTGACCACGACGCGCTTCGGCATGGTCAAGAAGAGTCTCGTCAGTGAATTGCCGGGGCCCTCCTCACAAACATTTACGCTGGTCAAGATCAACGAAGGTGACCGGCTCGTCTCGGTCAGTCTCACGGATGGCAGGAAGAAAGATATTTTGCTTGTGACCGCGCTCGGCATGGCGATTCGATTCAAAGAAGACGATGTGCGCCCGATGGGCCTCGTCGCGGCGGGCGTGAACGGAATCAAACTGGAGAACAATGATGAAGTAGTCGGCGCGGAAATCCTGCCGACCGATGGCGAGGTCTTGCTCGTCACATCGAACGGACACGCCAAGCGTTTGGAGCAAAAAGAATTCCCCGTTCAGGGGCGCTATGGTAAAGGCGTTACAGCCTGGAGCCTACCGGATAAAGTCAAGATTGCGGGCATCGCGATTGACAAAGCGACTCACACCGCCACGATTCATTTGAGCAAAGGCGCGGCCAAGTCCGCGCGGCTGGACGCGGCCGCGATCCGCAAGCGTGCCGCTTCACGCGGCGATGAAGTCGTCGAGGTCAAACCGGGCGAGGAAGTGGTGGCGGTGACGATCGGCTGGGCTGTGGAAAAGTTTCTACCAATCGCAAAGGTCAATGCAAAACCCGCAAGGGCAAAGAAAGAAGTAAAAGGTAAGAAGTCCGCGCCGAAGAAGACTCCTGCGAAGAAAACCGCGGGCAAGAAGGCAACAAAATCCGTGAAGAAGAAAAGCAAAAAGAAATAAAATGAGGAAATGACGACCCATGGCCGTCATTTCTTTTTGAAGACAAACTTATTTCTTTTTCAACTCAGCCAGACGTTTGGCAAGATCGGCCTGTATATCTCTGTACATCCATTGCCCGGCAAGATTGTTCAACTCATAAGGATCGTTTTTCAGGTCGTACAACTCGTGCTCGCCTGTGGAATATTCGGTGTATTTCCAGTCCGGTGTGCGAATCGAATAAAACTCCGGGATGGTCGAGCCAACCCCTTCTTCAGTCGGCCAATGCTCGAACAAAATCTCGTCCCGCCAGGGTGCATCGGCGTTCTTGAGCAACGGCACGAGGCTCATGCCATTCACGCTCGAAGGAATCGAAACGCCAGCCAGGTCGGCGAATGTAGGAGCCAAGTCAATATTGGCGACCAGGTGTGTATCCACGCGCGGGGCGTAATATCCCGGCGCATAAATAATGAACGGAACCTTCACACATGCTTCGTACGGACAGTTCTTTGCAAATCCAAAGCGATGATCGCCGACAGTCAAGCCATTATCGGAAAGATAAACGATAATTGTCTTTTGCCGCAATCCGGTTTTATCCAGCGCGTTCAAGATCGAAGCGACGCCGTCGTCCACTGAAAGCAGGGAACGCAGAATCTGCTTGTAGGTGATGTCAATTTCATCAGGTGAGAAAGCATCCAGCGCCTGGACATATTCGGGCTTGTCGTTCACATTCTTTTCGTTGAAATCGGGAGGACGATATGGAATCCATTCGGAAGGATTGCGAAAAGTATTCTGATGCCGCGGCGCAGAAATGTAGGGAGAATGCGGGTTGTAATAACCCACAAACAGCAGGAAAGGTTGGTCACGCGTGGTCGCGATGAAGTCCACTGCTTTTTGAGTCACCACGTCCGCGCTGAAATTCGCCTTGGATTTTGGATATTCGACGGGCGTTCCATTTTCAGAAAGGCTGAAGTTGAAGTAATACTGCAGTTTGGGCGAGTTCTCGTTTTCGTTCACGCCAACAAGATTTTTGCTCAGGAAAGCGCCCCAATCATCCCAGCCCGGCGGCACATATCCCAACGGCGTCAAGTCTTCATAGTTGTTCAAGTATTTTCCATAATAGGCCGTGCGATATCCGGCGCTATGCAACCACACAGCGACCGAAGAAGCATCTTTGAACTTCGGAGCGCCCCCCAGCGGCATCCGGTCGGTGTAGACCTGATGGTTGTGGACATATTCACCGGTTAAAATACTGACGCGGCTTGGGCAACAAAGCGGCGTGGTCACGAATCCGTTTGTAAAATCCACCCCTCGGGCGGCCAGCACTTTTCGAACCGTCGGCATGTAATCCACAGTTTGGAAAGGTTGATCATCGGTCAGGATGACAATGATATTTGGGCGCGCATCTGCAAGTCGAGATTGAGACGCGGACGAGTCCACCTTCACATCTAAAATCGTCGCCGTTCCGGTCGGGACCTGTGGTATGGCCTGTGTTCCAGATGGTGGATTTCCCGCTGGAACACAGGCCGAAAGCAAAATCGCAAGGGTCAGGAAAATGAATCTGCCGCACTTCATCTTATTCATATGAACTACATTCTAACTCGAAACTTTCGCCGCTGGTAAATCTACTGCAGAAAAACGATTTTGATAACGAACCACCCCAATTTCCTACACCCGGCATTGACTGGATGCAGATTATCGTGTATTTTTAATCCGATTTCTCAGTAAGGGCACTACTATTCTGGAAAGGTTAAAACATGAAAACTCTCAAGATTTTGATTTTGTCTTTTGTCATCCTGCTAGTGACAGTGGGTGCCTCGAGTAAAGCGCCCCTCACTGTTCCTGCAAAGCCAGGGGCAGTGTCACCCGCAAATGGCGGACTGACAACGGACTACACACCAACTCTACAATGGACCAACACTGCAGGCATCGGTGGTACCTATGATATAGAAGTTGCTACAGATCCGAGCTTCGGGGCCTATATCATTGATTCCAATTACGGCTTCCCTGGAAATACATATACAGTAGGTGTCGCACTTGACCCTGCCAAGACATATTACTGGCATGTTCAGGCTTATGACAATATGTCCAACGCATCCGGCTGGTCAATTACATTCACATTCCGAACCGCGGTCACACCGCCGACTATGACCGACCCACCAGATTCCACTGTCCTGCAAAACAACCGGCCAACATTCAAATGGACTTCGGTTCTAAACGCCACCGGCTATAACCTACAAGTATCAACGACTACTGCCTTTAGCGCTGTAATATTGAACACCACACTCCCATACACGGCTACCCAATACACGCCCACAGCAGATTTACCTGCCAATACAACTCTTTACTGGCGGGTGCGGACATTGAGCAGTGCATACGGTCCAAGCGATTGGGCACCTGGCCCGGTTGGAAAATACTTTACCATCTCAAAAACCGCCCTTCAACCTACTGCGCCTGTGCTGATTTACCCTGGAAATGGAAAACTGACCGACGATTATACACCGCGTTTGACGTGGCAGGCATCCAATATCCCCTCTGCAACCACATTTGATTACTATGAAGTTCAAATTACCACAGATAGCACTTTTGCTGGAATGGACCCGCTCAGCATAATTTGTGCGCCACCTACCTGCATTGACGACACGACTGTAACATCACAGGTGATTGACACCACCACAGGTACTTCCTATTTTGATGTACCCGACCCAGGAAGCGCATTGGATGCAGCGACCACTTATTACTGGCGCGTACGCGCGTACAACCACTTTGGTGGAGATAATTTCTACAGTAACTGGTCAAGTATTTTCGTCCTGCGATTTGCTTGCTATCCCGTTACCTTGAACACACCCCCAAATTCAACTTCGCTTACCTACAATCGGCCAACATTTACCTGGACAGATCCGAACATCTCTCCTTGCGGTTACTATAACCTTCAAGTGGCAAAAGACTCCCATTTTAGTAATTTGATTGTTAACAGTGTGTCTCCAAATCCGTTTACCCCTAAAAATTCTCTGCCAAGCAACTTGACACTTTATTGGCGCGTTCGGATTACGAGCGGCCCTTATGCTCCGAGCCGTTGGTCTGATGTTTGGACAATAGATACTGCGAATCCTCCGGGCATACCTATGCCCAAATCTCCAGTTTCCATCCTCATAAAGACTGATACGCCAACCTTCCGTTGGAGTGTTTCAGGTTTGCCCTTTGGTACAACTTTTAGCAACTATACAATCGAGGTTAGTACTAGCACAGCAACGAATCCAGACGGCTCGTTTGTCTCAACTGTTATTAATGACAGCAGTGCCACTAATCAATACGATCCCCAATTCACCCCAGGTGCCCCTCTTAGTTCCGCAACAAAATATTACTGGCATGTGCAGGCTTGCAACACGTCATCTGAGTGCAGTAATTGGTCACCGACCGTTAGCTTCCGTACAGCAGTCGACGCTCCAGCGTTAGTAACGTATGGCGGGGGTTCCTTCTCGCCCCCATATGACTGGAACGATGTCCCCGGTGCCTCTAGCTATGCAATTCAAGTTTCAACGTCTCCAACGTTTGGCATATTGCTCATAAATACTACGGTGACAACGTCTCAATTTACTGGCGGAGGAGGCTTGCCAAATGGTATATATTACTGGCGTGTGATCACTCTTAATCCCTATTTTGGGCCCAGTGCATGGTCTGCAGTGGATAGTTTTCATAAACCATAACAATTTACTCGACTATAGTCCGCCATCCAAGCACAAAAGAGGAGCCGGAAGTTCCGGCTCCTCTTTTATTTTGATATCATAGACAAGAGCTTTCAAAAAAAATATCACGGCAATCGCTTCAACTGTGGCGCTTTCCACCAGATGATCGCGGACAAAACCAACCCAATCGAAGCAAACAAGGTCATGGCATAACTCAGCCCGATGTGTTCAGAGAGCGCGCCGACTGCCAGATTGCCAAACGGCGAAAAGCCGAAGAAGGTCAGGGTGTAGAGTCCCATCACCCGGCCGCGCAGATGATCTTCTACGCGGGTCTGGAGCAACGTGTTAATCATCGTGAACGTCACCATAAAACCAATGCCCAAGCCCACCGCGAGAATTAAACTGAGCGGAAAGAAAGGGTTGAACGCAAACACAATTAGAATGACCGGGAAAGCGATCGTTGCCCGAAATAGCCAGGAGCCGCGCCAACGCGAGCTGTGATGATTGGCGATCACGAACGCCCCGGTCACTGCGCCAACCCCGGTCGCGGCGTTGATCCACCCATACGCGGCCGCGCCCTGTTTCAAGACATGATCCACAAAGGCGGGGAGCACAGTGGAATAGGAAATGCCGAAGATGCTGAAGATCAGGGAGAGCAGGATCAAACCCCGCAATTCCACTTCCCCGGAAACGTATTTTACTCCGCCAATCAACTGCCCCAATACCGATTCAGATTGAAGTCTCGCTTCATGCGGCGGGAGTTGCATGGCCCATAGCCCGAAGATCACAGCCAAAAACGACAGGCCGTTGATGGTGAAGCACCAGGCCGCGCCGATGGCCGCGAGGAGGAGGCCGCCCAAGGCGGGCCCAACGACGCGAGCGCTGTTGAACATCAAAGAATTTAACGCGATCGCATTGGGCAAATCTTCGCGCCCGACCATTTCCACCACAAAGGCCTGACGCGCAGGCGCATCGAACGAATTGACCACGCCCAGCCCTGCGGCAAGCAGGACAATATGCCAGGCCTGCACGGTGTGTGTAAAGGTCAGCGCGGCCAGGATGAATGCTAACAACATGGCGCCGCTTTGGGTCAGGATCAATAGACTGCGTTTCGGGACTCGATCTACCAACACGCCTCCCCACGGTGAGACCAGCAGGCTCGGGATGGCGGATGCGAATCCGACGATGCCCAGCGCCAGCTCGGAACGAGTGAGTTCATAAACCAACCAGCCCTGCGCGATGATCTGCATCCATGTGCCGGCATTGGAAACCAGTTGACCGCCAAAGTACAGTTGAAAGTTCCGATGGCGGAGCGATGCAAAAGGATTACTTCCGTTCCGTTGATGGGATTTCTCCACGGGTAAAGGTTGTTCCTGTGAAATCGGTTCTTCCATTGGCTGTGATTCTCCATTGACTAACGATCTCAATTGTAATCCCGCATCAGAAACAAATTCAAAGGGTAGAATTGGCAAAACAAAGAGGAGAGTATGAATATGACCAAACCCCGCGCCCGCGATCTTGAAGTCCATTTTGAAGGCTCACCCGGCCCCCTCAATGCCATCACCGACGTGAACGGAATCGAAGTGGGTTATGCAACGATTATCGAAGGGCAATCCGCGCGCACAGGTGTGACGATTATTCACCCACGCGGCAAACGCGATCACGATCCGGTGTTCGCCGGATATTTTGCCTTCAACGGCAACGGCGAAATGACCGGTGTGGCCTGGGTGGAAGAGGGCGGATTCCTCGAAGGACCGATTGGCATCACCAACACACATTCCGTCGGCGTGGTGCGCGACACGATTATTGACTGGCAGATCAAACAAGGCGCGATTTTTCAACGCTGGTCCTGCCCCGTCGTCGGTGAAACGGCGGATGGCTGGCTCAACGACATGAACGGTTTTTACATCAAAGCCGAACACGTGCGCGCCGCGCTTGAGTCCGCGCAGGGCGGCGCGATTGCGGAGGGCAACGTCGGCGGCGGAGCAGGCATGATCACGTATGAATTCAAAGGCGGCACGGGAACTTCTTCGCGCAAACTGCCGAATAAACTCGGCGGCTGGATGATCGGCGCGTTGGTGCAGGCCAACTTTGGCCGCCGCTTCCAACTGACCGTGAGCGGCGTGCCGGTCGGACAACATCTCACGTCTGACGCGCCCATCACCAACGGCGAGAATCCGTTCAAACAGGATGATGGCTCGCTGATCGTCATCCTCGCTACCGACGCGCCGCTTTTGCCGCATCAACTCAAACGATTGGCAAAGCGCGCAACCCTCGGCATGGCGCGCACCGGTTCGCTCGGCGGCAACGGGAGCGGAGATTTGTTTTTGGCGTTTTCAACGGCCAATCGAGGCGCGGCCGGTCCGGGGTCCGCAAAGAGCGGCGTTGTATCCATCGAAGCCCTGCCCAACGATCACATGGATCCGCTTTTATTTGCGTCTGCCTACGCGACGGAGGAGGCAATCATTAACGCCATGATCGCGGCAGAGACGATGACCGGCCGCGATGGAGTGACCATCAAAGCCATTCCGCATGATGAATTGCGCGCGGTGATGAAACAATATGGGCGATGATTCATTGACCGCATCACTGCCCACCTCTATAATTTGATCTATGCAAACGTATGATCTTTGCCTGCCGTGGTATTGGGAATACGACCGCGACTTCGTTTGTTTTATCGAAGAGGCTTGTTCGGCGCGCGGGCTGACACTTTTGCAGATCACGCCAAAGAATATTTTGCAGGCCATCACTGAACTTTATTCAGGTCAAACTATTTTTCGTACTTTGCTCGACCGCGCCGGCGACGATTTGCGCTTCGAGCCGATTCGCCGTTTCGCAAAAGAGAATCATCTACATCGCATCAACCCGGCAGAACTTTCGCATTGGGCCGAAGACAAAGCGACAATGCACCTCGAGTTGATTCAAGCCGGATTGCAAACGCCGTATACGATTTTGTTTGCGCCTTTTATTGACCGTCCGATTTTGCCTGCCCTTGATCTCACGCCGCTCGGTGAAAAGTTTGTGCTCAAGCCGGCAGTGGGCGGAGGCGGCGAAGGCGTGACGATGAACGTTTCTTCGCTGGATGAAATCCAACGCGCCCGGCTGGAATTTCCCGACCAGAAATATCTGGCGCAGGCGCATATCACGGCCCGCATCCTTTCCGGACGAGAGGCCTGGTTCCGCGTCTTTTACGCGGGAGGCGACTGCTGGCCCTGCTGGTGGAAACCGTCCACGCACGTTTATTCGGTTTTGAAGCCAGACGAGGAATTGCAGTTCGATCTCACACCCCTCCGTGAAGTTACAAAACGCATCGCGCAGGTCTGCAAACTGGATTGGTTTTCGACAGAGATCGCTCTGACCGAAGATGGCCGCTTCGTCGCGGTGGATTACGTCAACGATGGGATTGATACGCGCCTTCAATCGAAAGCCGTTGATGGCGTGCCGGATGAAGTGATGAAACAAATTGCAGGGAAATTGGTGGATTTGGTAAAAACCAATTAAGTCTGTTGCTTAATATTTCCCACAAGCCCCAACTCCGGTGCGATGCGTCTCATCGCCAGAATCACATTCTGCACGTGTTCCCATAATTCCACGCCGAAATCCCCGGCGGCTTTGGCCATCTCGTCGCGGTCGGTGCCGGCGGCAAAGGCTTTGTCCTTCCATTTCTTTTTGACGGAGGACGCTTCAAGGTCCAGCAATGAACGGGACGGACGCACCAACGCGACCGCGGTGATCAGTCCCGTGATCTCATCGCAGGCCATCAGGGCTTTGCGCCGCGGAGTATCACGCGGCACACCGGTTCCAATTCCATGACTCAGAATATCCTGAATAATATCTTCGCTCACGCCGCGCTCACGCAAAATCGGCGCGCCTTTGATGGGATGTTCCTCGAGCGTGGGATGAATCTCCCAATCGAAATCATGGATGAGGCCGAGCAATCCCCAGGCTTCCGCGTCTTCCCCGAATTTCTCCGCGTAGAAACGCATGGCGGCTTCGACCGAAAGCATGTGGCGCACAAGACCTTCATTTTTTACGAATTCACGAACAAGGGCGAGGGCTTCGTCGCGGATCATGATTTCTCCGGAAAGATGGGTTCGGGTCTGCCGAGCACAGGCAGAGGCTTTTCAATATACACGTCCCATAGCGCGCCGACGGTGGCAAGTTGCTCGCGCACGTTCCAAATCAGCAGTGACAGTTTTCGATACTGGCGATTGTCCGCTTCGACGCCGGTCGCTTTCAATCCCAGCGCGTTGCACAAGAACAGGGCGCGGGGCAGATGGAAGTGCTGTGTGACGAGCAACGCCGAGTCTACACCGAAGATGACCTTGGCGCGAAAGCAGGTATCGTAGGTGCGACGTCCGGCATAATCCAAAACAATCGCATCTGTCGGGACCCCGAGGCTGAGCGCGTATTGACGCATGGCCTCCGGCTCGTTGTAACTGGCGACGCGGTTGTCGCCGCTCATCAACAATTTTTCAACTTTACCATCAAAATACAATTGCGCGGCAGTTTCGACGCGGTCACGCAGGATGGCCGTTGGCGAACCATCGCGAGTCAGTCCCGCGCCGAAGACAATCGCGACGCGTTCGCTCGGTGCAGTATCCACCCGGTAGATGCGCGTCCAACTGTAAATCGTTGTGATGAGGCGCGGCAGGAAGAGAACAAGTAATCCAAGCGCAATCAGCGCTTGGATGAAGCGCCTCAGGAATCTAAATAATCGTTTCCACATGCAGAGAATTCTACCAAATTCGCTCCGCCCTCAATCCTACCCTCTCCCTAAGAGAGAGGGTTATTTTTACGTCAATCTCTTGCGGACTTCGGCACTGAGGAAATCCATAGCCCACACAACGATGACAATCGCCCAGATGGCTGTGCCGGCTTTGTTATATTCAAAACCATTGATCCGCTGGCTGAGATAAAAGCCGATGCCGCCTCCGCCCACGAAACCAATGATGGTCGAGATACGAACATTGATGTCCCAGTGATAGATGATATATGAGACAAAATCAGGGACAATTTGCGGAATGACCGAATAGATTACAGTTTGCAAGCGGTTTGACCCGGTAGCGGTTAGGGCCTCAATGGGACCTGTATCAATGTTCTCTACAGCTTCCGAGAACAGTTTGCCTAACGAAGCAATGGTCACGACGGTCAATGCCAGGACTCCGGGGAAGGTGCCAAATCCCAGCCAGAAGCCAAAGACAGTGGCCATAACCAGGGGATCATAGGAGCGAATTAGATTGAAAAACGAGCGCGTAACGTAGTAAACAGCAGCGCCGAATACTCCACGTTTTGTGATATTGCTGGCCGCCAGGAAACTTAATGGTGCGGCAATGATCGTCGCGGCAGAGGTGGAGAGCAAAGCCATAAAGATCGTGACGAATATTTCCTGCATCACATCTTTAAGCGATTGGCTTGCCTTCCATCCGCCGACCGCGGTGTTTGTATCCACTTCCAGCTGGCTGGGTACTCCATTTATGGATTTGGCAATTGGCTTCGCATCCACAGCAACAGAGAAGTGGCCCTTGTCATCCGTCTGGGTTCGAGCGGCAGTCAACACACGATCATCCGGGAAATGCCAGCGCACAACAATGTCTGCGTTGGGGGCCAGGCTGAAGCCTTCGAGAGTGAACTTGTCCTTTTCAGCGGCGCACTTAACGCTGGGAACGAGGCGCGGGCCGCTCGAAACAATATCCGCTTCGGGGGCGGACCCGCACGGAATTGGAAAAGGAACCCGAATCGTTGTCGTTTCAAAATCCCTGACGAATAAATCCGGTGTGAGAAACGCGCGAACTATCGTTTGAGCTTTTGGGGCCTCGCTTATCAATTTCACAAAGTCAATTTGTGTCACGCGATAAGAAGCAAGATATACAACGACAAGCCCCGCTATGATCAGGGCGTTTCGCGTCATACGCAGGAGGAGGCGACTATTCATCTTAAACCAATCTCTCCCGCACCTTGGCGCTGATGGTGTCAAGCACAATAACCACGACCGCAATCGCAATGAAAGCCGCGCTCACGGCACGCAGGTCGTTAATTTGAATCCATTGGATCAGGAAGAAGCCTATACCGCCTCCGCCGACAAAGCCAATGATGGTGGAAGAACGAACGTTGATGTCCCAGCGATAAATGGTGAAGGCCGTAAAAGGCGGGACGATCTGCGGGACGACGCCATAACGTACGGTTTGCACCCAGGTCGCACCGGTAGCGCGCACAGCCTCGATGGGACCGGGATCAATTCCTTCGATGACTTCAGAGTACAGTTTGGCCAGCGCCGCGACGGAATGAATCGCCAATGCGATTACGCCAGCAAAAGGCCCCAGCCCAACAATGACCACAAAAATAATGGCGACGATCAGCGGCTCGATGGAACGCACAATATTCAGAATGGTGCGAACAACAACATAAATGCCAAAGGTTAGAGGGTTGGCGCTCATCAAGTTACGTGCCGCCAGAAAACTAATTGGAATAGCCAGGAAAATGGACAGGGTGGTTGCCATCAGGGCCAGCGCCAAGGTCTCGGTCATCCCCTGTAGCACATAACGTCCGTTCGAAGAGATCACAAAACCTCCAATCGGACGGAATTGTTCAAAATAAACGCGATGTTGAAATGGAAGGGTCGGGTCTGGTGCGGCGGCAAGTGCAGTGCTAGGCACTCGAATAGTGGTCGTCAGTGAGCCACTTGAGTCTGTCTTGATAACCAGCATTGCCGCCTCGTTCTCACCCAGCATTTTCGGGTCACCGATGGGCGTCTGCCACCACACCTGCGTTTCTGTATCTGGCCAGAGTCCTGAAGCAGAAACGATTACAGTTTCACCCACACTTGCACAATTCGGAGTTGCGAAGGCCTTGATGCCATTGATTTCATTCTCTGCTTTGGGCGGATTGGGAGCGCATGGGACCTGAACAGGCACCCAGATTGAATTTTTCTCCGTGCGCAAGGTCACGAAATCAGGCCGCAACATGGGCCGTACAATTTGAACCGCGCGTTCGATACTGGCAGATTTGAAGTTGATCTGCACCACCTGCCACCCAATGCCATAGGTTGCCAGCAGGCTAAAGAGCACTGGCGCAAGAATAGAGCGCGTCCGCCCCGCGCTGAGGCTGACCGCGTCCCATATGTTCCATAGCCAAATGATGACCGGGGAAATATACCAAAATGGCTCACCATACCAAACCACCATGCCCAACACGACCAGAGCGCCCACCAAGATAGCCGTAGCGCGGTAACGCTGACCATTGTATAGTTGTCCAGCGCCGGGAACAATGGCGGAAAACAGACCAGATAAAAATGGTGAGCGTCGGGTGGTATTATCTGTCATCCCGTCCTCATAATGCCGTCGCGCGGACTTCCTGCGCCTCTTCACCGTAGATTTCCTTGAATTTGGCGCGGTCTATTTCCCTGGCGGACCCCTCGAACACTTTTATCCCGTCTTTCAACGCGATCACCCGCGTAGCATAACGATGGACCAAATCCAAAAAATGCAATGAGCAAATGACAGTGATGCCTTCTTTATTGAGTTGTTCAAGATATTGCAGGATGGAGTGCGACAGAACCGGATCCAGACTGGCAACCGGCTCATCGGCCAGAATTAGTTTCGGCTCCTGCATGAGCGCACGCGCAATCCCGACCCTCTGCTGTTGTCCGCCCGAAAGAGCATCGGCGCGGTTGTAGGCTTTGTCTGCAATTCCCACGCGCTCGAGAGCTTTGATCGCGCGTTTTTTATCCTCATCCGGCCAAATCCCTAAAAGACTCAACCATGGATTGGCATACCCCAAACGGCCCGAGAGCACATTCGTCATCACGCTCGAACGTTTCACCAAATTAAACTGCTGAAAAACCATGCCGATGTTGCGGCGAATGTGACGGAGGTCCGCGGGGGTAGCCGCGGTGATGTCAATGTTATCCCAGAAGATTTTTCCCTCCGTGGGATCAATCAAGCGGTTAATACAACGCAGGAGGGTGGATTTGCCCGATCCGGAAAGACCAATCACTACAAGGAACTCCCCATCTGCTACTTCAAAACTCACATCGGTAAGAGCACGCGTGCCGTTCGGATATGTCTTCGAAAGATGTTCTACTCTTAGCATGGTCTTATCCCTTGTAAAGTATTTTGAAAAGCGAAAGACCTGCTTATGTTTTTTTACGAAACCAGGTCTTTCGCTCGACAAAATTACACCAGAAAAGACCCTCCCCGGCCTGATTGAACAGGCAGGGGAGGTCTTTTGTTTTGCTGGGAATTATTTGAAGAGAGTGGTTACGTCTACGCCGGAGGCTTCCAGATAGACGCGGAAGTCATCGTAGAAAGTATCGTCCACGACCTTCAAGCCATCAATCTGGTAGACTGCTTTCAACGCGGCCTTCCCTTCTTCGGTATCGGCCATCTTCAAGAGCGCATCCACGATTTTCTGGCGGACATCCGCGGGAACACCCGAAGCAAAGGAGACATTGTCATTCGGGATGATGGGATCAGAAGCGTAAATCACTACAACCTTGTCGTTGACATCCGGGAAATCCTTGGCAATGCCGGAGCGGGCGTCAATGAAGGTAGCGCCAAAGTCGCAGATTTCGCCGTTCGGGCTAAGGTATACTGATTTCACCACAGTCGAATGGCCCTGAACAAAGGCGCCAGCCTTGGTCTTAACGCCTTCCTTGAGCAGATATCCGCTTGGGATGACATAACCCGAGGACGACAGCGGGTCGGTCCAGCAGGGTTTCTTGCCATCAAATTGTTTTAGGGCTTCCAGGTCCTTTGAATCTTTGGCAGGAGTAAAGCCGGCATTCACGTTGGCAATGAATTGAAAGCCATAATGATCGGAGCCGAAGCGAATGACTGACATTCCCACGTCTGCATAACCCTTTTGGTGAGCCACAACATAGGCAAAGGGTGGCAACCAACCAATGTGGGCATTGCCCGAGCCCATGGCTTCCACCAAAGCACCGTAGGAAGTGGGCACGGTGGTCTTGATCGTGTATCCCGTTAAATCAGACAGTTGCTTGGCAATAGCATCACCACTGGCAAGCAATTCCTGCGTGGTGGCTGATGGAGCCAATGCCATGATGATCGGATTGTCCGGTGTGCCAAGTGCGGCCGGAGCGGCAGTAGGCGCTTCAGTGGGAGCCTCGGTCGCTACCTCGGTTGGCGTGGCGGCAGGACCACAGGCCGAAAGCGCCATCGAGAAGACAACGATCAGAGACAACAGGAAAAACGTAAGGCGTTTGTTCATGAGCTTCTCCTCTTTATAGAATGATATAGATTTTAGGGGAACCGTTCCCCTTCTGAAGTTGATAATAACTCGGTTTATATCTTTCGACAAGTAGTTTGTCTTAAAAAATGAGAAACCGTGACATAAATCATTTAATCAGGCTGTTTATATCCAAACCGGAGGCGCTCACTGCTTTGCGAAACTCATCATACTGATCATCGCGCACAACAGCGATTGCGTCCATACCATACAAGGTTTGCATGGCTTTCCTTCCATCAGGCTTGGACATTAAATCCACGAACGCGCGGATCAATGCCCGGCGCATGTCCACGCTCATGCCGGGGGCAAAGACCATGGTCTCATACGGAATGATGGGCGGGATGCGCCAAACCACTTCGACTTTTTTCATCACATCCGGGTACTCGCCTTCGAGGCCGGGATAGGCGCGCGCATCCACATACGTCGCGCCGAAATCGCAAATGCCCTGGGCATAGACTGCGCGTACCACAGCCGGATGGCTCGCCAGAAAGGCCGGCGCGCCGGTCTTCACATGGGCTTCTCCTAAAAATCCAAGCGGCACCACATAACCAGACGGCGAAAGTTCATCCGTCCAACACGGCTTCTTATTCTTGAATTGAATCAATGCCTGTGACGCGTCCAGCGTATTCTGATCTTTGATGGGATCGAAGTAACTGATAAAGCCCGCATCTTTCCGGACGATGAACTGGGCGCCGTAAAATATGCCTCCATCCTTCTGACGCGCGAACGCGGCCTCCGCGTAACCCTGATCACTCACCAGCAAATATCCAAACGGCGAAAGGACTCCGATGTGCGCGTTACCAATCCCAAAGCCTTTGACCAGTTCCGTCTCATTCGGAGGAAGAACCGTCACAATCTTATAACCAGTGGCCTTCTCCAACAAAGACTTGAGAGTGTTCCCCGCGTCAATCACATCCGGCGCGGGATGCCCGGATGGAGCCAGAGCGAGGATCAAAGGATTTTTATCGGTGCCCAGCGCGGGTTCCGGAACGGATGCGGTTGGAATCGCCGTAGAAGTCTCGGTGGGAACGGGAGTCGGCGTGGGCTGTGGCACGGGGAGCAAACCACAGGCAAGCAGTCCAAACAAAAGCGACAATAGGAAGAGTCGTTTCATCCGTACCCTTATGAACCAGTGTGCGTTAATCATAAAAGCCTTGCTATAATAAAGCAAGTTCAAGGAGAAGTTTATGAAGGAAAACAGAGGTTCAACCTTACTATCAACTCTGATTCTAATTGTAGTGGCCGCCGCGGCCTATTATATTGTGCAAACTGTGCGCCAGACCACGCAACAGGCTGTGACACCTTTCCAAGAGGCAAACAGTTCACTACAAACCCAAGTAGCGAATTTAATGCACCCCACGCCAACTATCATTCCAGACCCAATCACCTACATCAATCGGATCCAAGCTATTGCCCGGCTGGAGACTGTTCAATATACAGCAGAACAAGTTACGAATGTCGACTATCTTCAGCCGCCAGCTGGCTCTAACAATCCACTGGATTATGCGAACGCTTACTTCTTTGGTTATAAAAAATTATGCCAAGTACACGGTACCGTCATAGCAGGCATTGATATGCAGAAAATACAGCCGAACGACATGCAACTGCAAAACGGTGTACTTTATGTTAAGTTGCCAGCTCCTGAGGTCTTCATCACCGCATTAGATGAAAGTAAGACCCAGGTGTTCGATGTAAATACTGGTCAGTTCGCCAAGCCAGACTCGAACGTAATAATTTCTTGCTTACAAGCGGCAAAGGATAAAATCCTGCAAGCCGCCATTGATGATGGCATTCTCGATCAGGCTGAAAAGAATGCCGAGGTGTATCTGGCAATGTTCTTCACCACGCTTGGGTATCCCAACACGATTTTCCAGGCCACTCCGGCTGATTAATTGATTTTAGCAATTCACCACAGTCACGGAGTTCACGGAGATTTTTTATGAAGTTTTCCTCAGTGTTCTCTGTAAACTCTGTAGTAAATCAAACGCGTTTCGTCCAATCGGGATGAGCGTACTTCTCGCGGACAAGTTCCTCAGCGCGCTTGCGCTCACTGGGCGACAATCCATCTTCATCCAGACTCAATCCCAATTTCGCTTCAAAGGCCCAGACGAAAGCCTGGGCCGCGTCGTTCCACAGGACCGGGTGGCGGGTTACGCTCTCGACGGTTGTAGCGCGATCCAGCAATCTCTGCGCGGCGATTTGGCGGGACGACTCATCGGGGAAGACCAAAGCGTCAGTAATGCGCGCCAGGTTTCCGGTCAATGGAAGCGAGCCGTGTTGCAGAACGCCCTCTTTGCGGCGCGCCTGCGCGGATCCAATCAACTTTTTTCCCTGTACTGTGATCTCATACGGCGACGGCACTTCAAAGCAAACCGGGTTGGACGATTCCATTTTCGATCCATCATCGTCTTTCATCTCAACGGGCAGGCCCAATGCTTTGGCTCCCTGTACCAGCGCGACCGCCAAACGGCTGTAACTTTCCAGCACAGACCCGGCCACACGCGGCTCGTCGTTGGGCGCGATGACAGAGTACGTCAATTCATCGGTGTGCAAAATGGCGCGCCCGCCGGTGGGACGACGAACCACGTCCCAGCCGCGCTCTTCGAGGCGCGTAGTATCCACATCCGCGAAAGGCTGAGCATGACCGAGGGAAAGACAAGCAGGTTTCCACGCATACAACCTGAGGGTTGGAATTGATTCGCCGCGGCCAATATGTTCTAGAATCGCTTCGTCCACAGCCATGTTCCACGCGCCGGGAGCGGGAGGAGTAAGAAGAAGTCGCCAGGTATCCATGTATATAATTCAAGGAGCAATTTGTATTGTATCAAAGTTGCATCCCCACGAGCGAGGTTCATTCTTTTGAGAACTCACCACATATTTTCTCTTCATCAGTCTTTGCCATCTCCACCAGCGGCGGGCGGACGGGCCAGCGCGGTTGTTTGTACTGCCGCGCCAACAAGGCTTTGAGCGTCGGCGGGAAGGGCGGGTACTTTTCGAGGATGTGTCTCTGCTCGCTGACCTTTTTCTGCACAGCCGAAACATCTTTGCCCGCCACAAATCCATCATAGATTTCGCGCAGGCCGGGAGATAAAACATTGGCGGGCGCGGTGATGCATCCTGCGGCGTGATGCTCCAATGCAAATGTGAAATCTGAATCGGTGCCGGAAAAAACGGCAAGATCATTTCCAAATTTACCGCCGAGAGCGCGGGCAAAATCTGCGTCATGCGAGGAGTCTTTGATGCCCGCGAATTGACTCGGAAAACGATCTTTCAAACGCACAAGAAGTTCAATCGAAAATCCGATCCCGGCCACGCCGGGGAAATGATAACCAAGCAAAAATCCATCTTTGGGTACAGATTTGTGGATCACCTGCTCGAACCAGTTGAACAGGCCATCGTCAGTGGCTTTGCGGAAATAATACGGCGGCAGAGTCACAACGCCATCATAACCGAGGTCGAAGGCGAGCTTGGTCAGGTCAATCGTTTCGGTGAGGCTCGGCGTGCCGGTTCCGGCTAATAATTTGAAATCGGAATATTGCTCGCGGACTTTCAACGCGGCGCGCCAAACCGATTCTCTCTCGGCGGGAGAAAAAGACGGACCTTCGCCGGTCGTGCCAAAGATCAGCGCGCCATGACAGCCGCGGGAGGCGAGAAAAGCCAAGAACGGCGCGACCGCTTCGAGGTCCGGGGAAAGATCGGATTTCATCGGCGTCACCGCCGCGGCGTACACGCCGGAGAGAGCATGTCGAGTCATGAGGTCTCCAATCAATCGTTCTTCTCGATAAAATCACGCGCGGCTTCCTCGGGCGGGCGCAGGGATTGACCCTCGACGCTGGCAAGGTAACTCTGATGATCGAGCACCCATAGATATAAATCCGCCTCGGTCTTGCCCGGAAAGTCTTTCAAAATTTTGCTCCGACGAATTTCCTCCACAATCGGCAAATAGACCGTGTCGAACCAGTCTGTAATGGCTTCCTCTTCGGAGATGTCGCGTTTGAGATCAAGCCCCATGAAGTAACGATGCACCGCGATGTGTTCCAACATGCGGTCGAAGCCATCGGGAATCGTCAGACGGATTTTCGCCTGAGGGCGCAGCTCGTCGAGGCGCGTGCTTTCGAGGAAGTGGACTTTCTCGCCGAGGATGTTCAAGTCTTCCGGCTTGAGATCGGGCGTGATGTTGACTTTGGTCGCGCACTCGCGCACATCCGCGTCAATGAATTCCTGTCCCTGCTCACGCGCCACCGAGACGCGGTGATGACCGTCCACCACGAAATACACCTGACCGACTTTGTACAGCACAACCGGCGGGAGGCTGATGTCTTTGTAAAAAGCGCTGTCAATGTTTTGCCAGCGCGTGGCGAGTTGATCGTCGGCAGGCAGAAAGGCGCGGTCGAACTCGTGATAGCGATTGAGACTGCCTACGATCTGATCCACGCGCACGGTTTGCACGCCGCGATAGATCGGGCCGCCGATGTGCAGTTTCTCTTTCACGTCATCGTATGAAAGCAGAGTGCTCGGCTGGCCGGAGATTCTCGAGCGGATTCGATTGAGAAAGGCTTTGAAGCGCGCCCGGCTGAAATCGGCGCGCACGCGGGAGTTTAGATCATGTTCTTCAGACATAGTCAATTACTTTATACGGGTACACATTCATAATCGTCGTCGGCCCGAGTTGAGTGACCGACTCGGATAGATTCTGCCGCATGAAGTGCGTGTGTCCATGAAAGTGATAACGCGGACGCGCCCAGCGCAGAATCCAATTGACGGCTTTCAGTCCGCGATGCGCCTGTGTATCATCGTCATGGATTCCAAACGGCGGCGAGTGCGTGATCAGAATATCGAGAGCGCGTCCATACCGGACCCAGTTACGGAGCAGACCCATCATAAGTTGCGCGGCCCGAAAATTGGCTTCCGCCTGCGTGTACTGGTTGACTCCATTGGGCCGGTAGCGGATGGAGCCGCCAAAGCCTGCGATCAAAACACCTTTGACGCGCTCCGTTTTCAGGTCCAGGTTGGAGCCGCCTTCGGCGCGCGCGGCGGCAAGGTTCGGATTATATTCCGGGTCATGGTTGCCCGGCACGTACATCATCGGCACATTCAAGACGGAAACCAGATACTCGAGGTAGGTGTAGGGCAAATCGCCACAGCCGAGAATCAGGTTCACGCCTCGGAAATGACCCTGCGCCGCAAGATCGTAAACCCGCTCGACGACCTGATCGCTCACCGCGAGGATCTTCATCACGAACCGATTGTGCCGCAGAAGGAATTTCCCCGCAAGAGGACTTTGCCTCCGCGCAAGACAAGTAGTTGCCAATCCCGTCAACGCACACTATAATTCACTTACATTAGAGGCAATTTGGACACTCAGAATATTGCACAACCGCTGGGCGGTGAGCCAACCCTGCCTCGCCGACAATTGCAATCCGGCACCGAACTGGTCAAGCGTTACCACATCCAGGAGGTGATTGGCGTCGGCGGCATGGGGTCCGTCTATCGCGCCCGCGACTTGCACTTTCCCAACGTGACCAAGCTGGTGGCGGTCAAGGAAATGATCAACATGGCGCCCGATCCGCTCGTGCGCCAGACCATTGTGCAGAACTTCGAGCGCGAGGCCAACCTGCTGGCAACATTGAATCATCCTGCCATCCCGCGCATCTACGATTATTTCTCCGAAGATGATCGTTCGTATCTTGTGCTCGAATTCATTCATGGCAAAGACCTTGAATCGATCATCAATGACACGAACGGTTTTTTGCCTGAAGAGCAGGTCCTGGGCTGGGGGATTCAACTGTGCGATGTGTTATCGTTTCTGCACAATCACAAACCGGACCCGATCATCTTCCGCGATATGAAGCCATCCAACATCATGATCAACAGCAACGGCGATGTGATTCTGGTGGACTTTGGAATCGCAAAAACATTTCAGGTCGGTCAAAAGGGAACGATGATCGGCACCGAGGGATATTCGCCGCCCGAACAATATCGCGGCGAGGCCACTCACCTGGCAGACATTTACGCGCTGGGCGCGACCCTTCATCACGCGCTGACGCGACGCGATCCGCGCCTTGAGCCGCCCTTCTCGTTCGCGGAGCGGCCTCTGCGCCGAATCAATTCCCGCGTCTCACCGGAACTCGAAGCGGTCATCAACACCGCATTGCAATACAACCCCGCCGAACGTTTCGCCTCCGCGGCGGACATGAAGGACGCACTGATGGGCGTGGCGCGCAAGACCGGCGCGCTATCTAAAATCACCACCACTTCCATCGCGCCTGCCAGCGGAATCAAACCCATCTGGTCGTTCAAATGCGAAGATGAAGTACGCGGCACGCCGCTCTTGTACCAGGGCGCGTTATATATCGGCTGTTACGACAACAACCTGTACGCGCTGAACGCGGCGGACGGAAAATTCCAATGGAAATATGCCGCGGACGGCGGCATCGTTTCGCGCCCGGCAATCTTCGACGGCAACATTTTCTTCGGTTCGGAGGATCAGTCACTGCACGTGATCAGCGCGCGCACCGGAAAGGTCGTGTGGACCTATCACACACAGGCGCCGATTCACTCTTCGCCGCGCATCGCCGAGGGTCATGTCTTCATCGGCTCGGATGATCACCACCTTCACGCCGTAAATTTGAACACAGGCCGCAGTGTCTGGAAATTTGAATCGGCGGACGAAATCCGCTCGACGCCGCTGGTAGCCAATGACCTGATCTATTTCGGAAATGAGAGCGGCGATTTCTACGCCATTGATTTTCGCGGGACGTTGAAATGGCGCTTCCAGGCCAAGCGCGCCATTACCTCCTCTCCTGTCATTGCGGGGCAGTCGCTTTACTTTTCTTCGGTGGATGGCACACTGTATTGCCTCGACGCGCGCAACGGCTGGGCTATCTGGCGATTCCGCCTCGGCAAGGGATCGGTTTCCTCCCCGGCTGTTGCAGATAATTACGTCTTCGTCGGCGCGGCAGACGGATTTGTCTACGGCGTCGAAGCCCAGACCGGCAAGGAGGTCTGGCGCTTCCGCACGGAACATCAGGTCAGCAGTTCACCGGTTGTGTACAAGGATTCCATTTACTGCGGTTCAGTGGACAGGAATTTATATTGTCTCGAATACCGCACAGGACGGCAACGCTGGAAGTTCGAAACCCAGGGCGCCATTACAGGCTCGCCCGTGGTCTTCGACGACATCGTGTATATCGGCTCAAACGATCATCAGGTCTACGCGTTGCTGGCCTGACCAAGGAGACGGCTGTATGTTTGACTTTTTCCGCAAATTGTTTGGAGGCAACGATAATAAGCGCGCCGAAACCGCCACCACCGCGCCGCTTTCGGATCAGCAGATCCAATCCATTGTCCACAACCAGAACATGCAGTTTGAAATACAACAACTGGTCGCGGCGACGGGCCAATCGGTGGGCAAACAACGGGATCACAATGAAGATAGCCTGGTGGCGATCACCAGTACTATGGCTGGAAAAGCCAACAACGTCCCCTTCGGTTTATACATTGTGGCCGACGGCATGGGCGGACATCAATACGGCGAAGTTGCCAGCAACGCGGCCATCCGCGTCGTTGCAGGATACATCATGCGCAAGTTCCACTCGTATCTCTTTACCATTCCAACGCAACAGCCGGAAGAATCGCTTCAGGAGATCATGGAAAGTTCGATTAAGGAGGCCCACCGCGTGGTCCAGAAAGACGCGCCCGGTTCGGGCACAACGGTCACAGCCGCGCTGGTGGTGGGGGAACAAGTCACGATCGGGCACGTCGGTGACAGTCGCGCCTATGCCATTTATCCCGCGGGACGCGTGGAACAGATCACACGCGATCATTCGCTCGTCAAACGTCTTGAAGAATTGGGTCATTTGAATAAAGAAGAGGCCGCCTCCTTCCCGCACCGAAATGTATTGATCCGCGCTCTCGGTCAGGGAGATGTGCTGGACGTAGATGTGTTCACCATTCCGTTCCCAGCCAATGGCACGCTTATGTTATGCAGTGATGGGTTGTGGGGTGTGGTGGCTGAGCAGGATATTTTGCACTCCCTCACGGAGGCTCCCAATTTACAACGCGCTTGTCAGAACATGGTCACCGCGGCCAACATGGCAGGCGGACCCGATAACATCAGCGTGATTCTTGTTCAAATGGTGGGATGAAAATGCCGAAGGAACAGAGGGACTATTACGCCCTTCTCGGTATTCTGCGCGACGCAACCGCAGAGGAAATCAAGCGCGCTTATTATGAGGCCGCGCAAAGACTGCACCCCGATAAAAACAAACTGGCCGGTGAAACGGAAATTTTTCTCGAGGTCCAGCAGGCATACGAGGTTCTATCGAATCCCAAACGCCGCGCGCAATATGATGCGACTCTCCCCAAAGAGGAATCGCCCTCTTCGTTCATAAAGCATCGCATTCAATACAGCCGCCCCGCGCTGGTTCACCTCGATGAACCGCAATTGATTTATGTACTGCTCGAGGCCGGTCCGCGTGAAGCCAGCGAAAAAATTCCCGCGCCGCCTCTTAATATCTGCCTTTTGCTCGACCGCTCCACCTCCATGCAAGGCGAAAAAATTGACATGGTCAAAGCGACCGCGGCTCAGATCATGCGCTCTCTGCGGGCGGAGGATATTTTCAGCGTGGTCGCCTTCAGCGACCGCGCTGAGGTCGTTGTGCCCGCGTCGTATCAGACCGACCGCGCCAAATTGCAAGGGCGCGTTCAAATGCTGCAAACCGGAGGCTCCACCGAAATCTTTCGCGGCCTCGAGGCGGCCTTCGAGGAAGTGCGCCGCGGGCTGGATTCAAGACGCGTCAATCACATCATCCTGCTCACCGACGGTCACACCTACGGCGATGAACAATCCTGTCTCCAATTGGCAGAAGAAGCCGCCCGTCTCAACATCGGCATCAGCGCGCTGGGCATCGGGCAGGATTGGAACGATATTTTTCTGGATGCCATTGCCAGCCGCACCGGAGGCAACAGTTCATACATCTCGAAGCCGCAAGACATTCAACGCCTTCTGATGGAAAAGTTCAACTCACTCGCCAACACATTGGCGGAAGATGTAACCCTCGAATTCAAAGAGGCCGGGGGGATACAGATCAATTATGCTTTCCGACTTCAGCCGGAGAGCGGGCCGATCCGCGTGGAAAGTCCGCTCCGCCTCGGCCCCATTTTGCAGGATACGCCTCTTAACGTTTTATTTGAATTTGTCATCCAGCCATCGGCATCGCAGGCGGATCTGGTTACACTGCTGGACGGAACGTTAAAAGTGATTGCCACCGCGCACCCCACACCGATTCCGCCCATTCGCCTCAAACTGGACCGTGAAGCGGGAGGCGAATCACAGAACGACGCGCCGCCTCCGGCCATTCTCAGCGCCCTCTCGCGCCTGACCCTGTATCGAATGCAGGAGCGCGCCCGCGAAGAGGCCGAGGCGCATGACTACGTACAGGCCACACGTCACCTGAAGAATCTGGCATCTTTACTATTGACACAGGGCGAAAAACAACTGGCAAAGACCACCCTTCTCGAAGCTGAGAACATGGAACGCATGCAGGCTCCCAGCCAGGAGGGCGAAAAAGAAATTAAGTATGGTACGAGGGCTTTGTTGCTGTCGGCCGCGGAGGGATCGAAATGATCGTTTGCTCGAATTGCAATCATACCAACATGGCGGGAGCATTGTTCTGTAGTGAATGCGGCGCTCAATTGAGCGGGGCGGATTCGCTCACTACACAAAATATATCAACGTCACAGGTGCGTGAGGCGATCAAAAAAAAGTCGCCGGTTTCGCCTACCACGCCGCCCGTTGTTCTAAGCAACAACTGGGTTACGCTCCATTTGCTGGACACAGGCCAGGTGCTTCCACTTTCGGAACGCAACGAGTTCACGCTCGGGCGAATCAGCGAGGGCCAGCCCATCATGCCCGATATTGACCTCTCGCCATATCAAGCCTACGCCAGCGGCGTCTCGCGTCTGCACGCCGTCATCAAACGCGATGCCAGCCGCGTCCTGTTGATGGACCTCGGCTCGTCAAACGGAACGTATATCAATGGCAAGCGCCTCAACCCAAACGAAGAAACCCCGCTGGGCAACGGCGATGTCGTGGCGCTCGGCAAACTTAAGATCCAAGTTTTGCTCAAGGCCGCATAAAATTATAGAAAGGAACGTTATGGCTTACACTGTGATTTTGCATCTTAGCGGAGATGTGCCGGTCGTCGGCGAAGTCGAGGAACTACCCAAACCCTCCGACACGATCATTACCCTCAGCAATCCGCGCCAGCGTGACGGAAAAGACCTGCATTATCTCGAACACAATGTAGTGAAGGTGATCTGGCCCATCGAAAAATTGACCTTGATCGAAGTGCTGGCCAGCGAAGAGGAAGAAAAGATCATCGGCTTTGTGAGGGAGTGACATGACCGAAGAGTTCGACCGACGACGCATCCTCATCGTGGACGATGAGGAACGCATGGTGCGCTTCATCCGCATGAACCTGGAGCACGACGGCTTTCAGGTGATGGAAGCCTTTAACGGCAAACAAGCCATTGATAAACTGCGCGATACGCCCGATCTTGTTCTGCTCGACGTGATGATGCCCGATATTGACGGCTTCGAAGTGTTGGAAACGATTCGCGAAGTGAGCAGTGTCCCGGTTATCATGCTGACCGCCAAAGGCGAGGAAGATGACCGCGTCCGCGGCCTGGAACTGGGAGCGGATGATTACATCACCAAGCCGTTCAGTCCCCGCGAACTGGTCAGCCGCGTCAAAGCAGTCTTGCGCCGCACAGAGTCCGCCAGCGGCTCGATGCACGGATTAATGGAAATAGACGACCGCCTGAAAATTGACTTCGACCGCCGTGAAATCTGGCTGGAGGGCAAACTGGTCAAATTGCGACCCACGGAATATCGCCTGCTCTTCCATCTCGTGCAGAACGCGGGCTGGGTCGTTTCACATGACCAGCTATTGCAAAAAGTCTGGGGCTACGAATACCGCGACGAACCGCATTACGTCCGGCTCTACATCAACTACCTGCGCCAGAAATTGGAGAAGGACCCTGCCGACCCGAAATATATTCTCACCGAACGCGGCGTGGGATACCGATTTGTGGATTTCCGGCGAGAGAAAGCCAAATAACATATAAGGGCACAGCGTCGCTGTGCCCTTGCAGTTTTTAATGGATCTTTTATGCAAGGCCTACGTTTTTCTAACGCAGGCTTTTTATATTAAGGGCATCAATCCAACTATTTAGAAGGAGGTTGCTATGTCCAATCTAATTCGTTGGGAGCCGATGCGCGAGATGGTGACTCTGCGCGAGGCCATGGATCGTCTCTTCGATGATGCCTTTACCCGCCCATTCGGTCTGACCGACGGCTGGCGCGGTCCGGCCATCGACATGTATCAAACCGATGACGAGGTGGTCGTGAAGGTTGCCCTGCCCGGCATAAAGGCCGACGAAGTGCAGATCAATGTGACCGGCGACCTGCTGACCATCAAAGGCGAGAGGAAGGAAAAGAGCGAGACCAAGGATAAGAACTATCACATCCGCGAACAGCACTGGGGTGCCTTCGAACGCAGTGTGATGTTGCCCATCGCGGTGGTCTCCGACAAAGCCAAGGCGGAATTCGAAGACGGTATGCTGACCGTGACGCTACCCAAAGCCGAAGAGGTCAAACCCAAGACAATCACCGTCAAGGCCAAATAACAAAATCCAATGCGATTGCAAGGGCGAGGCATACCTCGCCCTTGCTCGTTTAACCGCCCTTGTCAGACATTCCTCTCTCGACTATACTGCTTTTGCAGATATTTCGGAGGAAAATATTCCCCATGGCAAAACAAAGAATCATATTGGTGGACGATCACGAGGTAGTTCGTCTGGGCCTGAAGTCGCTGTTGGAACGACATCCCCAGTTCGATGTCGTGGGCGAGGCGGGATCGGCGCGCGAGGCCCTCGAGCAGGTCGCGTCGCTCAAGCCCGAGGTCGTCATCATGGACATCCGCCTGCCGGGCACGTCGGGCATTGAGGCCTGCGAAGAGATCGTCACGAAG
>Ga0070741_10000734_pt1 | contig 111242 bp, 110 predicted proteins | sample Coa_R1_4_FD_66440 | JGI IMG/M metagenome (GOLD analysis project Ga0070741, IMG submission 66440) | Surface soil microbial communities from Centralia Pennsylvania, which are recovering from an underground coalmine fire - Coalmine... | ecosystem: Environmental > Terrestrial > Soil >...
TGGAGCCACGACGTACCCCTTCCCTTCGTCTTCCTGGACTCGGGGATGAGGATGCGCGTGGCTCCTCTTCTTTGCAGGAAGGGGTTCGGAGTGTCTACCTTCAACGTGGGCTCTACGCCCCCTAGCTGAGCGCCGCGCCGGCTTCACCTCAGTACTGCAGATTGACCGTGACGCTCTTGCGCTGCGTGAACGACTCGAGCATGCCCTCGAGCGAGTATTCCCGGCCGAGACCCGATTGCTTGTACCCGCCGTACGATTGACCGGGGAACTGTCCGAGGCCCTGGTTCACCTGGACCCAGCCGGCCTCGATGCGGTGCGCGGTGCGCAGCGCCTTCGAGATGTCGCGCGTCCATACGAACGCGGCGAGGCCGTAGTGCGTGTCGTTCGCCATGCGCACGACCTCGTCCTCGTCGGTCCATGGGATGGCGACGAGGACCGGCCCGAAGATCTCCTCCTTCGCGACGCGCCAGTCGTTCCGCACGTTCGCGATGACCGTCGGCTCGACGAAGAACCCCTCGGCGAGCGGACCGCGCTTCGGCGGGAGCCCGCCAACCGCAGCCTGCGCGCCGGGCTGGCGCAGGCCCTCGTCGATGTACTCGCACACCTTTCGGAACTGCCGCTCGTTCACGATCGCGCCCACGTCGCTCCGCTCGTCGAGTGGGTCGCCCACCTTCAGCGCGCGCACCTTCGGCACGAGCCGGGAGAGGAACGAGTCGAACACTGACGCGTGGAGGAAGAGGCGCGAGCCGGCCGTGCACGACTGGCCCTGGCGCGTGAAGCGCATCGCGCTGATGACGCCGTCGGCAGTCGCGTCGGTGTCCGCGTCGGGGAAGAGGACCTGCGGGCTCTTCCCGCCGAGCTCGAGCGCGACCGGGACGATGCGCTCGGCGGCGGCCCGCATGACCGACTTCCCGGTCTCGGTGTTGCCGGTGAACGAGAGCTTGCGCACGAGCGGGTGGCGCGCGAGCGCGTCGCCGCACTCGTCGCCGGTCCCGGTGACCACGTTGAGGACGCCCGGCAGCAGGTGCGCCTGACAGTGCCGCGCCATCCGCAGCACCGCGAGCGGCGCGTTGGCGGAGGGCTTCAGCACCATCGTGTTCCCGGCGGCGAGCGCGGGCGCGATCTTCAGCGCCGAGAGGACGAGCGGGACGTTCCACGGGACGATCGCGCCGACGACGCCCCAGGGCTCGCGCCGCGTGTACGAGAGCACGTGCTCGCCCAGCGGCACGGTCTCGCCCTTCGTCTCGCTCGCGACGCCGGCGAAGTAGCGGAACACCTCGACGACGCTGCGCACCTCGGGGCGCGAGATCGTGCGGATCGCGTTGCCGACCTCGGTGGAGAGGATGCGCGCGAACTCCTCGGCGTCCGCCTCGATGGCGTCGGCGATCGCGGAGAGCGCCTTCGCGCGGTCCTTCCAGTGCGTCGTCCGCCACGACTCGAACGCCTTCGCCGCGGCGCGCGCGGCGTGGTCGACGTCGCCGGCGTCCGCGCGCGGCACCACGCCGGCGATCGCGCCGCGCTTCCCGGGGTTGCCCACCTGGACGGTGCGACCGCTCGTGGCGGCGACCCACTCGCCGCCGATGAGCATCCGCTCCTGGATTCCCGTCCCCGCCGCGACGGTCACGGCTTCACGAGGTCGTCGTACATGTCGGGACGGCGATCGCGGTAGAACTGCCAGGTGTTGCGGACCTCGCGCACGAGATCCATGTCGAGGTCCGCGACGACGAGCTCCTCGTCCGTGTCGGACGCCTGCTTCACGATCTTGCCGCGCGGGTCGGCGAAGTAGGAGGAGCCGTAGTAGTCGTTCGGCCCGAAGTCGGCTTCCTGACCGACGCGATTGATCGTCCCGACCCAGTAGCCGTTCGCGATCGCGTGCGCCGTCTGCTCGATGAACCAGAGGTGCATCGACAGCCCGCGGCTCGTCGCCGACGGGATGAAGACGAGCTCCGCGCCGTGCAGCCCGAGCATCCGCGCCCCCTCCGGGAAGTGGCGGTCGTAGCAGATGTACACGCCGACCTTGCCGACGGCCGTGTCGAACACGGGGTAGCCGACGTTGCCCGGGCGGAAATAGAACTTCTCCCAGAAGCCGCTCACCTGCGGGATGTGCGTCTTTCGGTATTTCCCGAGGTACTTCCCGTCGGCGTCGATGACCGCCGCGGTGTTGTAGTACACGCCCGTCGCGTCCTCTTCGTACATCGGCACGACGAGCACCATCGAGTGCCTCTTCGCGAGCTCCTGCATGAGCTTCGTCGTCGGACCGTCCGGGATGCGCTCGGTGTAGCTGTAGTACTTCGTGTCCTGGACCTGGCAGAAGTACGGCCCGTAGAAGAGCTCCTGGAGGCACATCGCCTGCGCGCCCTGCTTCGCCGCCTCCTCGATGTACTTCACGTGCTTGGCGATCATCGCGTCCTTGTCGCCCGCCCACGCCGCCTGCGCGAGCGCCGCCTTCACCTTCGTCATCTGGCCCCCCTTGTGTGAGGGCGCTAGGTTAGCGCGCCTTTCGGGCGGCTCGTGCCTGGCGCTGCTGGAAACGCCGCTGCTTCGCGCGGTTCCCGCAATCGCTCATGTCGCACCAGCGACGGCTGTGATTGCGGCTCCGGTCCAGGAACAGCCAGCTGCAGGTCTCCGACGCGCATTCACGTACGCGGTCGAGCTCGGCGTCGCTCGTGAGGATCTCCGTGGCCGAGCGCGCGATCGCCCACAGCGGCCGGGCGAGCGAGGCGTCGTCGTCCGCCCAGGTCCACTCGAAGCCGTTCGCGGTGCGGATGACACGAGCGTGGGCGTGGGCATCCGCCGTCACCTCGCCGATGACGGCGAGATCCGACGCCGTCGGCGCTCGACCGGCGGCGATCGAGGAGAAGGCGCGGGCGATCGCCTCACGAAGCGAGATGCCACGGCGATACATCTGGGTGGCGATCTCGGGATGGCGCTCCGCCTCCGCCAGAAGCCGCTTGTCGGCCGCGGGCGGCAGGGTGCCAGCACTCCGAGCGAACGTGACCAGATCCGCGTACGAATTCAGGTGCTCGTGGGTAGGCGCCTCATGCGTTCCCCCGATCGTGTTCGTGAAGTCGAGGCAGAGCGCACCGGCGATGAGCTCCATGTCGTGGTCCGCCGGCGGCGGAGTGTGCTGCATTTGACCTCCATACTACTTGACGATGGTTAGGATAACCACCATAGTTGCGCATACCGGTTTTGGCCCCGGGGAGAGGAGCCCTCACATGGAGCTGCTCGTGGCACTCGCGGCGTTCGTCGTCGTCGACATCCTCGCCCTGCGCTACGGATCCGATAGCCGTCCGCTTCCCATACCGAAGAACGACCCGCATCGCGACGGCTAGCGAAGGAACGAGGAGGGGACCGTCATGGAGCTCCTGCTCGCGCTCGGAGCGATCATCGTGCTCGACGTGCTCGCGCTCGAGCTCGGATCCGATAGCCGCGAGCGCCACCCGCTCGAGCATCACGACCGCGCCCTCGACGCTCTGAAGCACGGCGACCTCGAGCGCTACCGCGAGGAGATCGCGCGGATGGAGCGGGATATCGCGAGGAACGTGTGGCGACCGTACCAGACGGCCTCCTAGGCGGGGAGCTCTCCGGTGGCGGCGAAGCGATCCGCGACGTCGAGCGCCTCGTCGATGGCGCGCACGCCGAAGCGGATCTCGTCCTCGGTGACCGTGAGCGGCGGCGCGACGAACAGCATGTTCCAGCGGTTGAGGATGTAGACGCCGCGTGACATGAGCGCGTTCTTCAGCGCGTTCTGCAGCTTCGCCGACGGACCGTTCCAGCGCTCGAGCATCTCCTTCGTCCCGCGATCCTTCACGAGCTCGATGCCGACGAAGAGGCCCCTGCCGCGCACGTCGCCCACCGACGGATGGCGCGCCGCGACGGTGCGCAGCTCCTTCATCAGGAGCTCCCCCATCTTCGCACCGCGCTCGATGATCCGCTCGTCGCGGTAGGCGTTCACCGTGGCGACGCCGGCGGCGCACGCGAGCGGATGGCCCGCGTAGGTGAGACCCGCCCAGAGGACGTTCGCATCGAAGTGCTTCGCGATCGGCTCGTCGACGATGACGCCGCCGAGCGGGACGTAGCCGGAGCTCACGCCCTTCGCGAAGGTCATGATGTCCGGCACGACGCCCTCGTGCTCCGACGCGAACCACTTCCCCGTCCTGCCGAAGCCGGTCATGACCTCGTCGAGGATGAGCAGGATGCCGTGACGATCGCAGAGCTCGCGCAGCCCGCGAAGGAATCCGTCGGGCGGCACGATGAGTCCGGAACTGCCGACGATCGGCTCGAGGAAGATCGCGGCGACGTACTGCGGCCCTTCGTACCAGAGGACCTCTTCGACGTGCGCGAGCGCCTTCTGGGGATCGTTCCCGAAGAGCGAGCGGTACGGATCGGCGTTGAGGAAGTGGACGATGCCCGTGATGCCGGGCTCGTTGGCCCAGCGGCGGTTGTCGCCACCGAGCGTCGCCGCGCCGGCGGTCTGCCCGTGGAACGACCGCCATTGCGAGAGGATCTTGTGCCGCCCGGTGTACATGCGCGCGATGCGGATCGCGTGCTCGGTCGCCTCGGTGCCTCCGGTCGTGAAGAGCGTCTTCACCAGATCGCCGGGCGTGATCTCGGCGAGAAGGCGCGCGAGCTCGGCCCGGCTTCCCTCACCGAACGACGGCGTGACGTAGCAGAGCTTCTCGGCCTGCTCCTGGATCGCCTTCACGACCTTCGGATGGCCGTGGCCGAGGTTGACGTTGATCAGCCCGGATGAGAAGTCGAGGATGCGGCGCTCGCCCGCGTGCAGCCACGAGCCGTGCGCGCTCGTGATGACGAGGGGCGAGAGCGCACCCTGCGCGGACCACGAGACGAGCACGTGCTCCTTCGTCTCCTGGGCGACCCGCGCGGCCTCGACGCTCCCCGTGGTGTCCAGCGCCACGTGCGGAGTGTACGTCCGCGCCGCACGCCAAAGGCACGAGCGATACGCTCGCCGCATGAAGCTCGGCGCCACCCTCTGGCCGCAGAACACCACCTGGGACGCGATGCGCGAGGCGGCCGTGCATCTCGACACCATCGGCTTCGAGACGATCTGGACCTGGGACCACTTCTACGCGCTCGCGGGCACGGAGGAGCGGCCCAACTTCGAGGCGACCACGATCCTCGCGGCCCTCTCGCCCCTCACCAAGCGCGCGATGCTCGGCGCGCTCGTGCAGGGCGTCACCTACCGCCACCCCGCGATCATCGCGAACATCGCCGCGACGCACGACCACGTGTCGAACGGCCGCGCGATCTGCGGCATCGGCGCGGCGTGGAATCACACCGAGCACAAGGCCTATGGGATCCATCTGGGGACCCCTGGGGAGCGCTCGCGCCGGTTCGCCGAGGCGGCGAGGATCATCCGCGCGCTGCTCGACGGCGAGCGCGTGACCTACGACGGCACGTACTACCAACTGAAGGACGCCGTGCTGAACACGCGACCGGTCCAGCAGCGGCTGCCGATCATGGTCGGCGGCGGCGGCGAGCGGAAGACCCTCCGCACCACGGCGAAGTACGCCGACATGTGGCACGCGTTCGGGACGCCCGACGTGATGAAGCGGAAGATCGAGATCCTGCGCAAGCACTGCGCCGACGTGGGGCGCGATCCGCGCGCGGTCGAGCCGTGGGGCGGCCAGTGGATCTGCGTGCGCGACGATCCCGAAGACGCACGCCAGGTGCTCGACGACATCGCGGCGCACCATCACGGCATGAATCGGCCGAACGCGATCGTCGGGAACGCCGACGAGGTCGCCGCGAAGCTCAAGGAGCACTGGGACGTCGGCGTGCGCGGCTTCATCGTCGGGTTCGCGTATCCGTACGACCTCGAGACGATGGAGCGGCTCGCGAAAGAGGTCCGTCCTCGGCTCCAGGGGCTCATCGGCATGCGCGCGGCCGACGCCGCGTCATAGCGATGCTACTTGCCGATGGGCGTGGGAGCGTCTTGGGATCTGTGAGCCAATTTAGAGAACGATACGCGACGTAAGCATGTGCCGGGATTTGTAGCGGTGGTCGAGCGTTCTCCGTTTGTCACGGACGAGAGGCGCATTCACCAAATCGGACGGCAATTCCTTTGGAGAGATCAGCTGCCGATCGTGTACAAAAGCGCGTTCATAGCCGATCGCGGCGGCGCACGCGCATCGATGGCACCGGCGCTGGCCGTGCGACGCTCGTGACGTTCTGGCACTTCGGGCAGTACCACGACTTGCGGACCTCCTCGGGATGCCAGCCCGATTCGATGCGCGTCCCGCACACGTGGCACGGCAGGCCCGCGCGCTCGTCGACCCACATGCGCTCCCGCGCGTTCAACCCGAAGTGCGTCCGGCGCTGCCCGCCGTCGCGGTTGAGGCGGATGAGCGTCCGCGCGTGCTCGACGACCTCCCGCAGCTTCTCGTCGTCGAGGTCGCGCACCCGCGCCCAGGGCGAGGTGCGCGCGAGGAAGAGCGCCTCGACCTTGAACACGTTGCCGATCCCGGAGATCGCGCGCTGATCGAGGAGCGCGGTCGCGATGTCGCGGTCCTCGTCGGCGCGGATGCGGCGGATCGCCTCGGCCATGTCGAAGTCGTCGCGGATGATGTCCGGCCCGAGGGCCGCGACGACGCGGTGGAGCCCGAGCTCCCTCGCGAGCATGAGCTCGACGATCGGCGGGTGGAAGCACGGCGCGACGACGCGCCCGCTGCGGATCACGACGCGCGCCTCGGATTCCGGCTCCCACCAGCGCTCGCCCGGCCGGTAGAGGTGCCACGAGCCGCTCATCTTCATGTGCGTGTGCAGCACGACCTCGTGCGGCGTGTCGAAGTGGACGAAGAGGTGCTTCCCGTTCGACTCGACGCGTGACACGCGCGATCCCACGATCTCCTCGCCGCGTGCGGCCGCGCTCGCCTTCGGCGCCACCACCTCGAAGCCCGTGACGACCTCGCCGGCGAGCGCCCGCCGGAGGACGGTCGCGGCACGGTGGATCGTGTCGCCTTCAGGCACTGCGCAACAGATACCCGCGCGGCGTGCGCGTGAAACCCGCGTCGCGGAGCGGCGCGGCGAGCGGCGACTCGTCGACGGGGACGCCGTCGACCTCGTCGATGAAGAGCGGCGTCCGCCGCTCGGGCACGGCCTCCGCGGCGAGCGCTCGGGCGATGAGCGCGCGCCTCCGCGCGATGTCGCGCTCCTCGCCCTCGACGTACGTGAGCACCGCACGCTCGTCGCGCGCGACGAACGCGGCGAGCGCGCCGTCGACCAGGATCACGAGCGCGCCCGCCGTCCGCGACGCGCGTCTGCCCTCCTGCCGTACGCTCGCTTCGCTCGCTAGACGGGTTCCCCCGCCCCCGGGCCACGCGAGGGCCGCGCCGTACGGATTCGCGGGGTCGGTCGCGGCGAGCGTCACGACGGCGGGCTCCTCGCCCGGCTCGCGCATCGCGCGCAGGCGATCGACCGCTCCGGGAAGCGCGAACTGCGCGGCGCCGCGGCCCGCGACGAAGTACCCGCGGCGAACGCGCCCGGCCTCCTCCATCGCGCGCAGCACCCCGTACGCCGCGGCGAACCCGCCCTCGACCCCCTCGTGCTGCACGAGCTCGCGCGTCACGACGCCGTGGCGCTCGAGCAGCTGACGCACGCGTGAGGCGAGACGCTCCGTCGGCGTCCGCTGCTCCATCTGATACGCCGAGACGAGCGACCAGCGACCGGCGAGCTCGGGTGCGAGCCCGCGCTGCGTCGGGCCGCGGCGCCGCGCGTGACGCGCGACCGGCGGGCGCAGCATGGCGCGGAGCGGATGCAGGCTGTCGTTCGTGACCTCGCCCGCCCACACCAGCTCCCAGAGCGCCTCGCGCACCTCCGGCGCGAAGGCGCCGCCGAGCGCGGCGAGCAGCTGCGGGAAGAAGAGCGCGCCGCGCGCGGCGAGCACGTCGCGGATGCGCGCGTGCGTCGATCCCTCGCGCTTCTCCCCCGGCGGTACGAGCGACGCGTGCTCCGCGAGGTAGAGCGCGACGCGCCCGTCGCGCGGCCCGATCGACCCGCCGCCGACCCAGATGACGGCGCCCGACGCGAGCAGCGCGTCGAGATCCGACTCGTCGTATCCCGCGACGCGCGCGGGCAGGATGCGCGTCTCGAGATCGGACGCGGGAACGAGCGCGCCCTCGAGCTGCGCGATCGCGTCGAGCAGCGCCGCCTCGCCGGCGCGCGGCGCGTCGACGCCGTGCCACGCGAGCGCGAAGCGCGCGAGGACGGTCTGCTCGACCGGCTCGACCTCCTTGCGAAGGCGCGCGAGCGAGCGCTGGCGGAGCGTGCGCAGGACGCCCGCGTCGATGCATTCGACGCCGGTCGCACCGGGCCGGAACTCGCCCTCCACGAGCGTCGCGTTCCCGGCCAGCTCCGCGAGCGCGCCGGAGACGGACGCGACGCCGATCCCCAGCCGGCGCGCGAGCTCCGCCGTGGTGAACGGCCCGTGCGTCCGGGCGTAGCGACGGGCGAGCGCGAGGAGCGGCCGCGGGTCGCCGACGAGGAACGCGTCGGGCAGACCGGCCGGCAGCACGACCCCGAGGGCATCGCGGTACTTCGCGGCGTCCTCGGCCGCGATCCAGCGCTGCTCGCCGGCGATCGGGACGCGGATCGCGCGCCGCTCCCGATCGAGCTCGGCGAGCCATTCGTCGATCGGCGCGTCAGGTACCGCACGGGCGACGAGCTCCTCTGGCGTGAGATCGCCGAGGCGGAGCAGCAGCTCGTGCAGCCCGTCGACGTGCCGCGCCGCGCGCTCCGGCTCGAGGTGCTGAAGCTGGAGCTCGAGCTCGGCGAGCGCCCCCGCGTCGAGAAGCTCGCGCAGCTCGACCTCGCCGAGCAGCTGCCGCAGCTGCGCCGGATCGACGGTGAGCGCCTGCGCGCGCCGCTCGGCGAGCGGCGCGTCGCCCTCGTAGATGAAGCTGCCGACGTACTCGAAGAGCAGCGCTGACGCGAACGGCGAGGGCGAGCGCGAGTCGACGGTGACGATGCGGATGTCGCGCCTCGAGATCGCGCGCAGGACCTCGAGCAGCGCGGGCATGTCGAACACGTCCTGCAGGCACTCGCGATACGCCTCGAGGATCACCGGGAACGACGAGAAGCGCGACGCGACCTGCAGGAGCTCGCCCGCCCGACGGCGCTGATGCCAGAGCGGCGATCGGCGCCCGGGGAAGCGTCGCGGCAGGAGCAGCGAGCGCGCCGCGGCCTCACGGAAGCGCGCGGCGAAGAGCGGCGTTCGCGACAGGCGCTCGACGACCAGCGCTTCGGCCCGCTCCGGGTCGGGGATGACGAGCAGCGGATCCGGCGCGCGCTCGGCCTCGGGGAAGCGCGCGACGATCCCGTCATCCGTCCAGAGCACGTCGATCTCGAGGTCGGATCGCTCGCGCACCATCGCGCCGATCGCCATCGCCCACGGCGCGTGCACCTTGCCGCCGAAGGGCGAGAGGATGCACACGCGCCAATCGCCCACCTCGTCGAGGTAGCGCTCGACCACGATCGTCCGATCGTCCGGGACCGCGCCCGCGGCGGCGACCTGGTCGCGCAGGTACTCGAGCAGGTTCTTCGCGGCCGGCTCGTCGAGATCGTGGCGTTCGCGCAGCGTCTTCGTCGCGGTCTCCGGGTCGGCGGCGCGCAGCTCGCGGGTGAGCCGCCCGATCGCGCGGCCGAACTCGAGCGGCCGGGTCGCGGTCTCGCCCTTCCAGAACGGCATCTTGCCGGGGACGCCCGGCGCGGGCGAGACGAGGACGCGATCGTGCGTGATCTCTTCGACCCGCCAGGTCGACGCGCCGAGCAGGAATGTATCGCCGACGCGGGTCTCGAACACCATCTCCTCGTCGAGCTCGCCGACGCGGCCCTTGCCGGGCTCCGCGCCGACGAGGAAGACGCCGTACAGGCCGCGGTCGGGGATGGTCCCGCCGGAGGTCAGCGCGACGCGCGCGGCGCCTTCGCGCGCGCGGACGGTCCCGGCGATCCGGTCCCACACCACGCGCGGCCGCAGCTCGACGAACTCGTCGCTGGGGTAGCGGCCCGACAGCATGTCGAGCACGTTCTCCAGCTGCTCGCGCGGGAGCTCCGCGAACGGCGCCGCGGCGCGCACGATCCGCTCGAGCTCGTCGACCGCGATCGGCTCGCGTCCGACGATCGCGACGACGTGCTGCGCGAGGACGTCGAGCGGATTGCGGACGTAGCGCGAGGACTCGACCGCGCCGGCGTGCATGCGCTCGGTGAGCGCGGCCGAGGCGAGCAGGTCGCCGCGATATTTCGGAAGGATGATCCCGGTCGACGGCTCGTCCACGCGGTGACCCGCGCGTCCGATGCGCTGCATGCCGCTCGCGACGGACGGCGGGGACTCGACCTGCACGACGAGATCGATAGCGCCCATGTCGATGCCGAGCTCGAGCGTGCTCGTCGCGACGAGCGCGCACAGCGTGCCCGCCTTGAGATCGTCCTCGATCCTGAGGCGCTGCTCCCGCGCGATCGAGCCGTGGTGCGCGCGCGCGATCTCCTCCTGGGCGAGCTCGTTCAGCGCGGCGGCGATGCGCTCGGCGAGACGGCGGCTGTTCACGAAGATGAGCGTCGAGCGATGCGCGCGCACGAGCTCGAGGAGCCGCGGGTGTATCGCGGGCCAGATGCTGGTCCGCGCGTCGGCCCGCGCGGCGGGGCCGCTGCGGAACTCGAGCGGCTCGCCGAGACGCGCCATGTCCTCCACCGGCACCTCGACGCTCAGCTGAAGCGGCTTGCGGTGGCCCGCGTCGACGACGCGCACCGGACGAGGGCCGTCGGCGTCGAAGCCGCCGAGGAAGCGCGCGACCTCGTCCAGCGGACGCTGCGTCGCCGAGAGGCCGACGCGCTGCAGACGCGCGCGCCCCTTCTCGCGGAGGCGCTCCGCCGCGTGACGCTCGAGACGCTCGAGCGTCAGAGCGAGATGCGCGCCGCGCTTGGTGGAGACGATCGCGTGGATCTCGTCGACGATGACCGTCTCGACGTCGCGAAGCGCCTCGCCCGCGGAGCTCGAGAGGACCAGATACAGCGATTCGGGGGTCGTGATGAAGATGTCCGCCGGCTTCTTCGCGAAGCGCGCCCGATCCCGCGCGGGTGTGTCGCCGGTCCGGATGGCCACGGTCGGCTCGCGGAGGGCGACGCCGAGACGCTCGGCCGCGCGCGCGATGCCCGCGATCGGTGCGCGGAGGTTGCGCTCGACGTCGACGGCGAGTGCCTTGAGCGGCGACACGTAGAGCACGCGGCAGCCGCGCGCCGGCGCGCGGACGAGCTCGTCGATGCTCGAGAGGAAGGCCGCGAGCGTCTTGCCGGATCCCGTCGGCGCCATGAGGAGCGTGCTGTCGCCACCCTTGATGACCGGCCATGCCCGCACCTGTGCGGGCGTCGGCGCCGGAAAGGACGTGCGGAACCACTCCTGCACGGCCGGATGGAACGCCGACAGACCCGCGCTCCCCATGACGAGAGGGTACTCGCGCCGCGGCGGCGCGACCGCTACCTGCCCGACATCAGCGCAGCCCGTTCGCGACGTCCGCGAGGTGCGTCGCGTCGAGCGTGCGCGATGAGATCTCGTAGGTGACGCCGTTCTCGGTCCAGCGGATCGTGGTGATACCGCGATCGTCCGTGGCGACGACCGCGTAGGCGCCGTGGACGCGCAACGCGGGATGCGCATCGCTCGACACAGGTCGAACGGGGTCGACGCCCGTCGGCGCGGCCACCGACACGAGGTCGCCGGTGGCCCGCAGACGGAATGTGGTGATCGACGCGGCCGTCGGGATGAGCCCGGTCTCGCCGTTGATGCCGCGCCGCGCGACGACCGTCGCGACGTCGTCGGGGAACGTGAGGTTCAGGAGCGGCGCCGGGCGCAGGCTCGCGAGCACCGAGGGCCCACGCGGCAGGCGCGAGACGCTCGCCACGGGCAGCGCTCGCTCGGTCCACGCGCGCGGCCAGTACGGCACGCTCAGGAAGAACGCGATCCCGAGCGCGGTCGCGGCGAGCGTGAGCAGGCCCTCGAGCGGCCGCGGCATCTCCTCATGCTAGTCACGAGCCGACGCGGCCAATCGACCTAGCATCGGGTCGTGGGGAACGCCATCGAGATCCGCGGCGCGAGCGCCGGTTATGGGAAGACGCCGGTCCTCGAGGACATCGACCTCACGATCGCGACGGGCGAGGTGCTCGCGGTGGTGGGCCGCAGCGGCACCGGAAAGACCACCCTCCTGCGCCTGATCGCGGGTGCGGTGATACCGCAGCGCGGCGAGGTGCGCCTCATCGGCGCCGACCCCGCGGCGGCGCGGCGAGCCAAGCGCATCGGCTTCGTCGGGCAGAACGCGGCGCTGCACCCCTGGCGCACGGTCGTGCAGAACATCCGGCTGCCGCTCGACGTGAACCCCGCGGACGTCGAGGACGGTCCGACGCCCGAGGAGTGGGTGGCGCGCATCGGCCTGGCCGCGGCGGCGAACGCGTATCCGCATCAGCTCTCGGGCGGCATGCGCCAGCGCGTCGCGCTCGCGCGCTCGCTCGTCGCCGATCCGGCCATCCTGCTCATGGACGAGCCGCTCTCCTCGCTCGACGAGCTCACACGCGACGATCTCCGTCTCGAGCTCGTCGACTTCTGGGGCGCGACGCGGACCGTCGTGTACGTCACGCACGACATCGAGGAAGCGGTGTGGCTCGCGGACCGCGTCGCGGTGCTCGGCGGCCACCCTGCCCGGATCGCCGGCATCGTCCCCGTCGCGCTCGAACGCCCGCGGACACCAGCGCTGCGGCGCGACGCGCGCTTCCTGGATCTCGTCGACGCGGTGCGCGGTCTGCTCGCATGAACAGCGCACGCCGCACCATCGTCGACCTGCTCATCGCCGGCGCGGCGATGGGCGTCATCGCCATCGCGCTCGAAATCTGGACCGCCGCGTTCCACGTGCCCGGATACCTCGTTCCCGCGCCGAGCGCGGTCGGCGCGCGGCTCGTCGCCGACTGGGCGATGTTCCTGCGCGAGGCCGCGGTCACGATCGCCGAGGCATCGATGGGTTTCCTGGTCGGGACGACGGTCGCGTTCGCGATCGCGAGCGCGATGGTCCGCTCCCGGGTGCTGGAGCGTACGCTGTTCCCGCTGGCGATCCTCGTGAAGCTCACACCGATCGTGGCGGTCGCGCCGCTCTTCACCCTCTGGTTCGGCTTCGGCAGCGCGCCGAAGGTCGCGATCGCCGCGCTCATCACGTTCTTCCCCATGGTGGTCAACGCCTTCGTCGGCCTGCGCTCGGCCGACCCGCAGGAGGTCGCGTTCCTCGAGACGCTCGGTGCGACGCGCACCGAGGTCTTCCGCCACCTCCGCGTCCCGAACGCGCTCCCCTATCTCTTCTCCGGCGCGCGCATCAGCCTGAACCTCGCGCTCATCGGCGCGGTCATCGGTGAATGGACCGGCGCCGATCACGGTCTGGGCCGCGTGATCCTGGTGGCCAACGCGAATCTCGATCTCGCGACGCTGTTCGCCGCGGTCCTTCTGCTCGCGGCCATCGGTATCGCGGCGAACGCGCTCGTTGGCACGGTGGAGCGGCGCGTGCTTCACTGGCATCCCGTGGAGCTCGCCGCATGAGCCGCGCGCTCGTCCTCGCGCTCGCCGTCCTCGTGACGGCGTGCGCGCCGTCGGCCGTCGGCCCTGGCGCGAGCTCGACGGCCGGCGCGTCGCCCAGCGCATATCCGGTGGAGCAGGTCACCTTCATGGGCGGATTCAAGCCGCAGGCGGACCTCCCGTTCGTCGGCGTCTACGTCGCGCAGGAGAAGGGCTACTTCAAGGCGCAGGGGCTCAACGTCACGATCCAGCACGCCGCGACCGGTGAGCACGTCCAGCTCCTCGCGACGGGACGCATCCAGTTCTCGACCGGCACGGGCGGCGACATCCTGAAGCGCGTCGCGCAGGCCGGCGTGCCGCTCGTGTCGATCGCGGTGATCGGTCAGCGCGACGAGCAGGCCTTCGCGGTCAAGGCCGATTCCCCGATCAAGACGGTGAAGGACTGGGAGGGCAAGCTCGTCGGCTACAAGTCGACGCCGTCCGCCGACTACCTCGCGATGCTGAAGATCGCGGGGGTCGACCGCTCGAAGGTGCGCGAGGTCGCGGTGGGCTTCGATCCACGCGTGCTCGCGACGGGCCAGGTGGACGTCTACCCGGTCTTCGCGGCGAACGAGCCGGACACGCTCGCGCGCCAGGGGATCGCCGTCCGCCTCTTCGATCCCACCGCGTTCGGCATCCCGTCGTTCGGCCTCACGTACGTGACCAATCAGGAGATGGTGTCGAAGCGTCCGGACGTGGTGAAGCGCTTCCTTCGCGCCGCGCTCAAGGGCATCGAGGACGCGATCGCCGACCGTGACGGCGCGATCGACATCGTGATGAAGTACGCGCCGGGCGAGGACCGCGCGCACCAGCGCTACATGATGGACACCGAGATCGCGGCGGCGCAGAACGACGTCACGCGGGCGCGCGGCATCGGCACGATGACGCGCGAGCAATGGAGCGCGCTCGAATCGTTCCTCGCGGAGTACGGAGCGCTGCCGAAGCGCGTCGATGTGTCGACGGTGTTCGACGACTCGTTCGTGAGCGGACTCTACAAGGACGGAAAGGTCGCCTGGCCGTAGTCCCCGCGACGCGTACGGACGTCCTCGTCGAGCTTCACGTCCCGGATCTCGCCGTCGCGAAGCGCTTCTACCGGCGCTTCGGCTTCGCCGCCGTACGCGAGGAGGAGCCTGCGACGGGCGGCGGCTACCTGGTGCTGCGCCGCGGGCAGAGCCTGCTCTGCTTCTGGGGCGGAGACGCGTCGGTCCGCGATCACTCCTACTTCCGTCGCTTCCGCGGCACCCGCAAGCGCGGCTACGCCGTCGAGATCGTCGTGCCCGTCCGCGATCTCGACGCCGCGTATCGCACGGCACGCGCCCTCGGCTGCGTCGTGGAGAAGGTCGGCGAGCGCGCCTGGGGGGCGCGCGACTTCCGCGCCGAGGACCCCTTCGGGTTCTACCTGCGCTTCACCGAGCCGTACTCCGTGGTGGCGCGATCGGCGGCGCGACGCGACGGACATCGCCCGGCACGCGGTCGAGCCGCGCGAGCGCGTCGCGCACGGTCAGCTCCGTCCCCGGGACCCGCGTCTCCGGCGCGATCTCGGCGAGCGGCACGAGCACGAACGCGCGCTCGGTGAGCCGCGGATGCGGGACCACCAGATCGGCCGTCGCGATGCGCGCCTCGCCGTAGAGCAGGAGGTCCGCGTCGATCGTGCGCGGGCCCCAGCGTTCCCGGCGCGTGCGCCCGAGCCGCGTCTCGACCTCGTGGAGGACGCCGAGGAGGGCGGCGGGCGCCTCCGCCGTCTCGACCGCGACGCAGCAGTTCAGGAATGCCGGCTGGTCGAGGCGTCCCCACGGCGCGGTCTCGTACACCGCGGAGCTCGCGACGATGGGCAGCGTGCGTCCGATCTCGTCGATGGCGGAACGGAGCATCGCGGCGCGGTCGCCGAGGTTCGATCCGAGCCCGATGTGGGCGATCGTCATCGAGCGCAGTATCGATCGCGCATGGGCACGCTCGACATCGCGGAGCTGCGCTGCACCGGACGGCACGGGGCGTACCCGGGCGAGCAGGACGCCGCGCGCACGTTCCTGGTGGATCTCTCGGTCGCCGGCGAGGTCGGCGCGGACGAGGTCGCGACGGTCGCCGCGATCGCGAGACGCGTCGTCGGCGGAGAGCCGCACGCGCTGCTCGAGCGGGTCGCGGCGGAGATCGGCCGCGCGATCCTCGCGGAGAGAGCGACGGTCGACCACGTCACCGTCCGCGTCGCCAAGCCGGATCCGCCCGGGATCGATGCGGCGTCGGAGGCGGTCTCGCTCACCCTGGCGCGGCCGCGCTGAGCGCGTGCGCCATACGCACCGCGCGAGCGGCGGCGCGCACGTCGTGCACGCGGATGAGCTCCGCGCCGGCGAACGCGGCGATGGCGACGCACGCGAGGGTCCCCTCGAGCCGCTCCTCCACCGGCAGATCCAGCGCGCCGCCGATGAAGCTCTTGCGCGACGGCCCCACGAGGAGCGGCAGCGGCGCGAGGCGCCGGCGGAGTTCGGCCGTGCGCGCGAGGAGCGCGAGGCTCGACGCCGCCGGCTTGCCGAAGCCGAGCCCGGGATCGGCGATGAGGCGCCCCTCGTCGACGCCCGCGCGGCGCGCGACGTCCGCGAGCCGTTCGATCTCGCGGACGACGTCCTCGACGGGATCGCCGCTCTCGGCGATCCCGCGGTCGCGGACCGTGTGACCGTTGTGCGTGAGCACGAGCCAGGCACCGTGCCGCGCCGCGACCGGCGCGAGGCGCTCGTCGCGAAGTCCCGAGACGTCGTTCACGATGGTCGCGCCGATGCCGAGCGCGGCGTCGGCGACGTCGGCCTTCATCGTGTCGATGGAGAGCGGCACCCCGATCTTCCCGGCAAGGGCGCGCAGGACGGGCAGCACCCGCGCGAGCTCGACCTCGAGCGGTACGGGCGCCGCGCCCGGCCGCGTGGACTCGCCGCCGACATCGATGACGGCGGCGCCGTCGGCGACGTCGCGAACCGCACGGGCGGCGAGCAGAGCGGGCTCGAACGGGACACCATCGCCACTGAATGAGTCGGGGGTCGCGTTGAGTATGGCCATGACGGCCGGCGGAGCGCCGAAGCGGAGCACCGACACAGTATCGGCAGGATCCGCCGAGGCCCTCGAATGGCTGTACGCCTTCGCGGATCTCGAGCGGGGCGTCGGGTGGAATCCGCGCTCCAGTCCCCGGCTCGACTGGAATCTCCGCCGGACGCGGATCCTCCTCGACCTGGCGGATGCCCCCGATCGCCGGATGGTCTGCGTCCTCGTCGGCGGCACGAAGGGAAAGGGCTCGACCGCCGCGATCCTCGCCAGGCTCCTCGCGGCCTCGGGCATCACGGCCGGGCTCTACACCAAACCGCACCTGCAGAGCTACCGCGAGCGCATCCGCGTCGACGGCGCCGCGATCGGCCCGGCTGAGCTCGCCGACGGTGTCGCGCGCCTGCGCCCCCGCGTCGCGCGTCTCGCCGCGCTCGCGCCCACGGCCGGCGCGCCGACGACGTTCGAGCTCACGACCGCGCTCGCGCTCGAGCAGTTCGCCGCGAAGGGGTGCACCGTCGCGGTGGTCGAGGTCGGGCTCGGCGGGCGGCTCGACGCGACGAACGCGATCGATCCGCACGTGAGCGTGATCACGCCGATCAGCCACGACCACACGCGCATCCTGGGCAGCCGGCTGCGCGACATCGCCTCGGAGAAGGCGGGCATCCTGCGGCCGGGACGAGTCGCCGTGATCGCGCCGCAGCCCGCCGAAGCGCAGCGCGTGCTCCTCGCGGCGTGCGAACGCGTGGCGAGCCAGCCGCGGACGGTCCGGGCGCTGTCCGCCCGCGAGGCGGCGCGTCTCGGTCTCGCGCTGCCCGGCGCGCATCAGCGCGTGAACGCGGCCGCCGCCCTCGCCGCGGCACGCGCGCTCGGCGAGCACGGCGTACCGGTGAAGGAAGACGCGATCGGCGACGCGCTTCGCCCGTTGCGCTGGCCCGGTCGCTTCGAAGTGATCGCAGGATCGCCGACCGTCGTGCTCGACGGAGCGCACAACGACGGATCGGCCGCGGCGCTCGCCGCGACGCTGCGCCACGAGCTCCGCGGGCGGCGGGTCAGATTCGTGCTCGGCCTGATGCAGGACAAGGACGCGCGCGCCGTCGTGCGCGCGCTGCTGCCGCTCGCGGCGTCGATCGACGCCACCCGCCCGCCCGGCGTCCGCGGCCTCGACCCGCGCGCGATCGCGCGACTCGCGCGCGGCGTTCCCGTGCGCGCGCACGACGAGATCGTCGACGCGCTCGCGGCCGCCCGCGCCGACGCGGGGACGCGGGATGTCGTCTGCGTGACGGGATCCCTCGCGCTCGTCGGCCGCGCGCGCGACGTGCTCGGCCTGCCGGTCGCCGAGCGGCTCTGGTGAGGGTCCGGCTCGGTACTCTCGTTCCGTGACCGAAGGCGTCATCGAGATCCGCGGCCTGCGCTGCCGCGGACGGCAGGGCACGAGCGAAGCGGAGCGCGCGGAAGAGCAGGACTACGTCGTGGACGTATGGGTGCGCGCGGACGTCGCGCGTGCCATCGAGAAGGACGACGTCGCCTTCGCTACCGACATCAGCCGGATCGCCGAGACGGTGCGCGCCGCCATCTCGGAGCGGCCGCGCGCGCTCGTCGAGCGCACGACGCACGACGTGGCGCGCGCGCTGCTCGAGCGGTTCCGCGAGGTGAGCGAGGCGCGGGTCAAGGTGACCAAGCCGCGTCCGGCCGGGCTCGACGCGGATGCCGAGGCCGTCGAGATCACGCTGCGACGATGATCCGCGCGCTCGTCTTCGACTTCGACGGCCTCATCCTCGACACCGAGATGCCCGCGTATCAGGCGTGGGCGGAGATCTTCACGGAGCACGGCGTCGAGCTGTCGCGCGACCGCTGGCATGACTACATCGGGCGCGAGGGCGGCTGGTTCGACGTCTACGGGCACCTCGAGGAGCTGCTCGGCCGGCCCGTCGACCGCGACGCGCTGAAGGCGCGGCGCGCGGTCCGGCGCGACGAGCTCATCGCCGCGAACGCGATGCTGCATGGCGTCGCGGGTCTCTTCCGCGAGGCCAAGCTGCGCGGCCTGAAGGTCGGCATCGCCTCGAGCTCCGGGCGCGATTGGGTCTGCGGCCATCTCGAGCGCCTCGAATTCATGGAGGGCTGGGACGCGATCGTGTGCCGCGACGACGTCGAGCACGCCAAGCCCGCACCCGACCTGTACCTGCGCGCCGCGGAGCTCCTCGGCGTCGCGCCTTGCGAGGCCGTGGCCCTCGAGGACTCGCCGAACGGCGTCCGCGCGGCGAAGGCTGCGGGCCTCTTCTGCGTCGCGGTGCCGAATCCGCTCACGGAAGGGCTCGACCTCACACAGGCGGACCTGCGCCTCTCGTCGCTCGCGGAGCTTTCGATGGGCGAGCTCATCCGCCGTCTCGCCAGATAGGACGCCGCGGCGGACATGAAGAAAACGGCGGTCCCGCGTGATGCGGGACCGCCGTTCCGCGTGAAGAGGGGACCGCTTAGGCCGCGAGCCCGCGGGTCTTCGCGGTCGACTCGTCGAGCGCCTGGACATCGACCTCGATCTTCACCTTCTCCGACACGAGCACGCCGTTCGGGACGGGCATGTTCCAGGTCAGACCGAAGTCCGTCCGGTCGATCGTCGCGGTGGCGTTCGCGCCGAGGTGCTGTCCGCCCTGCGCGTCCACGCCGATCCCGAGGAGCTCGATGTCGAAGCTCACCGGACGGGTGACGTCACGGATCGTGAGGTCGCCGCTCGCGGTGTAGCGGCCCTCGCCCTTCGGGAAGATCGCATTGCTCTTGAACGTGATGACCGGGTGCTTCTCCGCGTCGAAGAAGTCGGCCGAGCGGAGGTGGCCGTCACGCTTCGGGTCCCCCGTGTCGATCGCGCTGACGTCGACGGCGATCTCGAAGTCGGCCTTCTCGGGCTGCTTCGGATCGAGCTCGAGCTTGCCCGTGACCTTTCCGAGCCGTCCGCGGACCGTGCTGACCATCATGTGCTTCACCGCGAAGCCGACCTGTGAATGCGATGGATCGATGTACCAGAACATGTGTTCCCCTCTTTTGCCGCTCTTGCGGATTTGTTGCTGGTACAATCAACTAGTTGCCTACGCAATCTATTCCACGGACGAAGCGGCGCCTGTCCGAGGCCGAGATCAGGGCCTGGGAGGCCTTCCTCCGCGCCTATGCCGCGACATCGCACGCACTCGAGCGCGAAGCTGAGAGCCGGGGCGGTCTCGCGATCGGGGACCACTTCGTCCTCGTCCAGATCGCGCGCGGGCCGGAGACCGGGATGCGCCCGACGGAGCTGGCGGAGCGCGCGCTCCTCACCAAGAGCGGCGTGACCCGCGCCGTGGACCGGCTCGAACGCGCCGACCTCGTCGCGCGGATCGACTGCCCCACCGATGGCCGCGGATCGCACGTGATCCTGACCGTCAAGGGCCGCCGCCTCCTCCGCCGCGCGGCGCCCGGGCACATGCGGGCGATCGCGAAGCACTTCGCCGACCCCCTCTCGCCACACGAGCTCGCGGTCCTCACGACCGCGCTGGAGCGCGTCGCGACGACGGCGTAGTCAAGGGCGGGCCGATGTCGCTCCCGAAGATCTCGGGAGGTGCTCGATGGACAAGCTCGTCCTCGCGATCAGCGCGGAGAACGCCGACGCGCTGCTCGACGGAAGCCGCGACAGCGATCACCGCACGCTGCCGCCCGCGCGGCTCCCGGCGAAGGCCTACCTCGCCGTCGTCGGCACCGGCTCCGTCGTGGGCGAGTGCGTGCTCGGCGAACGGAGCGGTCGCACCAAGGACGGCTGGACGCTCCCGGTGCGCGACGCGCGCCGCTATCGCCGTCCGAAGCCGATCGGCGACTACGGCCTGACGAAGATCCCGCGCAGCTTCCGCTACCTCGATGACTGACCGTCTTCGGGCCCGCGAACGGAGCAGCCGAAGGCGGCGAAGTCAGTTCGCGTGCCGCCAGGAGAAGGTCACGTGCTTGATGAGGCCGCCTTCTGTCTCGAACGTCCACGTGCTGTAGTTCGCGAACTGCCCCGGCGCGCGCGTGAGGCCGCGCAGGATGACCGTGTTCCCGCGCGTCTCGTGCTCTCGGATGCGCCGCACGAACGACGGCGCCGAGCGCACCAGGCGCCGGGCGCCTTCCTTCCCCTGGAGCTCGGGGTCGCCGCCGGGCAGCTCGATCTGAACGTCCTCCGCGCAGACGCTCGCGGCGCGCTCGGCGTCGCGCGTCTCCAGAGCGTCCATGAAGGTGCGGGCAGCCTCTAACGGATCGGGCACAGGGGTGATTATGTAGACGTGCGGCAGGCCCGCGGGCTGCTCCCGTACGCCGCGTTCGCCGTCCTCATCGTCGGCGCGACGGTCGTCGCGCTCGTGCTCACGACGCTCTCCGGCCCCGCCGCCGCGCCACGGGCGTCCTCCCCCGGCCCCTCGGCCGTGCCGACGGCGGCGGCGCGCCCGGCGACTGACCTTTCGACGGCGGGCCGCCTCGCGTACTGGCGCTCGGAGGCCAACCGCGACTACCTCCTCTGGCTGGCCAACGCGGACAACTCCCGTCGCAGATCGGTGGCAAAGGCCGACGATCCCCAGGCCATCTCGCGCACGAAGTGGTCGCTCGACGGCGGCTCCGTCGCCTACGTCGAGAGCGGCGTGCGGCTCGTGGTCGTGCGCGTCGACGGCGTCGCGACGTCGTACACCCTCGCTCCCGAGCTGCGCGCGGACGGGTACCGGATCGTCGACCACCGCTTCTCGCCGAGCGGGGCGCGCATCGCGGCGACCGTCCAGCGCGTGAATGGCTCCCAGAGCGACGTCTACGTGAGCGCGGCCGGCGGCGTGTGGACGCGCCTCACGACGACCGAGGACGTGCTCGCCGCCGACTGGATCTCGGAGGACGAGCTGCTCGTGCAGACGACGGGTGGCATCGTCGGGCGGCTGCGCGCGAGCGGTCGCGATCAGCTCCGCCCGCTCACCGGCCTGCCGGCGGCCACGCCGATCATCGGCGAGGACGGCCGCGTGTACTTCCTCTCCGGGCGCGTCTCGGGGTTCGCCGGCTCGAGCGAGACGCTCGTCTTCGCCGCATCGTCGAGCGTGTGGAGCATGACCGTCGACGGTGAGGATCTGCGCCGCGAGAAGGTGCTCGAGACGGACAGCTTCCGTCTCGACGGTCAGTGGCCGGGCGGGTACCTCCTGCATCGTGGCGCGAATCCCGCACAGGTCGCCGTCGGCATCACGGCACAGCTTCCGCAGGTCGTGCAGCCGATCGAGCTGCCGACGAACGCCGGCCTCATCGAGCGGATCCAGGTCTCGCCGGACCACCGCTTCGCGATCGGATTCGCCGGGACGAACCTCGTGCGCGTCGACCTGACCGCGAGCGGCGGCGTCGCGAGCGCGGTCGTGCTGCTCGGCTCGGTCAACCAGGGCGATGCGTGGTTCCCGCGCGCCGCCGCGCTCGCGCACGTGACGCCCGCGAAGGTCGACGTGCCCGCGGCGCGGTACGTCTTCGCGCTCGGCGGTCACCTGTGGACGATGGGTCCGGACGGGCAGCCCGCGCTGCTGCGCGCGGGCAACGCCAACGCGCAGACGCTGCGCCGCTTCCTGCTCCCGCCGGCGAAATGGTCTCCCGCGGGCGACCGCGTCCTGACGCTCGAGAGCCTCGCGCCGGGCGCGTCCGCGTTCCAGCTCATCCCCGTGACGATCGCCCGCGACGGCGCGGTCCGGCGCTACACGACGCCGTCATCGGTCGGCACGACCATCACGTGGTCGCCCGATGGATCGCGGTTCGCGGTCACCGCGCTGCCGGCCGCGACGGCGGATCCGGCGGTGCTCGCGAGCGATCTCACGATCTCGCTCATCGACTCGTCCTCGGGCGCCGCCACCTCGACGATCCCGGGCCGCGAGGCGTCCTGGACGCGCGCCGGCGTGATCGTGCTGACCAACGGCACGGTGCGGCCCGGCGACCGCGCGCGTGACGACCAGGCCATCGAGCTCTGGGCGAACAACGGGCAGAAGGTGCAGGTCACGACGATCGCGAAGCTCGTGGCCGATCCACGGGCGCAGGCGCCGGCGAGCTCGCGCGGCAACACCCAGGCCGGGACGCTGACCGCGTCGCCCGACGGTGCGTACGCCGGCCTGCACCTGCTCTTCCTCAACAGCTCCGGGAGCTACGCGTCCGTCTTCGCGGTCGTGCGCACGCGCGACGGCACACCGACGGTCATCCTCGCGGGCGACACCGTGAGCGACGAGGCGTGGGCGCCGGGCGGCCGCCTCGTCGGCTACACGCTCACGACGCTCCAGGCGAACGCCGCGCCGCGGCAGCGCGCGATCGTGCGCGACGCGGAGACCGGCGACGTGGTGCAGGAGCTCGAGGGACGCTTCGCGGGATGGTCGCCGGATGCGGCGTGGACGTACCTCGCGCGGCCGGAAGGGCTCTTCGCGCGCCGCCTCGCGGGCGGCGACCCGGTGCGCTTCTCGCCCTACGGCGTGGTCGTGTCCGTCACGAAGCCGTAGGTCGCGGCGCGGACCCGGTGAAGAGATCCGCGGCGTCCTCACGGAAGCGGGCGAGCGCCGCGAGGTGGTCGCCGAGCGCGGCATAGCCGGCGCCCATCGTGTTCAGCTCGAGATGCGTCATGCCGAGTGCCTGGAACCCACGCGCGCGGCTGACCCACTCGTCGGGCGTGCGCTTCGCGAAGACGACCCGCCCTTCGATCGGGAACGTCTCGGGATCGCGCCCGGCGTCGCGAAGGTGGTCGCGGAAGCGCGCGATGCGCTCCGGCCCGTCGCCGTCGGGTTGCGCGAAGGTGAACCAGCCGTCGCCGATCCGCGCGATGCGCTTCACGGCGTCCTCGGCGCTGCCGCCCATCCAGATCGGGATCGGGCGCTGCACGGGCAGCGGTCTGATCCCGGCGCGGTCGATGCGGTGGAACTTCCCGGTGTAGTCGACGACCTCGTTCGTGAAGAGCAGGCGCAGCACCTTGATCTGCTCGCCGTACCGCTTCGCCCGGTCGTCGAACCGCGCACCGAGACCGGCGAACTCCACGTCGTTCCACCCGAGCCCGACGCCGAGACGCGTCCGTCCGCTCGCGAGCACGTCCAGCGACGCCGCCTGCTTCGCGACGAGCGCGGTCTGGCGTTGCGGGAGGATGACGACGGAGGGCGCGACCTCGAGGCGCGTCGTCCACGCCGCGATGAACGAGAGCAGCACGAAGACCTCGTGGAAGAGCGACGTCGCGTCGTAGGCGCCCTTCCAGTCCGGACGCGACCTGCGGTCGGCGCCGAGCACGTGGTCGTACGCCACGAGGTGCGCGTAGCCGAGCTGCTCGACGCCCTGCGCGTACTCGCGGATGGCCCCGGGATCCGTCCCGCTCTCGAGCTGAGGAAATACGACGCCGACGCGCACGCTCCGAGTATCCACCGGCGTGCGGATCGTCGAGCGGCGGACGTGCGAGCCGGACGAGCCGGGAAGGCGCATCCGGGGGCAATACCATTGGCCGTGAGATGCGTCCGCTCGCGCGCCGCATGGGGCGGCTCGGCACCGAGACGGCGTTCGAGGTGCTCGCGCGCGCACGCGCCCTGGAGGCGCAGGGCCGGCACGTCGTGCATCTCGAGATCGGCGAGCCCGACTTCGACACGCCGAAGCCGATCGCCGCCGCCGGCGTCGCCGCGATCGAGCGCGGCGAGACGCACTACACGCCCTCCGCGGGCGTGCCCGAGCTGCGCGAGGCGATCGCCGCGCACCTCAAACGGACGCGCGGTCTCGGGTACGACGCGTCGCAGGTCATCGTCGCGCCAGGCGCGAAGCCGATCATGTTCTACGCGATCCTCGCGCTCGTCGAAGGCGGCGACGAGGCGATCTACCCCGATCCGGGTTTCCCGATCTACGCCTCGATGATCGGCTTCGCCGGCGGCACCCCCGTCCCCCTCCCGCTGCGCGAGGAGAACGACTTCGCCCCCGATCTCGACGAGCTCCGCCGCATGGTCACGCCGAAGACGAAGCTCATCATCCTCAACAGCCCGCACAATCCCACCGGCGGCGCGCTCTCGCAAGAGGCTGTCCGCGAGATAGCGCGGATCGCGCGCGGCAACGACATCTGGGTGCTGTCGGACGAGATCTACGCGGACCTGCTCTACGAGGGCCGCCACGTCACGATCGGGCGCGAGGACGGGATGCTCGAGCGGACGATCGTGCTCGACGGCTTCAGCAAGACGTTCGCGATGACCGGCTGGCGACTCGGCTACGGCGCGTTCCCGAAGCCGCTCGTCGATCCGGTGACGAAGCTCGTGACCAACTCGGTCTCGTGCACCGCGACCTTCACGCAGCGCGCGGGGATCGCCGCGCTGACGCGGCGCCCGCCCGAGGTCGACGCGATGGTCGCCGCGTTCCGCACGCGCCGCGACGTCGTCGTGGCCGGTCTGAACGAGATCGAGGGGATCAGCTGCCGGAGGCCCAGCGGCGCGTTCTACGTGTTCCCGAACGTCACCAAGCTCGGCCTCGGCAACGCGGCGACGGTCGCGAGCCGGCTGCTCAACGAGGCGGGCGTCGCCTGTCTCGCCGGGACCGCGTTCGGCGCCGCGGGCGAAGGACACCTCCGCCTCTCGTACGCGAACTCGCTCGAGAACCTGCAGCTCGCCGTCCAGCGGATGCGCGAGTGGGTCCGCAGCGCGCGCTCCACGCCGGTCCGCTCCTAGGCGGGGGTTTCCTTACCGGTCGGTAAGTTAACCGGTCTAGACGCCGATCCCGTCGAACACCAGACCGACCACGTCCGACGCGAGCTGCTGCGCCGCACGACCTCCCGGTAGCGGGTCGCGGCTCGTCCACGGATCGAGCAGGTTCAGCAGCGCCTGGGTCGCGAAGGCGGTGTCGAGCTGCCGCAGCTCGCCGGCCTGCACGCCGTCGTCGAGGATCTGCTGCAGCGGCGAGAAGAAGTGGCGGAAGAACGCGCTGCGCGCCTGGCTCGTCTGATCGACCGTCAGCGTGACCCCGCCCTCACGCAGGAGGCGCGGTCCCGTGCAGCGCGCGCCGACGAGGAACGCGAGGGCCGAGACGAGTCGCTCGCGCGCCCGGCCGCCGCGGCGCGCCGCCGTGCGGAGCCCCGCCCCGTGCTCCTCGAGGACGCTGCAGACCACCGCGGTGAAGAGCGCGCTCTTGTCCGGGAAGTAGTAGTAGACCGTCGGCTTCGTCACCGAGGCCTCGCGCGCGATGTCGTCGAGCGACGCGCCGTGGACGCCGCGCTCGCCCCAGAGCCGGTCCGCGGCCTGGATCAGCCGCTCACGCGTAGACGACCGTCCGCCTTGGCGCTTTGCCGGCACGACGAGAATTCTACCTACCGGTCGGTAAAGGGGAGGTACCCGCCTGCGACCGATTTCGGTGCGCGCGCCGCGATCACGGACCCGCCACGCCACAGACCGATCGCTCGCGCGCCGCGATCGACGTCGCGATCGCGCTCCACGGCGTGCTCGATTCGTTCGCGCCGAGGGAGCTCTGCGCGTGGCCGAAAGAGATGCGCGTGCGCGCGCGAGGCGCCGCTCCGCGAACGCGTGACCGTTGCGAGGGATACAGACACGAGCGGGATATCGTGGGACGGCCGTGCAGGACCAGCTCCAGGAGCGCAGACTCGTCACCGTCCTCTTCGCCGACTTCGCGGGCTTCACGCAGCTCGCCGATCAAATGGACCCCGAGGAGCTGCAGGTCCTCGTGTCCGGCATCTTCGAGGACCTCGCCGAAGAGGCGATCCGAAACGACGGAACGATCGAGAAGTTCATCGGCGACGCGGTCTTCGTGATCTTCGGGGCACCGGTCGCGCACGAGGACGATCCGCAGCGCGCGCTGCGCACGGCGCTCGCGATGCAGCGCGTGTTCGCCGACCACGTCGCGCGCGTGAAGAAGGAGCGCGGCGTCGAGCTCGGGCTCCGCATCGGCATCCACACCGGGATGGTGGTCGCGGGCGCGGTGCGCTCGGTGGCCGAGTACGGCGTGATGGGCGACACCGTGAACACCGCGTCGCGCATCCAGACCGCGGCCGGCCCCGGCGAGACCTACGTCTCGCACACGACGTTCCGTCTCACGAACCGCGAGTTCAGCTTCCGCGAGGTCGGACCGATCGAGCTCAAGGGCAAGGACAAGCCCGTCCTCGTGTACGCGCTCACCGGCGAGCGCACCGACGTACGTCCCGCCATCGACGTCGCGGCGCCGCTCGTCGGACGATGGATGGAGCTGTCCCGGCTCGATCTCGCGTACCAGTCGTCGCGCCTCGGTCACACCGAGGTCGTGCTCATCGCGGGCGAGCCCGGCATCGGGAAGAGCCGGCTGCTCTCGGAGTTCATCGGCCTCGCGACGGCGTCGGAGGACGGCGCGAACGCGCCCGAGGCGCCACGCGTGCTCCGATGGACCTTCTCGCGCGTGAACCAGCGGAGCTACGCCGGGTTCATCGAGCCGCTGCTCGTGGAGCTGCGCATCGACACGACCGCGCGGAACGCGCAGGAGGTCCTCGCCGAGCGGCTCGAGGGGCTCGGATTCGCGAACCCCCTGATGGTCTCCCCGGTGCTCGCGCAGTTCCTCCACCTCCCCGGCGCGCCGGAGCCCGCGAGCGATTCGGAGGAGTGGCGCCGCTCGATGTTCATCGTCGTGTACGACGTCATCGCCGCGCTCGCGCGCCAGCGTCCGCTGCTCTACGTGCTCGAGGACCTGCACTTCGCGGACGCGGCCTCGCTCGATCTCCTCTGGTTCCTCGCGTCACGCGCCTCGCGCGTGCCGCTCTTGTTCCTGCTCGCGCAGCGCATGGGCCCCGGTACGCCGGAGCCGAAGCCGTCGCGCACGAACTTCACGCAGCTCGTGCTCGAGCCGCTGTCCGACGAGGAGGCGGCGCGGATCGTCGAGGCGACCTTCGACTGGATGCCCGACGAGCTGCGCGACCGCATCGTCGCGCGGGCCGGCGGCAACCCCTTCTTCATCGAGGAGTCGCTCCGTTCGCTCGTCGAGTCCGGCGCGGTGCAGCGGGACGAGACCGGCGAGTGGCGGCTGCGCGACCGGCCGTCGATGCTCGAGGTGCCGACGACGCTCCACGCCGTGGTCGCGGCGCGCATCGACCGGCTGCAGCCGAGCGCGCGCGAGTGCATCCAGCTCGCGTCGGTCATCGGCCAGCGCTTCGGCGCGCGGGTGCTGCGCGAGGCGGGCGGCAATCGCCTCGCGGACGCCGTCGACCAGCTCATCGCCGCCGATCTCGTGCTCGAGGCCGCGCCGGGCGAGCGCCGCGAGGGGCGCTATCGCTTCAAGCACGCGGTCGTGCAGGAGGTCGCCTACAACACGCTGCTGGTGCGCCGGCGCGCGGAGATGCATCGTCGCGTGGCCGAGGCGTACGAGACCGTGCTCACCGAGACCGAGCTGCGCGAGTTCTACCCCGCTCTGGCGCATCACTACCTCCTCGCCGACGTGCCGGACAAGGCGGTGGAGTACTCGTGGAAGGCGGCGCAGCGCGCGACCGCCATCCACGCGTACGTCGAGGCGCTGCGCTTCGCGGAGCAGGCGCTCGAGCTCTTCGAGAAGCTCGGGAAGATCGAACAGGCCGTCGACGCGCTCTACCTCATCGCGCGCATCCGCCGCTATCGCGGCGAGAACGACGGCGCGCTCGCGGCGTACGAGCGCGCGCTCGCGCTGCTCGAGGAGCGCGATCCGAAGGCGCCGGGCGTCGCGACGCTGCTCGCGCACATGGCCGAGCTGTGCACGCGCTGGGACGCGAAGCACCCCGATCTGCAAGGCCTCATCGACCGCGGGCTCGCGATCGTCGACGGCCAGCGCAATCGCGACAAGGTGCTCCTGCTCGCGGCGAAGGCCTTCATGGCGCGGAAGGGGCCGAAGCCGACCGAGGCGGATTGGGAGGCATCCCTCGTGACGGCCAAGGAGGCGCTCGGGATCGCCGAGGAGCTGGGCCTGCTACGCGAGGTGAGCCTCTGCCTCGACGCCGTCGGCTACGCGTACGGCGAGCTCGGCAACTTCCGCGAGTCGTACCGGCAGAACCAGCGGCGCCTGCCGATCGCGAAGTCGCTCCAGGACAGCGACGAGCTCATCGACGCGCACACCATGGTGGCGGTCGCCTCGCTCGTCCTCGGCAGCTTCCAAGAGGTGCTCGAGAACGCGGTCGCGGCGTCCGAGATCGCGGCCGAGACCGAGAAGCCGCGCCTCGCGGCGCAGGCGCTGCAGGTCGAGACGCTCGCGCGGCTCCTCTCGGGCGATTTCGCCGGGACGATCGAGGCCGCGGCCCGCCGCGATCGCATCCTGCCCTCGATCAAGGGGCACAACGCGCTCGCGCTCGCGAGCGCCGCGGCTGCGGCGATGATGCTGCCCGAAGAGAAGACCATGCGGGAGCGTCTCGTCGAGCTCGAGGCGGGCCCGGTCGACATCGCCGCATGCGATTTTCTGACGGCGGTCTACGGCTTTCGCGAGGCCGAGTCGGCCTACCGCGCGATCCGCAGCGCCGGCTATCCGAGGAGCGCGGTGGACGTCGTGCTCATCGGCCCGCTCGTGGTCCTCGCCGCGGCACGCTGGCGCATCGAGGACCCGGCGTTCGCCGAGCGCATCGAGCGTGCGGTCGAACGCAGCGGACACGCGCGGGGCCGCGCGCTGCTCGTCCACGCGGAGGGGATCGTCGCGCAGCAGGCCGGCGAGCACACCAAGGCGTCGAAGCTCCTGTTCGACGCGGTCCAGTCGTTCGCGACGCTCCGGCTCGACTACGAACGGGCGGTCGCCCTCGCCGACCTCGCACGCTCGCTCCGCGAGACCGGGCGCCGCGATCAGGCCGGGACGTTCTGCGACGAGGCGAGGGCCATCGCCGAGCGCCTGCACGCCGCGGCGCTGCGACTCGCCATCGATCAGGTCGCGGTCACGGCCTGACGCCGGACGCGACCGCCCGCCGCAGGCTCCTCACCTTCGCGTGAGATGCGCGCGGCGCGACCTATCGACGCGCGCGTGCCGGTCCTCGAGCGGCCGATCGCTAGGCCAGCGCGCGGCGGAGCGCGCTTCGCGCGGCATGGAACCCGCACATCCCGTGGACGCCGCCGCCCGGCGGCGTCGCCGCGCTGCAGAGCGTGATGTCGCGCGCGCTCGTCGCGTAGGGGTCGAGCGCGACGCGCGGGCGCATGAGCAGCTGGAGCCCGGCGTGCGAGCCGTTCGCGATGTCGCCGCCGAGGTCGTTCGCGTTCGCGCGCTCGATGTCCGCCGGTGTGGTCACGTGACGCGCGAGCACGCGGTCGCGGAAGCCCGGCGCGAAGCGCTCGAGCTGCGCCTCGATGCGCGCGGTCATGTCCACGCCCGATCCGTTCGGGACGTGGCAGTACGCCCAGACGGTCTGCTTCCCCGCCGGCGCGCGCGTGCCGTCGAAGAGGCTCTGCTGGCCGACGAGGACGAAGGGACGCTCCGGGTGCTGTCCGCGCCAGACCGCGCGCTCGCCCGCGGCGATCTCGTCGTAGCCGCCGCCGAGGTGGACGGTGCCGGCGCGAAGGCACTCCGTGGCGCGCCAGGGGATCGGCCCATCCAGCGCGTAGTCCACTTTGAAGACGCCGGGTCCGCGGCGGTACCGGCGGAGCGCGCGCCGGTATCCCGGCGAGAGCCGGTCGGCCGCGATGAGGTCGAGCTGCGCCGGGGACGTGTCGAAGAGATAGGCGCCCGCCGTCGGGACGTCCGAGAGCTCCTGCACCCGGTGTCCCGTGACGACCACCCCACCGAGCGCGCGCAGGTACGACGCGAGCGCGGCCGCGATCGCCCCCGAGCCGCCGCGCGCGATGGGCCAGCCCACCGCGTGTGCCGCCGAGCCGAGGAGCAGCGCGGCCGACGCGCTGAACGGCGCCTCGAGCGGCAGCAAGGAGTGCGCGGCGATCCCGGCGAGGAGCGCGGGGGCGCGAGGGTCGCGGAAGCGCGACACGAGCGAGCGCGCGGAGCGCATCGCGTCGAAGCCGAAGCGCGCCAGCAGGAGCGGATGGCGCGGCAGGTGCGCGAGCGGACCGAGGACCTCGTCGTAGAGATCGCTCCACGAGCCGACGAGCGGAGACATGAGGGCGGCGTACGCCGCGCCGTCGCGGCCGAGCGCGCGGACGGCGTCGTCGAGCGATCGCTCGAGGAGAACCGCCGTGCCGTCGTCGAAGGGATGCGCGAGCGGCGCCGCAGGATGGATCCAGCGGAGACCGTGCTCAGCGAGCCGCATGGTCCGAAAGAACGGCGATGCCGCGGCCATCGGATGGAACGCCGAGCAGACGTCGTGGACGAATCCGGGGAGCGTCAGCTCCGCGGAGCGCGCGCCTCCACCGATGTCGTCGTTCGCCTCGTAGACCGTGACGCTCTTGCCGGCCCGCGCGATCTGGATCGCCGCGGCGAGGCCGTTCGGCCCGGAGCCGACGACGACCGCATCAGGCACGCGCCCCCATGTGCCGGTCGAACCACTCGGTGGCGCGGCGCAGCGAGTCGATCATGTTCTCGCGCGTGCGGAAGCCGTGGCCCTCGCCCGGATAGATGTGCTCCTCGAAGGTCTTCTTCCCGTCGCGCAGCGCCCGGATCATCTGGTCGGCTTCCGAGCGCGGCACGCGGGGATCGTTCTCGCCCTGGAGGAGCAGCAGCGGCGCCTTGATCTTCGAGACGTGCGCGAGCGGCGAGCGATCGCGGTAGAGGTCCGGCACCTTGGCGGGATCGCCGAGCTCGCGCTCGAGGTAGTCCTTCAGGTCTCCGCGCGTCGTCTCGTGCAGCGTCGTCCACGACACCACGCCGACGATGGACACGCCCGCGGCCCACACATCGGGCGCCTGCGTGAGGACCAAGAGCGTCATGAACCCGCCGTAGCTGCCGCCGTACGCGCCGATGCGCGCGCGGTCGGCGATGCCTTGCCCCGCCAGCCACTCCGCGCCCTTGACCACGTCCTGCAGGTCCTTGCCGCCCCAGTCGCCGCGGTTGGCCTCCTGGAACTCGCGTCCGTATCCGGTGGACCCGCGGATGTTGGGCGCGAGGACGACGTAGCCGTTGTTGGCGAAGTACTGGCTCGCACGGTCCCACCAGCGCAGATGCTGCCCGGTGGGTCCGCCGTGGATGTGCACGATCGCGGGCGGCGGCGAGCCGCCGCGGATCGCCTCGGCGTACGGGACATAGAGGAGCGCGGGGATCTGCCGGCCGTCCGCGCCGGGGTAGCGCACGTGGACGGGCTCTACCAGCGTCTCGGGATCGACGGTGGAGGGCAGCGAACGCGTGAGACGGCGCGGCGCGACCATGCGCTCGCGCGTCACGTACACGTCCCACGGCTCTCGCGCGCCGGTGTACACGTACGCGACGAGATCGGAATCGGGTCCGACGTTCGCCCAGGCGTGCACGCCCGGCCGATCCGCGACCGCGTGCGTCGCGTGCGACACGGCGAACACGCGCCGCAGGGAGACCTCGGATTCCTCGCTGTGCCGGTAGATGAGGCCGCGGCCGTCCCGCCGCCACACCGCGTCGGTCTCGTCGTGGATGTTCTCGGTGAGCCGCTCGATCCGCGCGACGCGATCGCCGTCCAGCGTCGCCATCGCGACCTCCTGCCGGCCGCGCGTGTTCGTGGCGAACGAGACGCGCGTGCCGTCGGGCGAGAAGCGTCCGTCGATGGACTCGCCGTCGACGCCACCGCGCGTGTCGAGCTTCACCGCGGTCCCGCCGCTCGCCGGGATGACATAGAGGTCGGCATTCGTGCGCACGCTCTCGCGGCGCGACCAGAACACCAGACGCGTACCGTCCGGCGACCAGCGCGGCGAGTGATCGTCGTGGGCGCCGTCGGTGAGCGCGCGCTTCGCGCCGGTCGCGAGATCGAGGACGTGGATGCCGAACCCGGTGCCCCCGACGTTCGCCGAGTACGCGATGCGCTGCCCGTCGGGCGACCACGCGATCTCGCGGTGCGTGACCCGCGGCTCGTTCGTGAGGTTGCGCTCGTGCTCGCCGTCGCGGTCGACGACCCACACGTCGAAGCGTTCGTCACCGCCGTGGTCCCGCAGGAACGCGATCCGCGCGCCGTCCGGCGACCACCGCGGCCAGACGCTGCGCTCGCCCGCGGCCGTGAGCTGGTACAGGCGCTCCTTCTCGATGGGCGCGCTGTAGATCTCGAACGTCCCCGTCTTGTTCCACGCGAAGGCGACCTCGCTGCCATCGGGCGAGAGGCTGATCCCACCCCACTGCCAGTCCACGTACGGCGAGCCGACGAGGTCCTCGATCGGCACGCGCCGGAAGCGCTCGCCGATCGAGCGCGGCCGGTACGACCCCACCGCGGGGACGATGTCCGCGGGCGCGTTCGCGATCGTCGTGGCCGGACGCTCCGTACCCGGAGCGCCCCAGTCCTCGGCGAACGGGCGTGGGCGCTTCGTCTCCTTTGGCGGGGCGGGCGGCGCGTCCGCGGGTGCGCTCGCGGTCGTCGCCGCGCTCGGGGGCACGGGCCTCTTCGCGCGCTCGACGAGATTGCGCGACTCGTTGGCCACGACGAGCGTGGCCGGACCCATCGCCGCCTCGCGCGGCGCGGTGTCCTCGCGCGGGACGATGACGTCGTGGTTGGTCATCTTGTCCTCGAGCCTGCCGCGATAGGCGCGATCCCACGGCGGCGGCAGGAGGATCGAGAACTGCTTGCGCGGCTTCGGGAGCTCGCGCTGGAGCTGCAGCAGGGTGTCCTTGCCGGCGTTCCACATCGGTGATCGGCCCGCGGACAGGACGGCCGAGAAGTCGAGCGCGGCGAGCTGCTTCGCGGCGTCGCTCGCGAGATCGAGATCGCCGCACACGAGCACGCCGCCGGCCTTTCGGAGGAGGACGACGGTGGCGCCCTGGCCCGGGGGCAGGGGCCCCCGTTCAGCGAGCGGAGCGAGCGTCCCGCGCACGCGGATCGCGCGCGCGTCCGGCCGAACCTGCTCGTCGTCGGAGAGCACGACGTCGGGACCGCCCGCGACGGCGGCGGCGTCATCCGCGTGCACCGCGATGCGCACGCCGAGCGCCTCGCGATAGCGCTGCGCCTCCTTGGCCCTCGCGGCGTTGGTCGCGACGAGGAGCGACGCGCGCCCGACACCCTCGATGAGGCGCAGCGGACGCGCGCCGAACTCGGGGATGTCGATGAGCAGATTGCCGCGAGCCGCGTCGAACACGATGTACTGGCGCTCGTTCTCGAGCGGCTCGTACAGCTCGAAGATCCAGGAACGGAGCTGGTGGATGTCCACTGACTAGGCCCGCGTATCGTACCGGTCGGCGTGCGTTTCCGCCGCGCGCTTGGCCTCGTCGATGTCGCGCGTCGACAGGACGTGCGTGTTCGCCGACTGGCTCGCGTAGCGCAGCTCGTACGAGCCGTCGCTCGCGGGGACCACGAGGTACCACGAGTTGTTGCGCGCACGTGCCTGCTGGATGACCACGCCGTCCGGGCGCGTCAGCGAGGCCCACTCGAGCGGCGAGCGTGCGCGGCCGGTGGCGCTCATCGGGCGAGCTCCGGCAGGAGGACCAGGCCGTCGGCTCGCACCAGGCCGCGCTTCGCTTCCACGGCGTCGATCGTCCGCGCGACCCGCTCGTCGTCCCAGTCGAACAGGCGCCCGATCTGCTTCGGCGTCACGCCGCCGGCAAGATCGAGCAGCCGCCGCAGGACCGTCGCGTTCGCCTCCAGGGACGAGCGCTTCTCCGCCGCCTTCACCGTCTCGGGATAGCGTCGCACGAAGAGGTCGTAGGTGTAGTTGTAGTCGTCGCTCCGCTCGCCGACCGCCTTGACGCGGGCGACGTACATGAGCCGCTGCAGCTCCTCGATCGCGCGTTCGAGGTCGTTCCGCCCCTCCTTCGACTCGATGCCGAGGTCGGCGCGCATCCGCTTCTTCTGCGTCTCGCCGCGATGCGCGAGGTACTCGACGACGCGCCGCGCGAGATCCGACAGCCGGCCGGCGCGGACGTCGTCGACGTGGTCGTCGGTCTCGCCGGCGCGGCCGAAGGTCGCGTAGAAGACGGGCAGCATCCTCATCGAGACGAACGTGGGCTTCTTCACGAGGAGCTTGCCGTAGTAGAGCTTCTTCGCCTCGGCCAGCTCGTCCTTCCACGGCCACATCCACTCCCACTTCTTGCCGTCGTCGCTCGTGGAGAGATGGTCGAAGCACGCCGGCACCGGATAGGCGGTCTCGCCGGTGAAGGCGAAGCAGAAGCCGACCGCGTCGACCATCGCGACGAGCTGCGCCGCGTTGCGGACGCGATGCGCGCGCTCGACCTTCGCGCGATGCGCCGTGAGCGCGTCCTGGATGGACGCCGCGCGCACCGCCATCAGGAGAGGAACATCGCGACGAGCCCGGCGAGGATGCCGACGCGCATCGCGCCCGACGACGCGCGGTGCATCTTCGCGAACTCGAGCCGGACCGGCGCGCTCTCGGGCAGGTCGTCCCAGGCGGGCGTCTGCGCACGGATCGAGCGCGCGACCGGACTCGCCCAGCCGCTCGCGTAGAGGACCGACGCGGCGAGGACCGCGAGGGCGACCCAACGCGCGACGAGCCGCGCCTCGGGCGCGCCCGTGATCTCGACCCCGGCCATGAGCGCGCTCGTGATCACGAGGACGATGACGCAGAGGATCGCGAGGCCGTCCCAGCGCGCGAGCACCGCGCCGAAGATCGAGCCCGCCTCGCCTCGCGAGCGGACCGTGGCGAAGATCGCGGGCGCCGTGGCCGCGCCCAGCACGAGCCCGCCACCCACCAGGACGGCGAGCGCGAGGTGGTAGAGGGAGCGGACGACGTCGAAATAGAGGGTGTCCACGCGCATCGACCATATCGCGCGAGCGGGTCGCAGGCTGCACAGGGAGGAATTCCCGACGCCGCGGGTCGGTTTAGAATCGCGGTAAGGGAGCGTGCCAGTGCCCACCTATCGCGACTACTTCGCCGACATCAAGAAGCGCGTCAAGGAAGCGACCCCTCAGCAGGTGGCCGATCTGCTGCGGCGCGAGGACGTCCAGCTCGCGGACGTCCGCGAGAAGGACGAATGGAACGCCGGACACATCCCCGGCGCGGTGCACGTCCCCAAGAGCTACCTCGAGCAGTGGGCCGAGGAGCGCATCCCAGACAAGACGAAGACGACCGTCCTGTACTGCGCCGGCGGCGTCCGATCGGCGATGGCCGCGGACACGCTGCGGCAGCTCGGCTACGCGAACGTCATCTCGATGTCGGGCGGCTTCAACCGCTGGAAGGACAGCGGGCTCGCCTGGGTGACACCCGAGTCGTTCACGCCGGAGCAGGCGCAGCGCTACAGCCGCCACCTGCTCATCCCCGAGGTCGGCGAGGCGGGCCAGCACCGGCTCCTGAAGAGCAAGGTGCTGCTCATCGGCGCAGGCGGCCTCGGCTCGCCCGCGGCGTACTACCTCGCGGCGGCGGGCGTCGGCACGCTCGGCATCGTCGACTCCGACGTCGTCGACACGACGAACCTGCAGCGCCAGATCCTCCACTCGAGCGAGAGCGTCGGCGAGCCGAAGGTGGAGTCCGCGAAGCGCAGGCTCGAGGCGCTCAATCCCGACGTGAAGGTGGTCGGATACCAGGAGCGCCTCACGAGCGAGAACATCGACCGCATCATCGCGGACTACGACCTCGTGATCGACGGCGCCGACAACTTCCCGACGCGCTACCTGCTGAACGACGCGTCGGTGAAGCACGACAAACCCGTGGTGCACGGGAGCATCTACCGCTTCGAGGGCCAGATCACGGTGTTCAAGCCGCACGCCGGCCCCTGCTACCGCTGCCTCTTCCCGACCCCGCCGCCACCCGAGCTCGCGCCGTCGTGCGCGGAGGCGGGCGTGCTCGGCGTGCTCCCGGGCGTCATCGGGGCGCTGCAGGCGAACGAGGCGATCAAGCTGCTCCTCGGGATCGGTGAGCCGCTCGTCGGACGCTACCTGCTCTTCGACGCGCTCGAGACGGAATTCCGTGAGGTCAAGCTGCGGCGCGACCCGGAGTGCCCGGTGTGCGGCGACCACCCGACCATCACCGAGTACATCGACTACGAAGGCTTCTGCGCCTCGCCATCGGAGTGGCAGGCGGAGCACGCGGCGAAGCAGGGCGCCACGGTGTCGACGGCGGCCGAGTAGCCGGCTCCTCCGCTCACTCCACCCGTATCCTCATCGCCATGCCGCGGATTGCCGCACTCCTCGTCGCGCTCTTCCTCATCTCATGCGGCGCCGGCGCGACTATCCCTTCGACATCGGCGGGCTCGGGCGCGACGGCGGCGAAGCCGGCGATCAACGAGCAGACGCGCGGCGCGATCCAGGCGCTGCTGCGGAAGCAGCACGACACGATGGCCTCACGCGATCAGACCGCCTTCACGGCCACGGTCGACCCGGACCGCCTCGCGCTGAAGCGCTGCGCCAACGAGTCGTACGACATCGCCGCGCGCCAGGGCGTGGGCGCGGTGCCGCAGGTCGGCAAGATCGAGCCCTATCTCGACACGTACGTCCGCGCCTACGTCCAGGAGGGCGCGACCGGTCAGCGCAGGCTCTTCTTCCGTCAGACCGCCGACGGCAAGTGGGTGCAGACCGAGCCGAAGGACGACGAGCTCGGCGGCGAGAAGAAGACCACCGCCGGAGACATCCAGATCGACTATTGGGGCATCGACCAGGACGTGATCGACGCGCTCGGCAAGGGCGCGCTCGAGGCGCAGAAGGTCGTGCTCGCGAACATGCTGTCGACGAACCGGCGCGACCCGTTCGCGATCCGCTTCTACCCGACGCGCGGCGTGTCGGGGATACAGGGCTGCACCGTCGTCGGCTTCCACCTCACGAACGTCGCGAGCGACCCGTACGTGCGCTTCTTCCGGTACTGGTTCAACGCCGACGGCACCGTGTCCGCGCCGACCATCAGCTTCATGAGCCATGAATGGCTGCACTGGGCGCAGGACCAGTTCAGCCCCGGCATCACCGCCCGGCTCCCGTGGTGGCTGGTGGAAGGGTGGCCGGACTACGTGGGGCAGTCGCGCAGCGCGGACACCATCAAGTTCGTGGTGTGCCAGACGCAGACGCCCACGCTCAAGCAGCTGGAGGACGGCGCGGACCCGAACGGCCCGCCCGAGCTCTCGCCGCAGTACTACGCCTTCGCCAACTCCATGGTCGAGTACCTGTACGCCACGTACGGCGGCGCCGACGCGTACCGCAAGCTCGCGCTCGCGTTCAAGGACGACGCGCGCTCCGCGATCTCGTTCCCGAAGGCGCTGAACGTCACGCCCGAGCAGTTCTACGACGGCTGGAAGGCCGCGGCGAAGAAGAGGTACTGCTGACGGCGAAGCGGATCCTCCGCGCGGCGGCGGCCCTCGCGCTCCTCGTCGCCGCATGCGTCCCCACCACGACCACCGGCGGCTCGCAGACGCCCGGCGCGACCGCGGACATCCGGCGCGCCAAGCTCGACATCGCGTACAGCGCGTTCGTCGATCTCGACGTCCATCACGCGAGCAGCAGGGCCGCCCTCAGCGCGATGATCGACGCGCTCAAGAGCGAGGCGAAGGCGACCGGTGGCACGGATGACTTCCCCGCCCTCGACTTCCAGGACACCGACGAGCCCCAGCTCGCGGACTTCAAGAAGTTCGCGGACGCCGCGTCGGTCTGGGCCGCACGCAACCCGCAGCTCAGCCCCGATCGGATCGCCGACGTCGCGATCGCCGCGATGATCGGCGTCTCGCCCGACTGTCACACCGCGTACGTGAGCCGGACGCGCCAGGTGTTCCGCTCGCGGCCCGACACCTCCACCGGCGGCGCCGCGCGCGTCCCCGCGACCGGCACGCGGGTCTTCGGACCCGACGCGAACGGTCTGCAGGCGAAGATCCTGCCCGGCGGCATCGCCTACGTGACCTTCGGGCAGTGGACCATCAGCGGGACCTATCGCATCACCGACCAGCTCCGCCTCGCGCTCGACAAGGCCGTCGCCGCGGGCGCGAAGGCGTGGCTCTTCGATCTTCGCGGCAACCCCGGCGGCAACGGGGCCGACGCCGTCGCGAGCTGGTTCCTCGACGGCGAGCCGACGCTCAAGCAGACGGTGAAGACCGGGAACGCGGGGACGGCGTCGGCGAACAAGGATCTCCGGCTGCCGGCGGCCTACCAGCTGCCGATGGTCGTCGTGGTCAACGGGCGGAGCGCGTCGGCGACCGAGGTCTTCGCGCTGTCGCTCAAGGAGAACGGCCGCGCGACGATCGTGGGCGGCACGACGGTCGGCTGTCTCGGCGCCGAGACGCCGACCGCCATGAGCGATGGATCCGAGCTCGACGTCGCGGTGCAGGAATACGTGGGGGCGCGGACGGGCGCGGCCTACAACAACAAGGGCATCCCTCCGGACGTGGCCGCCGACGACGCGAGCGCCGTCGACAGAGCGATCGAGATCCTGAGGTCGAAGATCTGATCGCGCCGCGTCACATCTCTCGCGGCCGCGGGTGCGCCGCGCGTTCCAGGCGACGGCATGCCCGCTCGCCGCTACGCGCCCCACTCGTACTAGGACCCTCGTCGCGTGCGTACGGTCCCCGCACGATCTGTGACGACATGTGACGGTTTTGGTACCTCGGTAGGGTTGGCGTGACGCGAATGCCCCGATATGGTCCGTCTCACCACGAGCGCGGGATAGGGAGCAGCCACGTCGTGACAGTGATCAACTTCGGCAACGCCAAAGTCGACGCGATCGCACTGGACCAGATCCCCGTGCCGGACGTCATCGAGCGTGCCCGCCTCGGGGACCGCGGCGCCTTTGCCGAGCTGTACGACACCCACTGCGACGCCGTGTACCGATACGTCCTGTACCGGGTGCGCGAGCCTTCGGACGCCGAGGACCTCACGAGCGAGGTCTTCACGCGGGCGTTCGCGAACATCCACCGCTACCGCTGGCAGGGCAAGTCGTTCCTCGCGTGGCTGTACACGATCGCCCGCAACGCGGTGACCGACCGTCGCCGTCGCGAGCGTCCGACCGTCGATCTCGACAACGCGTACGGCATCGCCGAAGACGGACCGACGGCGCACGATCGCGCGGTCCGTGGCGAGCAGGTCGACGCCCTGCGCGGCGCGGTGAAGCACCTCACGACCGAGCAGCAGGAGGTCCTCCTGCTCCGTTTCGTCGAGAACATGTCGAGCCGCCAGGTCGCGAAGGTGCTCGGCAAGAACGAGGGCGCGATCCGCGCGCTCCAGTTCCGCGCGCTGGGTCGCCTGCGCAAGCTGCTCACCACCGAGGTCGCCTAGCACGGACCTTCGCGTCTTGCGGCCCGTAGACTGCGCAGCGTGTTGTCGATGCGGCGGCTGCCCCTCGTTTTCGCGTTCGCGGCGGTCGCGGTCGCCTGCTCGATCCTTCCGCCGGAGCTGCAGCACGAGCTGCTGCCCGCGCAGACGCGATACAACACGGCGCAAGAGGCCTTCCAGATCCTCATCGACAAGCACGTCGACAAGCCCACCTCCACGACGCTCATCCCCGGCGCGCTCGACGGCGTCACGAACTACCTGAAGACCGCGAACATCGACGCGAACCCGGTCGTCGACCGGCCGGCACTCACCGGCAGCGAGTGGTCGGACTTCGCGAAGCTCTCCGCGTCGCTGGACGCCGTCCTCGCGCGCTATCCGGCGGCCAAGAAGGATCTGCTCGAGCGCGCGGCCGTGGACGGTATGGCGCGCTCGATGAACGAATGCCACACCTACTACCTGGACCCGGACCGGGCGCGGACCTTCAACCGTCCGCCCGCACCGGTGTCCGGCATCGGGGTGACGATCAATCAGCCCGACCCGAACTCGCCCATCGAGGTCATCGACGTCATCGCCGGCACGCCCGCGGAGAAGGCCGGCGTGCGCAAGGGCGACAAGATCATGAAGGTGAACGGCGAGGACGTCTCGAGGCTGACCACCTCAGAGGTGGCCGATCGCGTGCGCGGACCGGCGGGCACGTCGGTGACGATCGCGTTCGACCGTAACGGCAGCCCGGTGGAGCTCACCATCACGCGCGCGCAGTTCACCACGCCGCTCACCGAATCGGGCATGAAGGGTGACGACATCGCGTACGTTCGGATCAAGCAGCTCATCTCGACCGTCGCGGACGACACGGCGAGCGCGCTCCGCACGATGTCCTCCGCGCGCGGCGTCATCCTCGACCTGCGCGACGACCCGGGTGGCGAGCTCACCGTGGCGGTGGACGTTGGCAGCCTCTTCGTGAAGAACGGTCCGCTCGTGTACCAGACCGGCCGCAGCGGGCAGAAGACGCCGATCGACGTGAACCCGCGGCGCTACCTCGGCGAGAAGGCGCCGCTCGTCGTGCTCGTCAACAAGAACAGCGCGTCCGGTGCCGAGATCATCGCGGCGGGCGTGCGTTCGAGCGGCGCCGGCATCGTGATGGGCACGCGGACGGCGGGCTGCGTGGGCAGCGGGCAGCCACACGACCTCCCGGATGGTGGCCTGATCCTCGTGACGCTCACGAAGATGCAGGACGCGAAGACCGGCGAGGACCTGAACGGGCCCGGCAAGGGCGTCCTACCGGACAAGATCGTCGAGGACGACACCAAGACGCCGCAGGTGGACGAGGCCCTCCAGGCCGCGATCGACTACCTGCACGCGCACAGCTAGGCCACGTTCTTCGGCTTCGGGCGGGTACGCCCGTCGCCCTAGCTCTGGACTCCCAGTGCGATGAGCCCGGCGACGAGGATCGCGACGCCGGCGTACTGATTGGGCGCGAGCCGCTCGCGGAGCACGAGCATCGCGAGGACCGCGGGGATGATCGGATACGCGCCGCTCCCGGTGAGCACGAAGGACGCGTACCCCGACGCGATGCCGAGGCCGAGGAGCACGTTGGCGCCGGTGTCGAAGGCGCCCACGGTCGCGACGAGCGCGAGCGTCGACGGCGACGCGAGCGGCGCGAGCGTCACGCGGCGCGCGACCACGAACACCGCGAGGAGCGCGATGCCGCACAGGCGGAGCACGACGACGAGCGCGAGCGCGTCGGTCGCGCGCGCACCCATCGAGAAGACCAGGCTCCAGAGCGCGAAGCCGATCGTCGCGACGACGCCGATGCGGACGCCCTCGACCGGCCGGCCGAGCGTGCGGCGCAGCTCGCGCACGTCGGTCGACGCGATCACCACACCGGCGAACGTCGCCGCGATCGCGATGGTCTGGCCCGCGGTGAGGCGCTCGCCGAGGAACACGACGACGAGCAGGATCGCGAGCGCGGCGTAGCTCGCGACGACGGGGCTGACCACCGCGATCGGACCCACCGCGAACGCGCGGTACAGCAGACCGAGCGACACGGTGCCGAGGATCGCGAGCACGAGCGCGTACGGGACCTGCTCCCAGGCGAGCACCGGCCAGCGTCCGAGGACGACGAGCGCCGCCGCGTAGAGCGCGAGGCCGATCGTCTGCATGCCGATGGACGTGCGGACGACGCCGGTGCGGCGCGTGGTCATCGCCGCCGCGTAGTCACCGAAGCCGTACGCGACGGCCGCGCCGACGCCGAAGAGCAGCGCTTCGATGACTACCGCAGGGGCTGGGCCCCCGCCACCTCTCTCAGACGATGAGCTCGCGTGGCGCGCGCGTCAGGTTGCGCGATCCGCGCTCGGTGATGACGAGCATGTCCTCGAGCCGCACGCCGCCGATCTCCGGGTCGTACACGCCCGGCTCGACCGTGACGACGTCGCCCGCCGCGAGCGGCTTCGTCCCGCCGCGGCCCACGCTCGGGGCCTCGTGGATCTCGAGGCCCACGCCGTGGCCGGTGCCGTGGATGAAGCCACGCGGCGGCGCGCCGTCCTTCGGTGTGGAGCGCTGCTGGCCCGGACGGAGCGTGTCGTATCCGGCGGCCCAGATGATGTCCTCGACGAGCTCGTGGACCTCACGGCCGGTGACGCCGGGCCGCAGGGCCCTGATGCCCTCGTCCTGCGCGCGCCTGGTGACCTCGTACATCTTCAGGATCTCGTCGGCGGGCGCGCCCTTCGAGACCGTGCGCGTCATGTCCGCGTAATACCGCGTGGTCTTGTGCTGCGGGAAGATGTCCATGACGATCGGCTCGTTCGCGTGGAGCGGGCCCGTCCCGATCATGTGCGGATCGGCCGCCTGCGGCCCCGGCGCGACGATCGCGCCCTCCGAGACGCAGCCGAGCTCGAGCAGGCGGCCCTCGACGATCGCGCGCAGCCGCTCCGCGGTGAACACCTCGCCGTCGAGCTCGAGCGTCCTGTCCTTCCGCACGCTCGCGCGGCGGATCGCGTCGACGCCCAGGGCCCACGCGTCCTCGGTCGCGCGCTGCGTCTGCTCGAGCGCGTCGACCTCGTCCGGCCGCTTCGCGCGCCTGCGCTCGGCGAGGTCGTTCGCGACGACGAGCTCGATGCCCAGCGCGCCCAGACGCTCGGCCATGCCGAGCGGGAAGTACGGCGCGACCGCGACGCGCTTCGTGCCGCGGGACTCGAGGAAGCGCGCGATGACGTTGGCGTCGAGCTCCTCGCGCCCGATGCCCTTTCCGGAGAGCTCCTTCGCGCCGAACGCGTCGATGTTGAAGACGCTCGTCGCGCGCGACTGCTTGCGAACGCGCCCCTCCTCCAGCGAGCTCGCGACGATGACGATCTCGCTCCCGTCCTCGAGCGCGATGATCGGATCGGGCGAGAGGAAGCGCGTGAGGTGATAGACGTCGGGGAACTTGTACCCGTCGGCGTAGAAGAGGAGGGGAAGGCGGCCGGTAGGGCTCTCGCGTCCTGCCATCCAGCCAAATTTAGGCTGATCGCCCGGTCATCGCACGGTGCCGCGGCGTGGTACCGGGCGCGCTACCAGATCGCCGGCCGCAGCTCCGGAGCGCGCGCCATCGCGCCGCCGTCGCATCCGAACGCGGCGAAGAACTCGGGGAGGTTCGCGAGCGGCGCGACCACGCGATAGCGCGGCGGCGAGTGCGGGTCGACGCTGAGGCGCACCCGCAGCAGCTCGTCGCGCATGAGGTTGCGCCACGCCTGCGCGTATCCGAGGAAGAAGCGCTGCCGCGCGGTGAAGCCGTCGATCGGCGCGGGCTCGCCGTGCGCCGCCAGGTATCGCTCGAACGCCGCGTACGCGACCTTCAGGCCGCCGAGGTCCGCGATGTTCTCGCCGAGGCACAGCTTGCCGTTGATGCGCATGCCGGGGAGCGGCTCGTACTCCTCGTACTGCCGGACGACGAGCTCGGTGCGCGCGTCGTAGGCCTCACGGTCCGCGGGCTGCCACCAGTCGCGCAGGTTGCCGGAGGCGTCGAACTGGCTTCCCGAGTCGTCGAAGCCGTGCGTCATCTCGTGCCCGATCACCATGCCGATGGCGCCGTAGTTCACCGCGGCATCGCCCTCGGCGAAGAAGAACGGCGGCTGCAGGATGCCCGCGGGGAAGACGATCTCGTTGCGCGGCGGGTTGTAGTACGCGTTCACGGTCGGCGGGCTCATGAGCCACTCGCCGCGGTCGACGGGCTTCCCGAGCTTCGCGATGTCGTACGCGAAGGTGAATCGGATCGCGCGCATGACGTTGTCGACGTACGGGCCACGGTCGATCCGCAGCGCGCCGAAGTCGCGCCACGCGTCCGGATACCCCATCTTCACGCCGAACGCGTCGAGCTTCACGCGCGCCGCGCGGCGCGTCTCCTCGCTCATCCACTCGAGCGTCGCGATGCGCTCGGCGAGCACCGCGCGCAGATCGGCGACGAGATCGAGGATCCGCTGCTTCGCCTGCGGCGGGAACGCGCGATCGACGTAGAGACGACCGAGGGGATGCGGAAGCTGCGCGTCGACCACGCCGAGCACGCGCTTCCAGCGCGGCTTCTCCTCGGGCTGGCCGACGAGCGCCGTGCCGAAGAAGTCGAAGGAGGCGCGCTCGAACGCGCGCGGCAGGTACGGCGCGAGGGAGCGCACGAGGTGCCAGCGGAGGTACGTGCGCCACGTCTCGAGCGGACGTCCACGGATGAGCCCGTCGAGCGCGGTGAGGAAGGCGGGCTGCCGCACGTTGAACTCGTGGGCGTCCGCTGCGTCGATCTCGGCGAGGAACGCGCCCCAATCGAACGCCGGCGTCCGCGCGTCGAGCTGGGCGCGCGTGAACGGGTTGTTCACCTTGTAGGGGTCGCGCTGCTCGGCGCGCGGCATCGAGGCTTCCGCGAGCGCGTGCTCGAGGCCGTAGATCGTCGCGGCGTCGGCGCTCGCGCGCTCGGGCGTCGCGCCCAGAAGGCCGAGCATCGTCGCGACGTGGGCGCGATAGCGCTCCTGGAGCTCGACCGACTTCGCGTCGGTGCGGAGGTAGCTGTCGCGATCGGGGAGACCGAGACCGCCCTGCCCGATGTGGATGAGATGGCGTTCGCTGTCGAACGCGTCGGGCTGGACGGCCATGCTGAAGGGCGCGCCCACGCGCAGCGTTTGGAGCATCCCGACGACGCGCGGGAGCTCGGCGACCGTCGTCAGGGCGTCGATGCGCGCGAGGAGGGGCGCGACGCCGGCCAGTCCCGCGGAGGCGATCGCCGCTTCGTCCATGCCGCTCGCGTAGAGGTCGCCGACCATGCGCACGTTCGGATCGCTCGACTCGCCGCGCGCGGCCTCTTCGAGGATCTCGTGCAGCGTGTTCTGGTTCCGCTCGTTCAGCTCGGCGAAGCCGCCCCACGCGGGCTGATCGTCGGGGATCTTCGTCTTCGCCAGCCAGCCGCCGTTCGCGTACGTGTAGAAGTCGTCGCACGGACGGACGCTCGCATCCATGAACTCGCGCTGGATCGTTCGCTCGGTGACGCTGTCCACTTCGCCCTCCCCTGCTGGCGCTGGATTATCGCCCCCTCCTCCTGGCGGACGGTGGCCATCGCGCGTAGCGCGCTCGCCGGGCGGATCGTGACCAACGTGACTCCGCGCGTCGACCGAACGTCGACCTCGGCCGGCTCGGTCTCCCCGATCGGCGAGGTGGGCGTGAAGCGGAGCGTCGCGGCCCGCGCGCCCGCGAGGAGGACCGCGCCGCCGAGCATGAGCAGGTCGCCCAGAAGACGCTCGCCGGTGAAGGTGAAACCGGCGGCCGCCGCGATGACGATCGTCGGCACGATTCCATCGGAGCGCGACGACGAGCGGGCGCGGCCTAGGCGACGCGCACGCCCGCCTGATACACGGCCCACACGCGCCACATCGCGCGCGCGTCGGAGAGCGGATCGCCGTGGACGAGCACGAGGTCGGCCGGCATGCCCTCGCCGAGGTGGCCGGCGTGCGGGACGCCGTAGAGCGCGCCACCGTTGCGCGTCGCGGCGGCGAGCGCTTCGAACGGCTCGAGCCCGGCGGCGACGAGGAGCTCCACCTCCCACGCGAGATGTCCCGCGCGCACGGAGCCGCCCCCGAAGTCCGAGCCGGCGGCGATGCGCACGCCCGCCCGCTTCGCCGCGGCGACGGACGCGTAGGTGCCCTCCTTGCGCTTCGCGATGCGCGCGCGAGCCTCGTCGGTCGTGAAGCGATCGATGGTCGTGGTTCGCGCGAAGGTCTCCCACGAGGTGAAGACCGAGAGCGTGGAGACCAGGGTGACGCCGTTCTGCTTCATGATCCGCGCGATCTCGTCGTCGAGCTCCATGCCGTGCTCGATCGAGTCGACGCCGGCCTCGGCCGCGACGCGCGCGCCGTCGAAGTACCCGGAGTGCGCCGCGACCTTCGCTCCTCGCGCGTGGACCGCCTCCACGGCGACCTTGAGATCGTGCACAGAGAACGGCGATCCGCGGTCCCCCTGCGGGGCGTCCATGTACACCTTGACGAGGTCGGTGCCGAGGTCGAGCTGCGCGAGGGCGGCGTCCTTCAGCCGCGGACCGTCCACGGTGACCCAGAGCGACGGGTAGCCCGTCTTCCCGATCCAGGTCCCCGCGACCCGCATGTACGGCGCGCCGAGCCGACCCTTGTGCTCCCCGCGCACGCCGAGCGAGATCGGCACCCCGTCGGCCGATGGCGCGCCGACGTCGCGCGCCCAGAGGATGCCGGCCCGCGCGAGCCGCTTCGCGTTCTCGCGCGCGACCTGCCGCAGCACCGCGGGCGGGTCGCCGCCGCGCTGGATCCAGTGACTGCCGCCCGGCATCGTGAGGTGGCTGTGACAGTCGACCATCGCCGGCACGATCGTCGCGCCGCCGGCGTCGACGACCTCCGCGCCGGTCGTGTCGGCCGAGTCGTTCGGCCGGATCCACGCGATGTGCCCATCCTCGATCGCGAGGCTGACACCGCGCCGGAGTGACGATGACGTGCCGTCGGCCAGCGCGGCGTCGTGGAGGACGATGCGCGACACGCGCCGATGGTATGTGAACGCTCGATCACGCTCTCGCGTCCCGCTGCGTTGAACGCGCTCGATCTGCGGCTCGTCCGCGAGCTCGGCGTCGCCGTCGCAGCGGTCGCGGACGATCCGGAGGTCCGCTGCGTGGTCCTGACCGGCACGGGCAAGGCGTTCTGCGCGGGCGGCGACATCGCCGAGTTCAGCGCGAACGCGGCGCGCATCGGCGAGCACGTGCGCGAGCTGTCGTCGCTCATGCACGCCGCGCAGTCGCGCCTCGTGTCGATGGGGCGACCCGTGATCGCCGCGGTCAACGGCGCCGCGGCCGGCGGTGGCTTCACGTATCTGGTCCCCCGCCTCGCCGGCCTGCGGCGGGCGCAGGAGCTGTACTTCACCGATCGCTCGCTCACGGCGCGCGAGGCGCTCGAGTGGGGACTTGTGACGCGCGTCGTCCCGGACGCGGATCTGGGGCGCGAGACCGGCGAGCTCGCCGCGCGGCTCGCGGCGGGGCCGACGCGCGCCTTCGCCCTCGCGAAGCGGCTCTTCGCTCGTTCCACCGGCGCGTTCGAGGAGCAGCTCGAGCGCGAATCGCTCGCGAGAAGCGCCGTCCGGAGCTCCGCGGCCGCTCGCTCAGCGGCACGCGACGCGCGTGAGCTCGGGAGAGGCGAGACCGGTCCCGCCGTCGAAGATGCGCATCACGCCCGACTCCGGCCCCACGCTGTAGAAGATGGAGAAGCCATTCGGCCAGAAGGGGTCCGGTGTGACGAACTGGTACCGAGCCGCGAAGCGATCGCAGCCGTTCACCGTGTCGACGTACCTGATGGACAGGCTCGAGAGCGGCCCCGCGTTGGCCCAGCGGCCCGCGCTGGCTTCCATGTCGCCGTTGGCGCGGTAGACCGCGGCGAAGCAATCCAGGACCGCGGCCACGTCGGAGCTGGTCGTCAGCGAGAAGTAGCGGTCGAGGAGCTGACGCGGCGTGGCCTGGGCGCTCGTGCATCCGCCGGACCGCGGTGTGCGCGCAGGCGCGCGCGAAGCGGACGGCGCCGTCGGCGGGAGCGCCGCCGACGCGGTGGCCGCGGCCGGGGTCGGGACGCTCGCCGCAGGCGCGCACGCGCCGAGCAGCGAGGCCGCAAGGGCGATCGCGGCTACACGGTCCAATCCATGACGACCTTGCCGCACTGGCCGGAGCGAACGACGTCGAAGGCCTGCGCGAAGTCGCTCGCGGCGAAGCGGTGCGTGATCACCGGCGTGATGTCGAGCCCGCTCTGCAGCATCGAGCCCATGCGGTACCAGGTCTCGAACATCTCGCGGCCGTAGATGCCCTTGAGCGTGAGGCCGCGGAAGATCACCTGGTCCCAGTCGAGCGCGATCTGCTGGTTCGGGATGCCCAGGAGGGCGACGCGGCCACCGTGGTTCATGAATGTCAGCATCGAGCGAAGCGCCTCCGGGCTGCCGGACATCTCGAGCCCGATGTCGAAGCCCTCGAGCATCCTCAGCTCCGTCATCACCGCGTCGAGGGTCGTGTCGCGATAGTCGACCGCGAGCGTCGCGCCCATGCGCCGGGCGAGGTTCAGACGGTAGTGGTTGCTGTCGGTGACGACGACGTAGCGCGCGCCGACGAAACGGCTCACCGTCGCCGACATCACGCCGATCGGACCCGCGCCGGTGATGAGCACGTCCTCACCGGCGAGCTCGAAGGACAGCGCGCTGTGCACGGCGTTGCCGAGCGGGTCGAGGCACGAGCCGATCTCGTCGGGCATTCCTGCGGGCAATACGTACGCGTTCGACGCGGGGACGCAGACGAAGTCGGCGAACGCCCCAGGGCGCTGGACGCCGATCCCCTCGGTATTGCGGCAGAGATGCCGCCGCCCCGCGCGGCAATTGCGGCAGTGCCCGCAGGTGACGTGACCCTCCACCGCGACCCGCTGGCCGACGGCGAACCCGGCGACCTCGCTCCCGACCTCGACGATCTGTCCCATGAACTCGTGTCCGATGACGAGCGGCACCCTGATGGTCCGCCGCGCCCACGCGTCCCACTCGACGATGTGCAGATCGGTGCCGCAGATCGAGGTGTACTGGACGCGGATGAGGACGTCGTTCGGCCCGATGCCGGGCTTCGGGACGTCCTCCAGCCAGATGCCGGGCTCGGCCCGGCTCTTCACCAGCGCTCTCACGCGGTCGGCCTACGCTCCCGACGTCGCGGGGAGGACGCCGAGCTCGCGCCCGACCTTCGTGAAGGCCGCGATCGCGCGGTCGACGTGCTCCGTCTCGTGCGCGGCCGACAGCTGGACGCGGATGCGCGCCGCGCCGCGCGGCACGACCGGATACGAGAAGGCGATGACGTAGATGCCCTCGGCGAGCAGGCGATCGGCCATCTCCGAAGCGAGCTTCGCGTCGCCGAGCATGACCGGCACGATCGGGTGCTCGCCGGGGACGAGCCGGAAGCCGGCCTTCGTCATCCCCGCGCGGAAACGCGACGCGTTCGCGAAGAGCCGTTCGCGCAGCTCCTTCGTCGACTCCAGGAGATCGAGGACCGCGACGGACGTCGCCGCGATCACCGGCGCGAGCGTGTTCGAGAACAGGTACGGCCGGCTGCGCTGACGGAGCAGCTCGACGATCTCCTTGCGTCCGCTGGTGTATCCACCCGACGCGCCGCCCAGCGCCTTGCCCAGCGTCCCCGTGAGGACGTCGATGCGGCCCATCACGCCCTTCGCCTCGTGCGAGCCGCGGCCGTTCGGTCCCATGAACCCCACCGCGTGCGAGTCGTCCACGAACACCATCGCGCCGTGGCGGTCCGCGAGATCGCAGATGGCCGCGAGGTCCGCGACGATGCCGTCCATCGAGAACACGCCGTCGGTGGCGATGAGCTTGAAGCGCGCATCCTTCGCCGCGACGAGCTGCGCCTCGAGGTCGGCCATGTCGTTGTTCGCGTACCGGAAGCGCTTCGCCTTCGAGAGGCGGATGCCGTCGATGATGCTCGCGTGGTTGAGCGCATCGCTGATGACGGCGTCCTCCTCGCCGAGGATCGTCTCGAAGAGCCCGCCGTTCGCGTCGAAGCACGAGCCGTACAGGATGGTGTCCTCGGTGCCGAGGAACCGCGTGAGGCGAGCCTCGAGCTCCTTGTGGATGTCCTGGGTCCCGCAGATGAACCGCACCGACGACATGCCGTAGCCCCGGCGATCGAGCGCGGCGTGCGCCGCCGCGACGACGGCGGGATGATCGGACAACCCCAGGTAGTTGTTCGCGCAGAAGTTGATGACCTCGTCGCCCGGACGCACGCGGATGGTGGCGCCCTGCGGCGACGTGATGACGCGCTCCTTCTTGTACAGACCGGCTTCGCGGATCTCGCCGACCTGCGCCGCGAGGCTGTCGAGGAAGCGTCGATCCATGCCGGGAGCATCATGGCGCGGCGGCCCGCGGCGTGCACGCGGGGCCGGACTGTGGGATCGGATCGAGGCGGCCGTCGCCGCGCTCACCGCGCGGCCCTGGCGTCCTCCGCCTGACGGAACGCCGCGGCGCACGCGTCGCGTACCGCGATCGGCGAGCTGTCCGCGACCTCGACCATGCGCATGAGCGCGTCGAACAGCGGATCGGACCCGATCCGCGGCAGCTCGCCGCCGCCCTCGCGCCAATGCTCGCGCGCGTCGTTGACGATCCGCACGACCTCATCCTGGAAATCGTCGGTCCGGAACTCGTTGAGCAGCGCGATCCGTTCGGCGACCTGCGAGAGGACCTGCGCGCGCTGCTCCGTCTTCATCGCGTCACGGCCGTGGTGTACCGCTCGTACAGATGCCGCAGCGTGTCGAGCGGCGCGTCGTAGAAGCGCGCCGGATCCGCGTCGATCCATTCGGACGCCGCACGCGGCGGCTTGCGCAGGACGCCGCGGTAGCGACCGAGGTGCCGCGCGGCGGGCTTCGCGGCCCCGTCCGCTCGCCAGAGCCCGAAGAAGCGCTCGTGCGGCGCGACGTCGAGCGGCGGCCGGTCCCAGATCTCGCTCGCGTAGTCGGCGTAGCACCAGAGCATCGCGCCCGCCGCGCCCACCTCGTACAGCGCGTCCAGCGACTCGGCGACGAACGCCTCCGCCACGCCCTCCTCCTCGCTGGTGCGCGTCGGCATGCCGAGCTCTTCGAAGAGGACGTCCTTCCCGCCGAGCCAGCGCGTGACCTCGGCGAGGAACGCGGGGAGCGCCGCGTCCGTGCGGCTGCGCGCCCACGCCGCATAGAGCGGGTACCCGTGCATGCAGAGGAAGTCCGACACCTCCGCCGCTTCGGCCGGCCCGAGACGCCGGTCCTGCTCGAGATCCTCCATGTGCAATCCGACAGTCACGCGGCATGCCGGGTCCGCCGCACGTACGGCGTCGTTGATCTTCGCCAGCCAAGCGCGCGCTCGTTCGCGTGTGGGCGGCACGCAGACGTTGGAGCTCTCGTTGCCCAGATCCCACGCCCACAGCGCGGGATGGCCGCGGAGCGCGGTCGCGGCCTCGCGCGCGAGCAGCATCTGCGCGCGCACGACCGCGTCGTCGGCGAACCAGTTTCGCGCGGCGACGCTCGCGTAGCCGCCGCCGCACACGATCGGGAAGCGGCCGGGCTCGCCCGCCGTGGTCGCCCAGCGAGGGAGCCAGTTCGCGCCGCTCATGTGGCCGGTGAAGAGCGTCGGCACGAGCGCGAGACCGCGTCCGGCCGCCGCATCGGCCACCTCGACGAGCGCCGCGAGCGCCGCGCGGTCGACGCGGTCGGGCTCCGGCTGGAAATCCTCCCAGAGGAGGAACACGCGCACCGAGTCCGCGCCCGCCGCGCGGATGCGCTCGAAGTCGGCGAGGGTCTCCTCGCGCGAGAAGCGCTGCCACCAGCGCATCGCCGTCCTCGCCGGCCAGTAGTTCACGCCGACGCGGAACGCGTTCACCGCCGCACCTCCCTCGGCTCGCTCGTGAGGACCTGCTCGTACACGGCGAGGTAGTCGTCGACCATCCGGTCGCGGCTGAAGCGCTCCGCGCAGCGCGCCCGGATGGCGCGGCGGTCGAGCGCGGCCACGCGGCCCACCGCGGCGACGGCGCCGTCGACGTCGTCGACGACGAAGCCGGTGCGGCCATCTTCGACGACCTCGGGGACGGAGCCACGGCGGCGCGCGATCACGGGCGTCCCGCAGGCCATGGCCTCGACCATGGCGAGTCCGAAGGGCTCGGCGAAGTTCACCAGATGGACGAGCGCGAGCGCGTTCCCGAGGAGCTGGTCGCGCTCCTTCGGACCCGCCGAGCCGACGTAGCGCACGCGCACGTCGTCGACGTGCGGCGCGATCTCCCGCGCGAAGTAGTCCTCGTCGTGGATGATCCCGGCGAGCACGAGCGGCAGCCCGGTCCGTCGCGCGACCTCGATCGCCTCCGCGACGCCCTTGTCCGGATGCATCCGCCCGAAGAACACCAGATACGCGCCCGCGCGGTCGCGCGGCGTGAACTCGCCGAGGTCGATGCCGTGATGGACGGTGCGCAGGTACGTGAGCCCGGGATGGCGATCCGCGTCGCTGATCGACACGTAGTGCACGCGCCCGTCGTATCGCTCGTACACGGGAAGGATCCGCTCGGATGAGAAGCCGTGGATCGTCGTGACGACGGGAATGTCCCACCCGCCGGTGTACGTGAGCGGCAGGAAATCGTAGTGGTTGTGCAGGAGGTCGAGCCCGAGCTCGCGCGAACGCTCGAACGCGTTGGCGATGTGCAGGCTCTCCCAGACCTTCGCGTCGAGCGAGCGGTCCTCGGCCAGCGGGCGCGGACACACGCTGTCGAGCCGCGCCGCGGTCACCGAGTCGGCCGTCGCGAATAGCGTCACGTCCACCCCGCGCTCGACCAGCCCCTCGGCGAGGAGCGAGACGACCCGCTCCCACGGTCCGTAGTGCCGAGGTGGAACCCGCCACGAGATCGGGGCGAGCATGCCGACCCGCGGTGTCATGTGCGCGAGCCGCTGCCTCGCTCGACCTCGCCGAGCGCGTCGCCGACCTTCTCGGCGGCGTCCCGCGGCTCGTACGAGATCTCGGAAGACACGCGCGCCTCGCCCGTCCCGACGGGCTCGAACATCTCCCACGTCGGCGCGCCAGCGGAGCGTCTGAGGATCGCGCCGATCCAGTGCATGCCGCCCTCACTGCATGCCGGACGCCAACCCCGGGAATGCTCGCCCGCGAGGCGGCCGAGCGTCTAGGCGCCCTCCTCGTCGGTCGGGAACGCGCCGATGAGCGCACCCGAGACGCGCGCCTGAGAGACGAGGTCGAGCCAGACGTGTTCGATCGTCGGCCCGTCCGAGATGGATTCCTCTCCCCGCGCGCGCCGGAGCACGACCACGGCGCACGCGCGGAGCGTCGGCGCCGAGACGTACGCGCCGTCGGTGCAGCGCGCCACGCTCGCCGCGTGCGGCCAGCGCCGATGCGCGTCGACGTACGCGGCGATGTCGTCGGGAGGCGTCCCGTGCAGCGTCGATCCGTCCTCGACCAGGACGACCGCGACGTCGTACGGCGTCATCGTGGCGAGGGTCACGCCTCGGCCGGCGATGTAGGCCACGTCGTTCAGCCGGAAGGTGATGCGGTCCTCCGGGCCGAGCGCGCCGGCACGCGCGAGGATCCGTGTCGCGATCGTCAGCTCGGTGGCGGGTTGCTCGCGCACGAGCACGGCACAAGCGTGCCACGGAACCGTCCGGAGGCCCACTTCGCCGAGGCCGTCGCGCACCGCCGTCGCACAGGCGGCGCGAGAATCGAGCGGTGGCGCGCGTCCTCGTGATCGGCGGAACCGTCTTCATCGGGCCGTCCGTCGTCCGGCAGCTCGCGCAGGCCGGACACGAGGTCGCGGTGTTCCACCGGGGCGAGCACGAGACCACGCTGCCCGAGGGCGTGCGGCACGTCCACGGCGACCGCGCGCTCATCGGCGAGCGGCGCGATCACATCGCCGAGCTCCGCCCCGACGTCGTCGTGGACATGCGGGCGATGACGGAGGCCGACGCACGCGCGGTCGCCGACACGGCCCGCGGGATCGCGGGCCGGCTCGTCGTCGTGAGCAGCATGGACGTGTACCGCGCGTACGGCAGGCTGCACGGGACCGAGCCCGGTCCCGCGCTCCAGCCGCCGTTCGACGAGGATTCGCCGCTGCGCGAGAAGCTCTATCCGTACCGCGAGACGCCTACCGCGCAGCCGCGAGGCGAGGCAGCAGGACGGTCGGCCGCGCCGGAGTGGCTGACCTCCTACGACAAGATCCTCGTGGAGCGCGTCGCGCTCTCCGACCCCGAGCTCCGCGGGAGCGTGGTGCGCTTTCCGATGGTGCACGGGGAGCGCGACGGCCAGCGCCGGTTCTATCCGCTCTGGAAGCGAATGGCGGACCACCGCCTCGCGATCCTCATGAGCGAGAAGTCGGCGACATTCCGGTCGTCGCGGACGCACGTCGACAACGCCGCGTACGCGGTCGCGCTCGTCGCGACCGACGATCGCGCCGCGGGACGCGTGTACAACGTCGGCGAGCCCGACGCGCTCGCGTGGAGCGAATGGGCGCTGCTCATCGCGAAGCGGATGAGCTGGGGCGGCCAGCTCGTGATCCGCCCGTCCGACGAGATGCCCCCACACCTGCGCGACTCGCGGCCCGACGTCTGGGATCATCACCTCGTCGCCGACACCTCGCGGATCCGCCGCGAGCTCGGCTATCGCGAGGTGGTCTCGCGCGAGGAGGGCCTGCGGCGCGCGCTCGCCTGGTACGCCCAGGAGCGGCCGCCCGACCCCAAAGCGGCCGGAAGCCTCGACTACGAGGCCGAGGACAGGGCGCTTGTCACGATCCGCGGGGCGGCGGTGCATTGAAGGAAGAGATGGGCGCTGTCGAGGCCGTCCGGGTCGCGGGTGCCGCCCCGGCCATCCCACCCGCGCTCGAGGCGCTCTTTCGAAGGGAGTACCCGCGCGTGGTCGCGATCGCGCGGCGCATCGTCCGCGACGCCGACGAAGCCGAGGACGTCGCCCAGGACGTGTTCGTGTCCTTCTACAGGAGGCACCCCGCGGACGCCGGCTACGCGTCAGCCTGGCTGCACGCCGCGGCGGTCCACACGGCCCTGAACACGATCCGGTCGCGGCAGCGCCGCGGCAGGCGCGAGCTCGCGCACGCGCGCGAGCACGACGTCGCCGTCGACCCGGCGCGGCACGCCGAGCGGACGGAGACGCGCGCGGAGGTGCGCGCCGCCCTCGCCCGGCTCGACGAGCGCAGCGCGTCGCTCCTCGCGCTCCGATACAGCGGGCTCTCCTACGACGAGATCGCCGCGGCGCTCGGCCTGCGGCGCTCGAGCATCGGCACGTTCCTGAGCCGGGCAGAAGCCGCGTTCCGCAGGGAGGTCACCAGGTCATGAGCGACGACATCGACGAGCTCCTCGGCGTCCGCGAGATCGAGGTCGACACGGAGCGCGCGCTCGCGCGCCTCCGCGCGCGTGTCGAACGCGACCGCATCCGGCCGGTGACGCGCGCGGCCGCGCGCCGCGACGGGCCGCTCGTGTCGCTGTGGGTGAAGGGTCTCGCGGCGGCCGCGTCCGTCGCGCTCATCGCGACGCTCCTCACCGTCTCGGGCGTGGCCGAGACCATCCTCACGATCTTCGAGCCGAAGCAGGTCGTGGCCGTGCCGATCACGACGACGGACATCCAGCGCGCCGTGGCCGGTCTCGGCTCCTACGGCACGCTCGAGTTCTCGACGCCGCCGAAGCCGTACGACGTGCCCGACGTCGCCACCGCGGCGAAGGACAGCGGGATCGTCGTGCTCGTCCCCGGCCAGCTGCCGTCCGGCGTGAGCATCGCGACCGCCCGCTACGGCGTGATGCCGCGCACGACCGCGACGTTCACCTTCAGCGCCGAGAAGACCCGCGCCTCCGCGTCACGGCTCGGCCGCACGCCGCCGCCGATGCCCGCGAACATCGACGGCGCCAAGCTCTTCATCACCGGCGGCCCGGCGGTCGTCCAGTACTTCGACGACGGCACCGCGCCAAAGGGCGACACCGGCGATCCGTTCGCGACGCTGCCCAAGCTCGTCGTGGCGCAGGGCAAGGGCCCCATCGTGCGATCCGACGGCGTCACGGTGGAGCAGCTCCAGCAGTACCTCCTGGCGCAGCCCGGCGTCACGCCGCAGCTCGCCGCGCAGATCCGCGCGATCAAGGACCCCTCGAGCACGCTGCCCATCCCGATCCCGGTGGACATGGCGACGTCGAAGAACGTGACGGTGCAGGGCGCGCCTGGCGTGTTCGTCGGCGACTCGACCGGACTCGGGAGCGCGGTCATCTGGCAGAAGGACGGCATCGTATTCGGCGTCGCGGGTACGCTCACCGAATCGCAGATCCTGGCGGTGGCGAACTCGCTCCATTGAGCGGCGCCGACGCGCCCGCGATCCGGACGCGCGGTCTCGCCAAGCGGTACGGCGAGGTGGAGGCCCTCGCCGGCCTCAGCATGACCATCCCGCGCGGCGCGGTGTTCGGGTTCCTCGGTCCGAACGGCGCCGGCAAGACGACCGCCGTGAAGCTCCTTCTCGGGCTCGCGCGGCCGAGCGGCGGCCGCGCCGAGATCCTCGGCCTTCCGGCGGGGTCGCCCGAGTCACGCCGCCGCGTCGGCTACCTGCCCGAGCTCTTCCGCTACCAGAGCTGGCTCACGGCGCGGGAGGTCCTCGCGCTGCATTGCGAGCTCGGCGGGATCGATCGCACGGCGTGGTCGCGCGAGATCGAGGACGCCCTCGCGGTCGTCGGCCTCTCCGATCGCGGCTCGACGCGCGTCGGCGGCTTCTCGAAGGGCATGCAGCAGCGGCTCGGCCTGGGCGTCGCGCTGCTCGGCGATCCCGAGCTCGTGCTCCTGGACGAGCCCACGAGCGCCCTCGACCCCGTCGGGCGCCACGACGTACGCGAGATCATCCGCGCGCTGCGCGAGCGCGGCGTGACGGTGTTCCTCAACTCGCACCTGCTCTCCGAGGTCGAGCAGGTCTGCGATCGCGTCGCGATCGTCGACCACGGTCGCGTCGTCGCGGACGGCACGCTCGCGGAGCTCCTGCGGACCGACACCGTCCGCGTCCGCGCGTCCGATCTGCCGCGCGACGCCCTGGCGTCGCTCGCCGCCTTCGGCCGCATCGACGCCGACGGCGACTGGCTCGTCGCTCGCGACCTCGACGTGGCCCGCGTGCCCGACCTCGTCGCGGCGATCGTCGGCCTCGGAGGTCGCGTGCACGCGGTCGAGCCGCGGCACGAGACCCTCGAGGACCGCTTCCTGCGCCAGCTGGGCGGCGCGTAGATGCTGGCGCTCGCCATCGCGCGTCTCACGGTGCAGGAGCTGCTGCGACGCCGCCTGTTCCTCGTGCTCATCGGGCTCACGGTCCTGGTCATCGCGTTCACCTCGTGGGGCTTCGGTCAGATCACGACGGCCGGCGGCCGGCCGCTCGCGCGGGTCGAGCAGGTCGCCGTCGTATCGCAGCTCCTGATCCTCGTCGCCTTCATGTTCAGCTTCACGCTCTCGTTCGCTGCCGTGTTCGCCGGAGCGCCGTCGCTGTCGGGCGACGTCGAATCGGGCACGGCGCTCGCGATCCTCGCGCGGCCGATCTCGCGCGCGGAGTTCGTCATCGGGAAATGGCTCGGCGTCGTCCTCACCATCGTCATCTACGCGGTGCCGACGACGGCGGTGCAGCTCTTCATGGTCGACCGCATCGTGCAGTACGTACCTCCGCACCCGCTGCAGTTCGTGGCGTTCATGGTCCTCGAAGGCATGGTCATCCTCACGCTCGCCCTCGCGCTCTCGACGCGGTTCGCGGGAATGGTCGGCGGTGTCGTGGCGCTCATCTTCTGGGGCGTCGGCTGGATCGGCGGGATCGTCGGCGGCATCGGTCTGGCGCTCGGCAACGAGACGGCGACGCACGTCGGCACCGCCACGCGCCTCCTGCTCCCCACCGACGGCATGTGGCGCGGCGCCGTGTGGAGCCTCGAGCCCGCGACCATCATCGCGGGCATCCGCGCTGCCGGCTCGGCGGCGGCCGGGAATCCCTTCTTCGCCGCCGAACCGCCGGAGCCGCTGTATCTGGCGTGGACGCTCGCCTGGATCGCCCTCGGTCTCGCCGTCGCGGTCTGGAGCTTCAGCCGCCGAGAGGTCTAGCGCTCTCTCGCAGGCTCTGTACGATGCGCGCGTGGACGGCGACGCGGCCTTCCGGCGGCGGTCCGGACTGCAGGCGTTCCTCGTCGCGGGCTTCTCGCTCGCGTACGCGGCCGTGTTCCTCGGCTTCGTCCGCACGGACCCCACGAACGCGACAGCGGCGACGCTCGCGTGGGCGCTCGTCGCGGCGGGCGCGCTCTCCGCGACCATCGCGACGGCCGGCCTCGGCTCCTACATCGGCGGCCACGCGGGCGCGTTCCTCGTCGCGCTCGGCGTCGGCTACGCGCTGCTCTCGGCGACGCACGGCGCGTTCGCGGCCATCGCCGACGCGCAGGGCTTCGCCGATCTCGACCTGTCGCCGACCGACCCACGCGGCTTCGCGACCTTCGGTCTCGCCGGCCTCTGGATGCTCGTCGCGGGGCTGGAGCTGCGCGGCCGGGCCGACCTCAAGCGTATCTACCCGACCATCGCGATCGCCGGCGGCGCCGACCTCATCCTGCTGTTCGCCGCGACGGTCGTCGGGTACGAGCCCGGGGTCCTCCTGACCGGCGGCCTCGCGTCGGTGATCCTCGGGCCGGCGTTCTGGGCGATGACCGGCCGCCTGCTGCGCGGCTAGCCCCCTTCCGTCGCTCCAGGTTCTCCGCGACGCGGGCCTTCACGACCTTTCGCACGAGTGCAGCGGCCGATCGAGCGGTAACCGTGCCGTCGACGCGCCGGACAGGTATCGCCCGAGCTCGCGCGCGTACAGCGCCTTGGCGCGTCCCAGAACCTACGGCCGAGGCGCACTCTTAGGCGACCTTCACATTCCCTTCATGCAGGGCGTGTGACAATCAGAATATGAACACGATCAAGACGGTCGGCTTGCTCGCCGTCCTCACCCTTCTCCTCATCTTCGGCGCGCGCCTGTTCTTCGGGCCGTCGGCGGTGCCGATCGCGCTCGTCATCGCCGCGGTCATGAACCTGGGCTCCTGGTGGTTCTCCGACAAGATCGCGCTGTCGTTCGCCGGCGCCCACCCGGTGAGCGAGGCCGAGGCGCCCGACCTCTACCGCGTCGCGGCGCGCGTCGCCCAGATCGCGAACGTCCCCATGCCGCGCGTGTACGTCATCGACCAGCAGGCTCCGAACGCCTTCGCGACCGGACGCGACCCCCAACACGCGGTCGTCGCGGCGACGCGCGGGATCATCGAGATCACGAGCGAGCGCGAGCTCACCGCCGTGCTCGCGCACGAGATCGGCCACGTGAAGAACCGCGACACGCTCGTCATGGCGGTCGTGGCGACGATCGCGGGCGCGATCTCCTACCTCGCGCAGATGGCGCAGTGGTCGATGTGGATGGGCGGTGGCCGCCGCGACGATCGCGACTCCGGGCAGCTCGGCACGATCGGCATGCTCCTCGGCATCATCCTGCTGCCGCTCGCGGCGATGCTCGTGCAGCTCGCGATCTCCCGCTCGCGCGAATACGGCGCCGACGACCAGGGTGCGTCTCTCACGCATGACCCGCTCGCCCTCGCGTCCGCGCTGCGCAAGCTCGAGAGCTACAGCAAGAAGATCCCGATGCAGGTGAATCCGGCGGTCGCGCCGCTCTTCATCGTGCAGCCGCTCCTCCCGGGCGGACTCAGCGGGCTCTTCTCCACGCACCCGCCCATCGAGCGGCGCATCGCGCGTCTCGAGCGCATGGCCGGCGCGGAGCTCCCGCAGCCCTTCTAGGGCCGCGGCGGCCTACTCCGCGATCGTCGTCGTGCCGTCGGCGAGGATGGACCAGTGCGTCATGTCCTTGCCTGGCTTGGCACCGTGCCAGTGACGCGTGTTGGCGGGGATGAAGGCCACGTCGCCACGGCCGACCACGCGCTGCTCCTTCTCGTCGGCGACGATGCCCTCGCCCTCCGTGACGATGAGGATCTGGTCGCAGGTGTGCGTGTGCCACCTGTTCACCGCGCCGTTCCGGAAATGGATCTCGGACAGCCGTAGGTCGCGGCTCACGTCCTCGCCGACCGCCGTCTGGGAGTCGACCTCGCCCTTGAAGATCGGATTCGGCGAGCGCTCCCGGCCCGCCGCGCCGATGTGCACTACGCGCATACGGTCGATTGTGCCGCACACTTGCGGCGATGCCCGTCCTGGTCCTCCTCCACGCGTTCCCGCTGGACCGCTCGATGTGGGACCGCGAGGTCCGCGCCTACGCCGACGCCGCGTCGCCGGTCATCGCTCCGTCGTTCCCGGGGTTCGGCCGGAGTGAGGTCCCGCCGCGGCAGCCGACGCTCGACGACTACGCCGACGCCGTGATCGGCGTCATGGACGCGGCGCGGGTGCGGAAGGCCGCCATCGCGGGCCTGTCGATGGGCGGCTACGTCGCGTTCGCGATCTGGCGGCGCCACCGCGACCGCGTCGCCGGGCTCGCGCTCATCGACACGAAGGCCGAGGCAGACACGCCCGAGGCGGCGCAGAACCGCATCCGCCTCGCCGAGACGATCCGCGAGCACGGCGTCGAGGCGCTCCTGAAGGCGCCGCCCCAGTGGCTGCGCGACGGCGCGCCGCAGTGGCCCGCCCTCAAGGAGCTCATCCGCGCGCAGAACAAGGAGGCCGTGGCGCAGGCGAGCGTGGCGATGGCGCGTCGTCCCGACTCGACGCCGGACCTTCCGACGATCGACGTACCGACCGCGATCCTCGTGGGAGAGGCCGACGCCATCACGCCGCTCGCGCACGCGCGCGCGATGAGCGAGGCCATCCCGCACGCGGCGCTCTCGGTCATCCCCGACGCCGGTCACCTCTCGAACCTCGAAGCGCCCGAGGCCTTCGATCGAGCGATGCGCGCGTGGCTCAAGCGCCTGGCCTGATCTCCGCCGGGACGCGAGGAGTGCCTGCTCGTACGCCGCGGCTCAGAAGGGGCCGGCGAGCTCCGGTGGCGCGAAGATGCGCGACGGCGCTTGCCACCACTGATCCACGGCCTCGCCGCGGCATTGCTCGAGGAGCGCCGCGATGGTGTCGGGCGGCTGACCGCCGGCCGCGGCCACGACGACGACCTTGCCGGCGCGGAGCGCGCGTCCGTAGCGCCGGCGGATCTCCTTCGGCAGCCAGGATCCCGGGATCAGGCGACCGAGGACCTTCGCGATCGTCGCGCGCAGCCCGCGCCATCCTTTGAACGGGAGCCAGGCGCGGTCGCCGGCGATGAGCGCCGCGCGCTCGCGATCCGTCGCGAGGACGGTGATGTCCTGCTCGCGCACGCCGGATTCGCGCAGGAGCGTGACCGCCTGGACCGCGGCGTCGTCGTCCGCGAACGCGGCGCCCGTGACCATGCCGCCCGCGACGGCCTCGAGATACGAGGTGGTAGCCATCAGCGGCGAATGCTAGAGAAAAGGCCGGTCACACGCGCCACGCGAGGACCGGGATGCGCATCTCCTCAGGACTCAGGCCCCCGTGCGAGCCGCGATGACGGAAGTCCTGGCCGTCGACGCGCATGATCCGCGCGGCGCGGTCGCCGCCGAGCAGCGCGCACACCTCGCCGATGCGCGCCCGCGCGAGCGCGCCGTCGCCACGACCGCCGAAGAACCCGGCCGCGATGAGCTCGTCGCGGTCGAGCGGATCGAACACGCCCGGCCAGCGCTCCTCCAGATGCTGGCGCACCAGCGCGGGGTGATCGGTGTGCAGGAACACCAGGCGCGGCTCCCCGGCGATCGGATTGCGCAGCAGCGCACGCAGCTCCTCGTCGCCGAGGAGGTCGATCGACTTGTCCGGGTCGGTGAAGGCGTGGCCGTGGTCGGCGGTGAGGATCACGAGCGTGTCGCCGGGCTCGCGGTCGCCGACGGCGCGCGCGAGGTTGAGGTCGAAGCTCGCCGCCTCCGCGGCGGCTTCGCCGCTCATCGGACCGTAGAGGTGCGAGCTCGTGTCGATGCCGGCCCAGTACGCGTAGACGTACGAAGGCGCGGTGCCGTGCGGCCGGCTGGCGATGAGCTCGCGCAGGCGCACGCCCATCGTCGTCGGGAGGACGTAGCCGACGTACGCCGCTTCGCGCGCGTGCATCCGCGTCATCGCCTCGTTGCGGAACATCTCCGGCTCGACGACGTAGGGCACCACGCCGCGCTCGCGCAGCCGGCCGTGGATCGACGGCGCGTGGATGAACCGCCGGGGATCGATCTTCGGATCGTCGAAGAACGAGCCGCGTCGCGTGATGGCCGGCCCCCACCGCAGCATCGCGGTCACCTGCTTGAACTCGTCGAGCCAGACGAAGTAGGCGATGTTCCCGTGCTCCTGCGGCGTGCGCGCGGTGTGCATCGTCGTGATGGCCGCCGCGGTCGTCGACGGGAACACCGTCGTCGCCTCGAAGAGCTGCGCGTGATCGCCGCGCTCGGCCCGCTCGACGATGCGCTTCAGGAACGGCGTCGCGCCGCTCGCGCAGAACCGCTCCAGCTGCCACCATCCGAGGCCGTCGGCGAGCACGACGACCACCTGGCGCGCTCCGTCGAGGAGCGCCGGATCGAGATCGGCGAGCGGCGGTGGGTCGTCCGCGGTCCGTGCCCCGAACGCGTCGAGCACCGTCGCGGGGAGATTCACGAGACCGCGTCCGTCGTAGCTCGGCGGCACCGCGCCGTGCGCGCGTAGGCGATCGGTGAGCGCGTCCGGCATCGCTGGACGATACTGCGAGCCGATGCGGACCGTCCTCGAGGTCGATGGGCTCTTCGACGGCGCGACCACGGTGCACGACGCCGCGATCGTCATCGAGGGCGGCGAGATCGCGTGGGCCGGCAAACGCTCGCGCGTCCCGAGGACGCCCAAGGGCGAGCGGTCGCGCGCGGTGACGGCACCGGCGTCCTTCGCGATGCCCGGCATGATCAACTGCCACGCGCATCTCACCTTCGATGGGTCCCCGAACTTCGACGCGGAGGCGCATCAGCCGGACGCGCTCGGGACGATCAAGGCGTTCAAGAACGCGCGCGCGTCGCTGCGCGCCGGCGTGACGGCGGTGCGCGACCTGGGCGCGAACGGCACGATGGTCCTCGAGCTCGCGCGCGCGATCGAGCGCGGCGTCGTCGAAGGGCCGCGCATCCTCGCCGCGGTCCGCGGCATCACGACCACGGGCGGGCACGGGACCGAGGTCGGCCGCGTCGCGGACGGCGCCGACGACGTTCGCCGCGCCACGCGCGAGCAGATCGCGGCGGGATGCGGCGTGATCAAGCTCTTCTCGACCGGCGGCGTGCTCGGCGCGGGCGCGGGGCCGGACCTCGCGCAGTTCACGCTCGAGGAGACGCGCGCGGCCGTCGAGGAGGCGCACAAGGCCGGCCTCAAGATCACCACGCACGCGCACGGCGCCGAGGGCATGCGCATCGCGGTGGAGGCGGGCGTCGACTCGATCGAGCACTGCACGCTCCTCGACACCCGGACCATCCGTCTCGTCAAGGAGCGGGACGTCGCGCTCGTGCCGACGTTCAACGCGCTACGGTCCATCCTCGACAACGCGGAGCAGCTGCCGGCCCAGGTGCGCGATCGCGCCCGGAGCGTCGCCGCCACACATCAGGAGGGCGTGCGCGCCGCGTACAAGGCAGGCGTGCGCATCGCCGCGGGCACCGACGCGGGCACGCCCTTCAACCGTCACGAGTCGTTCGCGCTCGAGCTGCGCTACCTCGGCGAGATCGGCATGACGCGCGACGAGGCGCTCGCCGCGGCGACCAGCCGCGCGGCCGACGTCGTCGGCCTCCCCAAGGCGGGCCGGATCGCCGCGGGCATGTGGGCCGACCTCGTGTTCGTCGATGGCGACCCCACGCGCGACCTCGACGTCACGCTCGCACCGAAGGCGGTGTGGATCCGAGGAGCGCAGGTCGCGGGCTAGAGGGCGCGAGCGAGCGGCGGCGCCCGTTACCGGGATGTCGCGGAGGTGTGGCCGCTCGTCGTGAGCTCGCGGCGGAGCGAGTCCTCGTCCGTCAGCGGCGCGGTGCAGGACGTGCCCACGCACACGTACGCGGCGACGCGGTCCGCGGGGAAGCCGCGCTGCGTCAGGAGCGCGGTGTCGCGCCGGGGATCCAGCGCGACGGTGACGATGTCCGGATCGTCGCTCGCACGCGCCGCGCGGATCAGCGGGCGCGCCCGCTCCTCGGGGCCGACGACCACGACCGAGATGGGCTCGCGGAGAGCGCGCGCGACCGCGTTGGCGTACGACGACGCGAACGGCCCCCATTGCCGGAAGTCGCCGACGAACGAGCGGAGCGCCGCGACGGCGACGTCGCGCCATTCGTCGTCGCCGCTCGCGATCGCGAGCCGCAGCAGCGCGTCCGCCGCGGCGGCGTTCTCCTCCAGCGGACGCTCGCGGCGCGCGAGCCGTCCGGGCGCGTCGCGCGCGGGCGTGTCGAAGAAGCCGCCGCGCTCCCGATCCTCGAGGTCCTGGCGCATCCGCCGCGCCACGCGAAGCGCCGCCTCCAGGTCGCCGACCTCCAGCAGCAGGCCGAGGTAGGTCGCGGCGTCCTCGAGGAGGCCGGGCAGCTTCGGGCCCGAGCCGTCATCGAAGCGGCAGAGCGCGCCGGTGGCGTCGCGGAGGCGCCTGTCGATGGCGCGCGCCGCCCGTACGCCGCGGTCGCGCAGCGCGTCGTCGCCGAGCGCGTCGCCGGCGCGGACGTACGCGGCCGCGGCGAGCGCGTTCCACGACGTGTAGAGCGTGCGGTCGACGAAGGGCGCGTCGTGGCGCGCGCGACCGGCGGCGTCCAGCGCGTAGTAGTGCTCGTCGGCGTCCTGCGACCCGCTCCACAGGCCGGTCTCGGGCTGGAAGAGCACCGCGTCCATCCAGCGGACGACGTGAAGCACGACGCGATCGAGCCCCGCGTCGGAGAAGGCGCGATGCGCGTCGGCGTAGATCGCGAGCAGCTCGGCGTTGTCCTCGAGCATCTTCTCGTAGTGCGGCACGTTCCAGTCACGCTGCGTGGCGTAGCGGAAGAAGCCGCCCTCGACCGCGTCGTACATCCCGTGCGACGACATCTCGCGGAGCGTCGTCCGCAGCATCGTCTCGATGTCCGGCGATCGCTCGCGACGGTACTCGTCGAGGAGGAAGCGCAGCAGCTTTGGCTGCGGGAACTTCGGCTCGCGCCCGAAGCCGCCGTACTGCGCATCGTACTGCCCGCTGGTGAGCGCGCGCACGACGTCGACGATCTCGTGCGTGAGCTCGCCGGGCTTCGCGGCGCGCGCCGCGTCCTCCCGCCGCACGACCTCCGCGACGCGCTGCGCGATCTCGTCGCGCTTGTCGCGCCAGATGTCGGCGACCGCGGTGAGGGTCTGGAGCATCGGCTCCGGCGCGATGTAGGTGCCGCCATGCACGATCTCGCCGTCCGGCGTGAGGAACACCGTACTGGGCCAGCCGCCCATGTTGTAGCGGCGGTTCACGTCGGGCCGCTCGTCGTTGTCGACACGGATCGCGACGAAGCGCTCGTTGACCGCCGCGATGATCTCGGGCGCGCTGTAGCTCGTCTCGTCCATAACGTGGCACCAGTGGCACCACACCGCGCTGATCGCGAGCAGCACCGGGACGTCCCGGCGGCGGGCATCCGCGAACGCCTCGTCACCCCACTCGCGCCATTGGATCTCGCCCGCGCGGTTCGGACGCGGCGAGAAGCGAAAACGGGCTATCTGCCTGCTCCCTCGGCGGTCGAAAGGCGGCCGTTCGGCACGGGTCGGATGGGGAGAACGGGCACAAGATCGAGTCTACGTGCGTTAGACTGGTGTCAGACCACTTGGAGGTGCGCACGTGGCGATCGAGCAGCAGGAGACCGGGACGCAGGCGGAGCAGCCCGTCGTCTCGATGACGTCGCGCGCCGCCGACAAGCTCAAGGAGATCATCACCAAGCAGGGCCGGGACGACCTCGCGCTCCGCGTGTACGTCACGCCCGGCGGCTGCAGCGGCTTCTCGTACGGGATGACCTTCGCGGAGGGCCGCGAGGAGGATGACACGCTCGTCGAGCACGAGGGCGTCCGCATCGTCGTCGACCCGATGAGCGCCATGTACCTCAAGGGATCCGAGATCGACTTCGTGGACGCGCTCATGGGCGGCGGCTTCGCGCTTCGTAACCCGAACGCCGTGTCGAGTTGCGGCTGCGGCCAGTCGTTCCGCACGGCGGAGCAGGCCGGCACCGCAAAGGCCTGCGCGCACTAAGCACCACGCGCGCGCTCGTCGTCGTGGACATGATCCACGACTTCGCCGATCCGGCCGGCGCTCTGTACTGCGGGCCGTCCATGGAGCGGATCATCCCCGTCGTCGCGTCGGAGATCGCGCGCGCACGCGCGTCGCGCGAGCCCGTCATCTACCTCACCGACGCGCACGTCGTCGGCGACGCGGAGTTCGCGATGTTCCCGCCGCACGCCATCGTCGGGACGAAGGGCGCCGAGATCATCCCCCAGCTCGCGCCGGCCGCCGGCGACACGGTGATCCCGAAGCGCCGCTACTCCGGGTTCTTCGGCACGGATCTCGACATCACGCTGCGCGAGCGCGGCGCGAACACGATCCGGCTCGTCGGCGACTGCACGAACATCTGCGTCCTCTACACCGCCGCGGACGCGCGCAATCTCGGCTATGCGGTCGAGGTCGTGCGCGACGGCGTGACCTCGTTCGACGAGGAGGCGCACCGCGACGCGCTCCGCGAGCTGGAGAGGACCCTCGGCGCGACGCTCGTGTAGCGCGCGGGCTCGAGCTCCTCGTCCGAGGCGACGTCAGGCGGGCGCCGGCTCCAGCTGGAGTCCGGTCGAGAAGGCGCAGTTCTTGGCATAGACGCTGATGACCGTGGTCGCCTCGAAGATCTGCTCGTTCGTCATCCCGAGGTTCCGCAGCGTCTCGGCGCGGTAGGCCATCGAGAGCCTGCCGTCGTTCACGACGCTCGCGGCGTACGCGACGAGCTCCTTGTTGAGCCGCGAGACCTCGCCCTCGTGGACGGTGGCGATCTCGCGGTCCAGAACGATCTTCGCGTACAGCGGGTCACCGGCCATGTAGCTGAAGTAGCGCGGCACGCTGCCGAGCTTCGCTCGGACCTCGACGAGGATCGGGGTCGACGGATCTTGCGCGCGGACCGGCGCCACGTCGTTGAACGCCGCGATCGCGCGCTCGAAGGTGTTGATGCTCGTGACGTGGGCGATCGTCGCGACCAGCTCGACGATCTGACCGTCGTCGATGCCGTACTCGCGCCGCAGGCCTCGAGTGTGGGCGTAGAGCTCGTACGGCGCGGCCTTCGTCGCGGCGACGGCGAGCGCGATCATGCGCTTCTGCAGGTTGAGGAGGGTGCGCGTCGCCATGACGTGCGCGAGCTCCTGGTGGTTCCCCATGAGGATGGAGGGCCGCAGACCCAGCGCGCGCGTCGAGGGTGTCATCGCCGGCGCCTTCGAGATCTCCCGGATCATCGCGTCGATCTTCCTGACCATGTCGCCGTGCTCGCTCGCGTCTGGCAGCCGGATGGTCGGCATCGTCGTCCTCCTCTTCCTCGGCGCGAAGTCTAGGCGTCCGCTCGTCGCCCGAGCGAGGGAGGACCAACGTTCATGCTCGTTCTCTCATGCGAGGGACGACGGCATACGGATGTGAGCGGATGCTCGAAGCGAGATTGAGCCATGGCAACGCGCGGGTGTCTCGCACGAGGAATGGGTCGCGGCCCGGCTCCAGCCGAGAACGGATTAGCGCTCAGGCTCACGCATCCGTGTAGCCCTCCGCGCCGGGGTGGCCGGCACCCGTGCGAAGCACGAGCCACAGGTAGTTCGCGAACGGACGGATGCGCGCCAGGTCGGCGTCCGAGAAACGGTGGGCGCCGATGAGGACGAGCGCGCCGCGGACGTCCAGGCCGGCGACGGACACGGGCATGAGGGCCGCGGAGCGCGCGCCCGGCACGGGACGATCGGCCGCCGCCAGCTCGTCGACGGTACGCGCCGTCGCGGTGCGCATCGTGTCGCGCGCCAGGTCCGCGAGCCGATCGGTCGACGCGTTCGAAAGGCCGCGCGACGCCGCGACGAATCGCGCGTCGCCCGCGGCGTTCGAATAGAGCAGCGCGACCTCCGCGGGCACGATGCGAAGGAGCGACTCCAGGAAGACCCGGGCGAGCTCCCCGCGCTCGAGCCCCGCGAGGGCGCGCGCGGCGTCGAGGATCGCCTCGACTCGGGCACGGCGCGGGTCGAGCCGGTAGCGCAGCTCGCGCAGCGCGCCGACGCCGAAGCCGAGCAGCAGCAGGAGCACGATCCCCGCGGCCCGGCCGCCCACCTCGAGCACCGGCTCGCCGACCGCGTGCCCGCTGACCGTCCAGAGCACGCCCGTCAGCACGAGCGTGATCGCGGCCGCGATGAGACCGGCGCCCGATCCGGCGAGCGCGCCCACCGCGACCACCGGGACGACGGAGAACGCTCCGGCCGCCGCGCCGAATCCGGGCTCGAGCGCGAAGAAGAGCACCACGTACGCCGCGAGCGACGCCGCGATGACCGCGGCGGCCCGACGGAAGCCGCGCTCCCGCACCAGCGGTGGCACGTAGGCCGAACCCTCCGCTGAAGGCGGCGTCGCCTGCCGCGGACGCAGCGCGTCGAGGATCTCTACCATCGGCGCGTCCTTGGTGATGAACGTGTGCGCGCCCGCGGCGATGGCGCGCTCGCGCACCGCACCGTCCAGGCTGAACATCACGATCTTCGTGGACGGCAGCTCCGAGCGAAGCTGCGGGATCAGGTCGAGGCCGGATCGTCCCGGCATCTCGTTGTCGAGAACGACGACGTCCGGATGATGCCGCCGCGCGACCCGCAGGCCCTCGTCGACATCGGCCGCCTCGCCGACGACGTACAGGGCGGCATCGCTTTGGATGAGCGCTTTGAGCCCCTCGCGCACCGCGACGTGATCGTCGATGACGAGGACCCGCGTGCGACCGGCCTCGGCGTGGACGGCACGCGCATGCGCCTGCTCGAGGAGCGCGCGATCGAGTGCCGGCGCTGAGACGAGGCCGCGAGCCAGGAGGACGTCGCCAAGACGCTTCGGCGTGCCCTTCCCGATGAGCTCGCGCTGCTCATCCAGCGCGCGCTCGAGCGTGGTCGGCTCCACGACGCCGGCGTCGAGCAGGTAGACGCCGAGCGCGGGTGTCGACGCGTGCGCGGGGATCAGGTCGCGCACCAGGCGCATCAGGTCGAGCGGACCGAACGGCTTGGTGACGAAGGCGTCCGCGCCCGACGCGATCGCGCGCTCGCGCTCCGCGGGGTCGTCGTGCGCGGTGAGGATGACGATCGGCACGGATGCCGTCGCGGGGTCGGCCTTGAGCTCCGCGCAGACCGCGAGGCCGTCGGGTCCGCTGTCGCCGAAGGTGATGTCGAGGAGCACGAGATCGGGGCGCGTGTCGCGCACACGATCGCGCGCGGCCTCGGCGGTGTCGGCCTCGCTGACGATCCAGCCCTGGCTCGTGATCGTGATGCGCACGAGCGCGCGTAGCGACGCTGAATCGTCCGCGACGAGCACCCGAACGGGATGCGGTCGCTCCGTCCCCACCTGCACTGTTAACTCAGTTTGAACGCCCGGCGCACCCACGGGGTGTCGGCGGCGTGTAGGACGCGGCCGCCGCGGAACGCGTATCATCACCCGTACGCGTATGACCGACAGTACGGGAGCCCTCCGGCCCGTTCCCGCGATCGACAAGGCCGCGCGCGTGCTGCGCGCGCTCGCCGAGGGCGGCCGGCCCCAGGGCATCAGCGAGCTCGCACGCGCGCTCAACGTGTCGAAGGGGACCCTGCGCGACGTCCTCCTGACGCTCGACGCCTACGGCTTCGTCGTGCGCGATCCGGATACGCGGTTCCGTCTCGGGCCCGAGCTGCGGACGCTCGCGGACGCGAGCACCCCGGACCTGCGGACGCTGGCGCAGCCGTACCTCGTCTCGCTCATGGAGTCGTTCGGCGAGACCGCGATCCTCGGCGTGGTGCACGACGGAAAGCTCGAGATCGCGGCGCGCGCGGAGCCGGCGACCGATCTGCACATGACCGCGCCTCTCGGGCGCCGCCTTCCGCTGGAGGAGGGCGCGCACGGCAAGGTGATCACGAAGGGCGTGGCCGTCGGCTACGACGACGAGGAGCTGTTCGCGGGCGTCCGCGCGGCGGCCGCTCCGATCGTCGATTCCCGCGGCCGGAAAGTGGCGTTCGTCATGGTCGTCGGCTTCAAGCAGCGGGTCGATCTGCGCACGCTCCGCAGGATCGGCGAGCGCTGCGCGAGCGCGGCGGACGCCATCTCGCGGCGCATCGGCGCGAAGGGCTCAGACGAGAACGTCAGCGCATGACGAAGCAGCTGCTCACCCTGCGCGTGAATGGCGAGGTGCAGCGGGTCGCGGCAGAGCCGCATCACACGCTGCTGGAGGTGCTGCGCGAGGAGCTCGATCTCACCGGGACGAAACACGGCTGCGAGCTGGGCGAGTGCGGCGCGTGCACCGTGCTCGTCGACGGCGTACCGATGCTCTCCTGCCTCACGCTCCCGCTCGAGGTCGAGGACGCCGAGATCACCACGGTCGAGGGCCTGGCGAACGGTCCCGAGCTGCACCCGCTCCAGCGCGCTTTCGCGGAGGAGGGCGCCGCGCAGTGCGGCTACTGCACGCCCGGCATGCTCATGAGCGCGAAGGCGCTGCTCGACACGACGCCGCGACCGACGCGCGAGCAGATCGCGAGCGCGATCAGCGGGAACCTCTGCCGCTGCACCGGCTACACCGCGATCTACGAGGCGGTGGAGAAGGCGGCGCGCGATGTCTGAGCTCGCCATCCTCGGGCGGCGCCTGCCGAAGGTGAACGCTTGGGCGCACCTCACCGGCGGCGCGCGCTACGCCGACGACATCCAGCTGCCGCGCATGCTGTACGGACGGCTGCTGCGCTCCACGCGGCCGCACGCGCGCCTCACGCGCATCGACACCTCGCGCGCGCTCGCGCATCCCGGCGTGGTCGCCGTGGTCACCGGCGCGGACATGCCCGAGAAGATGGGCATCATGCCGTCGACGCAGGACGAGACCGCGCTCGCGGTGGGCAAGGTCCGCTACGTCGGCGAGCCCGTCGCGGCGGTCGCCGCGCTCGACGAGGACACCGCGTTCGAGGCGCTCTCGCTCATCGACGTCGAGTACGAGGACCTCGAGCCGATCTTCACCATCGAAGAGGCGCTCGAGCGCGAGGACGTGAAGATCCACGACGAGGCCAAGCGCGCGAACGTGTTCAAGGAGGTGCACCTTTCGTTCGGCGATCTCGAGGCGGGCTTCGCGGCCGCGGATCACGTGCGGGAGGACTGGTTCTTCTTCGAGGGGAACACGCACGCGCCGATCGAGTCGCACGCCTGCGTGGCCTCGTACGACGCCGACGGGAAGCTGACGCTCTGGTCGAGCACGCAGGTGCCGCACTACCTGCACCGAGAGATGGAGAAGGTGCTGGGCCTGCCGCGCTCGCGCATCCGGGTGATCGCCACGCCCAGCGGCGGCGCGTTCGGCGGCAAGAGCGATCCCTTCGGCCACGAGTTCTCCGCCGCGCTCCTCTCCATGCGGACGAAGCGGCCGGTGAAGATCACGCTCGACCGGGAGGAGGTCTTCTACGCGCACCGCGGCCGTCACCCCGTGAAGATGCGCATCAAGACCGGCGTCAAGAAGGACGGCGAGATCACCGCGGTCGAGTTCAGCTCGTACCTCGACGGCGGGGCGTACGCGTCGTACGGCATCGCCACCACCTACTACACCGGCGCGCTCCTCACGGTCACGTACCGCGTGCCCGCCTACAAGTTCGACGGTATCCGCGTGTACACGAACAAGCCGCCCTGCGGGCCGAAGCGCGGCCACGGCACGACGCAGCCACGCTTCGCCTTCGAGTGCCAGCTCGACAAGATCGCCGCGGACCTCGGCTTCGATCCGATCGCGTACCGCCTGCGCATCCTGCAGCCCCCGCAGAGCCGCACCGTCAACGAGCTCCGCGTGACGACGATGGGCCTCGGGGAATGTCTTGCCGCGGTGCGCGACGCGACCGGCTGGGAGCGCAAGAAGGGACAGCTGCCGAAGGGCAAGGGCATCGGCGTGGCGGGAAGCGCGTACATCTCCGGCGCCGGCCTGCCGATCTACTGGAACGAGATGCCGCATTCCGGCGCGGAGATCCGCATCGACCGCGGCGGCGGCGTCACCGTGATGTGCGGCACGAGCGAGATCGGACAGGGCTCGGACAACATGCTCGCGGCGGTCACGGCGGAGACGCTCGGCATCTTCCCCGAGGACGTGCACGTCGTGTCCGGCGACACGAGCCTCGCGCCGGTCGACCTCGGCTCCTATTCGAGCCGGGTCACGATGATGGCGGGCAACGCGACGAAGAACGCGGGCCAGAAGCTGCGCGCGATGCTCTTCGAGGTCGCCTCCGAGAAGCTCGGCGTGCCGAAGGAGCGTCTCTCCGCGGCCTTCCGTCGCGTGTACGACCTGCAGGATCCGGAGAAGCACCTGTCCTTCGTCGAGGCCGCCAATCTCGCCGAGGCGAGGTACGGGACGCTCGTGGCGGCGGGCTCGTACCGCCCGCCGGCCGGTATCGGCGGCGGCTACAAGGGAGCCGGCGTGGGCCCGACGCCCGCGTACTCCTATCAGGCCGCCGTCGCCGAGGTCACGGTGGACCTCGAGACGGGGCAGCTCACCGTCGACAAGATCACGAGCGCGCACGACTGCGGCCGCGCGCTCAACCCGACGAACGTGGAGGGCCAGATCGAAGGGTCCGCGTACATGGGCTACGGCGAGATCGCCGTCGAGGAGCAGGTCTTCCGCGGCGGCCTGCACAAGAAGCCGAGCCTGCTCGACTACAAGCTGCCGACGAGCCTCGACACGCCCGCGCTCGAAGCGATCCTCGTCGAGACGATCGACAGCGAAGGACCCTTCGGCGCGAAGGAGGCGGGCGAAGGCCCGCTCAATCCGGTGATCCCGGCGATCGCGAACGCGGTGTACGACGCGATCGGCGTGCGCTTCGACGAGACGCCGATCACCGCCGAGAAGATCCTCGACGCGCTGGGGAAGCGCGACAACCGCGGCGTGCCGAAGGACCGCATCGGCCCGACGGGCCTCACGAGCGGCAAGGGCGATCCGAAGCGCGCCGTGCGCCGGCTCACGGCGTCCACCGAGGAGCGCGAGCGCAGGCGGAGCGCGACCTGATGCTTCGCCTGCCGCGCTTCCGCTACGTCTCGCCCCCGACGCTCGAGGAGGCCATCCGTCTGCGCACCGAGCACGCCGACTCCTCGATGTACGTCGCCGGAGGGACCGACGTGTACCCGAAGATGAAGCGGCGCCAATTCCAGCCCGAGGTCGTCATCTCGCTCGGACGTGTCGTGAGTGACGGCTTCGCGGACGGCACGGGCACCTCGTTCGCCGAACAGGGTCCCCTCCCCCCGGGGCTCCGCATCGGCGCGAACGCGTCGCTCACCGCGGTGAGCGAGCACCCGAAGGTGCGCGAGGGATACGCCGCGCTCGCGCAGGCGGCGTCGCTCATCTCGACGCCGCAGCTTCGCAACATGGGGACGATCGGCGGCAACATCTGCCTCGACACGCGCTGCAACTGGTACGACCAGTCGCTCTTCTGGCGCACCGCCGAAGGCTTCTGCATGAAGACGAACGCCGAGGTCGTCTGTCGCGTCGCCCCGTCGAGCCCGCGCTGCCTCGCGGTCGCGAGCGCCGACACCGTTCCCGCGCTCATCGCGCTCGGCGCGTCGGTGCACGTGGCCGGACCGAGCGGGGAGCGCGTCGTGGAGCTGGCCGAGTGCTACCGCGATGACGGCATCCGCTACCTGACGCTCGCACCCGGTGAGGTCGTCACCGAGGTGCGGCTGCCGCCGAGGGACGGGTGGAAGAGCACCTATCTGAAGCTCCGCGACCGCGGCTCGTTCGACTTCCCGATCGCCGGTCTCGCCGCCGCGGTCCGGTGGGACGGCGCGAAGGTCGCCGAGGCGCGGGTCGCCATCACGGCGCTCGCCTCGCGTCCGGTCGCGGTCGACGCGAGCGCGCTCGTGGGCACCGCCCTCGAGGACGACGCGATCGCCGTGGTCGCGGACGCGGTACACAAGGCGGCGCGTCCGATGGACAACACCTCGGGAACGATCAGCCAGCGGAAGCGCGCGTCCCGCGTGTTCGCCGAGCGCGCCCTTCGTTCGCTGCGCACATGAGCCTGAGTCGAGCGACGAGCGGCTCACCCGCGAGGAGCGAGTCCGGAAGCGAGCCGCCCTTCCGAGCCGTCGCGGTCGTCACGGCCGCGGGTTCGGCGGAGCGCTTCGGCGGCCGGAAGCTGCTCGCCAGGGTGGACGGCGAGCCGCTCCTCGATCGGACGATCCGCGCGCTCCTCGACGGCGGAGCGAGCGAGGTGGTCGTCGTCGTGGGGGCGGATTCCCGGTGGGAGCTCGAGCGCGACGTGAACGCGATGAACGACGCCCGCGTGCGCTCGGTCGAGAATCGGGATCCGTCCCGCGGCATGTTCTCGTCGATCCAGGAAGGCGTCGCGACCGCGAGCGGCGACGCGCTGCTCGTGATGCCCGGCGACATGCCCTTCGTCCGAGGGGACACGGTACGGGCGGTCATCGCGAAGTACCGGGAGCGCCCGGCCATCGTGTCGCCCCGGTATCGAGGCAAGCGCGGGCACCCGGTCGCGCTGCCGCCCGTTCTCAGGGACGAGATCGTGGCCACGCCCACGAGCGCCACGTTGCACGACGTCATCAAGCGCCATGTGGACATGCGGGTGGATCTGGACGTCGACGACGCGGGCGTTGTTCGCGATGTGGACACCCCGGCTGACCTCGTTGACGGCGGCAAATCGGGAGGCTAACGTCCGCCCGGGGACCTACAGCCAAACGCTGCAAAGGTGGGACGACACCCGTGAGCGAAGGCACCGGCGAACAGGCGGCACCCGACACTCCGGAGGTCTCCCGCCGGAGCTTGCTCAAGGCGGGCGTTCCCATCGTCGCCTTCATCGCGCTCGAGGCCATCGGCGGCATCGGCGCGACGAACGGCCCGGCGCCGGGGAAGGTCAAGAACGCCGAGGGCGTGGTCTTTCCCGATCCGACGCTCTGCATCGGCTGCCTGACATGCGAGGTGATCTGCTCGCAGGAGCACGAGCGGCACGGCCTCTCGAACGTGCCGCGGATCCGCATCTTCAACGACCCGACGACGAAGGTGGACCCGGTGATCCAGGCGGCCTACCCCGACCGCGGCCGGTTCCACCAGGAGCCGTGCCTCCAGTGCCCGACCGCCGAATGCCTCTACGTCTGCCCGGTCGACGCGCTCAAGGTCGAGCCGCGGACCGGCGCGCGGTACATCGACGAGGATCGCTGCGTCACGTGCGGGCGCTGCAACGAGGCGTGCATCTTCCCGACGAGCGATCTCGCGGAGGCGACCAACCGCGGTGATTCCCCGCCGCAGACGTCGCGCATCACGTACGACCCGGTCCGCGACACGTTCGCGAAGTGCGACCTCTGCTTCTGGCGGGACGGCGGTCCGGCGTGCGTCGAGCGCTGCCCGATCAACATCCGCATCCGTCAGGGGATCATCAAGACCGACGCCGGCCGCATGTGCCTCTCGCTGCCGGCGTCCGACAAGCCGACCTGGGACAAGCTCCGCGCGTTCCAGACGTTCGACGGCAGCCCCGCGGCGGGCAAGGCCTAGATGAACGGTCGTATCGGTCTCGCGATCGCGGTCGTCCTCACCGGCGTCTCCGCGTTCCTCATCCAGGTCATCGCGTCGCAGGCCGGGACCGCGCAGCCGTGGGGCAACGAGCTGAGCGACGACTTCGTCTTCGTGCGCGCGCTCCCCATCGTGCTCGGCCTCGGCGTCGCGTACGGGCTCGTCGGCGGATGGGCCCGCTCGACGGGCCGGCCGGCCCGCCGCGGCGATGGCGCGATCCGGCGCTTCTCCGGCACCACGATCGCCCTGCACGCGCTGCTCGCGGTGGGTTTTCTCCTCGCGCTGCCCACCGGACTCTGGCAGTACCTCGGCGGCATCCTCGACGCTCCGGGCCCGCTGCCGGTCTACCTCTACTACCGCATCCACTACGTCGGGGCCGCGATCATCCTCGTGGCGGTCACGGGCTTCGTCACGTACTGGTGGATGACGGGGGATCGCTCGCTCCTCATCCCGCGGGGGGACTGGGGTCGCCATCTGCGCGGCTTCGCGCTCGAGATCCCGCGCCCGCTCGGCACGCGTCTCGCACGCATCCTGAAGCTCGACCTCCGCCGGCCCGCCGGATCGTCGGGCGCGTTCACCTTCTACGAGAAGGTGTTCTCCTTCCCCACCTGGGGATTCGCGATCGGTCTCATCACCATCACGGGGCTCGTGAAGCTGCTGCGCTACGCGGTCCCCATCCCGGGCACGATCATCTTCGTCGACTCGACCCTTCACGTGACCGCGATGGTCATCCTCGTCATCCGCACGCTCGACCATCTGCGGTACACGCTCGGGCGCTGGCCGCTCGTGGTCGCGATCGCCACGGGCTGGCTTCCGCCACGCCGCGGTCACGCCGCGGGCGCGGCCGCTGATGTCGCCGAGGCCGAGCGCTCGGCGACGGGGGCCGGATCGTGAAGCGGCTCGTGGCCGTGCTGGGCCTGCTCTGGGCCGCCGCGAACCTCGTCGTAACGTACTGGATGGTGACCGGGGCCTTCATGGCGACCACGGCCCGGAAAGAGGGCCTGGTGGCCCAGGTATCGCTCCTGCTTGGTGGTCTCCTCGTTGGAGCGTTCGCCGTCGGCCTCGGCCGGCTCTGCCTGCGGATCCTCGCCGCGCCCGACGAGGCGTCCGGCGCGTGAGGTGACGCCGATGCGCGCGTTCCGCGTCGTCTCGCTGTTCCTTCTCATCGGCTCGCTGAGCGTCAACGTCACCGCGGCCTCCTCTCCGATCCGCCAGCTCACCGCGACGGAGGGCTCGAACCTCCGGCCGACCTGGAGCCCGGACGGCAAGCGCATCGCGTATCAGAGCAATCGCGACGGCAGCTACCACATCTACGTGATGGACGCGGACGGCTCGAACACCAAGCAGATCACGAGCGGCGCGGACACCGACGACCGTCACCCCGCGTGGAGTCCCGACGGCCGCGCCATCGCGGTCGATTCCGGCGACGCGACGCACCGCGAGATCTGGATCATCGACGTGGCGTCGCAGCGGCGCACGCAGGTGACGAAGACCGGCGCGATCGCGAGCTTCCCGAGCTGGAGCCCCGACGGAAAGCGCCTGGCCTTCTACGTCTATCGCGCGAGCGGCGCCACGTCGGGTGAGTTCAGCGGGACGATGGACGTGTGGACCGCCGCGCGCGACGGCAGCGGCCTGGTCCAGATGACGCGGGGCCTCGCCTCGGAGAAGAACAGCCAGTGCACGTTCGCGTGCCACTCCGTCCGCTGGTCGCCGGACAGCACGCGCATCGCGTTCTCGGATGGCGACCTGTCCCGCGTCCTCGTGATGTCCGCGGTGGCGACCGGCGGCGCGGCGCCCGAGGCGATCACGCCCGACGGCGAGCGCAGCCACTTCCCGGTGTTCCTCTCCAGCGGCCAGCTGCTGTACGTGACGGAGCACCTTTCCCTCGATCAGAGCTGGACGGATCTCTGGCGCCAGGACCCGACCTCCACCGCGCAGCGCGATCAGATCGCGCAGGGCATCCTCGCGCAGGGTCCCTTCGAGTTCTCGGCCGACGGATCGGAGCTGCTCTTCGCCTCACCGCGCAGCGGCAATTTCGAGATCTACGCGGTCACGCTGGATGACGCGGGCAAGGCCGCGCTCGCGACGAACCCGAACGCGGTGGCCGCGGTGAGGGCGCCGGCGAACACGTCCGCGGCGCTCAAGATCCCCGGCATGTCGCCCGAGGCGTACATCCTGCTCGCGATCGCGCTCTTCGCCCTCGTCGGCGAGATCTCGCTGCGCGTCGTGCGCCGCAGGCGCCGGCTGCGCGGCTAGCCCTGCTCGGGCGTCCCCGGCTCGCGACCTCCGCGTAGCAGATCGCGCCGCGTCAGCGGCGCGCGGCGCTCCTGCTCCTTGCGCTCCTGCTCGGCGAGCCACGCCGCGCGCTTGGGCGAGCTCGCGGCGGGGTCGCCCTGCGGCGCGCTGGGCTCGGCCGCGGGCGGCGGCGCCATCGCCGCGAGGTCGGCGCGCAGCGACGCGAGCTCGTCGAGGATGAGGCCGAGCTCGGTCGCGTGAAGCTCCTTGAACGCGCGGATCTGCTGCTCGAGCCGCGCGACGCGCGTCTCGAGCGTCTTGCGTGTCGATTCCTCCATCAGAGGATCTCCATTCCGCGGTGCGTGACGATCCTCGGCGCGTTCGGATCGGCGCGCTCAGCGCCGACCGGGTCGCCGCGCTCGATCTCGCGCAGCAGCTGCTCCGCGGCGGCGCCGGCGGTCTGGCGTGTGGTCACGACGAGCAGCGCGTCGCCCTCGAGCCGCTCCGCGCGCTCCCGGAGCGCCGGGGACACGACGAGGACGTCGTAGCTCTCGGGGAGTGATTCGATCGGCTCCAGGCGCACGCGGATCGCCCAGCCGGCCTTCTTCACCGCGTGCTCGAAGCGCCGGAAGACCTGGAGGTCGTCCGCGGGGAGCTCGTCGCGGGAAAAGGCGCACACGATCGTCCGCACGACGCGGACCGGCCGCTCCGGCGTCACCGTTGACCGCCCATGGGCGCAACACTACCGTCCGAGCAGCCATGGACGACACGGACGCGCGCGAGCTCGCGACACGGGCGGCTTTCCGGGCCGGACGGCTCGCGATCGCGCGCCTGGGCGACCCCGGATACCTCTCCTGGCGCGGACATCGCGACGTCGTGGCCGGCGCCGCGATCGAGGTCCAGGACGCGATCCTCGCCGCGCTGAAGCAGGAGTGCCCGAGCGACGCGTTCCTCACCGAGGAGGGCCCCGAGGACGAGCCGCTCGCGGTCGACGCGGAACGCCTCTGGATCATCGACCCGATCTGCGGCAGCCTGAACTTCGTCCAGGGCATCCCCTTCTTCGCGATCTCGATCGCGCTCCGCGTCGCGGGCCAGCTGCGCGTGGGCGTCGTCTACGACCCCATCCGCGACGAGACGTTCGCGGCGCAGCTCGGCGAGCCGGCGACGCTCAACAACAGGCCCATCACCGTGGTGAACACGTCGCTGGGGCCGGAGTTCTGGGAGCAGGCCTGGGTCGGCACGGACCTTCCGCACGAGGGGCCGGAGCTGAGCGAGGCGCTCACGGTCTTCGAGCTCATCTCGAAGGAGGTCCTCCACCACGTCGTGCTGGGGTCGCCCGCGCTCGCTCTGTGCTACGTCGGCGCGGGCCGCCTGCACGCCTACTGGAACCTCCAGGCGAAGCCCTGGGACGTCGCGGCCGCGGGCGTCGTGCTGCGCCAGGCCGGCGGCCTCATCACCGACGCCGAGGGCGGCACCTGGCTGCACTCCCCCGGCGGCTACGTGGCCGCCAATCCCGCGAGCCACCAGTGGGCACTCCGGATCATCAAGATGGTCCGCGAGCCCTCCACGAAGCCCCGTAAGGCCCTCGAAGCCTAAGCCGGCCCGATCGCCGCGCTCCGTGAGCCGCCGGCGGCGTACGCGAGCGAGAGGAGTGCGCCCCGCTCTCCGGCCGCGGTCGCGGCTGCGGACGCGTGGAAAGGGGGCGGCTCTCGCCGCCCCCTTCAGACCTCTGGACGACGTGCGGGCTAGTTGGTGCCGCCGCTCATCGCGTCGATGAGGGTGCGCTCGATGAGGCCCTGGACCAGGTCGACCTTGTACGCGTTCAGGCTCATCGGACGGGCGACGGTGCGGATCTGCGCCGCCGCGGCCTTCGCCGCGGCCTTGACGTCCTTGCCCTTGAGCGCGTCCTCGACGACCTTCGCGCGGTACGGGACGGGCGACACGCCGCCGAGGGCGATGCGGCCGTCCTTCCAGTTGCCACCGTCGAGCGTGAACGAGACCGCGACCGAGGTGAGCGCGAAGTCGTAGACCTGGCGGTCCTTGAGCTTCGTCCACGCCCACTTCGTCCCCGCCGCGGGCGACGGGATGGTGATGTGGGTCATGAACTCGCCCGGCTTCAGGATGTTCTCGCGGAGCACGTCCACGCGCGGGCCGGTGAAGTATTCGTCGAACGACACGGTCTTGTCGCCGTTGACGCCGGTGATCTTCGCCGAGGCGTTCATCGCCAGCAGCGCGGTCGCCGTGTCGGACGGGTGGACGATGTAGCAGAGCTCGCCGCCGATGATCGCGTGGTAGCGGTTGTCACCGGTGACCGCGTAGCAGAAGTCGCCACCCTTCTTGTAGCAGTTGAAGTCCTCGCCGCGGAAGAACCAGCAGCGCGGACGCTGGTTGATGTTCCCGCCGATCGTGCCGAAGTTCCGGATGAGCGGTGAGGCGACGCTCGCGGCCGCCTGCCCGAGCAGTCCGAACTTCTCCTGTACGGTCTTGTGGTTGATGACATCCGTCAGCGTCGTGGCCGCGCCGATGGTGAGCCCGCCGCCGTCCTCGCCGATGCCGACGAGCTCCTTGATCGTCGTGATGTCCACGAGCACGTCCGGGATCGCGAGGCCCTTGCCGTGGACCCAGTCCTTCATGAGGCCGCCGATGAGATCGCTCCCACCGGCGACCACCCTCGCCGACTTTGACGAGTTCGCCTTCAGGAGGTCTACGGCTTCTTTGATGGTCGTCGCGTCGTAGAGCTCGAATGCTCTCATCTCATATCCCTCCTTCTAGCTGCCCTTCAGCGCGGCGAGGAGCTTGTCGCGGGTGAGCGGCATGTCCGTCACCCACGCGCCGACCGCGTTGTAGACCGCGTTCACGATCGCCGGAGCGCCGGGAGCCATGGGCGGCTCGCCGATGCCGTGCGCGCCGAAGACGCCGTACTCCTTGGGCTTCTCGATGAGGAGGACGTCCGCGAGCGGCGCGTCCTTGATCGAGAGCGGGCGGTAGTCGAGGAGGTTCGGGTTGAGCGGCAGGCCCGTGGCCTTGTCGACCAACAGCTCCTCGGTGAAGACGGCGCCGGTCGCCATGACCACGCCGCCTTCGATCTGCTGCTTGAGCGCGAATGGGTTGAGCGCGCGGCCGACGTCGTGTGCCGCGACGTACTTCGTGATCTTGACCGTTCCCGTCACGGTGTCGACCTCGACCTCGACCGCGTGCGCGGCCCAGGCCGTGCGCTGCCACTTCGGGTCCTGAACGTACTCGGCGACGCCGACGATCGGACGGCCGCCGCGGAACGCCATGACGTCCGCGAGCTTGACCTTCTGCGCCGTGTTCGCCTTCGGGAACACCAGGCCGTCGACCATGTCGACGTCGGCCGCGGTGTAGCTGGTCTCCTGGCCCTTCTTCTTGTTGTCGTCGTTCAGCTTGCGGGCGCCCCACTCCAGGACCTTCTTCTTCGCGTCCTGGCCGGCCTCGAACTGGCCGCGGCCGCCGGTGTTCGTCTGCTGGCTACCGAACGTGCCGCTGGCGTCGGTGGTGAGCTCGGTGTCCACGTACGGGGTCGTCGTGACCGACGTGAGCGGGACGCCGAGCGATTCGGCCGCGATCATCATCATGAGGGTCCGCTGGCCGTCGCCGATGTCGTTCGACGCCGAGACGACCTGGACGGTGCCGTCGCCGTTGATGATCACCTGACCGCTGGCGGGGTTGCCGCCCGCGCCGTGGCTGCAGGCGTGGGCCGCGAGGCCGACGCCGTGGTAGACGCCGGGACGGACCTGCTTCGCCTTCGGGGCGTGCCAGGTGGACTTCCAGTTGATGCCGTCCGCCGCGGCGGTGATGACGTCGCGGATGCCCGGGTTGCTGAAAGGCTGCTTGGTCTCCGGGTTGCCGGTCTCGTTCAGGTTCTTCAGGCGGAACTGCACCGGGTCCATGCCGATGGCGTACGCCGCCTTCTCCATCATCACCTCGAGGGCGAACGTGCCGTTCGGGTGGGAGACGCAGCGGTACGGGCCCGACTTGAAGCTGTTGGTGAAGACGTCGACGGCTTCGAGCTTCAGGTTCGGGATCTTGTACAGCATCTGCATGTTGAACCAGGAGCCGTTCGCCGCTCCGGCCCGTTGCGCGCCGACGTTGGCGATGACCTTGAACTGGCCGAAGGCGATGGAGCCGTCCTTGTTGACGCCCATCTTCATCTCGTTACGGAACTCGTTGCGGTGCGTGCGCGTGACGAAGTCCTCGTACCGCGTGTAGTTCATCTTCACCGGACGTCCGGTCAGCTTCGACAGGATCGCGGCGTGGACCTCCATGAGGTCGATGCCGCTCCGGTAGCCGTAGCCGGAGCCGACGTAGCCCGGCTGGATCACGCGCACCTTGTTCTGCGGGATCTTGAGCGCCTGCGAGAGTCCGGCGCGCACGCCATGAGCCCACTGGCTGGTGTAGATCGCGTTCAGCTTGTCGTTGTCCCACCAGAAGAGCCCGTTCGTCATCTCGAGCGCGACGTGCTGCTCGACCGGCTTGTGCAGCGTCCCATCGACGGTCGCGTCCGCCTTGGTGTTGCTGGGGTCACCGCGAACGAGCGGGGGCGTGACCGCGATGGTGGTGCCGTCGAGGTTGCTCTGGAACTGCTTGGGCGTGGTCGACTTCATGCCCTCGAGCATGTCGAGGACGGCCGGCAAGACCTCGTACTGCACGTCGATGAGCCGCATCGCCTCGTCGGCGATGTGCTCGCTTTCCGCCGCGATCGCGGCGATCGGCGCGCCGACCTCGAAGACCTCCTCGCTGAAGAGGAAGCGCGTCGGGTTCGCGGCGCCCAGGAAGACGTCCTTGTATTCCTCGGGGAGGGTGTCCTTGGTCAGGACCTTGTGGACCCCGGGGAACTTTTCGGCCTTCGAGATGTCGACCGACTTGATCTTCGCGTGCGGGTACTTGCTGCGCAGCGTGCGCATGAAGAGCATGCCCGCGACCTTGAGGTGCTCGCTGTACTGGCCCTGGCTCGTGACGATCCCGATGCCCTGCATGCGGGAGACGTCGGTGCCGATGACCCTGAACGGCGCCTGCACCGGGATCTCGGTGCTCGTGCTCGGAAGTCCCGCGCCGGGGAGCTTCCCACCGTGTGCGGCGAGGACGCTCGTGAGCATCTCGGGCTGTTCGGCCTGGAGCTGCTGCCACGTGGGGTCCTGCGCCAGATCGAGCCAATCGCCATCGGTCAGGGAGTCGGCGTACGACGGATCCTGGGCCGCGCGGACGGCATCTAGCTTCGCCATCTTTCTCCCTCCCTACTTGACCGCGTGGCCGGCGCCGGACAGCAGATCGCGGACCTGCTGCTCGGTGAGCTTGGCCGGGTCCCAACGGATCGTGATCGTGCGCTCGTTGCCGGAGACGCCGAGGATGCCGTCCTTCTTCTTCATGGTCTCCGCGAAGGGATCGAACTCCTCGATCGTCGCGAACGGCGTGTTGAACGTGAATTCCTTCGACGTACCGGTGACCGCGGGTCCCGTCTGCGCCGCGGGCTTCGCGACCTCGACGACGACGGGCTTGGAGAGATAGGTCACCTTCTCGCCGGCCATCTCGGCAGCGGCCGTGTTCACCGCGCGGTAGATCTTCGAGTACTCACCGCAGCGGCAGATGTTGCCGGCGAGCCCTTCGGCGATCTGCGCCGTCGTGGGCTTGGGGGTCGCGGCCAGCAGCGCGACCGTCGACATGATGAATCCGCGCGTGCAGATGCCGCACTGGAATCCACCGTCGAGCCAGTACGCGCGCTGCACCGGGTGCAGACCCGCGACGCCGGGGCCCGTGGCGAGCCCGGCGACGGTCTGGATCTTCTGACCGCGGCCGAGTCGCGCCGAGATGATGGTGCAGCTGTTCATCGGCTTGCCGTCGACGAGCACGGCGCACGCGCCGCACTGCGCGCGGTCGCAACCGAGGTTGCTGTTGGAGAGCCCGAGCTGGAAGTTCATCGTCTCCCAGAGGCTTTCGCGGTTGTCGACGATGAGATCGTGCTGCGCGCCGTCGATGTTCAGCGTGACGCGCCGCATCGTCGCGGGGATCGGGCCCGTGGCAGTCGTCTTCGTCGCGGATGTCTCCGGACTGACGACGTTCTTGACGACGACCGCGCCACCGAGGACGACACCGGCGGTCGCCGCACCGGCACCCGCGCCGATGAGGAAGTCGCGTCGCGTGACCGAGAAGCCGTTGCCCTTGCTGTGCGTCTGCCCTGTGTCAGCTACCGTGCCCGGATCTGGATTGCCTCCCGCTTCTCCCATAGAGGAACACCCCCATGCCCATCGCTCTGGTCGATGGCAACGACAGACTAGCAGCGGGGTAAAGGGAAGTGCCCTCGTGTGGTGTGGTCTGACCACCCCGGAAATGCTCGGGATCGGGGGGAACCGGCCGAGCGCCGGACTGGCCGGGACGCCGCCGGATGAAGCGGACCTGAGAGGGCGGTGCGGCCTGATCCGGTATCACGAGGAGAAACAGGTCTGCGATACACGGCGGTTTCGGGGCCTGATCGGCGGTCTATCCTCGATGCGGATGCGTGAGATCTACGCGCGGATGGCCGAGCTCGAGCGCGAGGGGCGCCGTTTCGCGGTGTGCACGGTCGTCCGGACGGTGGGCAGCACCCCCCAGGTCGTCGGCGCGAAGCTCCTGGTCGACGACCTCGGTCGCCTGACCGGCACGCTCGGCGGCGGATGCGTCGAGGGCGACGCCTTCGTCGAGGCGAAGCGGGTCCTCGCGACCGGCGACGCGTCGCTGCGCGAATACGAGCTCACCGAGGACCTCGCCTGGGACACCGGCCTCGTCTGCGGCGGCACGATGTGGATTGCCATCGAGCCCGGCGACCGCGCGCTGCGCCTCGCCGGCCGCGATCTCCTCGGCGACGTCCTCGCGGCGTCGTCGGGCGGCCGCCCGGTCGCGCTCGCGACGCTCCTGCGGAAGACCGACCGCGACTTCGCCCCCGAGGCGAAGCTGTTCGTCGAGACCGACGGCGCGGCGCACGGCTCGCTCGGCGACGCGGCGGTCGACGCGCGCGCGCTCTCGGCCGCGGAGGAGGCGCTCCGCCAGGGCACGGCACGGACGATCGCGCTCGACGAACGGCACGAGCTGCTCATCGAGCCCATCGTGGCCAAGCCGCGCCTGGTCATCGCCGGCGGCGGTCACGTCGGCCTCGCGATCGCGAAGATGGCGACGCTCCTCGAGTACGAGGTGACCGTGATCGACGATCGCGAGGAGTACGCCGCGCGCGAACGGTTCGGACCGGGCGTCGACGTCGTCCGGATGGATATGGTCGAGGCGCTCCGCTCGCTGCCGATGGGCTGGAACAGCTTCCTCGTGATCGCGACGCGCGGCCACAAGCTCGACTCGCACTGCCTCCGCGAGGCCGTGAAGCGCGACGTCCGCTACGTCGGTTTGCTCGGCAGCAAGCGCAAGACGGTGCTCATCGCGAAGATGCTGCGCGACGAGGGCGTCCCCGAAGAGCGCATCCGGCGGGTGCACGCGCCGATCGGCCTCGACCTCGGCGGACGCACGCCGGCGGAGATCGCGCTCAGCGTGCTCTCCGAGATGAGCCTCGAGCGGTACGGCGGCTCGGGTCAGCCGCTCCGGCTTCGCGACGAGATCTACGAGCGTGCCGCGCGGCGGTAGGCGGATCCCGCCGCGAGGAGCGAAGAGGAGCGGCCACGGCCTGCGAGCGTGACGAATCGCGCTTCGCTACGCGCCGGAGAACACACCCCTTACTCGTACGCCCTGTGTGGCAGCGAGTCGTCTTCCTCGCTACGCATGCGGCGAGCAGACACGCGCCGCGATCGCGGCGACGCTAGGCGCGGCCGAGCCCGTTCAGGATGGCGCGCGCGTTGCCGCTGAAGATCGCGTCCTTGTCCGCCCGCGCGATGTCGAGCGCCTCGATGCTCGAGACGCTCCGCTCGATCGAGCCGAGCAGGTGCGGGTAGTCGCTCCCCATCACCAGATGGTCCGCGCCGACCTGCGCGATCGCGAGCCGGAGCGACGGCGCGCTGAACGAGACGGTGTCGTAGTAGAGGCGCTTCAGGTAGACGCTCGGGAGCTCGTCGATGTTCACCCGGCACTCGGCGAAATCGCGCCAGCCGTTGTCGAGACGCTCGAAGAGGTAAGGCACCGCGCCGCCGAGGTGGCCGAGGATCCACCGGACGCGCGGCAGCTCTTTGAAGACGCCGGCGTAGCAGAGGCGGGCGACCGCGAGCGTCGTGTCGAACGGGAAGCCGACGATCGGTCCGAGCACGTACTCGGAGAACGCCTCGGCGTTCGCGGGGATCATCGGGTGCACGAACACGCAGGCGCCACGGCGATCGCATTCCTCGAAGAACGGCCGGTACCGCGCGTCGGTCAGCGCGCGTCCGTTGATGTTCGAGAGCACCACGACGCCGGAGAGACGGAGCTCGCCCAGCGCCCGGTCGAGCTCGCGAAGCGCGGCGCCGGGATCGTCCATGGGGATCGAGGCGAACCCCTTGAAGCGCGCCGGGTGTGCCGCGATGAGCTCCGCGTACGCGTCGTTCGCGAGCCGCGCGACCTCGGATTGGCGATCCGGTGGCGCGAAGTACACGTTCGGCGTCGAGAGCGAAAGCACCTCGACGTCGCTCCCGACGCGGTCCATGTCCTCGAGGCGCTTCGCCGGATCGGTCATCGGCGGCGTGACGCCGAAGAAGCGCGAGCCGCGGAACCGGATGATGGTCTGGCCCGTCGGGCTCGTCCCGAACGAGAAGTCGCCGCCGACCTCTTCGATCAGGCGGAGGTACGACCGCGGGCAGTAGTGCGTGTGGAGATCCCAGCGCGGCATCCCGCGCCGAGCCTAGATCAGGGGCGCGTGAGCGGCTTCGGGGGGAGCGTGAGGCCCTCCTTGCCGTAGCAGAACGTCCCCGTGCTGAAGCCCGACGCGGCGGACGCCGCGGGCGTCACCGCGTAGCAGAGACCCTGCTGCCCGGCGATCGTGCGCGACGAGGCGAAGCTCGCGCCGTACGCCTCGGGGTGGTCGAGCAGCGAAGCAGGAGAAGGAGCCCTCGCGCTTCCGTTCCATCGCGGAGCTCTCGCGGGTCTCACAGGGCCGCGTGCGTCACGTTCTATACAGGACGAATGAGGACCGGAGATGTCGCGACGTTCGGCGAGCTCCTCGAGCGGCACGAACGCGAGATCTTCGCGTACGCGCTCCGCCTGGTGGGCGACCGCGACGAGGCCGACGACATCTACCAGGAGACGTTCCTCGCGGCGTTCCGCGCCTGGCCGCCGCCGCGCCGTGGCCAGGAGCGCGCCTGGCTGTACCGGATCGCGACGAACAAGGTGGTCGATCGCGCGCGCAGGCGGAAGCGCCTCGTGCGCATGGGCGATGTGCGCCTCGCCGCGCCGGAACGCGACGGCGCGTCGATGGCCGATCTCACCGCCGCGGTGAAGGTCCTGCCGAGCGGCCAGCGAGCCGCGTTCGTGCTCCGGAAGCTGCAGGGGCTCGAGTACGCCGACGTCGCGCGGGCGCTCGAGTGCAGCGAGGATGCGGCGCGAGCCCGCGTGGCCGAGGCGATGAGAAAGGTGAAGGAGGCGATGCGATGAGCGGCAGGCGCGCAGCGACCCTGGACGCGGATCGGCTGCTCGCGGACGCGCGTGAGCGTCTCGTCTCGCGGGCGCGGCGCGAAGGGCTGGAGACTGTCGGCTATCGCGTCATGGACTCGCCGCTCGGGCCGCTCTGGATCGCCGTCGGGCCACGCGGCGTGCTCGCGATCCACTACGGCGCCGAGCCGTCCGCGCCCGAGCTCGCGCGCATCGTGCGCACGTACGGGCCCGGGGTGCTGCCGGACGCGCGCCGCGCCGACCCGGTCGCGCGCGAGATCGACGAGTACTTCGCCGGCAAGCGCCGCTCGTTCGACGTCCCCGTCGACCTCGCCCCGCTGACCGACTTCCAGCGCCGCATCCTGCGCGCGACCGCCGCGGTCGCGTACGGCGACGTCGCGACCTACGCGCGCGTCGCCGCGAAGGCCGGGAACGAGAAGGCCTCGCGCGCGGCGGGACAGGCGCTCGGCGCGAACCCGATCCCGATCGTCGTGCCGTGCCATCGCGTCGTCGCGACCGACGGCACGCTGGGCGGCTACGCCGGTGGCCTCGACGCGAAGCGGCGCCTGCTCGCCCTCGAAGGTGGCACGGTGCCGCCGGGCGGCTGGCCGAAGAAGCGCCGGGCGTAGTCCTCCTCGTTACCCTGTCGAATGCAGGGGAGGCCGTTCGTCGTAGCCATTGACGCAGAACCGAGCGAGGGAAGGGCTTCGCCCCGACCGAGCGAGTCCTCTGGCGAGTGCAGCGAGGCCGCGAGGCGACGCCGCAAAGCGGCGGAGACGAGCGGCGAAGAACAGAACGGCCAAGGAGAGCGAGATGGCGAAGTACGCGTTCCTCTTCATCGACGACGGCGTGGACTACCAGGGCAACCGCACGCCCGAGCAGCAGGCGGTCTACGCCGACATCTTCAAGTGGTTCGAGACGAACGGCTCGAAGATCGCCGGCGGCGGGGCCGAGCTCCAACCGACACGCGCCGCGACCACGATCCGGAAGAGCGGCGACAAGGTGACGGTCCTCGACGGCCCGTTCATCGAGGCGAAGGAGTCGGTCGGCGGCGTCACCGTCTTCGAGCTGCCCGATCGCGCGGCCGCCGTCGCGCTCGCGAAGACCTGGCCCGGACACGGCGTCGAAGTCCGGCCGATCGTCGAGATGTAGGAGGAGACGGAGATGCCGCGCTACATGCTGATGTTCGTCGGCGACGAGACCCGGCGCGAGCGCAGCTCGAGGGAAGAGCGCGAACGCACATACGCCGCGGTGGGCGCATGGTGGGACGAGCTCTCGAAGAAGGGCGTGGTCAAGGGCGGAGAGCAGCTCGGGCCGAGCGCGACCGCGACGACGGTGAGGCGCGTGAACGGAGAGATGAAGGTCTTCGACGGGCCGTTCATCGAATCGAAGGAACAGGTCGGCGGATACGCGCTCATCGAGGCGCCCGATCTCGACGAGGCGATCCGTCTCGCGAAGTCGTGGCCGGCGGGCGACGTCGAAGTGCGCCCGGTCGTGGAGCGCTAGACAACGATCACGATCACGAGCGACGCGGTGACCGCCGTCTTCCGAGAGGAAGCGGGCCGGCTCACCGCGGCCCTCGTGCGCAGCCTCGGCGATTTCGACCTCGCGGAGGAGTGCGTGCAGGACGCGCTCGTCGCGGCGCTCGAGCACTGGCCGCGCGAGGGCGTGCCCGAGCGGCCAGGCGCGTGGCTCATGACCACGGCGCGGCGGAAGGGGATCGATCGTCTCCGACGCGAGCGGCGCTACCAGGAGAAGATCGCGCGGCTGGAGGAGCCACCGGTGACGACGCCGAGCGCGATGCCCGACGAGCGCCTCGAGCTCATCTTCACCTGCTGCCACCCGGCGCTCTCGCGTGAGGCGCAGGTCGCCCTCACCCTCCGGTCCGTCGCGGGCCTCACCACGCCGGAGATCGCGCGGGCGTTCCTCGTCTCCGAGGCGACCGTCGCGCAGCGCCTCGTGCGCGCGAAACGGAAGATCGTCGACGCGAAGATCCCCTTCCGCGTCCCCGAGCGCGCGGAGCTCGCCGAGCGCCTCGAGGAAGTCCTCGCCGTCCTCTACCTCATGTTCAACGAGGGGTACCTCTCGACCGGCCGCCGCGGCGCCACCGACCGCGACCTCGCGGCCGAAGCGGAGTGGCTCGCGTCGCTGGTCGTGGCGCTGCTGCCCGAGGAGCCCGAGGCGCTCGGCCTGCTCGCGCTGATGCGCTTCCATCTCGCGCGCGCCGCCGCGCGCTTCGATCGCGACGGCCGCATCGTGCTGCTCAAGGATCAGGAGCGATGGCGGTGGGACCGCGAGAAGATCGATGACGCGCGGCGCGTCGTCGCGCGCTTCCTCGCGCTCCGGCAGCCCGGTCCGTACCAGCTTCAGGCGCTCATCGCGCTCGCGCACGCGGACGCGCCGTCCTGGGAAGGGACGCGCTGGCCCGACATCGTGCGCGCGTACGACGCGCTGCTCTCCTTCGGCGACTCGCCCGTCGTCCGTCTCAATCGGGCCATCGCCCTCGCTCACGTCGCCGGTGCGCAGTCGGCGCTGCGCGAGGTCGATGGGCTCGCGGACGATCTCGACGCGTACCACCTGTTCCACGCCACGCGCGCGGAGCTCCTGCGCCAGCTGGGTCGCGTCGCGGACGCGCGCGATGCCGACCGGCGCGCGCTCGCGCTCACCGAGAACCCGGCCGAGCGCGATCTGCTCGCGCGCCGGCTGGCGGCGGCCGGATAGCGGTGGATCGGTCGCCGCGGCCACGGGTGAAGGTGCTCCTGCACGGGGCCTGGCGCGGCTTCGCCGGCGGCGCGAAGGAGGTGTCGCTCGAGGCCACGACCGTGCGCGAGGCGATGGACGGGATCGCCGCGGCGCATCCGACGCTGAAGGAGCGGCTTCGCGACGAACACGGCACACTGCGCGCGCACCTCGCGCTCTTCGTGAACGACGAGGACGCGCGCCTTCTCGGATGGGAGGACGCGACCCTCGGCGACGGCGACGTCGTGCACGTGATCCCCGCGCTCTCGGGCGGGAACTAAGGGAGGAAGCGATGGCCAAGTCGGTGGTGCTCCTCGTCGGGACGAAGAAGGGTCTCTACACGATGCGGAGCGGCGATCGGAAGAAATGGACCGTCGGCGAGCCGTACGGCGCGCCCGCGCCGGTCCACCACGCCGCCTTCGACCCGCGCGACGGGTCGATGTACGCCGCGATCAACTCCACCTGGGGCGGCTCGCGGATCGAGTACAGCCGCGATCTCGGAAAGACCTGGACGGTGAGCAAGAATCCCGCGTTCCCGCCGGGCTCGGACCGCACCTTCTACCAGACCTGGCACATCGAGCCCGGCCACGCGAAGACTCCGAACGTCGTGTGGGCGGGCGTCGAGCCCGCGGCGCTCTTCAAGAGCGAGGATCGCGGCGAGACCTGGTCGCTCAACACCGCGCTCGACGGCCATCCGTCGCGCAAGCAATGGGTCCCCGGATTCGGCGGCATGGGCCTGCACTCGATCGCGATCGACGCGGCCGACCCGAGCTTCATGCAGGTCGGCATCAGCGTCGGCGGCGTGTACACCACACGCGACGGCGGCGCGTCGTGGGAGCGCGACAACACGCGAAGGGGCGGGGCGCAGGACCGGCCCGACGTTTTCTCCTGCATCCACAAGCTGCTCGCGCATCCTGTGGCCCCCGGGGTGCGCTTCATGCGCGTGCACGAAGAGGTGTACTGGCGCGATCCCGGCGAGACCGCGTGGACGTTCCGCACGACGGGGCTGCCCTCCAACTTCGGCTTCGCGGCGGCGATCCATCCCCGTGACCCGAAGACCGCCTGGTGCATCCCGCTCCACGGGATGAAGCGGACGGCCACCGACGGCATCGCCGTGTACAAGACGACCGACCGCGGCGCGTCGTGGACACGCAACGACGCGGGCCTGCCGAAGGGCGCTCCGCTGGAGTCGCTGCGCGAGGGGATGCACACCGATCGTTTCGACGACGTGGGCGTGTACTTCGGCACGGCCAACGGCGACGTGTACGCGAGCCTCGACGAGGGCAAGACCTGGGACCGCATCGCCCAGTACTTGCCCTACGTCACATCGGTGCACGCCGCGACGATCGACTGATACCGGCGGTACCGCCCTACCCGGCGTGCCGGGGCCGGGCACGCCGACGCCGGCCCGCGGGCCGGCGTGGCGAGAGGAGGGAGGGGCCGGGTCCGGTCAGCGGCGCATGCCGTCGAGGATCGCGAAGCGCTGCGCCGCGCTGAGAACGCCGCGGTCGACGAGCGCCTGGAGGATGCCGCCGAGGCGCTCGATCGAGTAGCCGTCCCAGTCGGCGAGCCGCACCGCGACCACGACCGCGTCGCGCTGCGGCGGCGTCATCGCGCCGCGGTCGGCCATCGCGTCCAGGACGTCGCGGAGCGCGTCGATCGCGACGCTCACCTTTCGCTCCGTCGGCGGCGTGACCTCCGGCGCGGTCGCGGGGCCAGCGGCGAGCGCGGGCGCCGCGGCGAGCGCCATGCCGAGCACGGCGGCGGCGAGCGAGGTCGCGATGAGCTTCATGAAGGCGGGCATCGTCACAACCGTGGCGACCCCGTATCGAGCCGCGGGGTCGGGCACGCGCGCTACGCCGAGCGTTCGTACCTGTGCACGGTGGCGCCCGGACGCATCGTCGCGAGGAGGAGACCGCGCGACGTCATCGTCCGGCGCGCGACTCCGGAGACCACGCGAGCACCTCGAGCGAGCACAGCTCGCGGAAGCCGAGCTTCGCGCAGATGGGCGCGGACGTATCGCGATCGGCCTGGATGACGGCGGCCTCGCGACCGTCGGCGCGCGCGTCGTCGAGACGCCGCTTCACGAGGGCGCTGTAGATGCCCTTGCCGCGCACCTCCGGCAGCGTCGCGGCGCCGCCGAGGAGCACGATCGGCGACGACGGTAGATAGACGAGGTAGCTCCACGCCACCGGCGCGTCCGTGTCGAGGTAGGCGAAGTAGCCGCGACTCTGGACGGGGCCGGCGGCGAGCAGCCGCGCGAACATCTCGGCCACGTCGTCGGGCATCCCGTACGCGCGCCCCATCATGTCCGAGTGCGCGGCGGCCTCGTCGGGCGTGATCTCGCGGATGCGCGCGGCGGGATTGGGCTCGATCGGGATGTCGAGGTCGGTGAGCGCCATACCCGCCAGATGCGCGATCGTGTGCATCCCGGTGCGCTCGAGCCTGCGCTTCATGTCGCCGGGCGTCGTTCCCGGACCGACGACCCAGCCGAAGGCCTTGTGCTCGCGCGCGTAGCGCTGGCTGATCCGCTGGATGGTCGCGTCGGCGGTCTCCTCGTCGAGCCGCGCCATACCGACGAGATTGGCGAGCGGGTGCGAGAGCGCGGTCATCCGTCCCTGGACGCCGGGGACCGCGAGATCCGTCGTCAGCCCCGGCACGGCCGGATAGACGTGCAGGCTCGACTCGATCGCGTAGACGAGATCGCGCTCCAGGACCGTCATTCGGTCGATTCTGCTCCGGACGCTTCGTCGCTACCGTGGGCCTTCACGACGAGGCTCCCGGGAGGGGCCCGATGCGCTACACGCTCACGTTCTCCGCGGTGGAGGACGAGTGGCCGGCGCCGCCGGCCGCCGAGCGCGATGCGGCCGTCGCGGAGTACTACGCGACGAGCTCGCGGAGCGCGCGGCGGACCAGCTCGCGCGCGAGCGTGATCTTGTAGCCGTTGTCGCGCAGCGGCGTCGCGTCGCGGAGCAGCGTGTCCGCGGCGGCGAGACAGGCGTTGTCGTCGAGGGCGGTGCCGTCGAGCTGCTTCTCCGCGGCGGTCACGCGCCACGGCACCGGCGCGACGCCGCCGAGCACGAGACGCACGTCGCTCGCCTTGCCGTCGCGGACGCGTGCGGTCGCCGCGACCGAGACGAGCGCGAAGCTCCACGCCTTCCGCTCCATCGCCTTGAGGTACGTGCCGCGGCGCTCGAGCGCCTTCTCGGGCACGCGCACCGCGGTGATGAGCTCGCCCGACCGCAGCGCGTGCTCGCGCCGCACGCTGCCGCGCGGGGTGACGAAGAGGTCGGCGAGCTTGCTGCGCCGGCGACCGAGGCTCGACGCGATCTCGATCTCCGCGTCGCAGGCGATGAGCGCGGGCGCGAGGTCGGACGGCGACACCATCCAGCACTCGTGCGTGCCGACGACCGCGTGGTAGCGGTTCTCGCCGTCGATGGCGAAGCAGCGGTCGCCGCCCTTGAGCCAGCACGGCACGCCCTCGTCGCGGAAGTACCAGCAGCGGTTCCGCTGCAGCAGGTTGCCGCCGACCGTGCCCATGTTGCGGAGCTGTGGGGTCGCGGCGTCGCGCAGCGACCGCGCGACGACGGGGAGGAGCTTCGCGAAGGCGGGCGACCGCTCGAGGTCGCTGAGCGCCGTGAGCGCGCCGATGCGCACGCCCTTCCCCTTCGCGTGGTCCCAGCCCCGCAGGCCATCGATGCCGGTGAGGTCGACGAGCCTGTCGGGACGCGCGAGGCCGTGACGTATCAGCATGACGAGATCCGTGCCCCCCGCGAGCGCGACGGTGCCGTCGCGCAGCAACCGCAGCGCTTCCCTGAGCGCGCGCGGCTTCGTGTAGGAGAGGCTCACGAACCCGCCTCCGCCAGCGCGAGCGCTTCGAGCACCCGTGCGCGCGTCATCGGTGCGTGGCGGACCCGCGCGCCGGTCGCGTTCGCGACGGCGTTCGCCACCGCGGCGGCGGTCGGGATGATCGGCGGCTCGCCAAGGCCCTTCGCTCCGAGGTTGTTCGCCTTGCGATCCGGACGGTCGACGAAGCGCACGACGATCTCGGGGACGTCGGCGACCGTCGGGATCTTGTACCACTCGAGGTTCGCGTTCATGACGCGGCCGAGCCCGCGGTCGACGATGCGCTCCTCCGACAGCGCGAAGCCCAGCGCCTGGACCACGCCACCCTCGACCTGCGACGCCGCCGTGAGCGGATTCACGATGCGACCGATGTCGTGCACGGCGACGATCTTCAGGACGAAGATCTCGCCGGTGCGCACGTCCACCTCGACGTCGGCGAAGTGCGCGCCGAAGGTCTTGATCGACGTGTCCTCCGGGTTCGGGAAGCGCGAGCCTTTGCCGATGACGGTGTTGTTCTCGAGCTTCTTCGAGATGTCGGCGATGGGGGTGCGGGCGCCCCTGCTCACCACGTGGCCGCGTTCGATCCGCAGCTCGCTCCGCGGCGTCTCGAGCACGCCGGCCGCGGCGGCGAGGAACTGCTCGCGCGCGTCCTTCGCCGCGAGACGCACGGCGGGACCGACCGACGCGAGCGTGAGCGACCCCGCGCTGATCGGTCCGTACGGTCCCTCGGTGTCGCCGATGCGCACGGAGACGTGCCCGACGTCGATGCCGAGCTCGTCGGCGCAGATCTGCGCGAGCACGGTGCGCGTCCCCGTGCCGATGTCCTGCGTCCCCGCGCGCAGCACGACCGTGCCGTCGGCGTTGAAGTGGACCGTCGCGTACGCGGGCGGGCCGCCGCCGCCGCCCCAGATCTGCGAGGCCATCCCGAGCCCGCGGCGGCGGTGCGGGGTCGACCCGCGCGTGCCGCCCGCCTTCCGGCGCGACCAGCCGATCTCGCGCGCGCCGATCGTGTAGCAGTCGAGGATCCGATTCAGCGTGTAGGGCTTGCCGGTGCGCGGATCCGTTGGCTTCCCGGCGTGCGTGCGCCGTAGCGCGAGCGGATCGACGCCCATCTTGTCGGCAAGCTCGTCGATCGCGCTCTCGATGGCGAACGTGCCCTCGACGTATCCCGGTGCGCGGAACGCCGAGAGCGAGCCGGCGTTCGTCACGACCCGATACGACCTCGTGTTGAGATTCGGGAAGTCGTAGAGCGTGTTCGTGGGCCCGGTCGGATTCGCGACCCACTTGCCCTGGCCCGAGTTCGACCACGAGACGTGCTCGACCGCGGTGATCCGGCCGTCCGCGCCCGCGAGCTTCACCGTCTGCAGCGTCGCCGAGCGGTTGCCGGCCGCGAGGTTCTCCTCGCGCCGCGTCAGGACGCACCGCACCGGCCGGCCCGTGCGCATCGCGAGCAGGGCGGCGACGATCGAGTACTTCCCCACGCCGCCCTTCGACCCGAAGCCGCCGCCCATGTAGTCGCAGATCACGCGGATCTTCGTGAGCGGCAGGCGGAGCGCGGCGCGGAGCCCCTCGCGCACGCCGAACACGTGCTGCGTCGACTCCCAGACCGTCAGGACTTCGCCGTCCCACTGTGCGACGGCGCCATGCGTCTCGAGCGAGTTGTGCAGCTGCGTCGACGTGCGGTACGTCGCCTCGATGACGGCGTCCGCGTGCTTGAACGCCTTCCGGACGTCGCCGCGCGACAGCTTGCCCGCCTCGATCACGTTCCCATCGGCCTCGAGCTTCGGCGCGTTCTCGGCCATCGCCTCCTCGAGATCGACGACGTGCGGCAGGACCTCGTAGTCGACGGCGATGAGCGCGATCGCGGCGTGGGCGAGGCCGGCGGTGTCGGCGGCCACCGCCGCGACCTCGTCGCCGACGAAGCGGACCTCCTCGCGGAAGATCGTCTCCTCGCCGCGGAACGCCGCCTTCGGCGCGTTGAAGCGGTGGATGACGTCGTGCACGCCCGGTAGCGCGAGCGCCTTCTTCGCGTCGACGGCGCGCACGCGGGCACGCGCGTATGGCGAGCGAAGGATGACCGCGTGGAGCATCCCGGGGAGCGCGATGTCGTGCGTGAAGGTGGCGCGGCCGGTGACGCGCTGCGTGCCGTCGATGCGCGGACGTGCGTGCCCGATCTCCGGGAGCTCGGTGCCTGACGGCGCGGCGCGGAGGTCGTTGCCCTCGACGAGCGCGAGGCTCTCGTAGATCTCGCCCTCGAACTCGTCGCGGCTCTTGACGACTCGGATCCGACCCATCCTAGGCCTTCGCCTCCTTCGCGGCCGCGACGCCGGCCTTGACGATGTTCGTGTACGCGCCGCAGCGGCAGAGGTTGCCGGTCACCGCTCGCTTCACGTCGTCGGCGCTCGGCGACGCGTTCGCGCGCAGCAGCGCGACGATCGACATGACCTGGCCGGGCGTGCAGAAGCCGCACTGATAGGCATCGTGTTCGATGAACGCCTGCTGCACCGGATGCAGCGTGCCGTTCGACGAGATGCCTTCGATCGTCTCGACGGCGCGGCCTTCACAGGCGACCGCGAGGGTGATGCACGAGTACACCGGCCGGCCATCGACGAGCACGGTGCAGGCGCCGCAGTCGCCCTCGTTGCAGACCTTCTTCGTGCCGGTGAGACCGAGGGAGTCGCGCAGGGTGTCGAGGAGCGAGCGGAGCGGACCGACGCGGACCGACACCTTCCGGCCATTCACGTCGAGCGCGACGTCGATGGCATCCGGTCCGCGGAACAGGGGCATGCGTTCCATCGTATCGAGCGGGCGCGCCGGGCGTCCGTCCGCGGAAGGCCCGGCACCCCCGGCCGCGTTGTGGGCGATGGGACGCTCGGCAGCGGGACCGGCGCCGGTGCCACGCTCGGCAGCGGCACCGTCCGGAGCGATCCGGCCCCCGTTCTCCCGGGCCGACGCGCGGTCGTCCGTCCGCGGCGTTCGGAGATGGGCCGAGCGAGGGCGGCGGACCGAAGCGGGTCTGCTGCGCGATGCCGGCGCCGACGAGCACGGCGCCCCCGACGACCAGAGCGAGAAGGACGACCACGGACATCGAGAAGGCAGCGCGACCGTCATGAGATCGCCTGAGCGTGCGTCGTTACTCGACCGTTGCGGAACCGTATGCTCGGGAACGACACCCGTGGGGAGGTCCCTTCACATGGCCATCGAGAAGATCGGCGTCGTGGGCTTCGGCCAGATGGGCTCGGGCATCGCGCAGGTATGCGCCATGGCCGGCTTCGACGTGCTCGCGCGCGAGATCGACCAGAAGTTCATCGACAACGGCCTCGAGCGCGTCGACGCATCTCTCGCGCGGGTCGTGAAGGCGGGCCGGATGAGCGAGGCCGATGCGAAGGCCGCGCGCGGCCGCATCCGCGGGACGACCGCACTCGCCGACTTCGGCGACCGAGACCTCGTCATCGAGGCCGTCATCGAGGTGATGGACGCGAAGAAGGAGGTGTGGACCGAGCTCGACCGCGTCTGCGGGCCGAACACGCTCTTCGCCTCGAACACCTCGAGCCTCACGATCATCGAGATGGCGGCGGCGACGAAGCGGCCCGACCGCTTCGCGGGGATGCACTTCTTCAACCCGCCCGTCGTCATGCAGCTCGTCGAGATCGTGCGCGCGCTCACCACGAGCGACGCGACGGTCGAGGCGCTCCGCGCATTCGTCACGAAGCTTGGAAAGGAGCCCGTCGTCTGCAAGGACACGCCGGGCTTCATCGTGAATCGCCTGATGGTGCCGATCATGCTCGAGGCCGTGCGCGCGCTCGAGGCGGGCGTCGCCACCGTCGAGGACATCGACAAGGCCGTGAAGCTCGGCCTGCGGCATCCGATGGGTCCGTTCGAGCTCATCGACTACACCGGGATCGACATCAACTACCACGTCGCGAACGTGTTCTTCGACGAGCTCAAGGATCCGAAGTGGGCGCCGCCCGCCCTCCTGAAGCGGATGTTCCTCGCGGGCCATCTCGGCGTGAAGACCGGGCGCGGATTCTACGAGTACGACGAGAGCGGGAAGAAGGTACGAGCGGCGCGGTAGACCCGCCGCGGCTGGTGCGCGCCGACACCGCGAAGTCCGCGGCGTGGGGCGCGATCTCCGGCATCGCGAACGTCGCCGCCCTCGCGTTCGCGCCGGCTTCGTATCCGGGCTGGTCCTTCACGCTCGTCGCCGTCGGGTACGGATTGCTGCTGCCCCTGCTCGCGGTGCTCCAGGTCCGTCATCGCCCGGTGCGCGACAGCGGCAGCATCCTCGGCACCGCCGCCGGCCTGGCGACGGTGACGGTCGGCATCGCGGCCTCCGCGAACGCCGACCTCGCCGTGCCCGCGCTCTTCGTGCACGGCATGTGGTGGTGGACGATCGGGAAGATCTGGGCCGAGACCGGCATCCTGCCGCGCTCGCTCGGCATCGCGACGATGGTCCTCGCGGTCATCGCGCTCGGGGTGGCGGTCGTCTCCGCTCCCCTGGCGATGGCGACGGCGACGATCTGGGTGTCCGAGCGGGCGGCCCTCGGCGTGTGGACGCTCGGGCTGTCGTTCGCGCTCTGGCGGGCGCGCTGAGCGAGCGCGGCACGGCGCCGACGCGACGAACGGGATGCGGCGTTCCTCGCGGCACGGCACGGACCGCGGCCTAGCGCGGCGCTAGCATCGGACCCGTGGCCGTCACCGCGAAGGCCCGTCACGAGGAGCTCGGTCTCCCCCTCGACGACGTGAGGGGCATGTTCCGCTACATGCTCATGACGCGCATGGTCAGCGAGCGGATCCTGCAGCTGAATCGCATGGGTCGCACGCCGTTCGGCGCGGGGACCGACGGTCACGAGGCGGCGCAGATCGGCGCCGCGTGGAACATCCGGCGCGGCAGGGACTGGACGGTCCCCTACTACCGCGACATGGGAGTCGCGTTCGTGCTCGGCGTCACGCCGCTCGAGGAGTTCCGCATGGTGTTCGCGAAGGCGACGGACGAGCACTCCGCGGGCCGGCAGATCCTCAACCAGTTCTCGAAGCCGCGCGATCGCATCCTCACGCGCTCGGTCTGCGTCGGGACGGAGTTCCCGCACGCCGTCGGACTCGCGCTCGCCATCCGCAATCGGAAGGAGCCGAACATCGTGTTCGCCTTCGGGGGCGACGCGGCAACGAGCCCTGGCGACTTCCATGAGGCCGCGAACTTCGCGTCCGTCCACAAGCTGCCGGTGGTGTTCGTCATCGAGAACAACCTGCTCGCGATCTCGACGCGCATCGAATGGCAGATGGCGGTGCGCAACGTCGCCGACAAGGCGTCCGCGTACGCGATGCCCGGTTTCATCGCGGACGGCATGGACGTCCTCGACGCGTACGCGAAGACGAAGGAGGCGGCCGACGTCACGCGCGCCGGGGGCGGGCCCACGCTGGTGGAGCTCAAGTGCTACCGCTACCAGCCGCACACCTCCGACGACGACGACACGCGCTACCGCACCAGGGACGAGGTGCGCGAGTGGATGGCCAAGGATCCGGTGGACCGCGCGCGCCGCTATCTCATCGAGAACGGCGTGAGCGAGGACGACCTCGCCGGGATGCGGAAGTCGCTCGACGCCGAGATCGAGGCGGCCATCGCGCAGGCCGAGCGTGAGCCCGATCCCGCACCCGAGGACGCGCTGCGTCACGTCTACGCGGAGGATCGCCCGATCCCGGACGGCACGCGGGCCTGACCCCGTGCGCGCCGCGCTCGCCGCGCTCGCCCTCCTCCTCGCGGCGTGCTCGCCCGCGCCGCCGGTCACTCGGGCCACGCCCGTGCCGACGCGCGAGCCCGACACGCTCGCGGTGTCGGTCCTTCTCGATCTCTCCGGACCGCGCTCGCCGAGCGGACAGCCGCAGCGGAACGCCATGCGGTTGTGGCTGGACCAGGCGCAGTCGCCCGCGTCCGCGGGCGCCGTGAAGCTGCGCGTGAAATTCGTCGACGTCGCCGGCAGCGACGCGCGGCTCCTCCTCGAGCTCCGGCACGCCGCCGTCGACGATCGCGCGGACGCGGTGATCATCGGCGTCCCCGTGACGCTCGATGAGACGTTCGCGCGCGCGATCCAGGTGGCCGATATCCCGGTGCTGCTCACGCTGCCCGCGCCGGAGCCCGCGGCCACGGTCGGCGGGCGCTGGACGTTCGTCCTCGCGCCGACCCCCGACGCGATCGCGCGGGCGCTCGTGAGCGACATCGCCGGCCGCGGCCTGCTCGCGCCGACGCTGCTCGCGAGCGACGAGACGGCGGCCGCGGTGAGCGAGCGCGCCGGGTTCACCGCCGAGCTGGCGCGGCGCGGCCTCATGTCGCCGACGCCCGTGATCGTCACGCAGCCCGACGGACCGCAGCGCGTGAAGGCCGCGACGGCGGTCGCGAAGAGCGTGGTCCTCGCCGGCGCCAGCGCGCCGTACGGCGACCTCGTGCGCGCGATCCCGGCCTCGCTCGAGGCACCGCGGGTCTACCTGTCCTATCTCACGGAGACCGCCGACGTCACGAACCTGCGCGAGCAGAGCGGGATCGTCACCTGGCCGGGGTCGCGAAACCTCGCGACGATCTCGATCGCGCCGACCGGCGCGCGCGGCGCGTTCGTGCGCGCCTTTTCGGAGCGATACGGGGCGCCGAGCACGCTCGCCGCGACCGCGTACGACGCGCTGTCGCTCCTCGATGCCGCCGCCGAGCGCGCGCCCGGCGAGCTCGACCCCGCGCGGTTGCGGCTGCGGCTCGAGACTCTTACGTTCGTCGGGGTCGTGACCCGCTACGCCTTCACCTTCACCCATCACGCCGGCTTCGCGCCGGACGATCTCGCGTACCTGCGCTGGAACGCGAAGCTCGGCGCGCCTTTCGTCGCGCCAGAGCCCAACGAGGACGCGAAGTGACGAGCGCGCGATGAGCGAGGCCGCCTCGCTCGTGTACGACTGGAACCGCGACGGCCGCGCCGCGAAGGCGGATTACCGCGCCGTCCAGCTCGACGACGAGACGCTCCGCGACGGCCTGCAGGGCCCCAGCGTGCGCAACCCGCCGCTCGACGTGAAGAAGCGCCTGCTCCGGCTCATGGACCAGCTCGGCATCGATAGCGCCGACATCGGCCTCCCTGGAGCGTCGGAGCGGGCGCGCGCCGAGATCGTCGCGCTCGCTCGCGAGACGACGACGCTCACGAGGCTCAAGCCGAACATGGCGCTGCGCACGCACCCCGCCGACGTCCAGGGCGCGATCCGAGCGGCGCAGGAGTCCGGCGTCGCGATCGAGGCGTGCGCGTTCATCGGATCGTCACCGATCCGCCGCTACGCGGAGTCGTGGTCCCTCGACACGATGCTGCGCAACGTCGAGGAGTCCGTGGCCGCGCTGGTGAAGGCGGGGCTTCCGGTGATGTTCGTCACCGAGGACACCACGCGCGCCGACGCCGAGACGCTCGTCAAGCTCTACGAGGTCGCCATCGGATGCGGCGCGAAGCGGATCTGCGCCTCGGATACGGTCGGCCACGCCACGCCGGAGGGCGTGCGCAACCTCCTTAGCTTCATCCGCGCCGACATCATCAGGGGCCGCGACGTGCTGCTCGACTACCACGGCCACAACGACCGCGGGCTCGGCACGATCAACGCGCTCACGGCGACGGCCATCGCCGATCGCGTGCACGGCTGCGCGCTCGGGATCGGCGAGCGCGTGGGCAACACGTCCATGGACCAGCTGCTCATCAACATGCGGATCTGGGGCCTCATCGACCGCGACCTCTCGCCGCTCGTCGAATACGTGACGCTCGTCTCCGAGCACTGCGGCATCCCCATCCCGGCGAGCTACCCCGCACTCGGCGCGGACGCGTTCCGCACCGGCACGGGCGTGCACGCGGCGGCGGTCATCAAGGCGCTGCGCCGCGGGGACCGCGAGCTCGCGGACCTCGTGTACAGCGGCGTGCCGGCGAGCGTCGTCGGGAGAGAGCAGCGCATCGAGGTCGGACCGATGTCGGGAGAGTCGAACGTCGTGTTCTGGCTCGAATCGCACGGCTTCACCGCGGACCGCGACCGCGTCGCACGCCTCATGGAGGCGGCGAAGAAGAGCGACCGGCTGCTCGGCGAGGACGAGCTCACCGCGCTCGCGCGACCCTAGCCCGCGGCTTCCTCGCGCGCGTACGCGAGCACCCGCTCGACGAACGCGGGCTCCGGCATCGCGCCGACGAAGACGCCCGTTCCGTTCACGACCGTCTGCGGCACGCCGCGCACGCCATGACGCTGCGAGAGGTCCGGGAATTCGTTCGCCTCGATGGTCCGCGCCCGGACGCGCGGTGACGCGATCGCCATGCGGTTCGCGAGCGCGACCGCGCTCGGGCAGTACGGTCAGGTGGGTGTGACGAACACCATGAGCTCGACGTCCTTCTCGAGCGCGTCGAGCGCCGTACGTGTCTCGGCGCTGAGGCCGGCGTCCGCGCTCGAGACGCGCTCGACCGCGTCGAGCAGACCGGTGAACTCGTAGCCGGAGGGCAGACCCTCGAAGGTGATGCGCGCCGGCTCGCCCGGGCGCGCGACCTCGAGGACGGGCGCGGTCACGCTGCGGTCCTCGGTCACGGCGAGGCGCACGTGGTCGGAGGCCTCCGCGAAGCCCTCGGCGATCTCGCGGCACGGATCGCACGTCTCGCAGGTGGCGGCGCCGGGGATGATGAGCGGGCCGGTGGAGGGGCGGACGCGCAGCCGTAGCTCCACGGCTCCGGTGAGCGTTTCGGCGAGACGTTCTCGCAGCTGTGCCTTCAGGTCGTCGCTCAGCACGGGCATCGGGCCACCTCCACCGGAACAAGACAACGAGGGGGCGCGCGATATTCCGCGCGCGGATCGGGCCGTGTCCGGCGTGCCCCTACATCTGGGACACTTCAGCCGTGCGCGCGAGCGATATCGTCCCCGTCCACGTCGCCGACTTCAGCTATCCAGACGGACATCCGCTCGCGGGGCAGACCGGGCTCGTCATGGCCTTCGTCGTGCGACATCCCGGCGGACTCCTGCTCGTCGACACCGGATTCATCGAGGGCCATCCGTGGATCGATGACAGCTACCGGCCGCGCGGACGCAACATCCGGGACGCGATCTACGCGGCCGGCATCGACGCTGACGAGATCCACGCCGTCGTGAACACGCATCTCCATTTCGACCACGCTGGACAGAACTCCGAGTTCCCCGACGTGCCGATCGTGGTGCAGGACCTCGAATGGCGGGCCGCGTGGCACCGGGACGACTACACGGTCCGCGAGTGGATCGACTTCCCGGGCGCGAACTACGTCCGCATCAACGGCGACACCGAGCTCGCGCCGGGGCTGAACGCGCTCGCGACGCCCGGTCACACGCCCGGGCACCAGTCCGTCACCGTCGAGACCGACGACGGCCTCGTGCTCATCGTGGGGCAGGCGGCGCAGGACGCGCGCTCGTTCGCCACGATCGAGGCCGACGCATCCCTCGCGCGGCTGCGCGCGCTCAATGCGGCGCGGGTCCACTTCTCGCACGATCGCGCGGTGCTGCAGCGCACGCCACGCGCCGCGACGGGGCACGCCACGTGAGGCCGCGGGCCGCGCTGGTGCCGCTGCTCATCGGCCTCGTGGCGTGCGCACCCGCGGAGCGGCCGGCGCGCGCGCCGGCCGCGTCACTCCCGACGGCATCGCTCGTGGGCGAGGCGCGGACACCGGCGCCGACGTTCGTGGGCACATCGGGCCCCGTCCCGCCGTCCGGGCGCGCGATCACCGTCGAGATCGGCGACGACCTCTTCACGCCGCCCCCGCTCACCATGACCGCGGGGACGAGCGTCACGTGGGTCGACCACGGGCAGAGCCCGCACACCGCGACGGCGCACGACGATTCCTTCGCCTCGCCGACCCTGCTCTTCGGTGGGACCTACACGCGCACCTTCACCACGCGCGGGCGCTACCTGTACACGTGCCTCTTCCACCCCGCCATGTGGGGCGAGCTCATCGTCGAGTGATCCCCGGCGCACCGAGCGCCGATTCCATGCCACCATGAGGTCATGCGCGTGATCGCTCCCGCTCGTCTCCTTCCCGGCACGTCGATCGGTCAAGAGAGCGCACCCGACCGCGCGAGCGCTCCCACGAGCGCGAAGGTGGTCCGCGGCAAGGCGCTCGTCTTCTGGGACCCCAAGGTCCCGGGAAAGAAGCTCGACGCCATCGACACGGACCAGATCACCCCGGCGGCGGACTGCGTGTCGGAGAGCCTCGAGACGCTCGACGCGCGCTGGAAGGCGGGGTCGTTCCGCTTCCTCATGCCGGACTTCCGCGAGCGCGTCGCGCGCGGCGAGAGCTTCATCGTGGCGGGAGATCGCTTCGCGATCGGGTCGTCGCGCGAGATGAGCCCCGCGGGCCTGAAGGGCGTCGGCGACGACGCCGGCCACGAGATCGTGATCGTGTGCGGCGCGGGCATGGGCGACATCTTCCGCCGCAACGCGCTCAACCTCGGACTGCACGTCGTGCAGAGCCGCGCCGCCGTGGACGACGCGCAGGAGGGCGACGCGTTCTCGTTCGACCCGGCTACGCGTACGCTCCGCAACGAGACGCGCGGAAAGACGTACGAGCCGGCGCCGCTCTCTCCGCCCGAGGAGCAGATCCGGCGCTCCGGCGGGATCATCAAGGTCGGCCGGCGCGAGTTCGCGGAGTCCGTTCGGCGCACGCCCGAGATCGCGTGGCCCGACGCGAAGACCGCGAGCCGGCTGTCGTCCACGGAGCAGATCCTCTGGTCGCACCGTGTGGACAAGGACGCGGAGGTCCGCGCGGGCGCGACCATCCGCGTGTACGCGGACCTGCTGCCGGCATCCGACGGGACCGGCCCCTTCGCCATCCATACGTTCAACCAGATCAGCGGCGGCGACACGATCTATCCGCGCCAGGTCGCGTACGCGAACGATCATTTCGTCTTCAACCACCGGGAGGCCGACGACAAGCAGACCGCGATCGGCAAGCAGTTCGCGGAGCGCTACGGCATCGGCAAGCCGCGATACGCGACGCCGGGTGACGGCATCTTCCACTTCTACTTCCCAGAGCAGGGGCTCGTCGTCCCGGGCGCGCTCATCCCGGGCGCCGATTCGCACAGCCGCGCGTATGGCGCCTACGGTGCGCTGGGGTACGGCGTCGGCTCGACCACGCTCGGCTTCGGCTGGGCGACCGGATACGTGTACTTCACGTGCGCGAAGCAGCGCCGCGTGCGCTTCACCGGGAGGCTGAACCCGTGGGTCAGCGGCAAGGACGTAGTGCTCGCGTTGCTCGCGCGCTGGGGCGCCAAGCAGTCGCAGGGCATGAGCGTCGAGTTCGTCGACGCCGATCGGCGGCTGCCGATGAGCTACCGCAACACGATCGCGAACATGATGGCCGAGGGCGAGGCCACGAACGGCATCTTCGCTCCGGATGAGACCACGCTCGCGTGGTATCGCGAGAAGAAGATCGCGCTCCCCTACCCGGTCTTCGGGCCGGGCGAGGATGTGCCCTGGGAGATCGACGAGGAGCTCGACCTCTCGGAGGTGCAGCCGCTCATCGCCAAGCCGTTCAGCCCGGCCAACGCGTTCCCGGCCGCCGAGGTCGCGCGCGAGCATCTCTCCTTCGATAAGGCCTTCATCGGCTCGTGCACGAACGGCGGGTACAGCGACCTCCTGGAGGCGGCGCTCGTCATCGCGGCCGCGAAGCGCAAGGGCGCGACGAAGACGGCGAAGGAGCTCGTCGTCTTCCCGGGATCGGGCGCGGTGAAGGCGGACATCGAGCGGCCGGATCCACGCCTCGGCGGCGAATCCATCGCCGACGTGTTCCGCTCGGTCGGCGCCCAGATCCGCGAGTCATGGTGCGGTCCGTGCTTCGGCCAGGGACCCGACGCGCTCGCGAAGGGCCAGACCGCGATCACGTCGTTCAATCGGAACTGGGCGAACCGCATGGGCGTGGGCGGGCTCGGCTACCTCGCGTCGCCGGCGGTCGTCGCAGCGTCCGCGCTCCTGGGCTACATGGGACCGCCGAGCGAGCTGGGCATCGAGTGGCGCGCGGAGCGGTTCATCTAGCGAGCAGCCACTGGCACCGACCGCGTCGCTGATCCGCGACTTCTTCGCGGCACGTCATGTCCCGCGCAGCTCCTGCACGACCGGCGCGAATTCGTCCATCGCCTGGCCGGGGATGGAGACGTAATTGATGCCGAAGCGCTCGCGCCGCTCGCGCAGGAGCTCGCGCACCGACGAGCGCGTCCCGTAGAGGAGGAACGGGAAACGCATCATCGCGTTCATCCCGCGCTTTGCCGTCGTCGCGGCCGCGCGCACGAGCGTCCTTGCCGAGTCGCTGATGCCGGCGTCGAGGAGCCAGACGTTCAGCTCCACCTCGTCCGCCCGCGGTCCGGCGTATCTCCGGAAGCGCGCGATGCGCTCGGTGAGGCTCCGCGTCGAGAGCGTGCTGAGCCGGGGACGGCCGCGGGCGCCGAGCGACGGGATGAACGACACGATGTCGGCCTGGCGCGCCGCGAGCCGAAGGACGCGTGGCCCGCCGCCGCCGATCATGAACGGCGGATACGGACGCTGGACCGGCCGTGGCAGCAGGTGCGCGCGGCGCACCGTATAGAAGGCGCCGGCGTGGTCGACGTACTCCTCGGTGAAGAGCCGCTTCAAGAGGTGCACCGCTTCCTCGAGGCGGGCGACGCGCGTGGCAGGGGTGTCATAGGGGATGCCGAGCTCACGATAGTCGCCCATGCGCCAGCCCGCCCCGATGCCGAGATCGACGCGACCGCCGGAGATCGCGTCCATCGTCGCGATCTCCTTCGCGAGCATCACCGGGTTCCGGTAATCGTTGGCGAAGACGAACGATCCGACGCGCAGCCTTTCCGTCGCGTCGGCGGCGGCCATCATCGCCGGCACCGCCGCGAGCTGCGGACCCATGTGATCGGTGACCAGCAGGGCGTCGTAACCCTGCGCTTCGGCGCGACGCGCGAACTCGCGCCAGCGCGTCCCGCCACCCGCCCAGCGGACCGTGACCGCGAAGCGGAAAGGCCGTGACATGCGAGGGCGAGTCTAGGTGCGCTCGCTCGTCCGTCCCGGGCGCGCGGGCGCGGGCGCCTGGTATCGCGGGAGGCGCACCACCGTGGATGTGCGAACGTTGACTGCGACGTGAGGAAGGCCGCGGTCGCGCTCGGTGTCCTCCTGCTCTGCGGGATGCTCCCGAGCACGCCGGGCGCGGCCGCTTCCTCCATCGCCGGGACCGCGGGCTCGGTCGCCGCGTCGGCGCCCGGGCAATTCCGGGCCTATTGGGTCGACGCGTTCGGCGACGGGCTCTTCACTCCGGCACAGATCGACGGCGTCGTCGCGGCGACCAAGGCGGCGCGCATGAACGCGATCGTGGCGCAGGTCGTCCGCCGCGGCGACTGCTTCTGCAACCACGCGCTCGCTCCGCGGACCGAGCAGGCGGGCGTCGACCCGGCGCCCTTCGATCCGCTGCAGACGCTGATCGACAAGGCCCATGCCGCGGGCATCCAGGTCCACGCCTGGGTCATCGCGACCGCGATCTGGCGCGGCTCGACCCCGCCCGCCGCGCCCGGCCACGTGTTCAACACGCACGGCCCGTCGACGAGCGGGCCGGAGAACTGGCTCACGAAGCGCTCGGATGGCCTGCAGCAGGCGAACACCGACTGGATCCTCGACCCCGGCCATCCCGACGCCGCGCAGTGGATCGTCGATAACGCGCTCAGCATCGTGCGCAGCTACGACGTCGACGGCATCAACCTCGACCGCATCCGGTATCCCGACAACAACCTCGGCACGAATCTGCCGTCGTGGGGCTACAACGAGACCGCCGTCGCGCGCTTCGACGCGGCGACCGGACGCGGCGGCATCCCCGCGAACGACGACCCGCAGTGGACCCAGTGGCGCCGCGATCAGGTCACGTCGATCGTGCGCAAGGTGTACGTCGAGTCCTTCGCGATCCGTCCGGGCGTTCGCGTCTCCGCGGACACGATCGCCTACGGGTACGGGCCGCAGCACGGCGCGGGCTTCACGGGCACGCGCACGTACGCCGAGGTGCTGCAAGACTGGGACGGCTGGATGCGCGAGGGCATCCTCGACATGAACATCCCGATGAACTACAAGCGCCAGGCCGACGCGAACCAGGCCGTGATGTACCAGGAGTGGAGCGACTTCGCGAAGGACCACCAGTACGCGCGCTCGAGCGTCGTCGGCACCGCCCTGTATCTCAACGACGTCGATTCGAGCGCGCGGCAGGCGCGGATCGCGATCGCGCCGAGCGCCGCGGGCAACGCGAGCGCGGGCTGGACGGGCTACTCGTACCGCACGCCCGACACGCTGACGGACTCGGGTGCGCGCGGCGGCGCCGATTCGCGCGCGGCCCTCACCGCGGCGCTCGCGCCGGTGTTCACCACGGACATGCCCGTGCCGGCGATGACCTGGAAGACCGCGCCCACCACCGGCCACGTTCGCGGCACGACCACGGCGAACACGCAGGTCGAGCTCGTACTCTCGACGGGTCAGATCTTCCGCTCGCAGACGAGCGACGGGCAGGGCTGGTTCGCCTTCGTCGACGTCGCGCCGGGCACGTACCGCGTGAACGCGAACGGCACGCAGCTCGGCTACGCGCGGGTGGTCGCGGGGCAGATCGCCGCCGTCACGGCCGCGGCACCGACGCCGTCGCCCGCGCCCTCACCGACACCGACGCCGGCGCCGGGCACGTGCACGAGCACGGTCGGACCGGGCATCCCTCCGCCGGCGTCGATCCCGGCGGGCATCCCCGGATTCCACGCGGCCTGGTACGGACAGAGCGGGTACATGACGCTCTGCCCGGGCGACACCTCGACCGCGACGGTCGCGTACTACAACTCCGGCGCGCGCGGCTGGGTCGCCGGCCGCATGGGTGAGGTCGCGTACCTCGGCACGTGGTCGCCCGAGCCCGGCCAGGACATGCCCTCGCAGCTCGGCGGCGACGGCACGAATGGGTCCCCGAATACCGCGTGGCCGCGCTACAACCGCGTCGCGGTGCAGCCCGCGCCGTACGTCGGACCGGGTCAGGTCTCGTGGTTCCAGTTCACGGTGCGCGCGCCGATGACGCCGGGCGCCTACCGCCTCTCCCTGCGGCCGCTCGTCGAGGGCGCGCAGTGGATGGAGGACTACGGCGTGTTCTGGCTGGTGACCGTCAAGGGGTAGCGCGCGCCTCGCTCCGCATCTGGCTGAGGTCCTGGTAAGTTTATAGGACTTAACCCTGCCGTTCGGCCCTATCAAGCGGAAGGAGTTCGGCCAACTCTCGGCGCCATGGCTGAAGGAGGCCTCGTCCGCGGAGCGAACGCGCACGCGGCGATGTTCTGGCGCGCGGCGGTGCTGCTGGGCGGCATCGCGTCGCTCGTCGTCGTCGCGCCGCAGCTCTACCGCAGCGGCGTCTACGCCCCGATCCAGCCCGTCCTCGTCCCGCTGGCCGCCGTCTCGCTCGTCGGCGGCGGCGCCGCGCTCGCCGCGGCGAACGGCCTCCTGTCACGCCGGCTGCAGGTGGCGGCCGCGCTCATCGCCGCCGTCCCCCTGGCGGTCCTCGCGGTCGACTTCCTCCTGGCCCGCGCGATCACCGGCGTGATCGCGTACGCGATCGAGGCGGCCGCGCTCTGCTGGACGGCCTGGCTCGTTCGGCGGAACAGCGCACCACACGGTCGCGTGTACGTCCTCATGGTCGGCACGATCCTCGCCGCGCAGGGGATCTCGATGATCGTCGCACCCCACGCGTACGCGGATCCCACGGTCTACGCGCAATTCGGCCGCTACCTCTGGCTCGCCGCACCCGCGTTCATCGCCGGTGGCCTCGGTCTCGTGGCGAGCGAGCTCCGGCGCACGCCGAGCAGCCGGATCACGCGGGCGCTCCTCGCGTTCGCGGTCATCGCGGCCGCCGACCTCGCGGTGCTCGTGAGCGTCTTCTCGGTGACCGGGGCGTGGACCGGCGTCGTCTCGTACGGCGTCATGGCCGTGATCCTGCTTCTGGCGGTCCCGCGGACGTCGCTCGCGGCCGTGTCGCCCATGCTCTTCGCCGCGCTCGCCGCGCTCGCGGGCGCCGGCGATCTCATCGCGGGGAGCGTCGCCACCGCGGGCGGCCCCGAGCTCGCGACGCCGGCATCGCTGCTGCCACCGCTCGCCGCGCTCGCCCTCTGCTTCATCGGCGCGGCGTTCGCGCTCGCGCTCCACCCTGGCCGGCCGCTCAGGCGGCTCGCCGCTACCCTGGCCGTTCTCGGATTCGCCGGCGGCGCCGCGCAGGCAGCCCTGGTCCTGCTGAATGGGTCCGCGGAGGCCCCGGCGCTCCTCCTCGGTGGCGCGGGCGGGAGCGACCTGTCGGCATCGACGATCTCGGCTCCCGTCGCGCTCGTCGCCGTCGGGCTCGTCGAGTTCGCGATCATCGCGCGCCCGCAGGCGCGCATCATCCCCGGCCTGTCCGTCGTCTGCGGATCCGCGCTCGTCGGCGTCGTCGCCCTGAACGTGCTGGCGTTCATGCTCCGCTCGCCCTTCCTGTTCGACATCTACGGTCCGCTCGGCATGCCGTCGCACGCGACGGTCGCGTTCGGGGCGCTGGCCATCGCGCTCCTCGCGGCCGGGATCGGGCGTCTCCTCGCCGCGCCCATCGGCGACCGGCTCTTCGGCACGATCGGTGCCCTGGCGGTCCTCGTCCTCCTGCGCGGGTTCATCTCGGATGCCGCCCTGACGCACGTGTTCGTCGACACCGAGGACGTCGGAAATCTGGACTATCTGGCCGCGGTCGACGCGGCCCGGCAGCTCGCCCTGGTCATGCTCGTGGGCGTCGCCATCGGGTCCGGCCTCCTGCTCACGCGCACCGTCACGCTGCCCCTGCGCGCCCTGCTCGACGCGATCGCCCGCGCGAGGGCCGGCGAGTCGCGCGCGCAGGCGGATGTGGAGGGCGAGGACGAGATCGGGATCGTCGCGCGCGCCTTCAACCAGCTCACGCGCGAGCTCGCCGACCAGTCCGACCTGTACGCAGCGGTCCGGCGGGCGCAGGCCGAGCTCGGCGAAGCCATCGTCATCCTCGAGGAGGGCGAGCCGCGCGCCTGGAACGAGGCACTCGCGAGCATCAGCGGCTACACGGACCAGGACCTCCGCTCCATGCGCTCGATCCTCGAGCTCTGGCCCGGCTCGCAGCGCGACGACTTCGCGAAGCTGCTGCGGTCGCGCTCGCGTGAGACGTACCGCATCGAAACATCGCTCCGGCGCCGCGGCGGCGACCCCGTGGACGTCGAGCTGGCGGTGCACCCGCTGCGCGACACGGCGCGTCCCCAGCAGCTCGCGATCCTGCGCGACATCACCGAAGCGAAGCGGGCGCGGCGTTCTCTCGAGCGGCTCGCGCTCCACGACGCGCTCACCGGCCTCCCCAACCGC